>Ga0207106_1007_pt1 | contig 71712 bp, 61 predicted proteins | sample Alteio_BWMinHeat_78_FD_153535 | JGI IMG/M metagenome (GOLD analysis project Ga0207106, IMG submission 153535) | Enriched cells from forest soil in Barre Woods Harvard Forest LTER site, Petersham, Massachusetts, United States -... | ecosystem: Environmental > Terrestrial > Soil > Temperate forest >...
AGCTATGGGTTCAATAATGATCCCTGATCAGGAAGATAAGAACTTAAATATTCTGATATCAATATTGAATTTCGGATAAATGATTGGGGTTATTTTTGAATGATGAAATGGTTAATCATCGTATTTTTTATTCCATCCTTTAGTTTTTCGCAAGGGTTTACACAGGAAGAAATAAACAGGTATAGATCAGAAGCACAACAAGTAACTATTATTCGTGATAAGTGGTGGGTTCCGCATATTTACGGCAAGACAGATGCAGATGCTGTCTTTGGGTTATTGTATGCACAATGTGAAGAGAATTTTCAAAAGGTGGAAGAGAATAACCTGGAAATGATGGGAAGATTATCTGAAATAAAAGGGCCCATGAGTTTGTATGATGATCTCCAGATGAAACTGATTTATGACAGCAGCGCCGCAATAGCAGACTATAAAAATTCGCCCGGCTGGTTTAAAAAACTATTAGATGCAGCGGCCGGCGGTGTGAATTATTTTCTTTATAAACATCCGGAAGTGAAACCTGCTGTGCTAAAACATTTCGAACCCTGGTTTGCACTGATGCGCACCAATGGAAGTATTTCGGCAACACAAACCGGGGGACTAACATTGAAGGATATGAAAAACTTATACAAGATTGAAAACATTTCCACTTCTTTCTATGAAAAACAATTTGCGTCAGACGAAATTGATGAAACGGGGTCAAATGGCTTTGCTGTAGCCCCATCAAAAACAAGATCGAAGAATGCTATTATCTACATTAACCCGCATGTAACTTTTTATTTCCGGACTGAAATGCAAATGACAAGCAATGAAGGATTGAATGCATATGGTGCTGTTACCTGGGGAACGTTCTTTATTTTCCAGGGATTCAATGAACATTGCGGGTGGATGCATACTTCAAGCGATGCAGATGTTGCCGATCTCTACAAAGAAAAAATAGAACAAAGAGGTGATTCTTTATTTTACCTGTATGATGGAAAATGGTTGCCGGTAAAAACGAAACAAATAACCATTGACTACAAACAGGCTAATGACACTAAAAAAGAAAATTTTACTGCGTATGCTACTGGTCATGGGCCGGTAATGGGAAGCAGGAACGGGGATTGGCTAAGCCTCAAAGAAAATAATCGCTCCCTGGCTGCATTGATGCAATCATGGCTGAGAACAAAGGCAAAGGGTTTTGAGGATTTTAAAAAAGTTATGGACATGCGATCAAACAGTTCTGATAATACTGTTTTTGCAGATGATAAAGGAAACATCGCATATTGGCACGGCAATTTTATTCCAAAGCGTGATGAGAAATTAGACTGGAGTCAGCCGGTTAATGGTACAACCTCTCTCACTGAATGGAAAGGTATTCATACATTGGATGAAATGGTGCATGTGTATGATCCTGCAAGCGGATGGATACAAAACTGTAACTCCACTCCTTTCACTGTTTCAGGATTCAGTAGTCCTGAAAAAGAAAATTATCCATCCTATATGGCGCCGGATGAAGAAAATTTCAGGGCCATTAATGCTGAGCGTTTATTGAATGAAGCAAAGGATCTAACTATTGATAAAATGATCAAAGACATCGGTTATAGTCACTATCTTTCTGCTTTTGAAGTTTTATTGCCACCACTTTTTTCCTCTTATGATAAGCTACCTGCAGATGATTCATTAAAGCGAACATTAAGTGAACCGGTATCATTTTTAAGATCATGGGATAAAAATTCCTCTGACAGTTCGGTTGCAACAACGCTGGCCATTGAATGGGCTTCAAGAGTCATGGGAAAAACTTCATCAGGCGAAAATCTGAACTTGCTTTTAGAGACAATGAACGATCTGAAAAAAAGATTTGGTTCATGGAAGATTGCCTGGGGAGAAATAAACCGATATCAAAGAATTGAGGAAGACAAAAAATTTGATGACAACAAACTGAGTTTGGCTTGCGGTCTTGCATCCTCTGCATTCGGTTCTTTACCTTCTTTTGCTGCCCGCCGGTTTCCAGACACTAATAAACGTTACGGTATCGGAGGTAATAGTTTCATTGCCTGCGTCGAATTCGGAAAAAAAGTAAAAGCAAAATCCATTATTACCGGCGGACAATCATTTGATCCCTCATCAAAACATTTCACAGACCAGGCGCAAATGTTTATTGATGGAAATTTTAAAGATGTTCTTTTTTATAAAGACGACGTGCTAAAAAATATTGAAAGAAAATATCACCCGGGTGAATAAAGATCAGAGCAGGTAAACAATTTGCCTATATGTATGTTATTAAATTTAAAAAAGAAAAAAATTATAATTTAAACAAAATTCCTGCAAACACTGAATAATCTCCAGACCCGCCGGCCCCTATTCTATAAACCCCTGTAATTTCAGTAGCTAATGCGTCTGTTGGATTTTGTTTGATTCTTCTTGAAATAATTGCCGGGACATAAACATACATGGAGATCTTTTTCATTTTATAAATGATCCCTGGCTCAAAGGATAAATTATGACCCGGCCGACGAAGCCCATGATTATTGCCAATAAGATCATGAACCGGGACCCCTTCATCACGAAGACCTGCTGAAAGAGCGAACTTCTTAAAATCAAAATTGAAGCCTGCTCTCAATGAATATACATCCGGTATACTATACACATCGGCTGTGGTCATTATATCTAAACTGGCCGGAGCTCTCCATGTTGAAGTGGATACACCATTTTGATCCCTGGGATTAATGAGATAATAAAAATTACCATAGAAGCTGATTGTTGATTTGAAAAAATAAAAAGTATTGAGCTCGGTAATAATGCCTGTACCACCATCCCCCAAAGCAATGGATGCATTAACCGGGGCAAGGATTTTCGTCGTGTCATTCTTATAAAAATAATCCTGGTATTTATAATCACCGGTTGGCAACTTAATACCCAAGCCTAATTGCACATTCCCTTTTTGGGAAACAGAAGGATTTAATAACCATTTGTAAACGGTGAACCGAATATCACCCAAACCAAACGTATGGGTGGTATGCCTCTCAGTGCCCGGGCCTCCATGTTCCTTGTCAGCAAAACGGGAATTAGATGCAAAGGGAATACTCAGATCCATTGACCACCCATTTTTAAGTAACCTGCTCAAAGTTATATCCGTCGTAAAAGAACGAACAATGGATTCATCCTGGGCAGGAGTTTTCTGATCATCTGCTCCTTTGAAATCGCGAAAGGCTTTAAAATAACGATTATTGATATTTAATTGCCAGTCAGAAGTGGAAAAGGCATTATCTGTTAAGTTATATTGGCCAAAGCCTGAAATATTATGAACCATAATACAGCCCTGTGATTCAGCAGAAATGCTGTAAAGCATGGGAATAAATGAACAAAGGATGAATTTTTTCATGATTAAAATTTTTAGATGGTAAGAATTCGGACTTATTGCTTATTAGGTTGTAATCTTTTTATAAGTATTTCTTTACGACTCCGGGAAACATCAATAGTTGTTCCATCGCTCATAAGCAGATAACCTCCTTCGCCTTTTATGTATTTCTCCACCTCATTAAGATTTACCAGCCATGAGTGATGAACCCTTGCGAATGAATAATCTTCCAGCATTTCCTCGATCTCTTTTAGCGAACGGGAAGCGGTTATCTTTTGTTTATTCTTTAAAAACAAAATAGTATAGTTACTGTCTGCGTTACAACTGATCACCGATTCAACAAAAATCATTTGTAACCCTTCCATTGTTGGTATTGCGATTTTATTAACGGGAATAGTGGGATGATTCAATTTTTGCAAAAGAATTTCTATTTGCTGGGGAAGCGGATGTTTCATGCGACTTACTGCTTTTTGAACTGCTTTTTGTAATTCTTCGCGGTCAATTGGTTTTAATAAATAGTCAAGAGCGCTGAAACGAATAGCTTTTATGGCATACTGATCATAACTGGTAGTAAAGATCAATTCAAAATTTATCTCAGGTAATTTTACCAGTAATTCAAAGCCATTCATATGTGGCATCTCGATATCTAAGAAAAGTATGTCAGGTTTTTTTTCTTTGAAAGACTGCAGCACGTCGGCTCCGGAATAACAGATGTCTAAAATCTTTACTTCAGGACAATAACGCTCCAGCAAAGTGACTAAAGTCTCACAACAATAAGGTTCATCATCAACAATGGTTGCTGTAATCATGGCATTTTCACTATTAAATCATCAGATGAGGTTTCAATCAAACCTTTGTAATTCATTTTCAAGATCACACGCGTACCGGCAGAATTTCCTTCATCATCACTAATATCTTCCACATTAAAAAATGTTTTTTCATCTGTATTTCGATTCAGCAAGGCCAGGCGTTCGGTTGTGATCTTGAGGCCCAATGATTTTTGTTTCTCTGCAGATTTACTTTTAAACATTTCAGCCTTGCTTCTGCCGATACCATTATCAGAAATAATACAGGTCAAAATTCTTTTTTCTGTGCTTAGTGCAATTTCAAGATGCCCTTGCCCTTCTTTATGCATCAATCCATGCCAGATCGCATTTTCAGCAAAGGGTTGCAATAACAATGGAGGTACAAAAACATTACTCATATCAATGGAGTTGGTGAAACTAATGCTGTAATCAAAAGAATCTTTGAATCTCAATCTTTCCATATCCAGATAAAGGCGAAGCATATCCAGCTCATCTTCGAGGCTAATGAAGGCTTTATTAGAATTTGTCAATACCATTCTTATAAGCCGCGAAAATTTTGTAAGATAATCCGACGCAGCCTCTGTTTCATTTTTCAGAATAAACCTGTTGATAGAGCTAAGGCAATTAAAAATAAAATGCGGGTTCATCTGTGCCCTCAGCGCCTGCATTTCCAATTCAGATGCTTTGAGCTGAAGTTCTGATTGTGTCCTTTGATTTTCCAATTTCTCATTCTTTCTTTTCAAGGAGAGATTCCCGTAAATAATAAAGCCCGACAATGCAACAATCAACAGGCATACAATAAGGGTCCATTTAAGCTCGGATGCATGCTTCAGTTTCTCTTCCTGGATCTTATTGTCTTTGTCGAGCGTTGTCACCTGGTCCAATTGCTTTTTAAACTCTGCCTGTTTTTTGTAATTAGTAAGTCTAAACATAAACTGATTGTTCAGGATGGAATCCTTCAAAGCAGTGTAGCGCTGCATGAAAAAATAAGCGCTGTCATTTTTTTGCAAATGGTTATATACTTGCGAAAGCAACAGGTAGCCTTCCTTCATGTATTGTTTCACGTTTGCCTGTTGTGCAATTGAAAAACTTTCATTCACATATCGCAGAGCCGCTGGTTCATTTTTCTTTCCCTCATAAGCTTTTGCTGCGTCCAGCAATACCCGCATCAGATCCCATTTGTCATTTTCCTGCCTTAAATGTTCAATAGGCCCCAGGAAAACAGGCAGCGCGGAGTCATATTGCTTTTCTATAAGATAAGTTTCCGCAAGACTTACACGGGTCATCTGGTTTCCCGGATCTATTTGTATAGCGTTTTGAAGATAATAAATGGAGGAATCAGGCATGTTTTTTAAACGGTAAACTATTCCTATTGATTCATGCACATTATTCCAGTTAGTAGTGCGAACATTAAAGTCATGTGCGTTTGCATATTGCAAACCCTGTTCATAATAATCAAGAGCATCATCAAAAGCACCTGCTACTCTATACAGATGCCCCATATTAACCAATGCCCCTGCAATACACACGTCATCACTCATTTTTTGTCTGATCAGCAAACCCTTGTTACAGTAATAAAAACTGCTGTCATAATCACCGGTGGCCTCATACAAAAGAGACATCCACACATATGCCTTTCCTTCTCCTTCTCCGTCACCTGATTTCTGAAGGAGAGGAACAGATTTTTCATAGCAGGCAATGGCATCTGTAAAATTGTTTTGTCCATACAGAGTTTGGCCGAGCCAGAGATTGCACCAGCCCGTGCCGCGAATGTTATGAATATTTTCAAACATCGGGAGAGCCAGACGTAAATATCTTTCAGCGGAAAGAAAATTCTTTCTATAGATTTCTGCTACACCCAAATGCATGTTGGATGTTGTTAGTCCTAATACATCGTTGATTTCTAAAGCTTCTTTATTAGCCTCGTTAGCCCAGCAGGAAATGGAGTCCGGTAAAACGCGGGGCGGCCACCAATATTCCTCGCTCAGCGCATTGAGACAATCTATCCGGCTGATGCCTTTTGTCAATGGCAAAACATTTTTTAAACTGTCTATCTTTTTTCTATTCGGGTGTTGAGCAAGAGAAATAGAAGTGAATGCCAGGCATGCTATGATAACTAATATTTTTCTCACAGTCAGCTTTTAGTTTTGGTTGAATGATTCATTAAAAGCCTGAAACCGATCCCGGAATTTATTATCGCGGACACGCGTTTCATAAGCGTCTTCTTTTAAAGTTAATTATTATGGATGGTTCCTGATTGATTTAGATTTTCAAATCTAATTCTTATTTCTTCCGGGGTTAATCGATAATGAGTACTTGGATAATAGAACTGACGATTTGCTGGTTTAACTGAGCACTCGGTAAAACGGGGACAATTTTGCCAAACTGTTTTTATACATGAAACTTATTTTTGACCGACTGCGATTTAAAATTCTGTATCCTTTTTCTTTTTTTTACGACTAAGTATTCATTAATCATTGAACCGAAACCGTCACTCCTTCTTGTGTTAGACGATTAAATCCTTCAGCCATCATTGAAAACAGATCGAAACAAATCCATTCACGATTAAAATAAATTTCTATGCAAACAAATTTGACAACCACCGGCCAGTTGATCGTGTATCTTTCGCTGATCATATTTTGGGGCAGCATCGCAGTGTATGTCCTCAGGGGTGAAAAAAAATTGAAAGCACATAAATAGTTTAATAAAGAGAAAGCTTTCTTTGATTTTGTGTTTGAAAATCATTTCTGCATTGTCAATGCACGGGCTCAGTTCTGCAAACTATCCTTCATTTCCGCCGGCTGATCATTTAAGCTTTTTTTTAATTGATGTGAAGATAATTTTAACTCTTGGCAGACTCTTTCTAATCTTAAACCGAACTAAAATGAAAAAGCAAACAACAAAAAAGCTTCCTGCTTTCATCTCTATCATAATATTTGCTATCACCTTTTTGCTTTTTAATGGCAGTTGCAGCAAAGACACAAAAAGCCCGGATTATAGTAAAACAACTACAGGTAGTTCAAAGATTGTTTATACAGACGTAAACCCTGATTCTGTAATACTAAAAATGAACCCAGCCTCATTCAATCTCGATCTGAACAAAGATGGCATTAATGATTTTGAGTTCAATTCTACAAAGGGCACATGCGACGATGGTTTAATTGCACCGGAAGTCTTATTCACTTATTTATCTGTAGAACCTGCAAGCGGAGGTAATATGATTATGACAAATAATACGATTATAACAAATGGATTAAATCTTGCCCCTGCTTTAGATAGTTCTACGGCAATTGCCCCGGATTCTCTGTGGGTAAGTACTTCTCAGTTTTTATTGTATGGCGCATCAACAACCGGATATATTCGTTGTATGGTGGTTGATGGTTATTGGCTCAATGTTTCGGATAAATATTTAGGATTGAAATTCATTAAGGACAATAACACATACTATGGCTGGGCAAGATTGTCATCTTCATATTCTGTTACCTCTGCTCCTTATCGTCATTTAACCATTGGTCAGTTAATCCTTAAAGATTACGCTTATAACAGCATTCCTAATCAACCCATTCTTGCGGGACAAACTAAATAGCACGACACACCAGGAATTACAAATAACAAATCAAACAAAAGAGCAAGGATCTGAAACAAGAAAGTTATCTGTGGTCAATTAAACACTATTTGTTTTAAAGTAAAACCTGAATGTTTTGTTCTTAATGGCATTGCAGCTTCCGGATAATTTCAGCGTTATTTTTTATAAAAAAATCATGTTGAGAAAAAAGTTCTGAAATAAACTTGCCTGCTTTCTTTATATACTATCTCACTTTCTTAATATACTATCTCATCTCTGCAAGATGCAATCATTTTCTTCCAACTAATCATTCATGCTTTTTTTTGGATTGATGTGAACATATTTTCATCTCTGAAAAATTCTTTACTATTCATTCATTAACAATCAAACTTATAATTATGAAACAAAGTCTAACTGCGCTTAGCAGGTGTGCAATCATTTGCATTTCGTTTTGCATAATTGTTTTAAGCAGCAATCTTACTTCATGTACAAAATCGGAACATTTTCCGGGGGACAACAGTGCATCCCGCTTTTCATCGGATATAATAGATAAATGGATCACGATGCAATTGCGATTAATGCGTGACGCTAAAGGTATTCCCAATGTTGCATTTTCGAGATACTACGCTTATTCAGGTGTTGCCGCGTTTGAATCATTGGCAGCCGGAACAGACTGGGGCGAATCTATTCATGGAAAATGGAATGGTATAAGTGGTTTGCCAATTATAGAAACATCAAAAAAATATTACTGGCCCGCTAGCGCGAATACCGCATTAGCCGAAATGAACAGAAATATTTTTATAAACGCCAGCACCATTGATAAAGCAGCTATTGACTCATTAGAAAATGCATTGAACACTTCTTTCTCCAGTGAAGATCCGGGTATGATCACCACGTCAAATTCTTTTGGAAAAGCTGTGGCAGATGCCGTGTTCGCCTGGTCTGAAACCGACGGTTACAAACATGCAAGCGATGCATATACTCCACCTGCTGGTCCGGGTCTGTGGGTGCCGACACCACCTGCACTTGCTGCAGCAAGCACTCCTTACTGGGGTAATAACCGACCCATTGTTGCAGGCAGTATTGATAATACACAACCTGGTCCACCGATAACTTACTCAGAAAGTCCAAAATCTCCTTTTTTTCTAATGGTACAAGAGGTATATAATGCATCGCAAACCTTAACACCGGATCAAACAGCAATGGCTATTTTCTGGAGAGATATTCCCGGAGTATCCTCACCTGGACATTGGCTCAGTATTTTACAACAGGTGTTAAAACAAACAAATAGCCGTCTTGATAAAGCAGCTTTTGCGTATGCTGTCACAGGCGCTACATTAAGTGATGCATGTATCAGTTGCTGGCAAACCAAGTACCACGATAACCAGGTGCGGCCAATTACTTACATTCGGAATGTGATGGGATATACAACCTGGACCTCTCTTTTAACAACGCCGGCACATCCGGAATATTCATCAGCACATGCGGTTCTTTCCGCTGCAACCGCAGATGCATTTGCTGCAGTTTTTGGTAACATAGGAAGCTTTACAGATCACACCTATGATTATTTGAGTTTTGCGCCGAGAACATTTAGTTCGTTTCGTGCAATTGGCCTTGATGCAGGTAATTCAAGATTGTATGCAGGCATCCATTATCAGCCTTCCATTGATACAGGATTGATACAAGGCAGAAAAGTAGCCGCTAATATTTTCAGAAGGATAGGACTTCATTAAATAATAATCGAATTAAACTGAGACCTCAAGAGGTCTCAGTTTTTTGATTAAATTTCTTACCAGGTATTGCTAGTTTTGAGATTCGCCTTTTTGTTTACCATCTTCTTGCTTACTTAGCTCTGCTAATTTTTGCTTACCATATGCAAGTCTCGTAATTGTTACAAATAAAACAGGTACGATAAAGATTGCAAGTGACGTGGCTGCAAGCATTCCTCCAAATACTGTCCACCCGATTGTTGAACGTGCAATAGCTCCCGCGCCTTTTGCAAAAACAAGCGGCAATACACCCAAAATAAATGCAAACGAAGTCATCAGGATGGGACGCAAGCGCAACTTAACCGCTTCAATCGTTGCTTTCACTAATTCTATTCCACGGTCAACACGTTCCTTTGCAAATTCAACAATTAATATTGCATTTTTTGCAGACAAACCGATCAATGTGATCAACCCAATTTGTGAATACACGCTATTTGCCAGTCTTGGAATGAAGATCAATGTAAGAATGGCACCGAAAGCTCCGAGCGGTACTGCTAACAATACTGAAAATGGCACGCTCCAACTTTCATATAATGCAGCTAAAAATAAAAACACGAAGACAAGTGATAACGCAAAAATATAAATAGTGCTTGAACCCGCTTCTATTTCCTGTTTGCTTAATCCTGAAAATTCATACCCATAACCGGCAGGCAGCGTTTTAGCCACTTCCTGCAAAGCCTGGATAGCCTGGCCGCTGCTGTAATCTTGTTTGGGAGTACCATTAATTTCCGCAGATCGGAATAAATTAAAATGAGAGATCACAGGAGCGTTTTCAATAACTCGTGAAGTAGTTAACACGCTTAACGGTAATAACCGCCCCGCCTGGTTCCGGACATAATATTGATCCATATTTTTTATATCGCCTCTGAATAAAGTATCTGCCTGGGCAACGACGTGAAAATTTCTGCCATAAATAGTGAAGTCATTTACATAGCGGCTGCCTAAAAAAGTCTGCATTGTGTTGTAAACATCAGAGATCGACACACCAAGCATTTTACATTTTTCCCTGTCAACATCAACCTGGTAGGCTGGAGTTCTCGCCGTAAAAAAAGTAAATGCTCTTTGAATTTCCGGGCGCTGATTTAATTGGCCGACAAAATTGTTCACCACTCGTTCAAATGTTTTGATATCATCTGTGCTTTGTTGTTGTTCCAATTCAAAAGTGAATCCTGCGGTTTGTCCCAACCCCGGAATCGCAGGGGGTTGAATGACTACAATATTTGCTGCCTTAAAAGAAGAAAAACGTCTTTGCATTTCTGTAATGATAGCCTGTATTTGCCTGGATTTATCTTTTCTATCGGACCATGGTTTTAACTGGCAAAAAATAGTTCCGCCATTTGATTTGCTTGCAAATGTTACAACGTTCAATCCTCCCAGTGCCGCATAATGTCCTACACCCGGAATAGTTTTTATGGTATCCATTAATCTGTATAAGATCTCCAGGCTTCGTGATGTAGAAGAAGCTTCTGGCAATTCATAGGTAATGTATAATCTTCCTTCATCCTCCGTTGGAATAAAACTGGTGGGTTTTGCTTTAAATAACAGGTATGTTCCTATAAAAATGCAAAGCAAAATGATCAGTGCATACTTACTTCCTTTAATAATTTTTCTAACTCCATTAGAATATTTTTCGGTGACAGACGCGAACCATTTATTGAATTTGTAAAAGAATCTGTTTAACCCTCTCGACTGTTGATCGAAATGTGTAGGTTTCAAAACGAGCGTACACAATGCGGGTGTTAATGACAGTGCTACAAATGCCGAAATAAGAACGGAGATCGCAATGGTAATAGCAAACTGCTGATATAATCTTCCTAAAATACCGGGTATAAAACCTACGGGTATAAAAACAGAAGCTAATATTAATGCAATAGCCACCACGGGCCCGGATATGTCTTTCATAGCATGAATCGTAGCATCTTTAGAAGACATTTTTTGCTCATCAATATAATGCTGCACTGCCTCCACAACAATGATTGCATCATCAACTACAATACCAATGGCCAGCACAAAGCCAAACATAGTAAGTGTATTGATGGTAAACCCAAGTAAGGTGAACAATGCAAAGGTTCCGATAATGGAAACCGGAATTGCCAGGATAGGAATCAATGTGGCTCTCCATTCCTGCAGAAATATAAATACAACCAGCACCACCAGTCCTAATGCTTCCAATAAAGTATGGACTACTTCATCTATCGAAACTCTAACTACTGATACAGTTTCAAAAGGAACAACATAATCCACATCTTTTGGGAAAGATTTTTTTATTTCTTCCATTTCTTTGAATACGCCATCAGCAGTTTCTATTGCATTGCTCCCGGGAGTCTGGTAGATCAATAAATAGGAAGCCCTTTTCCCATCCACAAAAGAATTACTTGCATAACTGAACTTGCCCAACTGCGCACGGGCAACATCTTTTAAATAAACAATGGAGCCGCTGTCAGGTCTTGATCTTACAATGATACTGTCAAACTGGTTAGGTGTGCTAAGGCGACTATTTGTTAAAACAGTGTACTCAAAGGCCTGGGCATTTTGCTGTGGTGGTGCGCCCACTGTACCGGCAGCAATCTGAATATTCTGTTCCTGTAAGGCTGCAATCACATCATTAGCCGTTAAACCTTTTTGCGCAAGCTTATCTGTCTGAAGCCATATACGCATACTGAAATCATCGGCTCTTGTAAAGACATCTCCCACACCTTTAACACGGAGTAATGCATTCTTAACAAAAATATTTGTGTAGTTATCTGTAAAAGTTACTGCATGCGTTCCGTTGGGAGAATATATCGCCACCAGCATTAAAATACTGGGGTTACGTTTCCTGGTAGTAATTCCCAGGTTCTTCACATCTACAGGCAATGTCGGTGTTGCAATACCAACGCGGTTCTGGATATCCAGTGCACCTGACGTCACATCTGCTCCCACATTGTATGTAACAGTGATCGTGCTTTGCCCGCTTGATGTACTGTTGCTTTGCATGTATGCCATGCCCGGCGTACCATTCACCTGGGATTCGATAGGCGTTGTTACTGTTTCCTCGACAGTTTGAGCATCTGCACCATTGTATATGGTTGTGATATTTACCGTAGGGGGACTGATCTCAGGATATTGGCTGATGGGCAAATTAATGATGGATAATACACCCAGCATTAATACTACAATGGAAATAACAATAGCAGTAACAGGGCGTCGTATAAAAGTATCGGCGATCATGATTATTGGTAAATCCTATCTGTTAGGTGTTGATGTTATCTGAACTTTCGAACTGTCTTTTAATTTTTGAAAACCTTCAGTGATAATTTTATCACCTTCATTCAATCCTTGTTTTACTATTACCTTATCATTTATCCTTGCTCCCAAAATTAATTTCTGCTGAATGGCCTGGCTACTGTCATTCACAGTAAAAACAAAGAACTCTCCCATCTGTTCTGTTACTGCCTTGTATGGGATCAGCAGCAACGAACTATCTGCAGCATTATTTTTTACCCGAATATTTACATTCATGCCCGCTTTCAAAATATTCTGTGAGTTCAGAAATATCAATCTGGCTTTGATAGTACCTGTTTGCGGATCGACGGCACGGTCAATGAGACTGATCTTACCTGTTTGCCTGTAAATAAAATCGCCCGGCAATTCTAAAGTGAATATTGAATCTTTTGTTACAAAAGGGTTTTGCCGTAATTGTGCAAAACGTGGAATTTCTTTTTGATCCACCTGGATATCGACTGCCATGGGATCATCAGATGAAATTGTATTGAGCAAAGTTTGATTTGCAGTAACCAGTGCTCCCATTTTCACCTGCGATATACCAATTGTTCCGCTAAAAGGAGCATTGATGTAAGAATAATTCACAGTGGTTTGAACGTTCCGCACATTTGACTTCGCTGCTTCTACCTGCATTTTAGCAGTTTCGAGATCGGACATGGCATGATCATAAACTTGTCGTGCAACAGCATCCTGCTTTAAAAGATCGGCATACCGGTCGGCATCCTGCTGTGCCCTTGCCAAATTTGCTTTTGATACATTTAAGTTAGCAATTGCCTGGTCTAAATTTGCCTGGTATTGTTGACGGTCTATATTATATAATTTTTGTCCTTTCTGCACATGCTGCCCGTCTTTAAAAAAAATTTCTGTAATGTATCCCGTAACCTGCGCCCGCAGTTCATCCTGGCTTAATGCAGCAACGGTAGCAGGATATTCATCATAATACGTGGTCTTTTCCTTTTTTACAATGACGGCACTCACGGCGGTCGGAGGAGGAGCCTTTGGTTGCTCACTTTTATTTCCCGCGCCGCATGATGCAAGTATTATTGCAATACTGAAATAAAAAAATAGTTTCATTACTTTATTATTTATTATTGATTACTGATCATGTCCCATTCCAATAATTAATAATCATTAATCAATAATTTTTCACTTTGTTAATTACTCATCAATCACTGATTCAAAATCCCCAATGCTTTCTGCACATCAACCCTGCTTTGCAACAATTGATACAAAGCCGTGTAAAGATTGATCTGCGAAGTTCGGAGATCGCTTTCTGCTATGATCACATCAAGGTAGGTCTTAATACCCTGCTGATACTGCAATCTTATCACATTATACACGTCAGTGGCCAACTGCACGTTTTCTTTTAAAGCAATATAATTTGCCAGGTTTCCTTTGTATGAAGCCAATGCTCCTGCGTATTCCGTTCTGATAATATTTTGCAACGAAACAATTTCCCAATCCAAACGTTTCACCTGCAATTCGGCTGTTCTTACCTGGAAAATTCTCTTAGTTCCCTGGAAAATCGGGAAACTCAATTGCAAACCGACATTTGAATTTGGAAAAGATTGCTGGTATAATTTACCAAAACTATTACTGAAATAATCCAGGTTGTAGTTACCATATGCAGACACAGAAGGTAAAAACCCCCATTTATAATACTTCAAATTATATTGCTGCAGGTCCTTTGTTGTTTGCAGCAACCTGTATTCAATCCTGTTGTTGAAGTTGATCTCCTGTGAAGTGTCGATAGGAATTTCATTTTCTAATTCCGTACTATCATATTGTAATTGCAATTCCGCGCTGTCAGGATAACCCATCAATTGCCTTAAATAAAAATATTTTGCTGTCAATAGATCCTGTTGCTGCTTTCGTTCTGCATTTGCGTTATTCAGAGAAATAGTAGCCCGTTTATAATCAGTCTTATCAACAATTCCACCTTTATATTGATTATATGCATCCTGGAGACTCCGATTCAATCGTACGATATCTTCATCAAGTACGGAAACCTGCTTTTGAGTTAGCAACACATCATAGAAAGCCTTGCTCACTCCTGCAATAATACCAATCCTTGTGCTATCGGTTACCTGCTTCGTTGCTTTCCTGATATCACCAGCAGATCTCGAAGCCAGCAAAACGTCCCTGTTAAAAATATTTTGAGTAGCTCCGAATTCAATAGCGGAAATGTTATACGTTCCGGTGGAAACATAATTTCCTCCAAAATAGTTAACGGGCAACTTGATATTATTCTGATAATAGGCATTGAGATTTAGTTGAGGAAACCAGTCGGCTAGCCTGGTTCTTATCGTTGCTTCCGCGATTCTTTCATCAATCAATGATTGCTGAATAAATGGTTGATGGTTTAAAGCATATTGAACGCACGCCGGCAATGTTGCATTGGGTAAAGTATCATTTTGAGAAGATTGGGTATAGCCTTTTAATGAGCCCAAAACGGCGATTAAAACAAAAAAGAACAGGTTTCGTATCATTCGTAATAGAAAAGTTCATCAATTTCAGGAATAATTCTGAAATGCAATGATAATGCCTGAAATTTTTTTTAATATAATGTAATGAACCCGATAGAAAATATGGCCGTTCAAATAAGTTACATAAGTTCCAAAAAGTTCCGAATAAGTTAGTGCCCGTTGAAACCTGTGAACTATGGAACTTCCGGAACTCTCAATCGTTTCATAAGTTCCAACTAAGTTTGTACCGTTGAAACTTGTGAACTATGGAACCTCCGGAACTTTTATATTTGCCCGTCATCCGGCAATGCCTGAAATTCAAACTACATATTATCATTCACCGGTAGGACTTTTAAAAATTTCCGGAACTGACAACTATATTACTGAAATCATCTTCAACGATAAAGTGCAGAAGATCGATGGCAGAAAAAAAAATTTATCTCCCATGCTGATCCAATGTATTGAGCAATTAATTCAATACTTCAACGGACAAAGAAGAAGCTTTGAACTTCCCTTACATCAGCAAGGCACAAGTTTTCAACAGGAAGTTTGGCATGAATTACTGACAATACCTTTCGGAAGAACGATCAGCTATCTTGAGCTGGCCCGCCGGACAGGAGATACAAAAGCAACGAGGGCGGTCGCAAATGCCAATGGGAAAAACAATATTTGTATTATCGTTCCCTGTCACCGTGTGATCGGTGCCAATAAAGAATTAATAGGTTATTCAGGGGGTTTGTGGCGAAAGAAATGGCTATTGGAACATGAAATGAAAATAGCCTATGGAGTACAAACTTTATTCTAAAGTAAATTCTAAAAAACAAATTTCAAATCCCAAAAAAATCTCAAGCTAAAAAATGGATATGCTTTGGATTTCGTCCTTTGAATATTATTTGGTTTTTGTGATTCGGTTCTTATGATTTTTTACCGCAATACAAACTTTATTCTAAAGTAAATTCTAAAAAACAAATTTCAAATCCCAAAAAAATCTCAAGCTAAAAAATGGATATGCTTTGGATTTTGTCCTTTGAGTATTATTTGGTTCTTGTGATTCGGTTCTTATGATTTTTTACCGCAATACAAACTTTATTCTAAAGTAAATTCTAAAAAACAAATTTCAAATCCCAAAAAAATCTCAAGCTAAAAAATGGATATGCTTTGCATTTTGTCCTTTGAATATTATTTGGTTCTTGTGATTCGGTTCTTATGATTTTTTACTGCAATACAAACTTTATTCTAAAGTAAATTCTAAAAAACAAATTTCAAATTCCAAAAAAATCTCAAGCTAAAAAATGGATATGCTTCGGATTTTGTCCTTTGAATATTATTTGGTTCTTGTGATTTGGTTCTTGTGATTTTTACCGCAATTCTTCGCTCGTAAATGCCAACGGCAAAAGCAAACTCGCGGAATTAATGATGTAAATCTTTCCTTCCATTCCACCGAGTAACAACTGAATTGGTTTTCCCATTCTTCCTTCAAATTCCTGCAGCGCCTGCCGGCACATGCCGCAGGGAGAAATGGGATGATCACTTTTTATGAGTTTACTATCATAACTGATCGCTATTGTTTCAATCGGTATACCGGGATAAAAAGAAGTAACAGAACCAAGCAATACTCTTTCAGCGCAAATACCTACAGGGAACGAAGCATTTTCCTGATTACTGCCCAAAACAATTTTTCCGTTAGAGAGTTTTGCAGCTGCACCCACAGAAAAATTTGAATACGGTGCATAAGCATTACTTGTAGCACGACGGGCTTCATTCAACAAATGCTGATCCTCTGTATTCAACTCGTCAATGCTATCATAAACTTCAAAGGAAAACTCAAACGTCTGTTTTTTCATGATTGAAGAGTACAAGGTTTTATCGTGAGACGTGAAACATGAAACGTGAGAACCAACTCACGACTGACATCTCACGTCTCACGAGAATACTTTTACTTTACCGTTCTGAACAATCGGTTCCATCTCGGGCCATGCTCCCAGCTAAACCAGATGATTGCCGCCTTGCCTACAATATGATCTTCGGGCACAAATCCCCAAAAGCGTGAGTCCTGGGATTTATGGCGGTTGTCTCCCATCATCCAGTAATAATTCATCTTAAAAGTATAGGAAGTAGCTTCTTTACCATTTATAAAAACCTTTCCATCGCGTTGTTCCCAGTCATTTTTTTCATATACCTGTATGCATCGTTTATACAGATCGATATTTTGAGGAGTTAAACTAATTAGTCCGTCTTTTTTAGGAACCCATACGGGGCCAAAATTATCCAGGGACCATTTAAAATAAGTTGAATCATGAGGAAAAACCCGTTCGCCGGGATCCATATCGGGAGAATAAGGCATCGTTTCTTTTGTTATTGAACCGACAATCACTCCCGGTATTTTTTTCAGTTTTTCAAGTTCAACCGGAGTAATATTAATTCGATAAGTGTAACCTATGCCAGGCAAAAAATCGGGATCCTGGTCATCCTGGTTTAATTTGATTCCAGCCTCGCGTAACTGGTCTTCATCAATCATCAAATTATTTGTTTTGAAACTGTAAAAGGTAGCAGAGGTAGGTGATACAAATGCGGGCTGATTGTTTACAAAAAGAACTCCCCCGATAATTTTTAATGAATCGCCGGGGATACCAACACAACGCTTAATGTAATTATCTGTTTTGTCTACAGGATGCACAGCTATTGGCAAATCAGGGTCATTCAAAATTTGTTGCCTTAGCGAATCAGAAAAGGTACCATTCCAAAGACGGATGAAATTATAATAGGGCCTTGCCGATTGGTAATCCGGTTTATTGATCACCGTATCACCTTCCGGAAAATTAAATACCACATCATCATTTCTTTTTACTGGTGAAGGCCACCAGCGTATGTATGGGATCTTTATTAAGGTTGAATAAGATTTCCAGCTTGTGCCGGGAATATAGTTGTGAATAAAAGGAATTGATAAAGGTGTATTGGGTAACCTCGGGCCATAACTCCATTTACTGACAAAAAGAAAATCATTCACAAGCAAGGTCTTTTCCATGGAAGCAGAAGGAATAGTATAGGCTTCAAAAACAAATGTGCGTATAAGTGTTGCAGCAACGATAGCGAAAATGGCCGCATCAAACCATTCTCTCCCGGCTGTCTTTTTATGTTTCTTCGCTGCCTCGGGTCCTATATATTTCACATCCTTATAATAGGCGATATATGGAAAATAAAATGGAGCAAGTAATGCAGCAAGTATATGCGATCCCACAGAAAATTTTCCGTACAATTTTACAAACTCAATAAAAATACCAGGAGTGATAAACCAGCCTGCCACGGGAATAAATTGCCAGAACACCCAATGTCTTGGTCGTTTGGCAAGCGTCTCCATGATCCATGTATTATAAAAAGGAATAAATGCCTTCCACCCGGGAACACCTGCTTTTTCAAACAGTTTTGTCAATCCGAAAGAGGGTAAAAATACAAGCAGGGTTTGAACCAGGTAAATGAACAACAAATGCTGTAAAGGCATATCCTAAGTTTAAGCGGGCAAATTTATTACATTAATCGGCGAACCAAAATTTATACCTGCAAAGTTTTGCTAAAGAGAAAATTGTTTAATTGCTTAATTGTTTCATTGTTTATGTTCACTTTGAGCTGTTCAAGTCATTTAGGTAATCTAACAATTTGACAATTCAACAATTTAACCATCTAACCATTCAGCTATTTTGGCACTACATAGGTCCTCACATCTTCCGCCGTAATCGTTTTACCCGAAAGAATTACCAGTCGCTCCACTACATTTCTCAGTTCCCTGATATTGCCCGTCCAATCATAATTTTCCAATAACCTGAGTGCCTCATCATCAATTGTTTTTTTCGCGATCCCGTAATCAGTACATATATCCGTAAGAAATTGGTCCACTAATGGTGGAATATCATCTCTCCGCTCATTTAATGAAGGAACATGTATAATGATGACACTTATGCGATGATACAAGTCAAGGCGGAAAGTTTTTGCCTCAACTTCTTTTAAAAGATCTTTATTGGTGGCCGCTATTACCCGCACATCTACATTGATATCTTTATCGGCTCCTACCCTTGTAATTTTTCCTTCCTGCAGGGCCCGCAATACTTTTGCCTGTGCATTTAAACTCATATCTCCAATCTCATCCAAAAAAAGAGTGCCTCCATTAGCCTGTTCAAATTTTCCAATTCTTTGTTTAATGGCAGAAGTGAATGAACCTTTTTCATGACCAAACAATTCACTTTCGATCAGTTCACTTGGAATGGCAGCACAATTTACTTCAACAAGAGGGCCACTGGCGCGGTTGCTTTTTTCATGGATCCACCTTGCCACCAACTCTTTACCAACTCCATTTTCACCGGTGATCATAACCCGTGCATCGGTGGGAGCTACTTTATCAATCGTTTCTTTTATTTTTATTATCGGCGCCGAGTGGCCAATCATTTCCTGGACCTTATTCACTTTTTTCTTAAGCACCTTTGCCTCCGAGACAAGATTGCTTTTATCCATCGCATTGCGGATGGTGATCAATAAGCGATTCAGATCGGGCGGCTTGGATATGTAATCATAGGCGCCTGTTTTTACAGCTTCAACAGCAGTTTCAATATTTCCATGACCGGAGATCATAATGATGGGAATGTCAGGATTAGATTCTCCTGCCTTTTGCAAAAATTCAATGCCATCTATCTTTGGCATTTTTATATCACACAGAACAACGTCATAATTTTTGTCTTTGAATTTTTTCAAACCTTCCTCGCCGTCAGAAGCCTCTTCAATTTTATACCCTTCGAACGAAAGAATTTCACTCAGCGTTTTCCTGATTGATTTTTCATCATCGATGATCAATATATCTGCCATTGATTAAGATTATTTTATTATTAGAATTCTCCAAACGTGGCATAGTTAAAACGTGCCATAGTTCGGATAGTTTTCTCATTTTACGAAGATGTTTACTAACTATGGCACGTTTACGACACTGTCTGCAAAAATAATTGTTTAAACGTGCCACGGTTATAAAAGCCTGGTAGAACCAGGAAAACTCTCTAAACCGTGGCACGTTTAGTCTGCAAAAATAAAGAAAGGAAGGCACAAGGAATAAGAGACAAGGCTCAGGAAAAAGATTCATTATCAAAGTTTGGAATTGAATCTCTTTTTCTCTTTAGCTCTTAGTAAAAAAGAAGCCGGATAGAAATCCAGCCTCGTATAAAATCCAATATCCTATGAAAAACCGTGACAAAGATGTGTTTTATTCCTGAAAAGCCACATGTCCTTGTCATAAATCTTTTTAACATCCTGTAGAAAAATAAAACCCGGAAAATTTCCGGGTCTCAACTATTTTAATAGACAACTATGTTATTTGTTTAAATACATCACTTCTTTCACAAGCTTCACCGTCCTGGGAACATCAGGTAATGCAGCGGCAACAAGATTTGGCGCATAATGCAGGGGAGCATCGGCCGCTGTGATCCGGCGAATGGGTGCATCGAGATAATCAAAACCTTCTTTTTGGATTTGGTAAGTTATTTCAGATGACACAGAACCGAAAGGCCATTGTTCTTCGACAATTACCAAACGATTTGTTTTTTTCACGCTTTCTAAAATTGTTTTCCAGTCAAGCGGGCGAATTGTCCGCAGATCTATTACTTCAGCGCTTATATCTTCCTTTTCTAATTCTGTTGCGGCGCTCATTGCTACTTTCATCATTTTATTGAATGAAACAATGGTTACATCACGTCCCTCTTTCTTTACATCAGCCTTTCCTAATTGAATGTAGTACTCATCTTCGGGTACTTCAGATTTATCGCCGTATGAAACTTCACTCTCCATAAATATCACCGGATCTTCTTCATACCTGATTGCCTGCTTTAATAAACCCTTCGCGTCATAACCATTACTCGGCGAAACCACTTTGAGACCGGGAATATTAGCATAAAAGTTTTCGTATGCAGTGGAATGTTGAGCGCCCAACTGGCCGGCAGATCCACTGGGTCCGCGAAAAACGATCGGACAGGATATTTGCCCGCCACTCATTGCAAGCATCTTGGATGCTGTGTTGAGAATTTGATCCAACGCGAGGTTTGCGAAATTCCAGGTCATGAATTCAACGATGGGTCTCAAACCATTTTGAGCTGCTCCTACACCGATTCCGGTAAAACCTAATTCAGATATAGGAGTATCGATCACTCTTTTCGGACCAAATTCCGCAAGCATCCCCTGGCTAACTTTATAAGCACCATTGTATTCAGCCACTTCTTCACCCATTAAAAAAACTCTTTCATCCCTTCTCATTTCTTCAACCATCGCTTCACGAAGAGCTTCACGATATGCAATTTGTCTTGCCATGCTTCTTTTTCAATTCAGTCCCGAAAAATTCGGGAGGCAAAAATATGTGAGAAGCAGGATAAAACCTAAACTGGTTGTTGGTTACTGGTTGCCGGTAGCCTGTTACCAGTTTGTCGTGAGACGTGAGACGTCAGTCGTGAGTTGGTTCTCACGTTTCACGTCTCACTTCTCACGATTCAACCGGCAACCAACCAGTATCTTTGTTGAAATGGATACAAATCATCATACAATTATAATTATCGGCGGCGGCCCGATCGGATTGGCTTGCGCACTGGAAGCGCAAAAAGCAGGGTTAGATTATTTAATACTGGAAAAAGGTTGTCTTGTTAATTCATTATATAATTACCCGGTTAACATGACTTTTTTTTCAACGTCAGAAAGATTGGAAATTGGCGGGATACCATTTGTTTCAAATAATCCCAAGCCTACACGTCCTGAAGCATTGGAATACTATCGCCGTGTTGCCCTTTCAAAACACGTCAGTATTCATTTATTTGAAAAAGTAATGGAGGTGAAGACACAAGAGACAAGGAACAAGGAACAAGGCACAAGGAACAAGGGACATGGCGCAAGAGACAAGAACAACGAAGAGGAAAACTATAAAGTGACAACAAACAAGAATACTTATACAGCTAATTATATAATTATCGCTACCGGCTTTTATGATACCCCTTATAAATTAAATGTACCGGGTGAAGAGTTACCGAAGGTGACACATTATTATAAGGATCCTCATTTTTATGCTTTTCAAAAAGTATTGGTAGTCGGGGCAAGTAATTCTGCCGTGGATGCCGCGCTGGAAACATGGCGAAAAGGCGCCGAGGTAACGATGGTTGTCCGTAAAAATCAAATTGGCGAGCGTGTAAAATATTGGGTCAGGCCTGATATTGTGAACCGTATCAATGAAGGCTCGATCAAAGCCCATTTTAATTCTTCAGTAAAAGAAATTCGTGAGCGGGAAGTGGATATTCAAACTCCCGAAGGCCTGATCACCATTGACAATGATTGGGTGATCGCGATGACAGGTTATCAACCCAATCTCGATTTTCTAAAAAAAATGGGAATTCATTTATCTGACGATGAAATATTGAAACCTTCTTATGATGAAGCTACTTATGAAACCAACGTAAAAAATATTTTTATTGCCGGTGTCATTTGCGGAGGAATGAATACTCATCGATTGTTTATTGAAAACTCAAGAGAGCATGCTGAGAAAATCATTCGAAAGATAATGGAAATAAAAAGTCAAAATTAAAAAGCAAAAAATGTGTCCGCCGATCAAGGTTTTTTTGACTTTATCTAAGTTCTTTCTTCATCAACCAATCGTTTTGCAAATCATCTCCCAATAAAAATGTTTGCTCGCCAAATTTTTCAAAGCCCCATTTTGTATAAAAATCAATTGCCTTTTGATTTTTTTCCCATACTCCAAGCCATAAAATTTTTTTCTTTTTTTTCTTCGCAATATCATGACAGGTTTGCATTAATTTTTTCCCCACACCTTTTCCAATTGTGTACTTAACAGAATAAATTCTTGCAATTTCAATGCAGGAGTGGCTGATAAGGCTTAAGGGAATAGCGCCATCTCTCATTTTTGCATATCCAACAGGTTCATCGTTTATAAAAGCAAGAAAAAAAATATGCCAGGGTTGTTTTACTTCATCGATCAATTTTTGCCTGGTAAACTGTTCTTCCAGAAATTTATCCATGTTCGCTTTTGTGTTATCGGAAGCAAAGCTTTCATAAAAAGTTTGCCGGCTAAGATCAGCAATTAACTCAGCGTCTTTATCGGAAGCAATCCTTACAATTATTTCATCCATACCATAGAAGCGATTATTGGTATTAAGATAGCGAAATTCAATCTTCACAAATGGCTGATTCACAGATAAATTATTTTAAAGCAGCCGTGCAATTTTATATCATACTTATATTTTTTTATCGATTGAACCATGATTATTTCTTTTTTTCATTTTTTCTTCATGTTGGCCCTTTAGATTTGTTTCTGTAATCAATTATTAATTAAAACAAACATTATGAAAACTACATTATTATTTTCCGCTTGTCTATTAGCCGCAGCGGTATCATTTGCACAGACTACTGTGAAAAATGAGCAGGAATCTAAAAGTTTGACTACTGCACAGGCAAGCAAATCAGGCACCCGGTTAAACAGCTCAACAAGTACATCTTCATCTGCAAGCATTCAGTCAGATGCAGTAAATCAAACCGAAAAAAAGGCGCATTCGGATGTCAAAAAAGTAAAGCAGGATATTTCTACAGAAAAAAAGGCTGCAGCAGAAAAAGCAAAAACTGAAGAAAAAGAAGTAAGAAACATTGCTTCAAAGGATCAGTCTCTATCTGGCGAAGCGCAATCAGATGCTAAGCTAAGCGCCGGCAATAAAGGCAATAAAATAAATGAAAATTCGTCTTTAAGTAGCCAGGCAAAACTGTCCGGATCAGGAGTCGAGACCACGGATAATCAATTGGGAGAGAAAGGCAAAACATCTGTAGAATCTGCCAGTATCGTGGCCGCTCAAAGCAGTAATGCTGTTAAAACCAAAGCGGCTAAAACCGGGAACAAAGCGGAAAAAACAGTGAAGGCGACCGTTAAACCAAAACCTGTTAAAATGAATGCCCAGGTGAAAGCAAATACTGCAATCAGAATTCAATAACAGTTTACAGACAGGTTTTGCATCAAGTCCCTGGTGCAAGACCTGTTCTAAAATAATTTGATGAAAAAAATAAATTTATTGATACCCATGATCGGGTTCTTTCTTGTTGCCGCACCCCTGAGAGGGCTTGCCAATGACGGAAAACCGGTTTACCGCATGAAGTTCCAATATGTAATGAGGACTACATTATTAGCAGACAGTTTACCAGTCACAACGGCAAAAAAGATCAGTGCTCCTGACAGTGCAATAAAGGAAGTCCCGAGATCACGCAAACAACAAGTACCTATTGCTGTGGCAACACAGATAAAACCAATAAAAATAATTAAACCAAAAATCATAAAGCCAATAATCAAATTGGTTCAATGATCAAATAAAAATTAACCTTATGAAATCTGTTATATTATTCATCATGGCTGTTTCATATACCCTGTTTAGTTTCGCACAAACGGATAGTATTGCTGTTGCAGAGAATCAGCCTTCGAAATCAACTCTGACCCTTGGAGCCATATATGCAAATAGTGCCAGCTATTATGGTGAGAAATCTGAAGAGAATACTGCTTACGGCGCGTTGGCAGCTACTTATCGATTTAAGTTCGGTTTTTATCTTTCAGGCCTGGCTTACAGACTTATAAAGGACAGCAATTCCTTTGTTTCTGCTTCCAGTCTTGGCGCCGGATTCGATTTTAAATTGGGGAAAAAAATCTCGTTGGGCCTTAGTTATAATCATAGCTTTTTTGCTGCTTATTCTCCATTGCTGCAGGCAGGTAACCCGGAAAATGCAAGTCTTGCCCTTACGTATGCAAACTGGTTAAATTTGAGCCTGACGGGAGATTATGCTTTTGGAAAAACTAATGATGGTTTTATAACCGCGGAGATTTCAAAATCGATCAATCTTTTCAGCTTAGGAAAAAAAGATATTATTACGATCAACCCTTCGGCGAGTATTGTGGCAGGTACTCAGCATTTCTATCAAACCTACCTCGCAGAAAAAAATCTGCGTGACAGTGTGCTTGGGATAATAGACCCTATTTTCGGAAATCCTTCTGCAGGTGCTGGCTCAACCGTTACTACAACTGCTTTCAATATGCTATCTTATAATTTTAAATTTCCGGTCGCTTATAACAGGGCAAGCTACATGGTTGAAGCGGATTACCAGCTTTCCGCCCTGAGTAACAAAGCACAAAGCAGTCCGGGAAAACTCAGCTCATTCTTAACTGTTGGTTTCTATTACCAATTCTGATCCTATGAGGGTATTAATTATTGAAGACGAAAAAAACATGGCAGGTGAAATGTCTGAATTTCTTGAGAAGGCTTTTTATCTCTGCGATATTGCCTATACCGCAGACCAGGGGCGGAAGGCGATGGAAGAAAATCAATATGATTTTATCCTGCTTGACCTGGGGCTTCCTGATAAAGATGGATTGCATCTGCTGAGCGAAACAAAAAAAATCTGTCCATCCGCTTCGTATATAATTCTCACTGCAAGAGGAGATCTTGAGGACCGGATAAAGGGGCTTGACCTTGGCGCCGATGATTATCTTCCCAAACCTTTTTCTTTGCTGGAACTGCAATCGAGGATGCAGGCTATCAGCCGGCGGAAATCAGGCAACAACGACCCGGTGCTGGACTTGGGTGAATTCTCCATCGATCTCAATAAGCGATCCGTATCTTACCAGGAAAAAGAAATAGAGCTTTCACGAAAAGAATTTGACCTGCTCAGCTATATGCTGCTGCATAAAAACAGACCGCTCACCCGGTTGCAGCTCAGCGAACATATTTGGGGCAGTTTTTCCGATGATGATTACGATTCCAATTATATTGATGTTCATATCAAAAATATACGTAAAAAGATGTCTGTACATGCACCGGTGGAATGGCTGCAAACACTGCGCGGAATTGGTTATAAAATAAAAATATAGTCTTCCGTGAAACTCCTGTCCAAACTCACCCTTTTTGTTACGTTCTCAAAATTACTGATCGCAATCCTTTTTGTATTATTGCTTCCCTCGCTGATCAAGCGTGCAAGTTTTCAATACACCAATTATTACCTGGGTCAGCAAAAGAAAAAAGTACTTTCGGTAATCGCAAAAAACGGGGTGGATTATTATCTGCAGGGCGACAGCGCGTATGGAAGTTACACGATGCTCAAGGAAGAATATATCTCTCTCATCCCGGCCGGCAATCAAATCATACATGACACTATCGAAACTTCCCGACGTATCATAGAAGGTGATACACTGAACTACCGGGTATTGACATCCGCATTTATGTATGGAAATAAAAACTACCTTCTGGAAATCGGTAAGACGACAGCTACCATCGGGCAGTACAATAACCTCCTCCAGCGTTTTACACTTTTCATATTGATCGGGTTGATCCTGCTGAGTATAATAGTTGACCTGGTTTATACCAACATTCTTCTCCGGCCGCTAGCCAGGATTGTAAGGACCAAACTGCAGGGAAGGAAATTTCCTTTCAAAGATGTGCTTACGCCTGTGAAAACATCCACCTCGGATTTCAAATACCTCGATCGTTCGCTGATCAGCCTGATGGAAAAAATCCATGAAGCTTTTGACAAGGAACGGGAATTTACCTCCAATGCCTCTCATGAACTGATGACTCCCATCAGCATCCTGCAGACCAATATTGAAAACATGATAGTAGATGAAGGAGTTGATGAGAGCGGACAGGAGAAGCTGTCAGCCATGCTGATAACACTGAACCGGCTGAAAAAAATCGTCCATTCGCTGCTCTATATTTCGCGGATAGATAATGAACAGTTCACAAAAATGGATACTATAAACGTGCATGATCTTGTAACAGAAGTGACCAATGAACTGGCCCATCGCATGGAAATGAAATCAATAATTTTCACCAATACTGTTGCAAGGAAGGCAAATATAAAGCAGGTGAATCATGATTTGCTCTTCCAGCTCTTCTATAACCTTATCAATAATGCGATCAGGTACAATAAAGAATATGGATCAATTATTATCAGTGATTACTATTCGGAAGGACAGCCTTATAGAATCTCCATAAAAGATACCGGTATTGGTATTCGCGAAGAAGAACTGGAGACCATATTTAACCGGTTTAAAAAATCAGGACAAAGCGATGGTGAAGGATACGGGCTTGGTTTATCGATTGTAAAAAGTATAGTTGATTATCACGGAGCTGAAATCAGGGTAAGTTCTGAATTTGGAAAAGGCACTGATTTTAATATTATTTTCCCGGCAGAAAAGATCGGGATATAAAACAACCTGGTCACAGTCGAACGTAACCGAACCTCAACCGAAGGACAACTGAAGGGTTAGTGAACAATAAACAATTACTATAGCGGGTACAGAAGGAAGGTTCATGGAGGCTACTTCTGTGCTCTCAGTTTCTCCGTGGTAAGTTTTTTAAACGTAAATTCAAGGATCATCTAAAATTGAAAAATCTTTTAGCGGGAAATCAACAACGGCGTAAAATTTGGACATTGGAGTTATAATACTATAATCTTAATCATAATCATTTTTCAACAACAATTTCCGTCGTTACAGTTTCTGAATTCAGTTGAATATGCATATAGTATATACCAGGTGTTTTACCGGATAAATCAAACTTTGATTGAAAGTCATTTGATCCATATATTTTCTGGGATGAGGAGTTAAATATTTCAATAGAATGAACCTGTTTAGCATTACCTGAAAATAACAACCCGAATTTTCCGCGTGAGGGGTTTGGAAAAACAACTAAATTATTAGCTGCTTTATCTCCGCATTTTTGCATGGCAATAACATTTCCGTATTTATAATTCCCGTTATCGTCTGTTTGTTTTAATCTATAAAAGGAAGATTGCATATTTGGCAATCTATCGGTAAGTGAATATGTTTGTTTAGAGTATGAAGTGCCTGATCCTTCCACCCTTCCCACTACTTGCCAGTTTATTCCTTCAACACTCCGTTCAACAGTGAAATAATAATTATTATTTTCTGATTCCGTTATCCATTTCAATATAATGTTGTGGCTATCACATTCGCCGGTAAATGAGATCAGCTCAATAGGAAGAGGAACACTTGAACAAAGGGGTAGGGATACCGACACTCCGTAAACAGAGGCAGCCCCGGTAGTGGACAACATTCGTCCCACTAATGTGCCACTCGCACCCATAGAAATCGCCCCGTTATTCGCGATAAGAGTTCCTTTCATTACAGTCAGTGTGGCCATGGCTATCGCACCTTCAGCTGCCCAAAACACATTACATGGCAATGCACCATTAAGCAAATGGATTGTAGCGGAAGCGCCGGTAGTAAACGCGCCTCCGAACTTAAAAATAAAGACCGCGTTGGAATTCCCCTGTGCGTCCAGGGTAAGATCACCTGCTACTGATCCTGCAGCTGCTATTGAATACACGCCTGCAAAAACTGTTTCTCCGCTTCCAAACGCTGGTGTATGGCTGGTTGAAGTAGGCGCGGTGTTGAATAATTCATCATATGCGGCTTGCACATCTGCTGCGCATTGCACTGTAACTGCATTTCCGGAATCTATATTTCCGTTTATCGTCGTAGGAGCCCCGAAACCAGTTATGGCACCATTGTTTGTACCAATATTGCCGGTAATCTGCGATGTCCCGGTATTTCCCACGGCGCCGGTTTTGGTAAAAACGACATAATTTGTTGCGGTTCTTAAGTTAGGCATTTGTGCAAAATCTAAATTGGACAAAGAAAGTAGTACTGCAACGGTTACACTAAATTGTACTATTTTGGTTTTCATTTTTTGGATTTAAATACTTGAGTAAATAATACCGGCCTTTTTTACAAAAGGGTTACTGGTGTTATTCGCATCAGGTTAAAGTATTCTAAATTTAAGGATATACAGGTGTTTGAGTTTACATATCGTCTTTTAAGCGAAAGCTCACAAAAATGACAAGTGTAAACTCTTGGATTTTCTGGAAATGATTCAGGTATTTCCAGTTATTTAAAAAACTCGCTGTATTCACCAGCTTAATTGTATAGTTACTAAAACACTTGTTGATGTGACTGATTATAATTGAAAGAATCTTTTAGCGGAACACCAATAACGGCATAAAATTCTCCATTAGCAAATTCTAACTGTCCAATGAGCGTGTTCTATAATTACACAGTTTTGATTCTTAAATCATAAACAAAATCAGCCACAGTGCTGACTTCAACAATTTGACTAGTTAAATCAATTTCTTCGGTAGCAAAAAAATCTCAATTATAATTTTCAAAAAGAGCCACACACCAAATAATAATTGAGCCATACAGCAAATATATTCCCCTGAAAAATGTCCATCTTTGCAAAACAAAATTTCATATAGAGATGGATATTTTAAAAGTGAGTATAGATTGGGCCAAGGCCGAGGTATTTTCTGCCAAAATAAGTTTCCTGCTTAGCTTGGTGTTTTTCTTAGCGGCCCTTGGCTTTTGGCAATTAGGCAAAACCGCTATGGCAAAAGCTTTTGTATGGCCAATGTTGGTGGCGGGTGTATTAATTGTCACTGTGTCGGCAGGTTTATATTTTGCCAACAAACCACGGGTTACACAATTTGAAACAACTTATAATATTGATGCGAAAGCATTTGTCCAAACGGAAACAGAGCGTACAGCAAAATCTCAACATGACCTTGCACTGGTTTTCAAAGTGCTTCCCCTTATTATTATTGCAGCAGCATTGTTGATTGTGTTTGTAAATATGCCCTTGTGGCGAGCTATTGGCATTACTACTATTGCACTGATGACTATATTGATGTTTATTGATAGCAATACCGGTGCAAGAAACACGGCATATCATCAACACTTATTAGCCGAAAAACAATGAACGAAAAAGTAATGCCTGTAACACGGGTTTTGGAAGACAGCTTTGTGTATTCCTGCACTTTTGAGCAGCAACGCGGCTACGAGCAATTTGTACCCTACCACGTCTTGGCGTTTCAGTTTTCGGGTGAAACACATATTCAACATCAAAACGGCAAGTTGGTCTTAAAAAAGAATGAAATACTATTGGCGCAAAAAAACCAATTGGCAAAATCCATAAAAATCCCTGCCACAGATGAAGCGTATAAAATCATCTCTGTAATAATAACGGATGCAGCTTTGCAGCAATATGCACTAGACAATTCAATTCACGAAAACAAAAATTATACAGGAGAAAAAAACCTTTTGCTAAAACCGGACGCATTGCTGAAAAGTTATTTTCAATCGTTATTGCCTTACGTAGAACAATCTGAAAAAATAAGCAAAAAATTGGCAACTATTAAAACTAATGAAGCCATAGAGCTGTTGCTACATCTAAAATCTTCTTTGAAATCTTTTCTATTTGATTTTTCAGAGCCATATAAAATTGACCTGGAAAAATTTATGTTACAAAACTATCATTACAATGTACCAATCGAACATTTTGCAAAACTCACGGGGAGAAGTTTAGCTGCATTTAAAAGAGATTTTGGCCACATCTTTCAAACCTCGCCACGCAAATGGTTGCAGGAAAAAAGATTGGCAGAAGCGTACCATCTAATCCAACAAAAGAAGCAAAAACCAACCGAAATTTATTTGGAGGTAGGTTTTGAAAACCTTTCTCATTTTTATACTTCTTTCAAACAGAAATTTGGCGTAACGCCTGCCAGTATTCAGTAATCAATATAACTTTTTAAATTAAAATACAATGAACACCGAACAACAATTGCAACAAACTGCCGACAGATTGGCTATTCGCAACCTGGTAGATCAATACGCTTATTGCGCCGACACTCGTGATGCGCAGGGACAAATGGCTCTTTTTACTGAAGACACCCGTTTCATTGTTTTCATGGATGCCAAAGCATCTGAACCAACGCAAGTCATCAATAAAAGAGCAGACCTTTTTCCCGTCTTTGATAACCTTAATACTTATCGCGCCACGATGCATTTCAACGGACAAAGTACAGTGCTGCAACTGAACGATGACATAGCAACAGGCATTACGTACTGCATTGCTCATCATCAAACCACCAGGGACGAAGTTCAAAAGCTGATGATTGCCAATATTAAATATCATGACAGCTTTGTAAAGCAAAACGGAAAATGGCTTTTTGCCGAGCGCAAGCTATTGGTGGATTGGATAGAAAATAGGTAGTCATAGACACTCTAAAGCACAAGAGCAGTAATGCCACTATGAATAGGAAAGTTTATCTACGGAGGTTTAGCGTTGTTGGACTTGCTCTTAACAAGGAAGATTATGCTCGCAAAAAAGAAAACACCTGCGATAACCAGCTATACTTCAAATCCAGTTCTTGCAACGGTTAAACCTGATTGGAAAGGCACTCCACTCGATGAAGATGGTTTATTCATCAATCATGAGTACCCGTGGAAGCTTGATTACGGTAAAATATTTAGGTACATGATGCACCGTAATCCACAGAAAGAAATAAAAAAGCAAGACACTTGGCGAATACCTGTTCTCAAAGATGATCAATGGCTGACAGATTCAGCGGACAAGATTGTGTGGTTAGGTCACGCTAGTTTTTTCATTCAGTTGTCAGGTATTCGCATTCTGATAGACCCGGTTTATGGTAACCTGCCGGTTGGTAAGCGCTTTTCGGATATCCCTGTTGCTCCTAATAAACTACTGAACATTCATTACATATTAGTTTCGCATGCGCACTACGACCACTGCGATAAAAACAGCATAAAGTTATTAACTAGTAATAATCCCGAAGCTCAGATACTAACCGGATTAAACCTGGATGATTTAATTAGTAAATGGACGAACAATAAAATACAAACTGCCGGGTGGTATCAACAGTATCAACTTGAGAGCGACCTAAAGATTACGTTTCTACCGTCAAGACACTGGGCGAACAGGACCCTTTTTGATGAGAACACTTCTCTCTGGGGCGCGTTCATGATAGAGAAAGATGAAAAACGCATCTACTATGGTGGCGACTCTGGCTATGGATCACACTTCAATGATGTTGGAGAGCTTTTTCAAAGCATTAGTGTAGCTCTTATAGGTGCAGGTGCGTATGCTCCCGCCTGGTTTATGGGGCCGTTGCATCAAAACCCATATGATGCTGTAAAAGCATTCCACGCAACATGCGCAAAAACATTTATACCATTCCACTATGGCACATTCGATTCTGCAGACGAACCACTAGGAGAACCTGAGCAAATACTAAATAAGCTCAATGCTGAGGGTAAAATCGAAAACGTGTTAAAGATTTTAAAGTTGGGTGAGGTATTTCACTGTTAGTAAAACTCAAAAAAGTGTCGCACTGTTCTTAGCTCTTTAAAAACACATCTCGTTATCAAAGGAAAACAAAATAAAATATCGATAGCTTGACTAAATAATGGGAACAATGCATCAAAAAACCTGGTGGAGAAACTCAAATGAACGCAATGCTAATATTGAAGACCGCAAAATTAGTTGGCTCGAATTGTTTTATGATTTGGTCTATGTAATTGCAATTTCAAAAATCACTCACAACCTTTCACTGCAGTTAAATATTCCTGGTTTTTTAGATTATTTTTATATGTTGGGTTTGATTTATTGGGGTTGGCTTAATGGCAGTTCGCATCACGATATACTTGGAGCAAATGATGTTCGCACTATCTTTTTAACAATTTGGCAAATAGTTATACTATCAGCACTCATTGTAACCTTAAATAGTCCTGCGGCGAGCATTTATTTTAATACTACTGTAGTAATATTAATAATGCAATATTATATAACCTATCTGTGGTGGAGCGAAGGCATTTACGATAAAAATAATAGGCATTTAAACCGATATTATACGGTTATTTATTCATTAGCATTTGCCCTTATTTTCAGTACATTTTTTTTGCATCAACCCTATCTGCGAATTGTATTTTATGTCGCTTTAATATTAAATTATTTACCACCTTATTTTGAAAATAGAGCACTAAAAGAAAAGCGATTTGAATATAGATTAACGAATAGTATGGCAGAACGTTTAGGACTTTTTACAATTATACTTTTTGGAGAAGTAACATTAGGCGTTATCAATGGTATATCCAGGTTTCAAAACTTAACATTTTATCATTGGCTGCTGTTTATACTATGTATTTTTATTGTATTTACACTTTGGTTTATTTTTTTTAAAATGATTGCCGATAAAAAAGTAAAAAAAGGATTTATTAAAACCAGTATTTATGCCGTTTTATTTCTTCCAATTGCAATGTCCCTAGGCATTATAGGGGTAACATTTGAAAGAATATTTATTTCTAATGCCGTAGCCTTAAACGATGGAAGTATGAATATGAAATTCTTTTTAGGAATTTTTATTTGTCTTTTTTTATCAGGTACTTTTTGTATTTCTAAATTAGTTGAAACTTCACAATTATACCTGCAAGCACAAGCCAAAATGCAAAAACTACTGCTTGGTGTAATTGTTTCCATTATTATTATTAGTGGAATATCGCGATACGTACCACTGTTTTGGTTTTTATTAATAATCTTATCCGCATTACTTATATTACCTATTGCAATTTTAACGCTTTGGAATAATTTGGAATTATCGAATATTAAATAAAACTTCTTGGTGTCATGTTTTGGTTGTCGGTGGATAATTGCGCCTAACGTCCAAGCATTTGTGCTGTTGGGGCATTCGTTATTCGTCAGCCCGAACAGAAGCCGATTGAAAAACTGAAGTTGAAGTTAAATTCTTTTGTTGAGATTTATTCGTCAAACCCCGAACCGCACTACAACAGAATTACAGTTGCTGATTGTTTAAATGTCAAGCCTCACTATTGGCAATATAAATGTTAGCCGCATAGCCTTTCATTGAGATTCTGGCGTCCAATAATTATGAGAAAGAATAATTAAGTTCAACATTTTTATGCTGTTGTCATAATAGTCAAAGTCTTTCAATTTAAAGGTAATAATGTAATCCCAAAGTTTATTTAGCCACGTCTGATTCCTAATGTCCACCATTGCAGATATTGAAAAAGAACAAATAAAACTCAATGCCTCAAAATTTCTTGTTTTCAAGTCATCTCCTGATAAGGTATAGCCTGCTGAAATATTGTCTGAATTATTTTCCGTAGTATCCCTTATCCATTTATTTATAGATTCTACAAATTGTTTTGCACGTTTATCTCCATTTACAATATAATCTGTGGCAATACGCCATGGAACTCTGCAAGCATTGTAGTTATAAATACCATCGTATTTGCTTTCTAAATAAAATTTTCTTGCTGGTTTTGGCTTAATGTTAATATTCTGAATAAAATCAGGAACTAATCCTATTTCTTTACTGTAAGTTTTTTGTAAAAAAATGAACAGTTTATAATTGTTGTCAAGTACACTATTCCACGTTTTATTACCAGTAAACATAAATGCTCTTATTTCAGACGGAATAAAGTCAGATGAACGCATGTCAAAATAGTCTCTGCTATCATTTTCTATGGAATTACTCTGTAAAATAGTAAATGTCTTTTCGTTAACTTCTTGTTCCCTGATAGCGTTGATGATACTTTTTGCCTCTCCTATATAATTTATCTTTCCTTGACTTGTCCATTGAGAATTGGCTAATAAAAGGGAAAATGCAATATCAATATCTCCGTCCGATGCGGAACTTTCTTCAAATTTTAAGCAGTCCTTACTTTGTGCCCACGACATTAAGTAACTACTTCTTTTACTTGGATGTTCTCTGTAATATTTAAACAAGCCATCGAATATATTTTGTGCAGTTGTATCATAGCCAGACATCAACGCAAATACAATCATTCCGTAGCCTTGTCCTTCGGAAACACATTCATGGTTTTTGCCAGTATTTTCGGCCCAAATAAAGTAGCTGTCAGAGCAGGTACTTTTTTTAAGATATGTTCTTTTCCATTGTTTATAAAAGGAAGTAACACTGTCGTCTAAGTCCTTTTGTGAAATATGGCTGGGTGTTATTACTCCATCAAAATATTTCGAATGCTGAGGAAATGGTCGCAAAGAAATTTGTGAAAAAGCTGAAGTGCAAGCAAACAATATGATGATTAAATATTTGGGGTTCAAATTTTACATTCTTTTTGTGAAGTGTCTAGATAGGCTTTCTACCAACGTTCACAGGCTTGTGAAGGTTGTGAAATGGAATTCCTTCCTGTCGCTCGCTTCGCCGTACCTTTTCTTTTATCACTGCCAAATTACTGAAGTTGAATAGAATTACAAATGACGGTTGGCTTTATTCGTCAGCCTCGTTATACATAGGATGCTAATGTCGGCGGCAGATTCTTAGCAACAGTTGAACGACGTTTAGGGTCGTGTCCCAATAGCACAACCGATTGTTGTGCGTTCGTGCTTCATCATAGCTGTTTTATGTCATACTCCTTTTCAAGTTCGCTTATCAGTTCACTTGCTAATTCCTTAGTCCGCTGCAGACGATCATCATTGAACCTGATGTTTCTTTGCTGCACAATAACCATATTCAACATCTCCCTTACTTCACTACTTTTATTTTCGATAGATTCTATTTTAGCAGAGAAGAAATTATCTTTTGTTTCTTTAGACATTGTGTCTAATGCCAATAACGTGTACATTGATAAATCATGGTGAATTTCAGGGTCAATGATTTTATCTATCTGATTTAATAACATGTTGCCTCTTGTCTGATGATTCTTGAATTCTCCCTCGATTTCATTTACTAATCCATCATATTTCATGAGTTTTTCCAATAGTTTGTAATTTTTGAAATACCTGAGGTTACCCGAATTCTTGATTTGCTCAAATGTAGCACGGCTCCAGGAGAGAGGAACTGTCCAATACGTGAACCGAGCATAAAAAGAGAATTGGGCAGCATTTCTACCCTCCAACGGTCTTTTACTGAGATTTAGTAGGCTGTCGGTTATTGCTATAAAAATTCTGCCTGATTTCTTTTGAACATTAATAGCTGTCGTATCATTTTGCAAATCCTGCACTAATGATATTGCATATTCCTTCGACCGGCGATGTTCTACTACATGCTCTCTTAAATTTTCTGCGACAAAGCCTAGAAATACTGCTAGGAAAAGCATTAAAAATTCCAATAAATATTCTCCCCACTTCTTTTTATGTGTTACATGGTGTGGATGTTTGTGTACTTCCATCTTTTAATTATTTAAATGATATTCCTTTCTTAAACCATCTATTGCTACAATAGCTATCTTTTTTGCATCGTCAAGTAATTTAATCTCCACCCGGTAATTTGTTGAAGAATTGGATGCCCAGTTTCTTATCTGCTGAAGTAAAACCGGATCATAAGTGAGTAACGGATAATTATTATCCATATAACGAACTACTTTTTCGTCTTTCATTGTGAAATCGAATTCTGCTTCTCCAGAATAGAAATAAGAGTGATCAAAAACTTTTTGAACCAAACTCCAGTTTTCTACTTTTTGAGGTTCAAACCTGTTTTGCGCCAGGTAAATGATTTGCACCGACTCCTCATAGTTCATGATCTTTCGAATCAGCGATGTATCATGAAAATATCTTAATCTCAGATGCCTTGTCCATGATCACAACAGTAACAATTGAATTTCCAGAATTTTCAACCGTTCTTCTGTAAGTCAATCTTTCTTCATCGTTATCATATTCTGCAAATATTATGTCGTCTGATGCTACAAGAGTGCCATAAAACGGAATGCTGTCAAGTTTATAAAGTCCTTTTTCTGCATCAATAATTTCTGCCCACATAGTTTCAACAACCCATTCATCTAAAACAGAACTATAATAACGGAAAAGTATTTTAACTGAATTGTCTTGGGTTTGTGTCATTGAGTAAGTTTCTTTCAGTTGCCTACGACGTCAGTCAGTGAAAAAACTATTCGCAGATGTTAAATAAAAATACTGAATTCTTCGTAACAGTTGAACGATGTTTAGGGTCGTGCCTCAATAGCACAGCCGATTGTTGTGCGTTCGTGCTTTTCAGAAGTAATTCAAAATTCAGTATGCGTAAGATTGAATAACTTTTCATTTCAGGTCATATTCCTTTTGAAGATAGGCGAGCAATCTTTCAGCTTTTTCTTTGTATTGCTTTTCCTCTACTATTGTGGTCACCAAGCTTCCTTTTGCATTGGTGATCATACTGTAAAGCTGATGTATCGCTGGTTTATCATATTGAAAAAAGATCTCCTTGTTCTGAAGAATATGTTTTGGAATGTTTTCTTCGATGGTTGCTGGCGGCGCTGGCAAATCCATTAGTTCTTGTCCCTTACGTACAATATCCCAATAACAGGTAATATTAAAATCGGTGGCAAACTTTACGCCTCTGTAAAAGTTATAAACCAGGTTTACTGAATCAACTACTTTCTCATTTCTGATCAAATTAAATCCTCCTGTCTTCAGTTGCGTGATCGTATTATCGTTTTGGATAAAGGGTTGCATCCAGCAATAAAAGGGCAGGAAATGATAATAGAAAGTGTCTTGAGTATTTATATCCTTCAGACGGTCAATTGGTATTTGCAAAGCACTGTCCAGGTGATTGCACCATAATTGCTGATAGTAAATAGAAAAATTAAGGTCGCCAGTATCGGCTTTCAGATCGGCTACCATATTTTGTATATAATGGTGTGCCTTTTCTTTATTCACAAGAGTTTCCCTGTAGTTTTCTGCCAAAAATCCACAGAATACCGCAAGAAATAGCATCAAAAATTCAAATAAATAATGTTTCAAACCATGACCTGGTGCTTTGTGCAGTTCCTGTGCATGTGTTTCCATATTTTCAAGTTCTTGATTTGGACTGATAGTTTCCGTGTCTTTAGCAGAGATGATTTCCTCCGAAGGTTTTTCCGATTGAGTATTTTTCTTGTTGTCTAAAAGTTCTTCGTCCGTATTGTCAGGCATTTATTTATTATCTAAGTGGGTCAAAGTATTAGAATATTTATCGGCATGACGCACAGCGGTCAGGGCTTTGCGAAGGTTGGGAAATCTGTGATCCTGTCGCTCGCTTGGCCGTAACTTTATTTTTATCACGGCCAAATTACAAACTTCAATAGAATTACAAATGCTAATGGGTCGATATTCGTTAGTCCAACTTTTGCAAAGCCGATTGTTAGTAGTGGTACTAATTAATATTACTACTTACTGTCTTTGTAACAATTAAAGAGTCATTTCGTTTTTCAATATAAATTCCAATTTGACCTCCGGCTCCAAAACCAATTGCACTTAAGCTCTGCAAGCTCAGGTAATAACCGCTAGCATTTTTCTCGAATGTCCGAATGTTTAGATAATTTGGAACTTTTTTCAAGTCATTTTCTGTGCTTACCAATTCCATTATATGTTGTCGAGTAAGCACTTTAAACTTTAAAGTATCAACTGTACGTGGCAGTAAAGTCAAGAGTCTTGTGTCTGATGTAAATAAAATAGAATCTCCATTGTGATATGCCTTTTTCAAAGGGTCAATACTTGGCAATTTATTTCTATCAAAAGCAGTATGTATGGCCAATTCTATCACGACACTTGTGTCGCTTTTTTGATGAGCCCTTATTACAGGCGTTTTATTCATACAAGAAGCTATCGTCCAGCAAAGGAAAAAAATCTTACAGTTAGGTTTGCACATAGTATCGCTGCTAACGTTGACGACTTTGCGAAGGTTGGGAAGTCTGTGTTCCTGTTGCTCGCTTGGCCGCAACTTTTATTTTATCACGGCCAAATTACTGAAGTCGATTAGAATTACAAATACTCATTGGCCATATCATCAGCCCAACTTGCGCAAGCCGATTGTAATACGCAGCCATATTTCTTACCTTTCGAGTTGCTATATCTGAGCGATACATTCAATAGAAACCAGAATTCCAGCAGGGAAAGGCATTACTTGAGGTGTACTTCTTGCCGGTGCATTTTCTGGAAAGAATTGCTTGTAGACCTTATTTATCACGCTAAAGTCGTTTCCCGTTACCATAAAGATTGTGGTCTTTACAACGTTAGAGAGGCCTGAACCAGCATCTTCAAGAACAGTCTTGATGTTTTCAAAACTTTGCCTCACTTGATCTTCAAAGTCAGAGCTTATGACCTGTCCCGTCGTCGGGTCTAGCCCCGGCATTCCAGAGAGAAATATCAAATTATCCGCAATAACAGACTGTGGGAATACTTCGCTCATCCTAGGAGCCCGTGAAGTATTGAAGTTTTTTTTGGCACTCATATAATTTTTTGAGGATTCTTTCTCGTATCGGCATAGTTGCGTACAACGTCAGTCTGTGAAAAAACTATTCACAGGAAATAAAAATACCGAATTCTTTGCAAGAGTTCCTCTCAAAAGAAAATAAGAATGAACTATATGATTCCTCTCTGAATGCCTATATACATAGGATGCAATGTTGGCAGCTGCCCTTTTTGTCGGGTAAGATTGTCGAGCGATGAGTTTTTGTTTTTCGTAATAAATCAACATTCTATTTTGCTTTGAATGTCATAATAAGTCCGCCAGTTGAAAGTTGCTGTGAGGAAACAAGTGTCAATGGTCTTGGGGCTATACCCTTTTGAAACAATGGTCTTCCGCTACCAGCAATAATAGGTGCAACTCCAATCCGATATTCGTCAAATAGATTGTCGTTAATAAAAGTCTCGGAAAGGTTAGCACTGCCAAAAACATACATATCACCGCCACCTTGTGCTTTTAATTTGGAAATTTCTACGGACGTATTTCCTTTTACCAAAGTTGAATTATTCCAGTCCACGGAGTTCAATGTTCGGGAACAAACCAGTTTAGGAATTTTATTCATGAGTTCGGCAATTTCACCTTTTGCTGTTTTCCAATAAGCAGCCATTCCCTCATAGGTGACGCGACCAAACACAAGGTAGTCCGCTGCTTTTAACTGTTCAATGCTTATTTTTTCAAGTTCTGGTCCCCAAACTATTTCGTGAAAGGGTAAGTCCCAGTTTTTGTCGCCTTCAAAATAGCCGTCAAGTGTAATGATGTTCCACATTATTAATTTTCTCATAGTCTTTTACTTTTGTTAGTGATTAATCGTATAGTGTTTACTAAAAGATGTTCATTGTCGTTTAGGGTTGCTGCCAACGTTCACGCATTTGTGCTGTTGGGAACTTCATTTATTCGTCGCCCAGGCAACTGAAGCTGAACGTTGTTATTAAAGACAAAAAATTATTCTGTGGGCAGGGAATGACTGTAAAAACTATTCACTTATCTCTTGCTTTCAAAAGAAAATAAGAATGAAAGATATGATCCCTCTCTGAATGCCTATATACATAGGAGCCGATTGTTGTGCGTAGGCGTTCAATTGGAGTGGCCTCTCGGGAAGAAAATTATTAGAAGCATCAATGAAGCCATCGTTAGAACGAAATATCCGACCAAGAAAAAATAGCCCCGCTTTATCTTCTTTTTCGAGAATGTCATTTGTCGAAGTTCGCTCTCCTTGACAATAAGCCTTAACAGCAAGAAAATTGGCAAAAGTACCACCCCCATCAAGAAATATTTCTTGAATATGTTGTCGGATGAGTCAAAAGGAAAAATAGTATCTACTTGATTGGTTAGAATCGCAATCTGAAAAAGATGTAACAGTGCCATCATTGCAAGGCCGGATAAAGTAGTGAAGTAAGGAATATCCTTGGTGTATCCGGTGGAGTAGTATTTATAAAGGAGATAGGCGGCAAACTTTATTGTCTTCATGAAATTTATAAATGAAGGCGCTTCCGAATCTCTGTGTCCTATGCGCTTACGCGCAATGGCCAGGGCTTTGCGAAGGTTGGGAATAGAATTCCTATCACTTGCTTGGCCCTAACTTTTGTTTACTTACGGCCAAATTACAAAAGATCATTAGAATTACTCTTATCGAATTGCCATTGCTTCAGCCTAACTTTTGCAAAGGCCGATTGTTGTAAGCCGTTTTGCCATAAATGTGATGTAACTAATGGGTCTTATTTTGGCTCAAATCAATTAGACACCACTATGCCGTATTTTTCTTTGAATGACTGGTAAGCATTAATTACTGCACTGTCCTTGCGCTTCAGAAGTTTGATTTCTTTGCTGATCATTTGCAAAGTAGCAAGACTGTCATCGTTTCTTGGAACTTTGGTTAGTGAAAGAAATTTACCGTAGTAATTATCATAATAGTTCTTGGACTCCTGCAAATAGGCTATGCATTTTGATTTTAAGTCTATTGCGGTGTCGACTTCTTGTAGTTTAGAAATATCTTCAAAGCTGCTTTTTAAAGATACTCGTGCATTCTCCAACAAAAGTGCTAATCCATCCGTGTCGGTTGCGTTGAATTTGTCCTCAACTATGTTGTTGAGAATCGCGGTACACTTGTCGGAAAATTCTTTGCCATGACCTTTGAAATCTCCAATTGAAGTATAAATTGAAACAAAATATTTGCCTTTGTCTTCGCTTGAATTATTTTTTGCTGAATTGCATGATAAACAGATGGCGATTAGTGCGAACAAAAGATCTTTCATAAAAAATGGTTTACAACGGCCAGGGCTTTCTGCTGTGCTGATATTCCGTGTTACTTCAACACGGACAGATGCCGAATAGATGTTGAAGTTAAGATTTACAGTTGGGATTTATTGGTTCAGGCCAGCCACGCTGTTAGCGATATACAGATGAAGGCATGTTCTTCAACCAGCATAGCAGAAAACCGCCTGTTAGCGGTAGTTTTTATTCTTTGCAGTTTTCTCTTCCATGAAAAACGTTAAAACATCCGTATTTATCTCTGCACTCAATATATCCTGTAACTTTAAAAGAAGCAACATCAATAGTATCAACGACTTTCTTACCATCAATGTCATAGTTGAGTTTATGGTCAAGAAAGTAAACCCAATGTCTGTCTTTAGAAATACCTCCACTTTTTTCATAGATGGTCAAGTTTTCATAATCGTCTGAAGGAACTTTATAATTATTGTAATAATAATATTTCCCGTCAGTTGTCCAACACTGATAGTCTCCTTCGCCGTACAAAAATTTAAAGTTATTTGGCTCTGTCATATGTAAAGCAGATGTGTCGTAAAAATAATCTTTACCATCTGTTGAATAATATGAATTGATTACTTTAAATGTTTTTCCGTTTGAGTTATTAATTGGGTCTTTGCCATAATAACCCACATTTTTATCTCTTGCATACCATTCTTCAATGGCTTCGAACGATGCTGCATCAGCTCCATTAACTATTTCTCCTTCATAAAATACAATCTTATCATCCTTTGCATATTTGTCAAACTTAAGGACTTTAAAGGTTTTGGGATTGGCATCAATCCTGTCTTTGTGAGAACCACTTCCCTCGTTCCAACTTTTGTAATAAACTGCATTGCCTTCGTTGTCGTAACCTGTAGAGCAACTTGCAAGTGTCAATAAGAAAAACCCAGTAAATATTTTTTGAAGTGCCGTCATAAAATTACTGCCAACACTCTGATTTATGTTATTAGGTGTTGTGACGCAAATTTAACCCCAATGAAAAACATTTAATTAGCAGGATACATTTTAAATTGTTGTTAGAACAATCCGTTCAGTGCATGATCCAAAAAGAAGAATTGGGCCTACCTGTCAATCGCGGGAAACTATTGTACATGACTCAGGATTTGTTCTAGGGAAGTGCTATTCATCTGATGAGGTGCGCCTCTTCTTGTCTGTCGCTACATTTCCTTAAATCGAAGCTAAAAAAATCAGGGAAAAGGGTATCAAGTCTTTCCGGCTGTTGAAGAAAAACTTTGCCAGATACCTTATCACAAAACCAACGCTACAGTATCTGTCACAGTTTTGCTACGCTATAGGAAATCTTGATTCCGGCTGCTAATGTGTCTGCTTACGCATCCACGCAGCCTCCTCTATGTAACAGCCACCCGCGTGCTTTTTTTTGCGTTCAGGAATTTGTTGGCACAAGCCCACGCCTATTTGCATGCCACACAAATTCCCTCACTGTGCAAGCACCACAGCTTCGCTGTTATACTGCTTGCCCCAACCAAGTGCGTGGCTGGACGGTGGCTAGTGTCTTAAGAATATGCCTCAACAAGAGATTATAGCCACTTTCATTGGACCCAGAGGAGCCATTGAAGATATTGCTACCTTAGCCCAACTTGACGCACCAAAGAAACGGGGCAGCAATAAAAAAGAAGGTGAATGAAAACCTCCGTAGAATCAAATGAAAATCACTATTTATAATTGTGCAATTATAACTATCGCGGTTTTGTTTTCATGTAACGGTAATCGAGATGACAATTCTGTTGATAGTGCCATACCCATGATCAACGTCTCATTACGCAATGAACAAACAGCAATGTTATGCATACAGGCTTACAATTCTCATAACGTAAACGAAATTTTGAAAAATTGGGATTCAGCCGCCATAGATTACGGCGATGGGAGTGGTCGTCCTATTAAAGGGATAGATAGCCTCAAATTTCTATACTCTTTTGTGCTAAAAGCGTTGCCAAATCTTAAGGTAGACAGCATAAAAACTCTATCGGATAATGGCGAACATGTGATAGTGACAGGACAATGGTCAGGCTCGATAACAAACGACTCTTTGGGTATGAGGGATGTAAAATTTAATTTTTGGAATGGAGACTTTTTTACTTTCAATGAGGCTGGCAAAATAGTTCAGCATAAATCCATCCAGTCGCACTTAGGTATACTTGCCCAAATGGGACTATTGGGTAAGTTAAAAAAACCGCGAATTTCAAACTGACACTACCGGAATTTGATATTGTTGTTTCCTATAGAAATAAAGATTATAGTGCTCATGCTTCAAGGTTTGGAAATATCCTCAAATACGTGTTTCAATATACATCTTAGATAAAAAGTTTGAAGACGCATTTACTTTCTATCAAACCGAAGAACAGGATGATTTGTTTTGGTTTCACTACTCTGATGAAGGAGAAATAATTGCATCAGCTATCAATGCGGTCTTGAGAAAACATGAAGCTACAATATCATAATTCCTACCACAAAAAAAGCGTGGCATGACGGTGGCTGGTGTCTTAAGAATTTACCTCAGCAACAGGTTATAGCCACTCTCAGTGCCCCAATGATCGGCTAATTTAGTCATTGAAGATATTGCTAACTTAGTAGAAATTGAAGCACCAAAGACAAGAGGCAAATATAAAACAGGCAAACAAACTCAATCAAGTAAAATGGACAATAATTAATAATGTAATTATAACTGAAAAAACGAAGTTTATGTTCGGACAAAGTGAATTCAAATCTAATGTTAGATTTTTTATTGCTTCATTAAATTTATTTATTTTAACTTCTTTTATTAGTTGCACAGCACAACCAAACAAGATTGCGGATTGGAAGACAAATTGTACAGTTACAAAAAAAATTCGCAACATAACATTTAGTTTCCCTTCCACTGGTTTTGCATTTGATTTTCGTGATAGCATAATTGATGCATGTTTTGAAGCAATAAAACATGACCTTTCTATAATACATCAAAATGAATATACAGACACAATTACAGCCATGTTTCTGAGTTCACGGGAAGAAATGCGAGGATTTACAGGTTCTCCCGCCGCTGGTAATGCATTCCCTCAAATGAGAAAAGTTTGGTTTGTGGCCAATAAGGGACTTAGCCCACCAATAAAACATGAACTTATGCATATGATCACTATTAGTTCGTGGGGGCAGCCGCCGCAACAATCTAATTGGTTGAAGGAAGGTATTGCCGCTTATGCCGAAAATAGTTGTAATGGATTTACTGTTGAACAGATCTATGCTTTTTTTGAAAAGAAAAATATGCTAATACCCATTGATTCATTAACCGCTCATTTCTATATGGAGCCTGAGATGATTGCTTATCACCAATCCGCTTACATTTCTGAATATTTGATCGAGAATTATGGTGTTCAAAAATTTAGTTTATTATGGCAGTCGGGTATTGATAGCTTTGAAAAAATATATGGTTTCCAGTTTAAACAAATTTTACTGGATATTAGAAATAAATTAGATAAAAAATACCCTGAAGCACCTTCTATTAGTTGGGATAATTTTAAAACAGGCTGCAATTAAATTTCAAACTGAGTCACTACCCACTTATCCGGTAGCGACCTTATCGTAAAAATTAATCTTACCTTCATGAATAAGACATAAAATGAAAGTTTTCCTAAAGGGTGGGACAGCATTTAATTTTTTAGAATTTGAGTCATTGTCTGACGTCGAGAGATCTTTAGACAATAACGGCTATAAAATCACTTCATCGAAAGAAAGTGAATTTGTTAGAAGATACGAACGACCTTCATCTAATTATAACAAGAGATCAACATTTTGCATTTATCTCTATAACGACAAGGCGCTGGTTTTTCCACACGGCTAATGATCTGGGATTGTCTACTTCGAATAAATGAGACTCACAAATCTAATCGATGCCGGAGATTGCCTCCGGATTTTTTATTGGTTTTAACATAGGAATTTGGATATAGGTATGCTTTGCAAAGCCATTACCTTCTTCAACCAATGAACTGCTAATTCAACGTCATCTCTCTTCCTTCTCGTTGACTTTTACTCAGAGATTTTTATTACCTCCAACAGGAAACCTCTAAATGAATTCCTATGTCACCCTCATTCCCTTTTGGTACTCATCGTCGAAGAAAATGGATTTCTTACTGCTATTATGGTTGCTTGTATGAAACCATTGTTTGTGTTGTGATGCGTTGCCCTGTTGTTAATGGCGTCCCCCTTCTTCATCTTGCGTGGCAGCACTCTATAAAAGCAGAAGAATAACTGGTTTGTGTAAAGAAAGCCGCCTCACTCTCCGGCAGAGTTATTCAATTATTGATCTAATTCTTTATGCAACGAACAGAGAGCCCGTCTCCCTTACCGTCATCTCCCCCGTTTATGCTGCCATCGCCGTCGTTCAGAACGCGGTACCAAGCATCGGTAATAGAACTCTCTGAAGAACTCCACCAGTAACCGAACATGCCAATGTACTTGAATGAACCATCGTTAGTACGGTAACCACCAGGCAGACCTGCAAATCCACTTTCATTGGTACCATTACCATTGTCGTCCCATCCATTAGTGGCTTTCATTTTTCCACCAGCTGCATCTTCTCCACCTAAATAATCTGTAAGAGCGGCCCACTCTAATGTGGAAGGTACATGCCATCCATAGGGTGCTAATCCTCTTGGATCATTAAAAACAAACCAATTGTAGAGTTTACCATATTTGTTTGCATTTGCAGGATCGCTATTATAATAGCACCAAACGGGTTTGCCTTCATTAGCGGCTTTTTGCCATTCTTCAGTGGTCTTTGCTTCTGGAATAAGGTCGCCATTTCTAAAATGGCTGACATACAGGTTTTCGGCCATCCATTCCTGGGTACGGATCTTCACTGTTTTATAAGTATTACCATTCTTGTCAGTTACCTGAGCATGCGAATTCATTGCAATAAACAAGATTGCAATTGTCATTAATAGAGATTTATTTTTCATGCTTTTCAATTTTATAACTATAAGTAATTGTTTTTTTCTCAAGTAAAGGTATCTAACTGTAACTTGTCCAAAACTTTATTAACCTATTCAATTATTCTCATTGATTAAATAGAATGATGCTCCCTGCTAAAAGTGAACTCACCGGTGAATTCACTGACCTCTCATTCCCTCGAAGTCACATTTCTGGAGCTGCGATACAGAACTTAGTTAGCCCCATTTAATGCGGCTTTTAGCAAAATTAATACCCGTCGAATGACACAGAGATTGCGTGAAAGCTGCATGTCAAGTGATGCTGTTACTTCCCTCCACATTAAAATCTCAGAACAATGAACAACGATTTCACCATTTCAGAAATAAAGGTCAGTTATCATCCTTCAATACCAGCAAGAGAAAGACCCAAACTGAGTACTTCTATGGATTGTTATAAATACATTCTTGACATCTTCGATAAGGACACGATAAACTTAAGGGAGGACGCGATTGTATTGTTTCTTAATAGAGCAGACAGGATTCTTGGATGCTATAGAATCTCGTCTGGAAGTATTACAGGAACAGTCGTAGATATAAGGATAGTATTAGGGATAGCCCTTAAATGTCTTGCATGTGGTATTATCTTAGCCCACAATCATCCATCGGGAGAGATTAACCCATCTCACCAAGATTTGGAACTCACTAAGCGTTTAAAGGATGCTGCAAAACTTATGGAGATTTCCTTGTTAGATCACCTCATTATCACCTCTGATAAATATTACAGCTTTGCAGATGAGGGAGTGTTATAAGTTTGCAGAGTTAACTAACTCAAAAACCACTGAAAAGAAATTTTTGCAAGCAAAAATGTGTAGTATAAAAGTGTTTGGGAGAGGTAAATTGTTCGAAACTTAGCAGTAGGGTTTACTCTAAGCCAATGAAAAATCTTTAAATTGCCCGTAATAACAAATTCTCAATTAAATGTTTTCTGCTGAACAATATAAAGGCAGTTCTCTTGGTAATAAAACAATATGCTTAACATTCGATGATGGACCTGGGCAGACTGCTGGTAACGGTAAAGGTCCAAAGACACTTCGGTTAGCAAGCTATCTTCACGAACAAGGTATAACTGCAACTTTTTTTGTAGTTGGAAAATTCGCAAAAGAATACTCCAATATTCTGTCCGAATTAAAAAGACTAAACCATATAATAGGAAACCATACTTACAGTCACCCAAATCTAGGATTATCTAACCTGAGTGATCAGGAACTTATTTTCGAATTTACTGCAACTACTAGTTTAATTACGGAGAATCTTACTAATGAAAATATTTTCTTTAGAGCGCCTTTTACGGCGAATGTCCTTCAGAAATAACGAATAGATTAAATAGACTGTTAGGTAATACACCAAATTATGTGGGACCAATATCTTGGGACATTGACAAAGCTGATTGGCAATTTTGGCAGAGAGGTTTAACATCAGAAGAATGTGCGAATGATTATTTACAGGAAATAATTAGAGTTGGAAGAGGCATCGTGTTAATGCATGATTCAACGGCAGATTATGATCAAATCAAAAATAATAACCTCACCTATGAAACAATAATGATATTGATACCACAGCTTAAGGCCTTGGGCTTTAAATTTGTAAACCTTGATAAGATTCCAGGCATATCTCCATATTTGAATTGAGAATTCTTTTATTTACCTTGATATACTTTCTGAACTTTACTTTGAAAAGCAGATAGAAAGCTCTCTAACACACAACGAACTGGCAATTGACCTATTCATAATTGTCAATATGCAAATTCATAATATTAAAATTGAAGACTCTAATGATATTTTAAGCTCCTTGCTGATTAAAAGAAGGAAGATATTGAAGAAGATTTATGCCCCTTATCAGGGCGCAGAATCTTAATAGAAACGTTATCGCAATAAATGTTTATCCTATGTTTACCCCGATAACAAAAAAACCTTGCAAATATCTAATTTACAAGGCATTCTTATTGTAGTTGGTGATCCCGCTGGGACTCGAACCCAGGGCCCCAACATTAAAAGTGTTGTGCTCTACCAACTGAGCTACGAGATCCTTTGAACACCGAAGCTTTAGCAAAGGCGTTTCTAATACAAATCTTTTTTAAATGGGAGTGCAAAAATAAGACCTCACAAACTACACTCCAAAAGTTTTTAATTCCCGTCATCATAACTTTCACTGACAAATTTGCGTCAGCTCTCATTGATTATTACTCTATTTACATCTGCGCATTTTGATTTAGGTTTGCCACATTAATTACATTTCATGGCAGACTATTTTAATAATAAAGTTGTAGCAGTTACAGGCGGAAGTGACGGCATTGGTAAAGCGTTGGTGGAAGCACTCTTACAAAAAGGTGCTAAAGTAGCGACCTGCAGCCGCAATCATGATAAGCTTTACAGGCTGCAAAGAAGTTTTGCTTCCTTTCCCTTGCATACAACTGTTACAGATGTGAGCGATGAAAACGAATGCCGCCAGTTTATTGAATCAACAATAAAAGTTTTTGGAGGCATTGATGTGCTGATCAATAATGCGGGCATTTCGATGCGGTCAGAATTAAAAGATGCTAATGTTGAAGTCATTAAAAAAGTAATGGAAATTAATTTCTTTGGTGCTGTGTATTGCACTCACTACGCACTGAATTCATTAATTGAACGCAAAGGAACGATTGTAGGTGTATCTTCCATTGCCGGGTACAGGGGTTTGCCGGGTCGCAGTGGTTATTCCGCCTCGAAATTTGCACTCCAGGGCTGGCTTGAAGCAATAAGAACCGAGTTGCTCGAAAGCGGCGTGCATGTCATGTGGGTCTGTCCAGGGTTTACAACATCCAATATTCGCAATGCTGCATTGAACAGTAAAGGCGAATCACAGGGTGAAAGCCCGATGGATGAAAATAAAATGATGAGCGCTGAAAAATGCGCAAGGATCATTTTACATGCGATTGAGAAAAGAAAGAGAACTGTAGTGATGACGTATACGGGAAAACAAACTGTATTTGTAAATAAATTTTTCCCGGGTTTTGCTGATAGAATGACCAGAAAGTTTTTTTACAAAGAAGGAAAACTGGTGAAGTAAGTCAAAGTAAAAATCAAAAGTAAAAATGAAAAAAATAGGATCATTTCGAAATTCATATTTTTAATTTTGATTTTTTAATTTTTAATTTTCCCCATGCCACTACTAACTCTTACATCTGATATTGGTAACCAGGATTATCTTGTAGGAGCAGCAAAGGCGCAGTTGTTAAAAATAAATCCTGACTTTCGGATCATCGATATTTCACATAACATCCCCCCATTTAATTATCCTCATACAGCCTATGTTTGCCGTAATGCGATCAAAAGCTTTCCTGCCTATACTTATCATCTTATACTGGTAAACTTATTTGAATTAAAACCCGAGCAAATTTTGCTCGCCTTTCATAATGAACAATATTTTTTGTGTGCTGATAATGGACTATTGACTATGATCCTGGAAGAAAAACCAGAATTAGTTATTGGTATCCCGCTTGATAAAACGGATATAAAAAATACGCTCTACTTTATCGAAGTGATGGCAAATATTGTAAACAAACTTGCAAACGGCGAAGCCATCCAGGATATTGGAACCGCTGATGTGGAATACATTGAAAAAAAACCGCTGAAGCCGATGTTTAGTGATAATTGGATAGAAGGACAAATAATTTTTATTGATAATTTTGAAAACGTCATTGTAAACATTACCCGTACTCAATTTGAAGAACAAAGAAAGGGTCGACATTTTAAAATTGTTTTTAAAAGAGATGAGGTCATTGAAAGCATTAGTGAATCTTATGCAGACGTAGCCGAAGGAGAAAAATTAGCTTTGTTTAATAGTGCAGGATATTTAGAGATCGCCATCAATAAGGGCAATGCTGCAGGACTTTTTGGTTTAAAAAGATTCTCTGAAAAAACAAGACAGGTTTCATCGATAATACAGAATCAACTCTTTTATCAGACCGTGAGAGTTTATTTTGGATGAGTGATGAGTTATGCGTTATGCGTTATGCGTTATTCCTCCAATCGATTTTTTCATTAATATAAAACCTAAATCTATGAAGAAGAAAATTACCTGCTTCGAGGATTTGATCATCTGGCAAAAGGCTCAGGATATCGCCGTTAAAATTTACAAATTGGTTGAACAAAATGATTTTATCAGGAAGGATTTCAGCTTGAAGGATCAATTTAAAACTGCCTCTATTTCCATTTCAGACAATATCGCTGAAGCATTTGAGTATAATAACAACCCGGATTTTTATCGTTTTCTTCGGATATCAAAGGGCTCCTGCGGTGAAATCCGAAACAAAATTCATTTTGCAAGCAGGTTGGAATTTATCTCAGAAAATGCAGCAAAAACTCTTCTTCAAGAACTAAATATCCTGGGAAGGCAAATTGGGGAATTGATGAAAAAAGTAAAACTGAAGATCGAATCAACAAAGAAGGCTCATAAAGGACGTAACCCATAACTCATAACAGAACATAAATGGAAAGAATCGCGGTGGACATGGATGGAGTGCTCGCTGACACAATGGAACAATTTTTTCAGTACGACGAAAGAGATTTCGGGAGAAGAAGAACTTTAGACGAAGTAACCGGCAAACCCGAGTCAATGGCCTTTCCGCGTGCCCCCCAATATGTGCGTACAAAAGATTTTTTCAGAACGGCACCGGTCATGAAGCAAAGTGTTGAAACGCTGTTTGAATTAAATAAACGATATGAAGTGTTTATCGTTTCCGCGGCAACTGAATTTCCACAAAGTCTTTTTGAAAAACATCAATGGCTTGGTGAGCATTTTCCATTTATTACCTGGCAGCAAATGGTGTTTTGCGGTTTAAAAACCATTGTAGAAGCAGATATCATGATCGATGATCATTTTAAAAACCTCGATCCCTTTAAAGGATATACAATTTTATTTTCTCAACCACACAATCTTTTGCAGCCGGACAACAGGCATAAAAGGGTTCACGGATGGAGTGACATCGCTGATATCCTTTTATGAGGTGAATTGCGAATTGTCAATTGCTAATTGTCAATTGTGAATTGCAGATTTCGGATTGTAAGAAGTAACTTACTATGTTTGAAATTACCATTGTCCATTGCCTATTGTCCATTGTCCATTGTCTATTGTCTATTGCCTATTGCCCATTACCCATTGACTATTGACCATTTCATAATTAGCACAAACAAGGCATGCCTTGTCTCTATCAACCCCACCTATCCTTTTTAGTAATTGTTTTGCAAACTGCCGGTTAAATCTTCGATTGAAACACTATTTTTGCCTGTCTCAAATTTGAGGTCAAATCAATTTCATTATGAACTTCAGGAAAGTCAACAACATTACCGGTTGGATAGTAGGTATAATTGCTTGCGTCGTTTATGTTTTATCACGCGAAGCCGCAGGTAGCTTCTGGGATTGTGGTGAATTTGTTTCCTGTGCGTATAAAATACAAATGCCTCATCCCCCCGGTGCGCCTCTTCATATTTTATTGGGTCGGTTATTTATTATCTTGTTTGGCAATAGCCCCACCAGAGCCGCGCATGCCGTAAATATGATGAGTGCTCTTGCCAGTGGTTTTACTATTCTTTTTCTTTTTTGGACCATTACTCATTTCGCACGCAAAATGTTTATCACGGTGGGTGAGGAAATGAACAACAACCAGGTATTTACTGTGATGAGTGCCGGCGTTGTTGGTTCTATGATCTATTGTTTCAGCGATTCTTTCTGGTACAGCGCTGTCGAAGGCGAAGTATATGGTTTGTCTTCTTTTTTTACCGCCCTGGTTTTTTGGGCCATGTTAAAATGGGAACATGCTGATGAACGTGCAATGAATGATCCGGTTGCCAGGAACCGCGCCGACCGGTGGATCATTTTTATATTCTTCATGATGGGTTTATCGATCGGGGTTCACTTGCTGAACCTGCTCACGATTCCTGCGATGACCATGATCTATTATTTCCGCCGCTTTCAATATAAACTATGGAAAGCAATAGCAGCGTTTATTATTAGTTGTGTGCTTACCTGGCTGGTATTAATTGTGTTCATACAATATTCGATAAAGGCTGCTGGCATTTTTGATATTTATGCAGTGAATAATTTTCACCTCGGCTTTTTCAGCGGTTTTATATTTTATTACGTTGTCATCGCTGTATTGATCACCATTGGCCTAAGGTTCAAAAATAATAAGGTCACGAAAATGCAATTGTCCTTGTGGCTGGGTGCCATGCTTGTGATTTTTTTCTTTTCATTTATCAACAAAGGAGATTCTGTTGCCGGAAGCATTTTCAAATTTCTTCTTGTAGGCGGCATCGGTTTTCTTGCTTACCTGTTTAAACCCGGCAGTTTAAGAACAGTAAAACTGGTCCTATGGTGTTATGCTTTTATATTATTAGGTTTCTCTACTTATTTCACCACGCTTATCCGTGCCAATGCCAAACCTTCCATTAATATGTATAATGTGGACAATCCCATGAGCCTTGCCGGTCTGTTAAGCCGCGAGCAATATGGAGAACCTCCCCTGGTATATGGTCCGCATTATGTAGCTCTGCCAAAAGAAGATCCCGATAATCCGGGATACTATGCGTTCAATTCAAGTGACATGAAGTATGTGAAAGGGAAAAACAAATATATTCCAATAGGCAGAGAGAAAACTTATGAATATCGCGATGAGGATATGCAGTTGTTTCCGAGAGTATGGGACGGGAGTGAGGAGCAAGGCCACAAACAGTTTTATGGGGACTGGCTGGACCTGGCTCAAAGAGATCAACAGGGTAACATCACCGGGTTTGATCCGCCAACTTACAGCGACAACATGAAATATTTTTTTACTTACCAGTTAGGCCTGATGTACTGGCGATATTTTATGTGGAATTTTGCCGGCAAGCAAAATGATCTGCAGGGATCAGGCAATGTAAGAGACGGTAACTGGATCACCGGCATTTCATTTATCGATAACCAGATGCTGGGTGATCAAAGCAGGATACCTGCAACCAGTACAAACAATAAGGCTCATAATAAATTATACCTGCTTCCTTTTCTCATAGGCATCCTTGGTTGTGTGTACCAATTTTCCAGGGACAGAAGAGATTGGGTTGTGAACTTCCTTTTATTCTTTATGACAGGCATTGCCATCGACATTTATTTAAACATGCCTGGATTACAACCAAGAGAAAGAGATTATGCGTTTGTAGGTTCTTTTTATGTTTTTGCTTTGTGGGGAGGACTGGCAGTGCCTGCCATTTTCAGATTAGTTCGCGAAAAAGAAAATAAAAAACTTTTCAATAATGTTCTGATCTTAGGTTCAGTCCTCACATTTTTAATTGCGTTGATGAGTGAAGGCTGGTTATCAAAACAAGCTTTTTTGCCTGTTGCTTTAATGTGTGCTGCTCTTTATGCGATCTTTACTGCTGTTGTTATTTATGGCATACGGGCCCTTTCTTCATCAGGGCAAAATAGTAAGCTTATCAATATTGCCGCAAGTGTTATCTGCATTATCGCTCCTATTATAATGGCGAACCAGGAATGGGATGACCATGACCGCAGTAAAAAACGTTTAGCACCCGATGTAGCAAAAGATTACCTGGAAAGCTGTGCAAAAAATGCAATTCTTTTTACGTTTGGAGATAACGATACTTATCCTTTATGGTATGCACAGGAAGTAGAAGGTGTGCGACCTGATATCAGGATCGTCAATAACAGTTTGCTGGGTATCGATTGGTATATAAATCAGCTGCGCTATAAAGTAAATCAAAGCGACCCGATCGATATAATATGGACACCGGAACAAATTGAAGGTCATAGCCGGGAATACATACGATTCCAGGCTGATCCAACCAAACCACAGGACAAGTATTACCCACTCTATGACGTAATGAAGAACGAAATGGGTAAACAGGTAATTGATGAAGAAACGGGAAGAGATGCGGGACCCCAGTTTTTTGGAGAAAAACGATTTAGCGTACCTGTTGACACCTCATTGGTGAGGAAAAACGGAACTGTGAACGCCAATGATTCAGTGCTGACTGAAGTGAAGTTTGAAGTTCCTGTGCAGGCAGGCGCAGGCATTCAAAGAAATGACCTGGCTATTTTAAATATTATTGCCGCCAATAATTGGAAACGGCCGATCTATTTTACTTCCTATTATTACAATCTCGGTTTTCAAGATTATTTGCGTAAAGATGGATTAACCTACCGTCTTGTACCGATCAAAACGCAAAGACCGCAGGATAAATGGGTGCTGAACCAGCGTGTGAGTTTTTTATTAAAGGATATGAATATTGATTCTGCAACCAGGAATGTAATGGATAAATTTGTTTTCACCAGTGGTAAAGGCACTTACTTTGATGAAGAAAATAGGCGCCATGCCCTGAATATACGCAGCGCCTTTGCCGAAACGGCCGGTAATCTTGCCGAAACAGGAAAAAAAGATGAGGCTTTAAAAATGCTCAATAAATGTGAAAGCATGATCGATAGCAAAGATCTGCCGTATGCAATGATCAGTCGTGACAATACACATAATCTTTATGGCCTGCTTTACCTGGAAGCAAGCTACAAAGCCGGCAATTTACAACTGGCCCAAAAAGTAGACCAGGCATTGAAAAAAGATCTGCAACAGCAAAGAAGCTATTATAATTACATGAGAGACCAACGTGAGGATCTGTTTGCAGCGCTGGATGGAGAAGCAAGAAATAATGACATCATGTTAATGATACTCGATGAAATAGAGAAAGCATACACTTCAAAAACACAAAACAATATTCAGCAGGTTGAGGGAAAAAATCCAACCATCATTACCAATATTAAAGACAGTAACAAAAGAAAAGATTCATCACAAATTAAAAAGTAAAAAGTAAAAATTCAAAATACGACACATTTTGAATTTTTACTTTTGAATTTTGACTTTCTATGCCGAAAACGGTCATTATTATTTTCCTCCTGTTCATTTCTTTTAATTCTTTTACCCAACAAAAATCAGATAAACTCACTATTGAAAAAATCATGCGTGATCCGAAATGGATCGGCACCTCTCCTTCAAATGTAAAATGGAGTGATGACGGGCAACATTTGTATTTTAACTGGAACCCCGATCGTGCGCCTGCAGATTCCGTTTATTCGATCAGTTTAAAAGATCATACACCGGTAAAACTTTCGATCCGGCAAAAACAAACCCTGACTACTTTAGACGATGCTGTGTGGAATCTTGCAAGAACTGCATTTGTATATGAAAAAGATGGCGATATTTTTTTCAAAGACACAAAAACCGGTAAAACCAAACATATTATTCAAACTACCGAAAAAGAAACAGGTCCCCGGTTTTCTTTTAATGATACAAAGATTGTTTTTACAAGTAATCAAAATTTATATGCCTGGGATATTGCCACCGGTGAAATGATGCAGCTTACTAACTTAAAGTCAATGCCGGCAAACACGGTACAACAAGACGCTCAGCAGTCCCGCAGTTTGCGCGGAACCAAGAATTCTGAATTATCTGCCGATTCACTGCAGGCTGACTGGCTAAAAAATGATCAATTGCAGTATTTGCAGGTTTTAAAAAAACGAAAAGAAAAAAAAGAAGCTACTGAGGCATACAATAAAACCTTATCGAAAAAAGAACTTAAAGAAATTAATATCAGTAACCGGGTATTACAAGGCCTTTTAATCAGCCCGGATGGAAGATTTATCAGCTATCGATTGATAAAGCCGGCTACAGATGCAAAATCAACGATCGTCCCTAATTATGTTACTGAAACAGGTTATACAACCGAAATCCCCGGGCGCACTAAGGTAGGCTCACTGCTAACCAACTCAGAATTTTTCATCTATGATCGTGAAAAAGATACGGTGCTCACCATAAAAATGGACTCAATTCCCGGCATTCGTGACTTACCTGATTACGTAAAAGATTATCCAAAAAAATTTGAACATACAGTAGAACATCCTCCTGCACGACCGGTTATTGTTTGGAATATTTCATGGTCGCCCGGGGCTACGCATGCAATTTTAGATATACGTTCAAGAGATAACAAAGATCGATGGCTGATGATGTTTGATACCTCGGCCGGAAAATTGAAATTGATCGACAGGCAACGTGATGAAGCCTGGATCGGAGGACCTGGCACTGGTATATTTGACGGCTTGAATACCGGCTGGTTAAATGAAAATACTTTTTGGTTTCAATCAGAAGTTACCGGCTATTCTCATTTGTATATAACAAATGTAGAAACAGGCGAAAAGAAACCATTAACATCGGGAAAGTATGAAGTATTACAAACCATAGCTTCAAATGACAAGAAATATTTTTACATCACCACCAATGACGTACACCCGGGCGAACAACAATTCTATCGCTTGCCTGCATCTGGCGGAAGAGCAGAAAGGATCACTACAATGACCGGTGCAAACCTGGTAACAATTTCTCCCGATGAAAAATATATTGCCATTCTGTATTCCTACTCTAATAAACCCTGGGAACTGTATCTCCAGGAAAACAGGCCCGCAGGTAAAACAGAACAGATCACTGCAAAAGCAATGAGTGAAGAATTCAAATCATATCCCTGGAGAGATCCTGAATTAATTACATTCACTGCAAGAGACGGAGCGCAGGTGTATGCACGCATCTACAAACCTTCAACCCAAGCACCGGGACAACCTGCCGTGTTATTTGTTCATGGAGCGGGTTATTTGCAGAATGCACATAAATGGTGGAGCTATTATTTTAGGGAATTCATGTTCAATAATTTGCTTGCAGACAATGGTTATTATGTAATGGACATTGATTATCGCGGGAGTGCCGGGTATGGCAGGGATTGGAGAACGGCAATTTACCGGCATATGGGTGGAAAGGATTTAGATGATAATGTGGATGGAGCAAATTTTTTAGTAAAAACTTACGGAGTAGATCCAAAGCATATTGGCTTATATGGAGGTTCCTATGGAGGCTTTATTACATTGATGGCCTTATTTACGACGCCAGACGTGTTTGCAGCAGGCGCTGCACTGCGACCGGTCACAGACTGGGCAAATTACAATCATGGTTATACAAGTGATATTTTGAACGAACCTTATAACGACAGTCTTGCTTATCGGAGAAGCTCTCCAATATATTTTGCAGAAGGTCTCAAATCACATTTACTTATTTGTCATGGAATGGTTGATGAGAATGTACATTTCCAGGATGCAGTAAAACTTACACAACGATTGATTGAATTGGGAAAAGATAATTGGGAAATTGCTCCTTACCCAATGGAAGATCATGGTTTTATTGAACCCAGCAGCTGGACAGATGAATATAAACGTATCTTAAAATTGTTTGAAACAGTATTGAAGAAGTAAGAACCAAATTCCAAATATCAAGAATCCAAATAAAATTTAAGTTAAAATCAAAAAAAATCAATGAACCCTTTTAATTTGATTATTGCATTTTATTTGTGATTTGTTTCTTGTGATTTGTTTTTTTAAAATTTAAAAAATCGTTCATGCCCAGACCCAATTTAACCCGCGTACCGGAATTCTATCATAACTACATTAACCGGGTTCCGGAAAATGATCTGATGACCGCTTTTAAAAATCAATCGCCGGTTGTAACTGATTTTTTTCAAAATCTTCCCGCAGACAAGATCGATCATGCCTATGCAGAAGGCAAATGGACAATTAAAGAGATGTTACAACATATTATAGATGCAGAGAGAATATTTTGTTACCGGGCGCTTCGGTTTGCAAGGAAAGACTCAACGCCACTTCCCGGCTTTGATGAAAATCTTTTTGCTGAAAATGCGAAGGCTGATAAAAGATCGTGGAATGATCTTTTAGAAGAATTTAAAGTTGTGCGAAAAGCAACAGAATGGCTATATGATTCTTTTGATGAAGAGCAGCTGGATGCTTCAGGCATTTCAAATAAAAGCTCTAATTATGTTCTCGCTTTTGGTTATATATCTGTTGGCCACGCTTTACATCATGTGAACATAATAAAGGAACGATATTTATAGAGAAACTCATTGCCATAGATGACACAGATCGACACAGATGATTTATTATCTTTTCTCTGTGCTCATCAGTGTAATCTGTGGCTTATTCTTTAATACAGATAAAAAATAATTGCACGGATTATACAGATTGGCCAATATCTTATCTGTGTTCATCCGTGCAATCCGCGATTTAAAAAGCTTTTGAGGGTTGTTTATTTCCTAATGCAAGATTTCTTTGACTGATCATATCATTCATCACTTTCACAGCCTGGTCAAGATAAATATCTTTTGTAAGTCCTTTTAGCCAATTGTCAAATCTTTCCTGTTTGGCCTTATCATAAGAAAACATATTTACGTCTTTAGGAACAAAAGAAACATCCAGCGAATCTTTTAATTTTTCCAGGGCTTCATCCTGCTTCACGGTAGCCTGTATAGCTTTCTGTTCCTGGCTATATTTTTCCAGTTGCAAAGAATGATCTTTATCATTTTGCTTTTCCAGCCATTCTGAATTTGTACTAATGGTTTTGAAAACATCGCTATTACTTAACCTGTTCTGCTCAAGTCTTTTTATAGTTCCAAGATCATACCCCGGATTCCATGGAGTATAACTTGCTTTTGAAATTTCATCCCAGGGCAATGCATCGGGGTCATCTTTTTCTCTTAATTTAAGATCTTCGTATTTATCAGACAAAACGATATCAGAAGAGACTCCTTTTAATTGAGTAGAGCCTCCGTTAATGCGATAGAACTTTTGCAAGGTCAGCTTCACGGTGCCTAAATCAGAATTTGAACCCAATAAATTAGAAGAAAAATCAAGACCAATATTACGTTGCACGGTGCCTTTACCATACGTTGAAGTGCTTCCGATTATTACACCCCTGTTATAATCCTGTATAGCAGCAGCAAAAATTTCAGAAGCAGAAGCGCTGAATTCATTTACCATAACGGCAAACGGACCATCATATAAAACCGAACGATCCTTGTCTTTCAAAACCTGTGGCTGTTTTCCGTCACGATCCTTTACCTGTACGATCGGGCCTTCATCAATGAATAATCCGGCCATTTGCACAACATCATACAACGAGCCACCTCCATTGTTGCGCAAGTCCATGATGATTCCGTCTACTTTTTCTTCTTTTAATTTCTTTATTTCATTGGCCACATCAATAGAGCAACGGGCACCATTCGCATTATCGAAATCTGCATAGAACTCGGGAAGAAAGATATACCCGATCTTCTCAGAGCCATTTTTCACAATAGCACTTCTTGCGAAAGTTTCTTCCTGGACAACTTTTTCACGAACAAGAGATATAGTCTTTATCGAGCCATCTGACTTTTTGATAGTAAGTTTTACCTCCGTTCCCTTTGCACCGCGAATCAATTTTACAGCATCTTCGACAACATACCCGGTTAAGTCAACCGGCTCACTGTCGCCCTGTGCCACTTTTAAAATAACATCGCCGATCTGTATCTCACCCGATTTCCAGGCAGCACTGCCTGTGACAAGGCTGGCGATCTTTATGTTGCCATCATCATAGCCCAACTGTGCGCCAATTCCAAAAAAACTACCGCTCATTTGCTCATCGAAATAACGCTTATCAACCGGGGGAAAAAATTCTGAATGCGGATCCATGGATGTTGTAATATCATTTACAAAGATGTTGAACTTATCATCGTCAGAAAATTTATGGCGAAAATGATCAAATGTTCTGTCCATTACCCGTTTTACTTTTTCTCTTGCTTCTTTTTCCAATTGTTCATTTGTTTTTACAACAAATCCTTCCTTGCCCTTGTTCTTTTCTCTCAGATCAATTGATTCAGCATAACGGTCGAGCGTCATATATTTCAATCTTTTTCTCCACGTCTCTTTCAGATCAGCATCTGTTGCAGCAACCTTTAGTTTATCCGAGTCAAGATTTATGGTTTCATCTGTTGTAAAGCTGAATGGCTGATCAAGAATTTCGTTATAAATTTTTGCTGCTTCTTCAATTCTCTTATTAAATATTTGTCCGGCAGCCAGGAAAAATTCTACAGGTGCGTCACCCTTGATCTCATCATCAATTTTAGTTTCATATTTCTTCAAAGCATCAAAATCCGCCTGCAAAAAGATATTTTTATCAGGATCGAGATCATTCATATATTTTTTGAATATCTCTTTTGAAAATTCATCATTAATAGCTTTGGGGGAGTAATGCGCTTGTTCCAGCATCTGCCCTACATTTCTTAATATTTTTTCATACCTGGAAGGCGGAGCTGAGTTTTTACCAAGGGATTGGAAGGCAACAAAAGTGCCTGCAATTACGAGTATCAAAAGGATCGGAAGTCTTTTCATATTAGTCATATATTTTAATGCTTTGAGCATGATTCAAAAATAACGTAAAAACGGAGGATTTCGTACTCTTTCAGGCTTTTAACTTATGTTTTTGATGAAAGGTTGTTGTAGTTGTTACCGGTTACAAGTTACCGGTTGCAGTTTCAGTATAATTACATTGTAACATATATCGTGAATGAATCTTTTTATAACAGGCAACCGGAAACCAGTAACTGGTAACTATAAACTGGCAAACCAGAACCGATGAAGTTTTTCTATATCTTTGTGCGCCTAAAATGGTGGCTGTAGCTCAGTTGGTTAGAGCATCAGATTGTGGTTCTGAGGGTCGTGGGTTCGAAGCCCATCAGTCACCCGCTAAATCCCGGTACAATCAATCGGGATTTTATTTTTTAATTCATTTCTTATGAGCTGGCTTTTTCTTATTCCTTTTACTTCTGCGTTTAGTTGCTGGTTAGTTATAAAGTTTTTTTTCACTATCCTTTTTCATCCGTATAACGCTAAATCAATTTTAGGATTTAAGGTACAGGGTATTCTACCTGCAAAGCAATCATCCATTGCCGCTCAAACCGGAAAATTTGTCGCCGAAGAATTTCTTTCAATGAGGATGCTTGAACAGAAAATTACCGACCCTTCGCATTTTCAAAAGATAATGCCCGTTATTGAAGAACATATTGATGATTTTCTTCGCAATAAATTAAAAAAAGAAATGCCTGTAGTCGGCATGTTGATCGGTGATAAGACCGTTAATTCGCTTAAAAAGGTGTTTATGAATGAACTTGAGAACTTATTTCCGAAAATTATAGGTGGCTTTGTTTCGAATGTTGTAGCTGATCTTAATATCGAAGAACTCATCACTCAAAAAATCAGGGGCTTTTCTGTAAATGAAATGGAAAAAGCCTTTTACAAAAACTTTTCGAAAGAGCAGAGACTTGCTGAAATTGTCGCTTCATTAATTGGATTGTTTATCGGTGCTCTTACCATGGTAATAATATTTTGTATCCGGTGATGAGCGGCACAAGGTTTCGGTGTTATAGTCGTCAAACAATCATCCGTCAATTTATTAAAATCAGTTAGACGGAATTCAAGACCTTTGTATCCAATTAAAAATTTCATAATGAGAAGAATAGCTTTTGTAGTTACTGCTTTATTTTTTTCCACTTTCTTGTTTGCTCAAATGCCCGGTGGCGGTGGTAATCGGGCAGGCATGGCTCAGCAATTAACCGGCGGTTTTTATGGTAAGATCATTGATTCAATAACAAATAAACCTATTGATGCAGCCTCTGTTCAGTTGACCCAAACTAAGTATGATACAGTCACAAAAAAAAGAAAAGAGGTTGTGATCAATGGCATGCTCACAAAAAGTAACGGGCAATTCGATATTGAAGGAGTTCCTTTAATGGGCCAATATAAACTTAAGATCAGCGCGATTGGTTTTAAAGGTTTTGAAAAAAATGTTTCATTGGTTGATATGAGTGCGTTTAAAAAAAATGGAAATAATAATAATGGCAACCAGGACATGACAAGTCTTTTGGGAAATTTTGATAAAGACCTTGGTAATATAAAGCTTGAGATTGATCAAAAAGTGCTTGGTAATGTAACCGTGACCAGTTCGAAATCGCTGATTCAGCTTGGCATTGATCGTAAAATATATAATGTAGAAAAAGACCTGAGTGTTGCGGGCGGAACAGCGGTGGATGTAATGAAGAATGTTCCGTCTGTTTTAGTAGATATCGACGGAAATGTTACTCTGCGCAATAGCACACCACAGATCTATGTGGATGGAAGACCTACAACCCTCACTCTTGATCAAATTCCTGCGGATCAAATTGCAACCGTAGAAGTAATTACAAATCCATCCGCAAAATTTGATGCTTCGGGCGGAACAGCTGGTATTTTAAATATTGTATTAAAGAAAAACCGTAAGGCAGGATATAATGGAGATGTAAGAGCCGGGATTGATATGCGTGGAAAAATAAATGGAGGCGGTGATATAAATATTCGCCAGGGTAAGATAAACTTTTTTGCAAATGCGAATTATGGACAAAGAAGGTCCATTTCTTATGGAACTACCGACCGGTACACTTTTTTACAAAATCCTTTTACAAATCTTCACCAGGAAGATAAGACCATTAACAACGGGTATTTTGCTTTTGGGCGTGCAGGCTTTGATTATTTTCTGGATAACCGGAATACTTTTACACTCTCAGGTCTTTTGGTTCATGGGCATTTTAAATCAAATGTAAATAGTGATATTTATGTCGACACACTCTCGGGAATAAACAAACAATCTTACACAAACCGAACTTCAATAAACGATGGCCAATTCAATAACAAAGGTGGCTCTTTAAATTATCTTCATAACTTTCCAAAAAATGGTCACCAGCTTACTGCCGATCTCAACTATAATAAAAGCACAAATAATAATTCAAGCCTTGTCGGTAATACTGTTTTTGCCAATGCCGGTGGTCCTCAAACCTCAACTTACAATCAGCAACAGTTGGGCAGCGGCAACAATGAGCAATTAACTTTTCAGTCTGATTATACAAATCCCATTAACGATAAAACTAAATTCGAATCAGGGGTTAGAATGGCGCAAAGAAAAGTAGAAAGCGAAAGCGACTTCGGTATTGTCAACCCGGATTTTACGGTAACCAAACTTCCTCCGCTCTCCTCTCATTATAGTTATACAGACAGAGTGTATGCTGCTTACAGCACATTTAGCAGCAGGATAAAAGAAAACTTTGGTTACCAGGTTGGATTAAGACTCGAGAGTTCCGATTATAGTGGAACTGTGCATACAAGTGTCCGGGATGGATTTGGATTTAAAGACACCGCAAGTAAGTACAGCAACAGCTATGCTTTAAGTTTTTTTCCAAGTGTGTTTCTTTCTGAAAAATTGAAACACGACCAGGAAATACAATTAAACTATAGCCGTCGGATCAATCGTCCGAATTTCTTCCAGTTGTTTCCTTTTACCGATTATTCAGATTCTCTTAATTTAAGCCGCGGCAATCCTAACCTGAAGCCGGAGTTTACCAACTCGATCGAAGTTTCCTATCAAAAAACTTTTCCAAAAAATAACAGCCTGCTGATCTCAGTTTATTATAAGAATACTACTGATCTTATCACACGTTATACAGCCACTGAGGTTAATCCTGTAAAAGGCGATACTGTTTTCATCAATACATTTATCAATGCAAATTCAAGCTTTGTAGGAGGATTGGAATTTATTGCAAAAAATAAAATCGCTTCATGGTGGGATTTGACCACCAATCTGAATCTTTACACATCCAAGATAAATACCAATGATCCGGCTATTCAAACAGCAGGGCAAGTATACAGTTGGTTTGGAAAGATCAACAATAGCTTTAAGCTTCCAAAAAATTTCACTGTTCAATTATCCGGAGATTATACCTCTAAAACTGTATTGGCACCCGGCGGAAGCGCAAGCAGCGGTAGTGGTGGTGGAGGTCGGGGGGGCTTTGGTCCTTCTGTGAGCGGCAATGCCCAGGGCTATTTAAAACCAACCTATGGAGTAGACGCTGCGTTGAGATATGAGTTTTTGAAAAATAAAGTCGCTTCACTCACATTGAGTGTAAGTGATATTTTCAAAACAAGAAAAAATGATGTTTATACCCAATCAACTTATTTCACTCAGCATGCCCTTCGTACCCGTGATGCACAATTCTTCCGCCTGAATTTTGCGGTGCGGTTTGGAAAATTCGACGTCTCACTATTTAAAAAGAAAAATACAAAAGGCGACCAGGAAAATATGCAGAATAGCATGCAGAGTATGCAGCAATAGCTCAGCGATTATTAATTATTGATTTTATTAATTATTGATTATTGTATTAAAAGTACAGGCTAAAGACAATAATTAATAATCAATAATCAATAATTTTCTTTCATCTTTACAAGACTATGAACCGTTCCTACAAGTTTGCCATTATCGGTTGCGGTCAAATAGCGGCAAGACATGCGGAGCAGATCAAAAAAAATGGACAATTAATCGCAGTATGTGATATTGCAAAAGAAAAAGCTGATCTTTTTTCAAAAAGATATTCAGCGAATGTCTATTGTGAGATTGACGACCTGTTAGAAAAAGAAAAAGAGATCGATATCATTTCTGTTTGTACTCCGAATGGTCTGCATGCCGTCCACTCGATAAAATCCCTGGGGGCAGGCAAGCATGTGCTATGTGAAAAACCGATGGCTATTAACAGCACTGACGCCAGGCAGATGATAGAAACTGAAAAACTGACCGGCAAAAAACTGTTTGTTGTAAAACAAAATAGATACAATCCTCCTGTTGTTTTGGTAAAGCAACTCATTGATGAAAAGAAACTGGGCAAGGTTTTCAATTTCCAGTTGAATTGCTTTTGGAACAGGCCGGTTTCTTACTATAATAGTTCATGGAAAGGCACTCAAAAAATGGATGGCGGGATCTTGTTCACTCAATTCAGTCATTTCATTGATCTTTTATATTGGTTGTTGGGAAACGTGTCAACTGCGAATGGAGTGAGAAAAAATTTCATGCATAAAGGCTGCATTGAATTTGAAGATACCGGTGTTGCATTTATTGAAATGAATAATGGGGCAGTAGGTACTGTTAACTACACTATTAATAGTACAGCTAAAAATATGGAAGGATCACTTACGCTATTTGGAGAAAAAGGAACGGTAAAAATTGGCGGACAATATTTAAATGAGCTGGAATACTTTTCAGTCGAAGGAGAACCCAGGCCCCTGCTGCCGGAAAGCATGCCGGCAAATCAATATGGATTTTATGAAGGCAGCATGAGCAATCACGACAAAGTCTATAAACATTTGATAAAAGCACTGGCAGACCCTTCTCATGTCTTTATCAATTCAGAAGATACTTTGAAAACTATCGAGATCATTGAAAAAATTTACGATTCATCTCCCCTCCTTTCATAAAAACTGATGAAAAGACTTGTTTTTACAGTTACGAACGATCTCAACTATGATCAGCGAATGATGCGGATCTGTACTTCACTTACGGCGGCGGGTTATTATGTTACATTAACAGGTCGAAAACAAAAAGGATCGCTTCCGCTACAGGCAAAAAGCTTCTGCCAAAAAAGGCTCGCATGTTTTTTTGAAAAAGGCAAGTTGTTTTATATCGAATATAACCTCAGGCTTTTTTTCTTTTTACTATTTAAGAAAACCGACCTGGTATGTGCCATTGACCTCGATACGATCATTCCCTGTTATTTTATTTCAAGACTTAAAGGAATAAAAAGAGTTTATGATGCGCACGAATTGTTTTGTGAAATGAAAGAAATAGTTAGCCGCCCGCCTGTTTATAAAATATGGAAAAAGATCGAACGGTTTACGGTTCCTGAATTCAGATATGGTTACACTGTTAACCAATTTATAGCCGATGAATTCCAAAAAATGTATGGAAATAATTATGCGGTGATCAGGAATATGCCGGTATTAAAGAAAATAACAATTCCCGAAAAAAAGGAAAAATACATTTTCTACCAGGGAGCAGTGAACGAGGGAAGAAGCTTTGAAACATTAATTCCTGCTTTTAAAGAAATTGATACACCTCTGCTCATTGCGGGTGATGGAAATTTCATGGATCAGGCGAAAGCACTTGTAAAAGAAAACGAGTTAGATGATAAAATAACTTTTCTCGGAAAACTAACTCCTGAAAAGCTTTATGACTATACAACGCATGCCTGGATAGGGCTTACGCTTTTTGATAAAAAAGGACTTAGCAATTATTATTCACTCGCCAATCGTTTTTTTGACTACCTGCACGCCGGCATTCCCCAGCTTTGTGTAGAATATCCTGCATATGTTGATCTGAACAAAATGTATAACATCGCTGTTCTAATAAAGGATTTGGATAGTAATAACATTGCAAAACATCTTAACCGGTTGCTGAAAGATGACTTACTGTATTATGAACTACAGGGAAATTGTATGAAAGCGAGGGAAGAATTGAGCTGGCAACATGAAGAAAGAAAACTGCTCGGTTTTTATCAAACTATTTTTGATTCTTGAGTAAACACCTACATATTGTTTGCCTGGACGCGCCCTATCCGCTTGACTACGGAGGTGCCGTGGATATGTATGGAAAGATCAAGGCTCTGTACTGTGCAGGTATTAAAATTCATTTGCACTATTTTGAATATGGTGGTCACGGGAATGTAGAAGGAATAAATGATTATTGTGAGACAATTCATTCCTATAAAAGAAACTTAGGACGTAAAGGTTTTTCTTTTACAAAACCATACATTGTTTCATCGAGAATAAATAGTGAACTGGTATTTAATCTGAATAAAGATGATCACCCGGTTATTTTAGAAGGTATTCATTGCACTGGAATTTTAGATTCGATCAATTCCGGAAAAAGAAAAATATTGATAAGGTTGCATAACGATGAAGCGTCTTATTATAAAAAATTATCCGGGTACGAAACCAATTTGTTTAGAAAATTATATTTTATAAATGAAAGCAGGTTGTTGAAAAAATACCAGGCAGGCCTTCCAAAAGATTGTTTGTATGCCTGTGTTTCTAAAAAGGATGTTTGCACATTCACGGAGAAATATAAATTTTCAAAAGTAGAGTTCTTACCGGTTTTTGTTTGCTGGTCGCAAGTAAAAGGTGAAGAAGGTATCGGGAACTTTTGTTTGTATCACGGAAATTTATCAGTGGCTGAAAATGAAAAAGCAGCTTGCTGGTTGCTTGATAAAGTATTTACAAAGATCAAAATTCCTTTAGTAATTGCAGGAAAGCATCCATCAAGACGGCTTAGTAAATGGGCGCATCTTTGTCAGCACACCTGCCTTGTTGCCGATCCATCCGAAAAAGAAATGAATGACCTGTTGGCAAAAGCTCACATTCATATTCTGCCTTCTTTCAATAATACCGGCATCAAATTAAAATTGCTGCATGCATTATATAACGGGCGTCATTGCGTGGTAAATCCCGCTGCGGTGGAAGGTTCTGAGCTGGAAGCAGCCTGTCACATTGGAACGAACGCCCATGCTCTTGCTTCTATTATCCTGCAATTGTATCACAAGCCGTTTGGTGAAGAAGAAATAATCTTGAGAAAAAAATTGCTTGGCGATATGTTTGATAACGCGAGTCACGCGCAGAAGATCATTGCATGGTTATATTAGCATTATCGATCACCCTGCCCTTCTCTGTTCTGACCATTCTTGCCGGAAATTTTTGGATCACGATATAGTCATGCGTGGCCATGATGACTGAAGTACCGATATCTTTTGAAATCAGAAATAACAGGTTCATGATTTCATCAGAGGTTTCAGGATCGAGATTACCCGTAGGCTCATCAGCTAAAATTATTTTTGGAGAATTCAGTAATGCCCTTGCAATATCTACCCTTTGCTGCTCGCCTCCGCTAAGTTCGAAGGGCATTTTAAAACCCTTTGATTTCAGGCCAACCTTTTCGAGAACATCCATGATCTTATCGTCCATTATTTTTTCATTCGTCCAGCCGGTTGCTCTTAAAACAAATTTCAGGTTATCATTTACATTCCGGTCAGTAAGCAGTTGAAAATCCTGGAACACCACACCCAATGTTCTGCGGAGGTAAGGAACTTTTCTCCAATTGAGGTTGGTAAGGTCATATTCCGCAACTCTTCCTTCGCCTTCTCTCAAAGGCAACTCACCATATAAAGTTTTAAGCAGGGTTGATTTACCTGTACCCGTTTTCCCGACCAAATAGACAAATTCACCTTTATGTACAGCGAGATCTACGTCCTGCAGTATTAAATTATCGCCCTGGTAAATATTTGCATCCCTGAGTTCGATGATTACTTCTGCCATTCAATCAAATTATTTTGCAAAATAAGCTAAACTCATGCAGCATTTAATAAAAAGTTTTCAAAAAAAATAAATTAAATCTATCTTTCGCAAAAGCTAAACCATGTACTTCCGATTTACGTTGATCAATCTTTCTTTTATTGCAGCTTCTCTTACTGCAACTGCTCAAAACAATACACATAGTGATACCTTAGTTGCATCGACAACTGATAGTTTCGAAGACAAAGTTTTTGAAAAGGTAGATGTTGAAGCTTCGTTTCCGGGTGGTGATCCGGCCTGGAGAAAATTCCTGGAAAGAAATTTACGGGGTGATGTTGCTGCAGAAAATGGTGCCCCTTTTGGTATTTATACAGTATGGGTACAATTTATTGTTGACAGGGAAGGCAAAATCACTGATGTAAAATCATTGACAAATAATGGATATGGCATGGAAAAGGAAGTTGAACGAATTATTAAGATTGGACCGCAATGGCAACCGGCAAGCCAAAACGGGAGAAATGTAAAAGCATATAGAAAACAGCCCGTAACTTTTATAATTGAAGATGCAGATTTGGAAGTAACCTCAAAGAATTCCAATGTTCTGTACATAGGCATTGATAATTCTATTACAGTTAATTGTCCAAAAATAAAAGATAAAAATTTGCGCGTAACTATTTCCCAGGGAAGCATTAGTGGGGATAATGGCAATTATATTGCTCGTGTAACTAGTGTAGGAAGAGCTACCATTGAAGTTTACAATAAAAATAAAGAAGTGGGTTCCTTCAGTCTGGAAGTTGTGGTTTTGCCGTCGTCAAAGAAGATTAAACAATAACTAAATTAATAAATGATTTGTCTCTGATTCGCGTTTATCACTAATTCTTTCTTTTCATATGCTTCTACTCTGCCAATTACCTGTGCATCCACGCCCATTTTTTTTGAGATGCTGATCAATGCATCAGCATTCTTTTCACCTGTATAAATTTCCATCCTTGTGCCCATATTAAACACCTGGTACATTTCTTTATCATCCGATTTACTTGCCCGCTGTATCAATTGAAAAATAATGGGAGGCTCAAATAAATTGTCTTTTACTACCCGTACATTATCCGGCATATATTTCATGCACTTGGTTTGCCCTCCCCCACTGCAATGAATCAATCCGCGCACAGCATCAAAATGATCTTCCAATATTTCTTTTATGACCGGAGCAAACGTTCTTGTCGGGGACAATAATAATTTGCCAATTGACAATTGTTCATTGCCAATTTTAATTTCATCCGTTATTAAATGAGGACCAATGTACACAACATGTTCATCCAATGAAGTATCATAAGATTCATGAAATCTTGCACCATATGTTTTATGCAGCAGGTCATGCCTCGCACTCGTTAATCCATTACTGGCAATGCCACTGTTATATTCGTTTTCATAATTTGCTTTTCCAAAGCCTGCCAATCCAACGATCACATCCCCGGCCTTTACCTTTTCATTCGTTACAAGTTTTTCTTTCGGCCAACGGGCAACCATCGTTCCGTTAACCGCAATTGTTCTCACTACATCACCGACATCGGCTGTTTCACCGCCGGGGTAATGAATGTTCACACCGAATTTCTTCATGCTATCAAAAAATTCCTGGCTTCCTGTAATAATTGCTTCCAGCACTTCGCCCGGAATTAATTTTTTATTTCTGTCAATGGTCGATGAAAAAAGAAGATTGTCATAAATACCGGCGCAAAGCAAATCATCAAGATTCATCACGATGGCATCCTGTGCAATTCCTTTCCATATAGAAACATCGCCGGTCTCTTTCCAATACAAATAAGCCAGGATACTCTTTGTGCCTGCTCCATCCGCATGCATGACATTCACCCAATTCTCATCACCACATAAAATATCAGGAAAAATTTTACAAAACGCTTTTGGATAAAGTCCCTTATCCAGGTTTCTTGTTGCTGAATGAACTTCTTCCTTTTGCGCCGAAACACCCCTTTGAGAATATAAGCCGCCCATGCCCCCATCCCCGCCGGCTGGCGGGGAGTATTGAAACAGTCTTTTCATTTATTATTCATTATTGATTGTATAAACTCTACCTTTTTATCTTTGTAAATCTAAGTTTAGCTACGAAAGTAATGATGAATTTATTAACACCCCTTTAGGGGATGGGGGTTTATTATGAAAGTTTACAGAGACATTGACCAACTACCGTCCTTTCGAAATGCAGTGATCACGATCGGTACCTTTGACGGAGTTCATGAAGGACATCGGAAGATCATTGAACATTTAAAACAAGAGGCCGAAAAAATAAACGGGGAAACAGTCATCATTACTTTTCACCCGCATCCAAGGAAAGTGGTTTCTTCCTCCATTCTTGGTATCCGGCTGATCAATACACTCGATGAAAAGATCGAATTACTGGAAAGCGCAGGCATCGATCATCTTGCCATCATTCCTTTTACCGGGGTATTCGCAAACCAGTTGGCCGAAGATTATATCAAAGACTTCGTGATTAAAAATTTTCATCCCCATACAATCATTATTGGTTACGATCATCGCTTTGGCCGCGACAGGCAGGGAGATTATCGTTTGCTTGAAGAAAAAGCCGCTGAATATAATTATGTATTGAAAGAAATTTCGCAACAGGTACTCAATGAGATCGCGGTCAGCTCAACGAATATCCGTGAAGCCATTGTACATGGTGATTTTGAAACAGCTGATAAACTGCTTGGTTACGAGTTTTTCTTTGAAGGTATTGTTGTGGATGGAGATAAATTGGGAAGAAAGCTCGGTTATCCAACGGCCAATTTAAAGATCACTGATGAAGAAAAAATTACCCCTGGCAATGGCATTTATGCAGTATATGTCGAAATTCGAAATCTGAAATCTGAAATTTCAAATTCCACCCCGGTGTACAAAGGAATGATGAGCATTGGATTTCGCCCGACTGTTGATGGCAAAACAAGAGTGATCGAAGTGAATATTTTTGACTTCGATAAAGAAATATATGGAGAAACGATTCGCGTCTATGTAAAAAAATATTTGCGCCCGGAAGTCAAATT
>Ga0207106_1008_pt1 | contig 69922 bp, 61 predicted proteins | sample Alteio_BWMinHeat_78_FD_153535 | JGI IMG/M metagenome (GOLD analysis project Ga0207106, IMG submission 153535) | Enriched cells from forest soil in Barre Woods Harvard Forest LTER site, Petersham, Massachusetts, United States -... | ecosystem: Environmental > Terrestrial > Soil > Temperate forest >...
TAAATAAACCTGCTCCATTTGTAAAGGGCCCTGAGAGTGGTGCCAGGCGTGGAAACATACCAGTTGTGTTTTCCTATTTTCTGAAAGAAAGAAGAGGGTATTACAGAATTTATAATTTGCTGGGTGAAGAAAACCCTGTCAACACAAAACCTGGTGAACTAACGATAAAATATGTTCGTTTTCTTGAAGAGATGGTCAAAAAAAATCCAGAGGTGTGGCTCTGGAGCCATCGCAGGTGGAAATGGGAATGGAAAGAAGAATATGGAAAGGTGATAGGTTAATTTCATTTCTAAATAAAAACGGGTATTGATAAACGATCATGTACTTCTTCGCAATGGATTAGCCAGTCTCGTAAAAAGTTTTGCGTTATAATATACCATAAAGGATGGATTTGAAAGCACTTTATGGTTAAAACGAAATTTTCTCCATATAAAAGTGCTGACTCTTTCGATGTATGATTATGAGCACTTTAGTTCAGGACACTTTTTTCTTTAGTGATCTCCACTTTTTCCAGGGCTCTTATTTGATCCCATCCTCCTTTAACGTTATGAATGTTATGTATACCTTGCCGTTTGAGCAATGATGCAGCAATCACGCTCCGGTATCCACTGGTGCAATGTATGTAAAGGTTGTTATCTTCATTAATAAAGGCCAGTTTTCCGGGATCCGTCAATTCAGTCAATGGAATATTAATCGCTTTATTGATATGCCCTTCTGCAAATTCGTTTGGTTTTCGAACATCCAGTACAATAAGTTTGTCGTCGAATGGAATATCCATGGCCAATTCATCGGCGTCTACATTTATTATCATGTCAATTTCTTCACCTGCGTTTTTCCAGGTTTCAACTCCGCCGGCAAGACAGCCTGAAATTTTATCGAATCCTACCCGTGCCAGCCTGATGACAGATTCTTTTTCCTTTCCATTTTCTGTTATCAAAACAATATCCTGGTCAAACCGAAGAAGGCTTCCTGCCCACTCTGCAAATCTTCCTTCCAATCCGATATTGATTGACGATGGTATGAATCCCTGGGAAAAAACATCCGTACTCCTGGTATCAAGGACAATGGCATCCTGCTTTATAAGGTTTTTAAATTCTTCTATCGATAATTCTTTTGTTCCTTTTTTTACTATCTCATCTATGTTATCATAACCCTCTTTGTTTATCCTTGCATTAACCGGGAAATAATCAGGAGGAGATTCCAGCCCGCTGATCACCTCCTGTATAAAATCATTTTTAGTTTTTTGCTGAAGCGCATAGTTGAATTTTTTTTCCTCACCTAACGTGCTAAAGGTTTCAGGCCCCAGGTTTTTACCACATGCACTTCCCGGCCCATGTGCAGGATAAATGATCACTTCATCGGCAAGAGGCAAAATTTTTTTCTGGAGGCTATCATACATCATTCCTGCCAGGTCAGTCATTGTAGTTTCGTCTTGTTTTTGGGCGAGATCCGGGCGACCCACGTCTCCAACAAATAAAGTATCGCCCGTAAATACACAATGATTTTTGCCATTTTCGTCTTTTAATAAATAGCACGATGATTCAAGGGTATGGCCGGGAGTATGTAAGACTTCTATTGTTAGCGAACCAATTTTAAATGTTTCTCCATCCTTTGCAATGTGCACAGGGAATTTCGTTTCGGTACCAGGCCCAAACACGATAGCTGCGTCTGTGACTCTGCTAAGATCAAGATGACCGCTCACAAAGTCAGCATGAAAATGAGTTTCAAAAATATATTTGATGTTTGCTTTCCTTTCATTTGCGAGCTCTAAATATTCATCAATATCACGCAGAGGGTCTATAACAGCTGCTTCCCTATTACTTTCGATGTAATAAGCCGCCTCGCTAAGGCAACCCGTATATAGTTGTTTGATAAACATTAAAAAATATTTCAACTGCAAAAATAGTTCATAATTAATAAATATACCTGCAAGAAGAAAGGCCTGCGCCTTGGGTGAGACACCTGAGCGAGAAGTGAGATTTATGTTTTGCTGATTGGAATTCTATTAATATTCTCTATATTTATACAACTCTTCTGCGCGTCTGACTTCCTTGAAATCCCAGGATAATTCGGTACGTCTATTCCCATAACCTTAATGTTGCTAAAAATTAATATTTGTTTATACTATTCAATTATTGCTATTTAATTGTAAGCTAAACAACTAAAATAACGAGTAGAAGATTAAACAACTTTTTTTGGACCTGAAAAACCTCTGATGGGCTGCTTTAAAGAAGCAGCCTTTTTTTGACGAAAAATTAATTTACCCTATAAGGTCTTTTACGAATTTATTTAGCTCTTCAAGCCTTTCCGTGCTTACAGAATAATAAATAAACTTACCATCACGTTCTGTCTTTACAAAGCCAGCCTTACGTAAAATGGCAAGGTGCTGAGAAGCTACAGATTGCTCAAGTCTGAGTTTGACATAAATTTCCGTGACGGTCATTTTCCCATTTTCATCGATGAGCTTAAGAATTTGTTGCCGCAATTTGTGATTAATGGCACGTAGCACCATCGCAGCTTTTTTTACGTTATATAAGTCTACGCTTACCGAAGAAAAATTTTCCATGGTCGGTGCTGTTGATACTGCATAATCGTTCATAGAAATTCAATGGTTAAAGGTGTTAATAAAACGATCTATATATCAAATCTACAAAGCAAAATCATCTATATTATAATAGTTTTTTGCTTTTTTGGACCTATTTAGTAAAGAACTCTTTTAGATACAGGGGGTTCGTATAGGTTAAGTCTGCAAAATTATTGCCAATAAAATTTTCATATGTAAGTGCAGAAAGGGCAGCAGGATTTAAAGGTATTTTTTCAAACATTGCTTCCGGATTTCGGCAAACTGATTGAAATTTAATACTTCCATTCCCCAAAAAAAGAATTTTTTGCCTCTTTAGCAGCTCTTCAAATGAATTTGTACTCAATATGCAGGCTTGTGCCTCCATCAACTCTTTAAGGTTTGAATCATAAATAGACGTAAAAACTTCCATTCTTCTTGCGTCGATCATTGGGCAAATAAGGATTTTATTGAGTAAGGGACGAAAAGAAGATGTTTCCAGGTATTTTATAGCTGAAAACGCCAGCAACCTTAGGCTGGTTTCTGTAATTAAAGGAATGCTTAAAGCGTAGCAAATCCCCTTTGCAGCAGAAAGCCCAATTCTTACTCCCGTATATGATCCCGGTCCTATATTTACCCCAACAGCGTCTAATTTTTCCATAGCCAATCCTGTTTCTTTCATTAAGTTTCGAATCGCAACCTGTATCCAGGCTGCATGGTCTTTTTGACGATCATTAAAGGCAGATAAAAGATCTCGTCCGCCTTCTGTTAATGAGATACAGGAAGTATCAAGTGCTGTGTCAATATTTAAGATAAGAGCCATTATAGCATTGCTTCTTTTACCAACAATCCGGCAGGTTGATACCGGGAATTAGATATACTTAATTCATTTAATAGTGCATAAATGTTTTTAAGGCCAATTTTTTTGCTCCACTCAAATGGACCATGGGGATAATTAGTCCCAAGTTTCATAGCTGTATCGATCTCTTCCTTTGAACTTACCTTTTCTTCTAAGCTAAAATATGCTTCATTAATAATCATTGACACAATTTTTGGAGTAACAAAACCCGGTTCATCTGCAACCCATTCCGTTTTTCTGTTTAGGAGTAAAAAAATCTTTTCAACCTGCAATCTTATATTTTTATCATTACAACTGGCTTCCACAAGAGACCGTTTTAAAAAGCCCGGCCACGCATTCATCCGAACGAAAGGTGCTTTTAATTTTTTCAATGTAGCAACGACTGAATTTATAATAACCGGTTTTGAAGACAGGTTTTTCAATATTTCTATTCTTTGTTGAGTCTCTTCAAAAAGTAAATCAATGAATCCATCAGCTGATTTGTGATCAACAAAATTTTCCTCATTCCGGATCCATATCCAGTCAATTTCTTCGTCTACTCCATTATTTAACAGCTCTTCTTTCAAAACTTCATCAGTCAGTACTACCAGTTGCATGAGGAATTTTTTGCAAAGAAAACGTATAAAGCTAAATTCGTCAGTTCAATTTTTACAGGATGGAAAAGACTACCATAAGTACAAAAAATGCACCTGCGCCAATAGGCCCGTATAACCAGGCAATCCTGATAAATGATATGCTTTTTATTTCCGGGCAAGTTTGCATTGATCCGGAAACAGGCGAATTAAGAAATAAAGACCTGCAGGAAGAAACTCACCAGGTAATGCAAAACCTCAAAGCCATTTTGCAAAAAGCAGGCATGAATTTCGAAAATGTAGTGAAAACAACAATTTTCATTACTGACATGCATCGCTTTTCAGAAATGAATGAAGTGTACGGAAAATATTTCAGTAATAACTTCCCGGCAAGAGAGACAGTGCAGGTTTCTGCCCTGCCAAAATTTGTAAATGTGGAGATCAGTATGATCGCTGTGAAGTAAACGTTTGGAAATTTATTCAGCATAATGCGAAAAATTTTACGGATAATATTGCTCAGGCCGGTATTGTGGGTTGCTAATAAATTTTCTTCACGCCCGGTTCGGGAAAGAATTTTCAAAGCCTTATCGGGATTAAAAAAACAAATCGAGAAGCAGCCATGCAAAAAGGGTCCTCTTATTTCTTTTAATGCTGAGCAGGATAAACTTATCGTTTTTTCGGATCAGCATAAAGGAGCAAAGAATGGTGCAGATGACTTCATGCTTTGTGAACCCAACTATCTCGCAGCTTTGGATTATTATAATGAAAATGCATTTTTCTTCATTAGCCTTGGCGACAATGATGAACTATGGGAAAACCGCTGGCCGGCAGTAAAAAAGAATAATTCGGCGTCGTTCGAAAAAGAAAAAAAGTTCATCGAACGAAATGCATTTATAAAAATATTCGGTAACCATGATCTGGCCTGGAATACAGACGTGGACACAGCGATAGAAATGCAAAAGATATACGGTCAAAAAATTAAGGTATATGAAGGAGTGGTCTTAAAAACGAAAATCAATAAACAAGAGTTTTCTATTTTTCTTACTCATGGTCACCAGGGCGATGCGCAAAGTGACGGTAATTGGTTTAGTAAATTTTTTGTAGCTCACATTTGGGCACCCTTGCAGGCTTATTTGAGAGTAAATCCTAATACACCGGCTTATAATACTACAATAAAAACTTTACATAACAGGATCATGTATGAATGGTCGGCTAAACAAAAAAATACTTTGCTGATCACCGGTCATACTCATCAGCCGGTGTTTGAATCTTTAACTCATTTGGAACGTCTATACCGGCGTTTGGAGCAATCACAAAAAGAAAATGATGCTGAGCAGGTCAAAGAAATAAAAAAAGAAATTAAAATAAGAGAGCCACAGTTTACGGCTGTTTCCGCAGATTATCTTGAAATGAAACCGGCATATTTCAATAGCGGTTGCTGTTGTTTCAGTGATGGTGATATTACAGGTATTGAAATTGAAAATGGCTTTATCCGGCTCATCAAATGGGGAAGCGGAAACAACAAATCCGGGAGATGCATATTGGAAGAAAAAAAATTAGAAGAATTAGTTGAATTGAAAGATAACTTCTAATGGATCGTTTTTCCTTCATACATTTTTGTAAACTCTTTGTCTATGGGCTCCCATAGTTCGATCTTATTTCCCTCCGGATCCATGATCCATCCGAATTTTCCATATTCATATTTTTCCATTTCACCCACAATTTGCACACATTCTTTCTTCAATTCTTCCATTAATGCTTCCAGGTTTTCAACCCTCAAATTGATCATATACTCTTTTTGAGAGGGATCAAAGTATTTGGTGGTTTCTTTAAAGGGAGCCCACACCGCATAGCCTTTTTCTTCCGGAGCATCTGTATTTCTCCATTCAAATAATATGGCTTCATCACCTGCTTGTTTAAAGCCAAGATGTTTTGTATACCATTTGTTCAAGGCCTTAGCATCTTTTGTTTAAAAAAATATTCCACCAATTCCTGTTACCCGTTTCATAATAAATGTTGAAGGTTATTGCTTGTTTACTTCTGCGCTATTTGTATAAGATTACCGCAAGTGTCGTCAAATACAGCGATGGTTACAGGGGCCATTTTTGTTGGTTTTATTGTAAATCTTACACCTATTTTTTCCAGTCTTTCATAATCTTTTTGAATATCATCAATTCCAAATGAAGTATAAGGAATACCTGCATCAAAGAGAATTTTTTTATACACTTTCGCCGCCGGCTTGCCATCAATTTGGATCTGTGTGTTCCAATCCGGTTCAAGAAACAATTCCACATCGTTTGAATTTTCAGGAGATACTACAGTTAACCATTTGGCTTCTCCCATTGGAATTTCGGTTTTTTTAATAAAGCCCGGCGTTTCTGTATAAAATTTGACGGCCTTGTCCTGGTCATCAACCAGGATACTTGTTAATATTATCTTCATAATATCTGATAAAAAAGTTATTTTTTATAATCTGTAATATTAATTTTTTTCTTGCAAAACCTGTATTCGGTTTCATCATTACTGCTTACAATAACCAGGCGGTTTTTACAATATTCTTCAATAAGATGATTATACAGATCAATGCCTTTTGCATCCAGGCTGGTGCAGGGTTCATCTAATAATAAAAAGGCAGTATCAGAAAAAATGGCCTGGGCCAACTTTACCCTTTGTTTCATTCCGCTTGAGTAGTAACGAATCTGTTTATTAATTGCTTCATGTAGTCCGATAATTGAAATAATAGAATCAATGTCAAGTGACGGATTAAATGGTTTAAAATGATGATGAAATTTCAAAAATTCTTTCAGGGTCATTTCTTCAATTACTTCAAGATAAGGAGCGCAGATGGCAACATGATCATAAATTTCCTCATTTCCCAATTCACGATTGTCAATTGACCATTGACTATTTCCTTCACTCAATTGCATCGATCCACTCAAGACCTGCAGTAAAGTACTTTTTCCTGAACCATTTGGTCCTACAATAGCATAAGAATTACCTTTTTCAAATGTGTAAGAGATGTTGCGGAAGATCCAGTCGCGGTTGAAGCGTTTGCCGGCATCAGTCAACGATACCCTCATCGCCGTTGGTTTTTGAAAAGCGTTTGATAATACCACGTTGGGAGGCACGAATGAATTGTACTATTTCATCTCTTTCATCGGTAGCGGGAAATTCTTCTTCGAGATATTCCACAGCTTGTGAGATATTCAGCCCCTTTCCATAGATCACCCTGTATATTTCAAGAATGTGATTGATCTTTTCAACTGTAAATCCTCTGCGTTTCATACCAATGGAATTTACACCTGCATATGACAATGGATTGCGTGCCGCCTTTATATAGGGTGGCACATCCTTACCCACCAACGAACCGCCGCTCAGCATGGAATGAGAACCAATATTTACAAATTGATGAATCGCACACATGCCGCCCAGTATGGCCCAATCACCAATCGTTACATGACCGGCAACCTGGGTATTGTTACTCATAATGCAATTATCACCCACAATACAATCGTGCGCCAGGTGGCAGTAGGCCATTACAAGGCAGTTTTTACCAATTACAGTTTTCTCTCTCACTTTTGTTCCCCTGTTCACCGTTACGTATTCACGAATTGTGGTATTATCACCAATGAAGACGGTAGAATATTCGCCCTGGAATTTCATATCCTGGGGAATAGCGGCAATTACGGCACCCGGAAAAATGCGGCAATTTTTTCCAATGCGTGCGCCTTCCATGATCGTTACGTTCGAACCTATCCATGTGCCATCACCTATCTCAACATCCTGGTGAAGGACTGTAAAAGGATCAATCTTTACATTCGTTGCCAGCCTGGCATTGGGATGAATATAGGTATGAGGATGAATCATGCAGGTCGTTGCAAAAATGTCACGTTATAAAACGTGACGTGCAAAAATAGGCGGAAATAGCTAATTGCCGTTAGTTTTTTTATTGTTTACTGACGCCTGTAATTATGTTAATCTATCGTTTTGGATTGCCTGGTTTGTTACGATGTACGGCCTGTTGTCACGTCAGCAGGAATGCTTATCGCCGTTCAATATTTTATTTTTAAAAATGCCCGGTTAGCTTTAAAGGTGAAGTGCTTTCATGGCGAGAAAAAAAGTTGAGCATGATCATACGATATACCCGGGTCAGTGACATAATCATGACCTTTATCATCTTGAATATTCAACGTTGCCACGTAAATTTGTTGTTTCAATGCACCAACCACCCGATATATTAGCACTTGCTTATAAGCAAGCTCCCATGCAGGATCAATGGCATTTGCTTTATCAGGCAGAGCGGCAGATACCAGGCTCTGTTAATTACACTATCAAAAGATATCATCGCAACAATCAGTGGAATATTGAAGACACAGGCATGATAATATATCATTATGAAAGGACAAGCCCTAAAGAAAATTATCTTGAACTAAAATTTTGTATTACTGGTAATGTTTACTGCAAAGAAAAGAATACTGAATGTGATGTGTGTAAGTTTAATAGTCCGGAAGATTGCAATAAAAGAATGGAAAGTATTGATGTTTTAAGTTTTAAATTTTCTTCTGTTCATCTTTCCCAATTTATTAAGTCAAAGGTTAACGATACGCTAACCGATGATATTTTGAACTTCAGGCATGTTTCTTCGTTCACAAAAATCCTTCCCCTTTGTGGCAGAACAAGAATGGTGATTGAGGGTTTATTAAATCATACATATAAAGACAACCTTGCGAATATTTACATCAATGCACAGACCCAGATGTTGCTATTGTACAGCCTCGATTGTATGATTGGAGAAAAAGAACTGGATGTGATCAATTGTAAGTTTCTTGCCAATGAAGCGGATCGGGAAAAAATCTCAAGGGCACGGGAAATTCTGATCGAACATATCGGGGAGCCAATCACTATCAGGGAGCTTAGCCGGAAAGTAGCAATGAATGAATGTTACCTGAAAAAAGGATTTAAAGAGATGTTCGGTACAACCATTTTTGATTTTTATCAAAGCCAGAGAATGGAACATGCCAGGTATCTTCTTTATGAAAAGGGATTAAATGTCACAGAAGTTTCCCTGATGCTCGGGTATTCTTCTATCTCACATTTTTCTACCGCATTTAAAAAACATACTGGTTTAAAACCTTGCGAATTATTACGCTGATATTTCTTCTAAACTTTCTTTAGCTGAATTAATAGTATTATCAATGTCTTCCCGACTCAGCGCATTACTCACAAACCATGTTTCAAAAGCTGAAGGTGGCAGATAGACTCCCCGTTTCAACATGGCATGAAAAAATTTATTAAAGGTTTGGGTATTGGCGGCAGCCGAAGAAGAAAAATCAATAACAGGGAATTCACTAAAATGAATACTGATCATGGACCCGGCCTGGTTTATTACAACAGGAATGTTTTTTTCAGCGAAAACTTTCTTTAAGCCATTGTGCAGACGGGCAGCTTTTTCTTCTAACTCTGAATAGACAGAAGGATTTTCTTTTAAAGTTTTCAATAGAGTATAACCAGCTATCATGGCGATTGGATTGCCACTTAATGTACCCGCCTGGTACACATTGCCAAGTGGGGCAATATGATTCATGATCTCTTTTTTGCCGCCAAATGCACCTACAGGCATTCCGCCGCCAATCACTTTTCCATAGGTAATGAGGTCAGCATTTATATTGAATCGTTCCTGCGCACCGCCTTGCGCTAAACGAAAACCTGTCATCACTTCATCGAAGATGAGAACGATGTTCTGTTCGTCACAAATTTTTCTCAAGCCTTCAAGATAGCCGGGCAGTGGAGGAACGCAACCCATATTTCCTGCAACAGGCTCAATGATGATGGCAGCGATCTCATTTTTATTTTCATTGATTAATTTTTCTACTGCTGCAAGGTCATTATATGGAGCCGTTAATGTATCGCCAGAAACACCCGCGGTCACCCCGGGTACAGTTTGAATATTAAAAGTAGCCACACCACTTCCTGCTTTGACTAAGAAAGCATCAGCATGACCGTGATAGCATCCTTCAAACTTGATAAATTTATTTTTTCCTGTAAATCCCCTTGCCAGCCGGATGGCACTCATGCAGGCTTCTGTGCCACTGCTTACCATTCTAATGAGATCAACATTTGGGCACATGCTTTTTATCAGCTCTGCCATTTCAATTTCCAATTCTGTTGGCGCACCGAATGAAGTTGAATCCAAAACTTTTTCCCGTATTGCCTTTGTCAAAGGCCCGTAAGCATGACCAAGGATCATTGGTCCCCAGGAGTTGATATAATCGATGTATTGATTTCCATCTGCGTCGTACAGATAAGCACCCTTTGCTTTTTGTATAAATATGGGAATTCCTCCAACGCTTTTGAAAGCACGAACTGGAGAATTTACTCCACCGGGAATAGATTGTTGAGCTCGTTGAAATAGTTGTTGACTTTTGGTATTCATAGTTTAGGTTTGATGTTTTGCAAATGTGTCTGACTTGGTGTTAGCTTATAGTATTTTTTTCTGTCCCTGAATCTTTTCTTCCAGTTGTTTCAAAGTAATTGTTGCCCTCTTGTTCAAATTGAATTGATGCTGTTTCACCAAAAGATATTTCCACTCATCATCTGTCTGTTTACTTACTGCTTTGCACCAGCGTTCAATCGCTTTATTCTTATTGTCCAGGTCAGGATATTCTCTGCCTTTGGTTTCAAGAATCCAATACACTTTTTTCTTGCCGACAGTCTGCACGGCAACAAAGTCAGGAAAATAGTAGCGAATTGCTCCCGTGTTGGATAAATAGTCAATGCGGAAAATATCTGCAAGTGCTGCGAATGATTCTACATCGTCTGCTTTATCAAGGAACTCTGCAAACTCTTTTTCAAAATCATTGTAAGTCGCAACGAAATTGAAAACAGTTTTCTTTAGTTTGATGTGGCCTCGTCTCCAGGTGAATTTTGGTGTGTCGGAAAGCTTGGTGGCTTTACCTTTTACTTTCACATTCTTCTTTTCAACCGTCGCTTTGCCGATTTCTTTTGCAAGCAAATCAATGATGGCTTCCTGAATAGAAAGTTCACGCAACACTTTTCGCAATTCATCTTTTTCAATTTCTTCAATCTCTACTTCAAAACATTTATTCAGGATGTAATCTTCGCACATCGGATAAAGAAATTGAAAGCAATCTGTCAGACCTGCTCTTTTCATTACATGTTGAGTAATGAAAGAAGTCAGGTCCCTGCCTGTTTCAACATATTCAATGTCAACTTCTGTTTGATGCACCTCAACTCCCAATTGCATCATTTCCATTTTCAAAAGCACTTTTCTGTTCTCGTCTAATTTTTCAGAAGTGAAAAGCGAAGGAAATTTTTTCGCATCAATGCTGCTTAAATTTGTGTAAGCACGGCTGTAAGAAAAATCTGTTGCCGGAATTTCAATATCGTATTGCAATCTTTTTTTCTCAGGTGCAATTGTAATCGGAAGCGGTGGCGGTGTTTTAGTTGTGTTCACTCCAACGCCTTCCAGTTCCAGCATCTTCACAATCTTTTCAAATTTTTCATTGCCGATTACTTCAAGAGTTTGAGTTCTGTCAGGACTGATGTCACGCATCAAACGCAACCCTCTTCCAATTGCTTGTTCGGGAAGTATCGCTGAATCAAATGCACGAAGCCCCAAAACAATCGTAACATTCTGAACATCCCAACCTTCACGCAACATAAGCACACTCACGATGACTTTCACTTTGTTTTTCGGATTGTCAACATCTCTTGCTTCTTCACGCAAACTTTCCAAATCACTCTTGCGGACTTCACCCGTGTTGTCGGTATGAATAATCATGATTTCGTCTTTCTCAATTCCGTAAGTGCTGCCTCTTCTTTCAATGGCTGCCGCAATCTTATCTGCAAAAGCATTTTTCTCTGCCATGATAAACAGCACCGGTTTCTTCTTCACTTCTTTGAAAGCATTGCAATGTTCTTTCCATCTTCCCAACGCTGCTGAAATCCAGTCGCCATATTTCTGAACCACATTGTCACCTGTAATGTGTTCGGGGTCTTTTTTATTTATTGTGTGAACTATCAACGGCACTTTCACAATCCTGTCTTCCACTGCCTGCGCCAATGGATAATCACAAATAATCCATGGGTAATAAGTGTTCTCCGGTGTCTTTGGAGTTGCAGAAAAATCCAACCACATTTTTAATCCCCCTGGAATGTGATTATGAATAGAAAGCAAACTTTCATTCCACTTCAACTCATCATCATGCACATGGTGAGCCTCATCATTCATCACTAAAAGATTATCCAACTCTTTCATTCTCTCCAGCAAAGTTTGCGGCGACCTGCCCGGGTCGCTTTGCGGTTTTCTTCCAAGTATGGCTTCAATGATGTTGTTCGGATTAAATTCTTTGGTACGGCTTTCATACAACTGATGAATGTTGTTCAGCACAAAATTATTTTCTGCTGCAAGCGGACTTTCATCTCCACGCAACTTGATATTCAGTTTCCATTTTGATTTCCATGCAGTGGGAACAAACGGAAGTTCTTCAAATATTTTTCCGGTAGAAAAATCTTTTGCCAACCTTTCATAGACGATTACATTCGGTGCTACCAACAAAAAATTATTCGCATACCGTCTGTCTTTTTCTCTTAATCGGTTGAGGTAACTCCACACCACCACAAATGCCATCACAAAAGTTTTTCCTGAACCCGTTGCCATCTTAATTGCATACCGCAACAAATCTTCTTCCGGCAATTCCTGTTCTCCTTCCTGGTCAAGTTCAGGAAAATATCTTTTCACTTTCCTGATTCCATCCAGGTCCTCGCTGAATTCTATTTCGCCTGAAAAAAGACTTCCCGAAAACTTCTCGTGATATTTTTTTATGAGAGGAACAACATCAGTGAACTTTTTTATCTCAAACAAATAAATGATGGTCTCCACTGCCTCACGCTGACAGAAATAAAAATGAAACAGCTTGTTGCCGAAAACAGCAGGATGAGAACCATCAAACCAGTAAATAAGCAATTCTTGCGATGTAGCTGTTGCTCCGGGGTAACCATCGTTCCTCCACTTGTCAATTTCTGAACGGAGCTTGTTTACTAAAAGCATTCTGCTCGGTCTGCGGCCTTGCACCACTTCATAATTATTCTCTGCTTTCTTTTTCAAATAACAGGTTGGCACTTCCCACGGGTTGCGTCCTTCTATGAATGGAAGTTCTTTATCGTATTGAACAAGGGATTGCGGCATTTTTATTTTACTTTAATTTCATAAACCTGTGAGGTATCAATTCCGAAAATGTCAATGATTTTTACAAACACTTTGTAACTTGCTGCTTTGGTGTAATCGTGACTTGCATGAAGTGTAAGTTTTCTTTCCTGCCTGGTGCGGTAACTCGTCCAGCCGTTGTTGAAAGTGTCGTTTTGAAAATCAAAATCAACAGCCCAGTAGTCAATCCAGTCGCTCCATTTTTTGATACTTGCTTTTACATCAGCAGTTATTAAATCTGTGTGAGGGACAACAAAATCTTCCAGCTTCACTTTTGCTTTCAGCCCTTTGGTTTCAATTTCGATTTTGAAGTAGGCCAGTTCAAAAAACTTTACATCGCCTCTGTCTGATGCCTGCGGGTCTATGGCATCCATGGGTATGATGCGAAGTTTGAGGCGAATGACCATTTGCTTTGCTACTTCCTGAATGGCATCGTTCAAACCCATTTCCCATTCCCATCCCAACACATGAAGTTCTTTCATGTTCATGTCTTTCGTGTCCTGCAAGGCATCCGTTACTTCCTGGATGGTAACAGGCGCATCTACCGCACCAATGTAAACCAAAGCGTTTCCTTTTTTCCCGTGGATTTGTGCAGAACCGGATATTGGTTCTGCTCCATACAATTTGAGAATGAAAGCAAGGTATTCATACAATGCTTTCTTTTCGTCTTTAACTCCAAATGCTTTTACTTTCCAAAACTGCCTTTCGTATCTGCCAAGATTTAGTATGTCAAATGGCCTGCTACCCTTATTTTCGAGAATTCTTTTACGAGTAGAATGAATTGCATACCGACTTAGATCAACCCCTATCCATCGCCTATTAAGTTTCTCAGCTCCCATTAACAAAGTTCCTCCACCACAAAAAAAATCGGCTACAAGAGAACCCGGTCTCGATGATGCTCTTATTATTCTTTCAACCAAGGGTAACGGTTTTTCAGTTGCATAGCCTATTCGCGTTGTTCCATCAATTGGGTATCTTCCAGCAATTGCCATTACCCACCAATCCTCAGGTATTTTTCCCCCAGCATCCAAATCATAAGTCTCTGCTGCAAATCCTGAACCTCTTAGACCTTTCTTGAAGTTTTCAACTGTCTTCTGATCATGGGAGATTCTAATTTCAGAATCATTAAAAATCCATTTATTGGACTTACTATACCAAAATATATTATCATGCTTACGATTAAATTGCTTCATTCCAGGAGAACCCGGTCCATGATAGCACCAGATGATTTCATTTCTAAAATTATCTCGTCCAAAAATCTCGTCTAACATAATTTTTACATATTGCCCAACATGCCAGTCAAGATGAACATAGATAGAACCTTCATCAGACAGTAAATCCTTCATTAAGGATAATCTTCCATGAATCATCTCTAAAAAACTATCAATCCCTTTTCCCCATGTATCTCTATATGCTTTCTCCTCAATAACCGAATGTTCCTTATGAATGGTTTCACCCTTGTCACCAACCACAACATCCATTGTAAAATCCGCTCCTGTTGCAAAAGGCGGGTCAATATAAATGAGGTCAATTTTTCCGGCAAACTTTTCTAAGAGAGAACTCATCACAAATTTATTGTCACCCCAAATAAGTTTGTTTTTCCAGCCATCTTCAAAGGTGCTTCCTTCATCGCCTTTCCATGTGTCAAACAAAGTTCCTTGCTTTGCCGCTTCATCACCTTTTTCAATTCGTGGTTCGTTAATGCTTTCCACAATCTGAAAAGGATAAGGACCGGGCTTCTCCCTCGGAACTAATTTTCCTTCTTCGTCATACTTGCCTCTCCAAACAAGTTCCGTTTTTTTAATTTCAATTTTGCTCATAGAATTTATTTTTTCTTTTTGCCACTAAAGCACAAAGACACCAAATTGCACAAAATATTTTGTGGGTGTTTTCGTGGCATTTTATTTCTTCTTTTGTTTTTTCAGTTGTTGTTGCATTGCTTTACCTTTTGCAGTGAGCCGGTAACGTTGGTTTTTGCTTTGTGGCTTATCAGGCATCGTCATTTCAATTAAATTCAATTTGATCGCTTCCAGCAAATAATTCTTTCTGAAGTGCTCTCTGTCTTTTAATCCTAATGCATTCTGAATTTCTTCTCTCGGCATTTCACCTTCCAGAACAAGAACAAGGTGCATTACTTGCGGGGTATCATGCGGGGTATCATGCGGGGTATCATGCGGGGTCTCCTGTTCGGTTGGCTGAGCCTTTCTCCAAAGAATAATTTTAAATTCTTCCTCCTGTATAAGCTCCGGCTCGGCAAGTCCGGCGGCAATACAGGAATTAATCATGTCGGGGATGCCGGTTCCGAGGCGTTCAATAAATCCGGACAGATACAACGGTTCAGCCAATAAAGGATTCGGAGGAAAAGAGCCGTGTGGCTGTTTCAGCTTTGCGGTAGTAAGAAAATAAGGCAGATGCCCGGGATTCCAGATTTCAAGACGGTTTCGGAACAGCATAACCTGGACAGAACCGGTGCTGGTGTAATCACGGTGTGCCACCGCATTTACAATAGCTTCTGTTACAGCAGAGCGGGGAATCTCATAAGCAACGGGAACATCAACAGATGCGTTTCGGTCACCAACAGACAAGTTAATTCGCGATAAAACAAAATCAACTGCCTGGTTTACCTGTTCAAAAACATCGCCTTTATAAACCTGGTAAGCTGGAATTGGCTTGCTGATTTCATTGCCATGAAAAAGAGCGCAGCGGATTTCTGCAGTAATAAAAAAACGTTGAGGATTCTTTCCGAACAACAAAACAGCAGCATTGGTTAATCCCTGTTCTCTAAGCAGGTTGAGATGCCTCAATATGTTTTCCATTTTAGATGCAGGCGAAAGAGGAAAAGCTCTTTTTTCCTGAGCAGTTTCAACAAACCATTTAATTCTTCCGGCATCCAAATCTGCAATGGTAGCTCCTTTACAAATAGAAGCATCAAAGGGACCGGAACGAATAAGTTCTTTTTCTTCAAGCAGGTTCACAAGAGCAGCATACACGGCTGTTTTCAATTCTGAAGGAGAAGAAAACTTTTTTCTCACCACAACATCTTCTGCTTTCCTGATAAGTTGTTGCTCTTTCTGATGCCTTTCTGCAGCCGGAGCATGGCTGATAAAAATCAAACGGGTTTTGTGTTCCGCTGAAGCAAGGTTGAATTCCAGTTCGGTGGGAGAAACTCCGTCTTTGTTTTCAAATCCATATTCTCTTCCGAAAATACCGAGGTAAACATCTGATTGTTTTACCTGCTCCAGGTAGGCGATAGAAGCATTTGTGTCCGCTGCAGGAAGTTTTTCAAAAATGAATGGTTCAAAAAATCTTCCTAGCAAAGCATCAGTGATAATATAATCATAAAGCATCTGCCTCTCTCCGGCAAACTCACTTTGCACACTGCTTATAAAAATCTTTAGTTTATTCATGCGTTCACCCGGCAATAATGTTTAAAGTCACACTCCTTGCAAACTTTGGTTTTATCCGGTTGGTTTTTTATTTCAAAATCTTTGTTGATGATGCAGGCTGCCACTTCATCAAAATGTTTTCCGGCTTGCTTTACTAATTTCTCGTCATACTCAATTTCCATCAATGCGTTTTTCCGGTTTTCTTCGGCAGTCCAATACAGGTATAATCTTTCAGGGTCTTTGTTGTATCGCTCTTTCAGAATGTGTGCATATACATGCAACTGGTATTGATATTTTTTCAGCACGGGGTCATTTGCTTTTGGTTTCTGCTGACTTTTAAAATCAAGCAATTCCAATTTATCATCCTTGCCCAATAGCAAATCAACTTTTCCGTTTATGATATAATCGTCTTTCTCTACGGAAACATCAATCTCGGTTTCCAGCACACGGTCAAGCAGGTCCTGATTGTTTTGAAAATAAGTGATGGCATGTCGCAACGCGCCTTCCTTTGGTTTTGCCCCCAACGGACGATGACCGTTCGCAATTAAACCCTTGTAGTTGTTTTCAAAATCTTCGGCAATAATTTTCTCATTCACTTTTTCGTTGTCAAGAATTCTGCGGTGAATATCTTCAATAGTTTCATGCACCAGTGTTCCGAATAAAACCTGTCCTGTGCGGCTTCCGGTAAATTCATATTCTTTGTAAAACTGGTATTGTCTCGGACAGGTTTCATAGACATTGATGTGCGATGTGAGCGACAAAGTTTTCTTTGGAATGTATGGCGACTTGGATTGAAAATGCTGTGCCTTCAAAGTTTCTTTCTTAACATGAGGCCACTGTTCCAAACCTTCCCACACATTTGAGAAAATTTCTTTCGGCTCAGTGCTTGTTGAAAGCACCAGCATTTTTTGAGGTCGTGAAAAAGCCACATAAAACAATCGCGCATGGTCAAACTGTGTGATGCGATTTATAGGTTCAAAAATTTCTCTGCGGTAAAATGGAGAGAGAAAATTATCAGTCTGTTTGTTCACACTGTATTGCTTGTCCAATGAGCTTACCACCACAACAGGAAACTCCAAACCTTTTGATTGATGAATGGTCATTATCTGTACATAACCTCTCGGAATCGGATTGTTTTCATCTTCGTATTCGTTTTGCCCTGAATTAAAAAGCAGGTTGAAGAAACTGTTGAACAGCCGATACTTCAATGCTCTTTTTCCTTTTGCCGAAATAACATTCATGTGATAATACTGCATGAACGAACTCATGAGTGCTGAGAACTGTGAAAGATTTCGTGAAGCATTTTCGTCTTTCAGGTATTCACTGAAGGGTGAATATGCAAAAAGCTGAAAAAGAATGTCCGTTGGAATTTCATCGAGTGTTTCATCGCCTGAAAGATTTACCACTTTCTCATTCATTCGCTGAATGTATTTACCTAATGGCTTTGTGGCATACTTTCCAAGAATCTGAATTCCTTCATTGATTATTTCTCTGTGTTCAAATTTATCCAAGTCGCTTCCGATGAAGTCAAAAATTAAAGCATAACAGGCAATCACAAGCTTCACTTCTTCGTTTTCAAAATATGCTTTTGCTCTCGGACAAAATGCTTTTATGTTTTTGCCTTCCAACGCAAGAATGAACGGTTCACTATGGTCAATCATCACACTTCGCAAGAGCAACGCAACATCGCTTGGATCATTGATGATTTTGTTCTTTAAAAGATATTCAACCATGTCGGCAAACCGCTTGGCTTCTTCATCGGGCGTATCAGCCCAAATGCAAAACACCGCAGGATAGTCAGGCGAAACGGTTGACTTCGCAGGAACAACTTCTTTATCGGGATAGCGAAACGGAACGGAACCGTCCGGATTTGTCCAGTCAATTTCAACCATGAAGTTGTTATAGTGCTCAATAATATTTTTGTGAGAACGGAAATTCTCCAGAAGTTTTATCTGTCTGCATTTTTTGAAATGTATAGTGAACTCCAGAATATTTCTTACAGTTGCTCCACGAAAACGGTAAAGAGCCTGGTCTTCGTCACCAACAACGGTAAGGTTGTTATGAGGTTTCACCAATGTCAGTGCAATTTGTTCCTGAATAAAATTTGTGTCCTGATACTCGTCAATGAGCATGTATTTAATAGTTCCTGCAATTTTATCATGAATGGTTTTCGTTTGGAGCAAATCGTAAAACATTCTTTGCTGAAAAGAGAAATCTACCTTGTTGTTTTCAAAAAGCAAATCACGATAAAGTGTATATGACTTTCCAAGTTTCTTCAGAAAATCATCCTTGCTTTTGGTGAGTTTTTTCGGTTCAATTAATTCTTCCGTGACTTTGTCATAAAAGTTTTTAATTCTTCCGATGGTGTCCCATTTTCCTTTCCATCTTCCGAAATATCTTTCTCCGTCATGAAACGGCTCAATGATTTCTTCAAAGTGTTCATTGATGAAAAGCGAACAAGTCAAATCATCCAGCACCGTGTAATTTTTTTTAAGCGGAGTGTGTTTGATGTAATGCGAATTGAAGTTGTCGCAAATGCCGTGAATAGTTCCGGTAATCAGTTCGTGTAAATTTATTTTCTCCGCTAACTTTTTTGAAAACAAACTCAAACGGTCACGCAATTCAAAAGCAGATTTCTCGGTGAAAGTTGTCAGAACAATTTCAGAAGGTTTTGCTTTGCCGGAAAGAATTAAATAAAGTGTGCGCAAAACAAGTGTGTAAGTTTTTCCTGTTCCCGGGCCTGCAATAATCAAAGTCGGACCATCAGTTTCAAAAACAGCCTTTTGCTTTTCCTTGTCGGAACCAAGGTCAAAAGTGTCAATGAATTTTTGTTGCAGTGCCGTCATGTTTTAAATAATTCTTTGCTCACGGAAACTGAAATAATTTTCTCCTGCAACAATGATGTGGTCGTAGATTGTAATATTCAACACCCTTGCAGGGATGTCAATTGCTTTTGTAATCGTAATGTCTTGTTCGCTTGCTTGCGGATTTCCGTTTGGATGATTGTGCAAAAGCAAAATGGAATGTGCTCCATTTTTCATTGCAGTTTCAAGCACCTGTCTCGGATACACAGGCGTTTTATCTGAAAGCCCTTTTGAAATTAAATTCTCTTTGACGATAGCATATTTGCTGTCCAAAGAAATCAACCAAAACTCTTCTTCTTTTTTGAAACCAAGTTTCTCCTTGCAATACTTTATGAGTTCGTCTTTGGATTGCGAAACAGGAATCTGTTCTGCTTGTTGCTTTTGATAAAGAAGTGCCACTTCTTTAATAAATAATCTTAGGGTAAGTGCTTTGTCTTTGAAGTAAGGAATCTGACTTAAGTCCTTTTCATCAGCATCAAAAAAACCTTTAATAGTTCCGAATTTTTTTGTTGCAGCCCATGCTGCATCTTTTACATCTTTTTGTGGAATAACAAAAGTGAGAAAGAGTTCAATGATTTCATGACTTTGCAATCCATTTATACCTTGCTCCAAGAAACGGTTTCGCAACCTTGTCCTGTGGTCAAGATAATGAGGAGATTTTATTTCTTTTTCTTCTGCCATTTAATTCTGCAAAATAGTTTTCTAAGGTAACGGTTTTAATAACGCGTTGGCGATTGGCTCTTTTGCTCTTAGCTTTATGTTGGAATTTTGTGTGCCTTGCAAATGTGCTAAAAATAGCGTGAGGTCGTACGGCAAAGTCATGCAACTCTGGTATAGTTCTGACGGTGTATATATATTATGTCAATGCCGGTGGTTGGGTAGTTTTTAATACATCTTCTTACTTCTTGGCTTCGCTCTATTTTTCTTTTATCCGCAGTAGCTTAGGACCCGAATAAATAAATTTTTTCCCGCTGATATTCGGAAGCAATTTCATCAATTAAGCGGTCTACTTGATTTTGCTTTAGCATCATTCAAAAATAATAAAACTAAACTTCCGGTAATTCAATGACTATTTCATCCCAATAATCTCACAGCATCTTTCGCAAAATAAGTTGCGATCAAATCTGCACCGGCTCTTTTCATGGAGGTTAATGTTTCCACGATAGCTTTGTTCTCATCTATCCAGCCCATTTTTGCAGCAGCCTTTATCATTGCATATTCGCCACTTATGTTGTAACAACTCACCGGCACGTTCACTGCATTTTTTACTTCACGAATAACATCCAGGTAGGCAAGGGCGGGTTTTACCATGACAATATCTGCACCTTCTTTTACATCCATGATCGTTTCCCTGATAGCTTCAATGCGATTGTGAAAATCCATCTGGTAAGTTTTTTTGTCGCCAAAACCGGGAGCGGAATCCAGCGCATCGCGGAAAGGCCCGTAAAAACATGATGCATACTTGGCACTATAACTCATGATGCCGGTTTTTGTAAAACCACTTTCTTCCAGCGCTTTCCTGATTGCTCTGATGCGTCCATCCATCATATCACTGGGAGCCACAAAATCAGCGCCCGCCTCTGCATGGCTTACACTCATCTCAGCAAGTACTTCAACAGTCGCATCATTCACAATTTCTTCTCCCTCTACAATTCCATCATGTCCGTAAGATGAAAAAGGATCAAGAGCTACATCAGTCATAACCAACATTTCAGGAACTGCATCTTTAATGGCTTTTATGCTGCGTTGCATGAGTCCGTTTGGATTTAAAGCTTCTGTCCCCTTGTTATCTTTAAATTCATTTTTGCATTTGATGAACAATAAGACAGATTTCAATCCCATATTCCAAAGTTCTTTCACTTCTTTTACGGTTATATCAAGACTATTCCGGTAATAACCAGGCATGGAAGATATTTCTGTTTTTATATTTTCTCCTTCATCAATAAATAACGGAACGATAAAATCATCCGGTGTTAAATGAGTTTCAGCGATCAGTGATCTTATTGCTGAAGAACGACGAAGTATCCTGTTTCTTCTTTGAAGATACATGGTGCCCTCCTAAATCCTCCCTAAAGGGAGGACTTTTGTTAGAGTTTTATGTTGATAAAATTCATTTCATTGTAAGTTCTTTTCATAGCTCCCCTTTAGGGGATGGGGGCACCCAATCTCCTGGATGCAAACAAACCTGTAATAACTTTTCTTCCTCACTGCCTGATGCAGGTTTGTAATCATATTCAAATCTAACTGTTGGTGGTAAGCTCATCAAAATGCTTTCCGTTCTCCCATGAGTTTTCAATCCGAACAAAGTTCCCCGGTCATGAATTAAATTAAACTCTACGTATCTGCCTCTTCGTATTTCCTGCCAGTGTTTGTTTTTTTCTGTGTAGGAAAGATCTTTTCTTTTTTCAACAATGGGTAAGTAAGCACTGGTGAAAGCATCCCCACAAGTTTTTCCAAAGTTCATCCAGAAATCCAGGTCATGATACTTATCCGGTCGCTGGTGGTCGTAAAATATTCCACCAATTCCTCTTCGTTCATTATCGCGATGCCTGTTCACGAAATAATCATCACATTCTTTTTTAAATGCCGGGTAAAACAAAGGATCAAATTCATCGCAGGCATTTTTATAGATTTGATGAAAATGTTTTGCATCTTCTTCAAACAAATAACACGGAGTAAGATCAGTACCGCCGCCGAACCATCTGTCGGTCAGCATATCATCTTCACCATATAATTCAAACATGCGGTAATTGCAATGGATGGTAGGAACAAATGGATTTACAGGATGAATAACCAGGCTCAAACCAGCAGCAAACCACTTTGCACCATCAATTTCCAAATGCCTGCGCATTTTATCTGTTACATGTCCATATACAACCGAAGTATTCACTCCACCTTTTTCAAATACATTTCCATTTTGAATAACCTTTGTTAATCCGCCACCTCCTTTGCCTTCAGCTCTCTGCCATGCATCTTCCGAAAACAAAGCTTTTCCATCCACTTGCTCAAGCGATCTGCAAATTCGCTCCTGCAAATGGTAGATGAATTCTATCCATTCACCTCTTATTTCCTTTGTTCCTGTTTTATGAAGCATTAATTTAAAATTCAAAATTAAAAAATCAAAATCGGAGCTTGAATTTTTGATTTTTGACTTTTGACTTATTTCATATTCTTTCACTGTTTCCACAAACGCTCTCGCATGATCAACCGGCGTATTCGGTAAAATGCCATGACCAAGATTTGCAATATAATGCTGACCTCCAAAATCAGTAAGCATCTTTTTTACTTCCTTTTTAATAACCGGGATGGGGGATAACAATTTTGCAGGGTCAAAATTTCCCTGCAGTGTAATTTTATCACCGGCTAATTGTCTTGCCATTTGAGGCGTAATGCACCAATCTATTCCCAATCCCTGTGTGCCGGTTTCTGCCATACTTTCCAATGAATGCCATGCACCTTTTGCAAAAATGATTGTCAGCACATCTTTCTTTAATGCATTTATTATTTGCCTGGTATACGCCAATGAAATATCTTCAAAATCATCAGGGCTCAATAGCCCTCCCCATGAATCAAAGATCTGGATCACATCCACTCCGGCCTTCGCTTGTTCTTTTGAATAAGCAATCGTTGTATCCGTAATCATTTGTAATAAACGGTGAGCCATGGCGGGATGCCTGTAACAAAACGCTTTTGCTTCATCAAAGGTTTTCGATCCTTTCCCTTGTACCATGTAACATAAAATAGTCCATGGGGCACCTGCAAAGCCAATTAATGGCACCCGGTCATTCAATTCTTTTTTTGTGAGTTTGATGGCATCGAAAACATATTGCAATGTTTCATTTACATCAGGCACTCTTATACGGTCAAAGTCTTTCATTGTTTTAATAGGATCAGGAAGAAAGGGGCCTTTTGATTCTATCAATTCAACTTCTAAACCCATTGCTTGTGGCAGAACCAAAATATCAGAGAATAAGATAGCTGCATCTACGCCAATAATATCTACCGGTTGTATGGTTATTTCACAGGCAAGCTCCGGATGCCGGCATCGTTCAAAGAAATTATATTTTTCACGCAGAACCATATACTCAGGCAAATACCTTCCTGCCTGGCGCATCATCCAGACAGGAGGCCGTTCAACTGTTTCTCCGCGAAGAGCTTTTAAGATCAGATCATTTTTTATTTTGCTCATCTTGTGAATTGTCAGTTGTGAATGCGATCAGCCTGAAAATAGTCAGCTACCTTTTTCAGGAGGATACTCTTTTCGGGTTCGTCACTGACTATTATTTTATTCCGCGAATGCTTTTTTATTTCATTAGCGGTTGTATTGCCAATGGCAAATAAAACAGTTTGATCATCTGATTGATTGCTCCCGAAAAAACTTTGCACGGCACTTGGACTAAAAAATAAAATGCCATCATATTTCTTTTCAATCTTTTGAGAGATATCAATTGTTTCATAAACTACAATCTCATTCACACCGATATTATTATTCCTCAGCAGATCCGGTAATTCATCTCTTCGCTGATTCCCGCAAAAGAAAATTACATTCTCAATTTGAGCATCAATAATGACATTGGCTAACACTCCTGCATTATCCGCGATCCCGGCGATGAAGTCGTCTCCAAAATATTTTTCACAGCATTGACGGGTAGCGTGACCGATACAGAATATTTGCCAATCGGGTCTTTGTTCGTCAAGTTCTGCAGCTACAGCTTCAACGGCCTTCACACTTGTGAAGACAACCGTTGCGGAAAGAATGAATGCCTGTTCAATTTCCTGCTGTACTTCTACTGACGAAATTGGCTCGGTGGTAATAAAGGGATATACATCGATCAATATATTTTTTGACGCAGCCTCTTTTATGAATGCTTCATCAATTGCTTTGGTACATAATATGGTTATTTTATTTTGCCGCATGGCGAATCTTCTTTGCTATTTCAGCACCTCCTTTTACTAATAATTCTTCAGCAGCATGTTTCCCTAAATCAATCGCGTTTTTTTTAGCAACCGTTTTTTGAATTTCAACTTTATCTTTCCCATCCAACGACAAAATATTTCCGCGAAAATAAATTTTGTCATTTTCTATTTCCGCCAGGGCGCCGATCGGAGTGGAGCAGCCTCCCAATAATTTCCTTAAAAAATCTCTTTCGATCTTAGTGCAGAGATCTGTTTTTTCATCATTAAAATGCTGGCAGGCATCAAATGAATGATGATCATCTTCCCTGCAAACCACAACGATTGCGCCTTGGGCCGGGGCAGGCAACATCCAGTCAAGAATGATACTTGCCTGGGGCCGAAGACCAATTCTTTCTAATCCGGCTTGTGCAAAAATGGCCGCATCCCAATTCTCTTCCTGTAATTTTTTTAATCGTGTATTTACATTTCCTCTCAAGTTGCGGATAGTGTGGTTTTGATATTTATTTAGCCATTGAGCTTTTCTTCGAATACTGCTGGTAGCAATGGTGAATGGTGATCCCGATAGCCACAGGGAGTGAATCGGGGGTGATAAATATTTTTCCTGCGCAAGGTTGTTTTTAAAGACCAACAGATCATTCACCGGCCCTCTTCTTAAAACTGCTGCTTGTAAAGTTCCTTCAGGTAATTGAGTGGGTACATCTTTCAGTGAATGCACCGCTACATCAATTCGATTATTGAGAAGCGCTGCATCAAGACTTCTTGTAAATATCCCCTGTACGCCAATTTCATATAATGGAGTAACGAGGTCAATATCTCCTTCACTTTTTATAAATACTAATTCGCTTTCAAAACCATAATGAGCCAGCAACTCTTTAACCTGTGTTGCCTGCCAAACGGCCAGTTGGCTTTCCCTGGTGCCTATCCTGATTTTGCCCATTATAATTAATTAGTACCTGTAGCTATGAATTCATTAATGGCCTCAATGTAATGACATCCTTTCCGGTTTTGCCCTTTCATTTTGTAAGCCATGCCATTGATGACCCGTTGAATCTTTTCTTCCGTGTGAGCAGTGTTAGATAAAGGTATAAATAATGGGTTGTTATGAATTTCTTTCAATTTTATCTTTATGGCTCTTAATACAGGCACATGTTTGCGCATTTCATACCATTCCATAAAATCTGAAATGTGTTCAGCAATAATAGTTTTCGCTTTGGGAATTTCAGCTTCGCGCCTGGCGAGAGTTTCATCTTTCAGCTTCGAGAGTTGATCCACATTTACTAACGTTACGTGCGCAAGCTGATGTGCTTCGGCCTCAACATTATAAGGAATGGAAAGATCGAGGATTAATTTATCGCTTTGTTCTTCAAGATGCGAAAGCAAGATAATGGGTTCAGCAGAGTCGGTTGCTACAAGGATAATATCAGCCTGGGATATATGTTTTTGCAATTCACTTAAAGGGGCGTGTTTTACACCCATTCCCCGGGCCAACTCTGCTGCTTTTTCTTCCGTACGATTGATAAGCGTGATATTTTTAGTTTCCAGGTAGTGCACCAGGTTTTTACATGTGCTTTTACCGATCTTCCCGGTACCAAGCAACAGGATCTTTTTATCAGCTATCCTCTTTACGTTTTGACGAATATATTGAATAGCAGCAAACGAAACAGACACAGTACCGTCACTCAGTTCTGTTTGGTTTTTAATTGCCTTTGATGATTGCAAAACTGTATTTACTAATCTCTCAAAAAAGACGTTGATGCAGCCATGTTCTTTCGCAAGCTTTACAGCGGTTTTGATCTGGCCTATAATTTCATAATCCCCTAAAATCTGAGAATCTAGTCCTGCACTTACATTAAAGAGGTGCTCAATCGCATCATATCCATTTTTTACATACGCGGATTTTAAAAAAGCTTCCTTCGTTCCGGCAGTTTGCTCACATAACAGATCGACGAGTTGAGATAAATGATCTGCGAATCCGCAGATCTCTGTGCGATTACAGGTGGAAAGAACAAAGACCTCGTTTAAACCATTTGCCGATGCTTTATCAAGTAAATTTGAGTATTGATCACTTTGAATAGCAAACTGTCCCCTGGTTGAGGCGTCTGCCTTTTTGTAATTAATTCCGGCGATCCAAAATTTTGATATGTCCTTTAAACTTGCCTGCATCAATTGTCGATGGTATAACGAAAGCAAAAATAATTTGGGTGGCTTCAACTACCTAAAAACTCTGTCATTTCACTGTCATTTAGAGAAATGATTGTTATCAATTGTTTTTATGACGAAACTTAATCGTTGATTTCGATGACTGAAGTGCGGGCACCATTGTTAAAGTAAATTAAAAATATGAAGAGTCAGATTTGCTGCAATACATTTGCAAAATTTTAATTTCGATTGATGAAGCAGGGAATTGTACTGATGAATTTAGGTTCGCCGGATTCAACGGAGGTAAAAGATGTGAAGCGATACCTAAATGAATTCCTGATGGACGAAAGAGTAATTGATTCTCCTTACTTGCTTCGATTATTATTGGTAAAAGGAATTATTGTTCCTTTCAGGGCATCGAAATCTGCGGAAGCATACAAAACAATCTGGACAAAGGAAGGTTCTCCTTTGATTGTTATTACAAAAGAATTGCAGCAAAGCCTGCAGAAACAATTAGACGAACCGGTAGAAATAGCGATGCGTTACGGAAATCCAACTCCTCAAAATGCTTATAATAATTTATTAAAAATAATCCCCGGTTTAGAGGAAGTGATCCTGATGCCTCTTTATCCGCATTATGCGATGAGCAGCTATGAAACAGCTGTTGAATATATGAAGGAGGTTCATAAAAAAAATAAATATTCATTCAAACTGGTAACGGTAAAGCCGTATTATAACAATGAAGATTATATTCATGCTCTTTCAGAAAGTATAAAACCATATTTGCAGCAGGATTTTGATAAACTTTTGTTCAGCTATCATGGAGTACCGGAAAGACATATTTTAAAAGGAGACGTCACAGGTAACCATTGCTTAAAAACATCCGGCTGCTGTGAAAAAGATTCACCTGCGCATCAATATTGTTATCGTCATCAATGTTTTCAAACTACTACGCTTGTGACAAACGCACTTCAAATTCCAAAACAAAAATTTGAGATATCATTTCAATCAAGATTAGGGCGGGATAAATGGCTGACACCATATACTGCTCAGCGGCTGAGTGATTTGCCAAATGAAGGTGTAAAAAAAATACTGGTGGCCTGTCCTGCCTTTGTGAGCGATTGCCTGGAAACACTCGAAGAAATTGCCGAACAGGGAAAAGAGATTTTTTTACATGCCGGTGGAGAGTCGTTTACAGTGATACCTTGTTTGAACACTGATCCGTTGTGGGTGAAAGCGATAATATCTCTCGTGAAAGGTGAGACGTCAGACGTCAGAAAATGAGCAAAAGTTTTTTATTTTGGGGTAAACCAAATTTTATGTTTATTCAACTAAAGCACAAATCTCTTGATGTTTACCAGGCAATAAGAGATCTTGTAACAGAAACTTATAAAGTGTCTTTAAAACTCCCTACTGAAGAAAAATTTAATATGGTGCAACAGATGAGAAGAGCAGCACTTTCAGTAAAATTAAATTTTGCAGAAGGGTGCACACGCAAATCGTCTCAGAAAAGAAAGCGATACTTTGAAGTTTCGAGAGGGTCAGTTGTAGAAATTGACGCGGTGCTTGAAACTGCGGTTGATCTGGGGTATTTTAAAATGGAGAATTTAAAAGACTCAGGACAACTTTTGAACCGCTGCTTTGCTATGCTCACTAAAATGCGTTAAACTCGATGTTTCAATAATCTCACGTTTCACCTTTCACGTCTCACGACTAACAATAGCATATGTATCTCTATATAAAAGCGCTGCATATCATTTTCATCATTACCTGGTTTGCGGGATTGTTTTACATGCCGCGATTTTTTATTTATAATACAGAAGCAGGTGAAAGATCGGAATCTGAAAGAAATATTTTACGACACCAATTTGGGATTATGATGAAGCGTTTGTGGTTCGGAATTACCTGGCCTTCTGCTGTTCTCACCCTGATCTTTGGGCTATGGATGTGGTATTTATTGGGCTCCTTCCCTCAATGGCTGATGATCAAGCTCTGTTTTGTAATTGGTTTATACATTTATCATTTTTCTTTGCATGCTATTTACAAACAACAAACGAAAGGGGTGTTTAAATATTCCTCGCAACAATTACGGATATGGAATGAAATGGCCACGATCTTTTTGGTAGCGATTGTGATGCTTGCCGAAGTGAAACAAAACATGAGTATGGTTTGGGGAATAGTTGGACTGATTGCATTTGTGATCTTACTAATGAGCGCAATCAAAATTTATAAACTGATAAGAAATAAAAATCGTCAAACGTGAGCCGTGAAAGGTGAAAAAGGCTAAAATCATGTTCTATAGGTTTCACGTCTGACGTCTCACGAAAGATTTATTCTCTTTTCTTCATGCAGCCCCGTGTTTTTCCATTAACTTTGCAGACTTTTCAAACAGGCTATGGGCGTCAAGTACAAAGAATTTTCCCAATTAAATCTTCCTTTCATCGAAAAAGAGATCCTTGATCAATGGACGGCTGAAAAGGCTTTTGAAAAAAGTGTAGAACTAAGGGAAGGAGCTGTACCATTTGTATTTTATGAAGGTCCCCCAAGTGCCAATGGTATGCCCGGTATTCATCATGTTATCTCACGCACGCTAAAGGACCTGGTTTGCCGCTACAAAACCATGAAAGGATTCCAGGTAAAGCGCAAAGGCGGTTGGGACACACATGGCCTCCCGGTAGAATTGGGGGTTGAAAAAGAATTAGGCATTACAAAAGAAGACATTGGCAAAAAAATTTCGGTTGAAGAATATAATCAGAAATGCCGTGAAGCAGTTCTTCGCTATAAAGATAAATGGGATGAACTGACCATGAAAATGGGTTATTGGGTTGATCTCAATGATCCTTACATCACTTTCGATAATAAATACATTGAAACACTCTGGTGGTTGCTGAAGCAATTATATGAAAAGGAGTTGTTGTATGAGAGTGTAAGTATTCAGCCTTATTCTCCCGCTGCAGGAACCGGATTAAGCTCACATGAATTAAATCAACCGGGTTGTTATAAAGATGTAAAGGATACGAGTTGCGTGGCAATGTTTAAAGGAATTAAAAATGAAAAATTAAAAATTAAAAATATTGAAGGCGATATTTTTTTCTTAGCATGGACTACCACGCCCTGGACACTTCCCTCCAACCTTGGATTAACGGTTGGAGGCAATATCGATTATGTTCTTGTAAAAACATTTAACCCGTATACTCATCTTCCGATAAATGTAATTCTTGCTAAAGCCTTAGTAACAAAATATTTTAAAGAAGATGGTGGGAATGGTGATTTTGAAAACCATTCGTCAGAATCAAAAATTCTTCCCTGGAAAGTTTTAGTTGAATTCAAAGGAAAGGATATTGAAGGTGTTTCTTATGAACAGCTACTTCCTTATGAAGCAAACAAAACTGATAACCAGAATGCATTTAAAGTTCTATTGGGAGATTTTGTAACGACGGAAGATGGCACCGGTATTGTTCATACAGCTCCTGCCTTCGGAGCTGATGATTTTCGCGTTGGTAAAAAGTACGACATCGGTATTTTAACGATGGTTGATAAACAGGGAAAATTTATTGATGGCATGGGGGAATTCAGCAATCGTTATGTAAAGAATTATAAAGACGATCCCAACTATGTTGATGTGAATGTTGATATAGCCGTAAAGTTGAAGAAAGAAAATCGAGCCTTCAAAATTGAGAAGTACGAGCATAGCTATCCGCATTGCTGGAGAACAGATAAACCCATTCTTTACTATCCTCTTGATGCATGGTTCATCAAGACCACGGCCGGGAAAGACAGAATGGTTGAATTGAATAAAACCATTCACTGGAAACCAAAATCAACTGGTGAAGGAAGGTTCGGAAACTGGCTGGAAAATATGGTCGATTGGAATTTAAGTCGCAGCCGTTTTTGGGGAACACCATTACCGGTTTGGAAAACAGAAGATGGTGAAGAAGAAAGTTGCATGGGCAGTATTGATGAATTAATTACTGAAACAAAGAAAGCTGATGAAATTTTAAAAACTCACAACTCACAATTCACAACTCACAATTTAGATCTTCACAAACCTTATGTAGATGAAATTATATTGGTGAGCAAGAGTGGCAAACCGATGAAAAGAGTGCCCGATCTTATTGATGTCTGGTTTGATAGTGGTGCAATGCCCTATGCCCAATGGCATTTTCCTTTTGAAAATAAGCAAGAGTTTGAAAGATCATTTCCTGCCGATTTCATTGCGGAAGGTGTTGACCAGACAAGAGGTTGGTTTTATACGCTGCATGTTATTGCCGCTCTTGTTTTTGATTCAGTTGCCTATAAAACTTGTGTGTCAAATGGATTGGTGCTTGATAAGAAGGGAAACAAAATGAGTAAGCGGTTGGGTAATGTGGTGAATCCATTTGAAATGATTGAAAGATTTGGAGCTGATGCTACCCGCTGGTACCTCATCACCAATGCTTCACCCTGGGATAATTTGAAGTTTGATATTGAAGGAATCAAAGAAGTCCAGAGAAAATTCTTCGGAACATTATATAATACCTATCAATTTTTTGCTCTGTATGCAAATGTTGATGGCTTTGCATTTAATGAAGAGTATGTGCCTTTGGAACAGAGACCGGAAATTGATCGTTGGATTCTTTCTTCATTGAATACTCTCGTAAAGAAGGTAAATGAATCTATGGATGAATATGAGCCCACCATTGCAGGCCGTTTGATCGAAGAATTTGTTGATAAGCATTTGAGCAATTGGTATGTACGCCTCTGTCGCCGTCGTTTTTGGAAAGGAGAATATGAGCAGGATAAGATCTGTGCTTATCAAACTTTGTATGAATGCCTGGAGACAGTAGTGCAGTTGATAGCACCCATTTCGCCATTTTTTAGTGATGCTATCTTTCAAAATCTTAATTCAGTAACAAGTCGTTTTAAAGTCGCTTCAATCCATCATACAAATTTTCCATTGGTAAACAAGACAGTTATTGATGAATCTTTGGAAGAGAGAATGCAATTGGCGCAAGATGTATCATCCCTTGTTTTATCATTAAGGAAAAAAACAAACATCAAGGTAAGGCAGCCATTGCAAAAAGCATTAATACCGGTATTGAATCCTGCCATGAAAGAACAATTAAAGAGAGTAGAGGATCTCATTAAAACAGAAGTGAATGTAAAAGAGATCCAATATCTTTCCGACACAGGGGGTTTTATTAAGAAGAAGATCAAACCCAATTTTATGGCCTTAGGCAAAAAATTGGGGCCAAAGATGAAATTGGTCGCCTCTGCTTTGGCCGCATTTACCCAGGAAGATATTTTGAAAATAGAAAAAGAAGGTCAATATTATTTGTCAATTGACGGCGAAACCGTAATGTTGCAACTTTTGGAAGTTGAGATTGCAAGTGAGGATATTCCGGGGTGGACCGTAGCCAATAAAGGCTCATTAGCGGTTGCTCTTGACATAACAATAAGCCCTGAGTTAGAGAATGAAGGGAACGCCCGGGAATTTGTGAATCGTATTCAAAAAATCCGTAAGGAAAGTGGCTTTGAGCTGACAGATAGAATACAGGTAAAAGTGGCAGCCAGCAATGGATTAAAGAATTCGCTGGCTCAGTTTAATGACTATATTTGCGCCGAAATTCTGGCAGATAAACTTGAATTAGTACCGGAAATTGAGGATGGTACTGAAATTGAGATCAATGATATTTCTCTGAAAGTGATTGTATTAAAAAAAGGTAAATAGTATGCCAACTAAAAAGCCTGCCCGTCCAAAGGTCGGAAAGATAGCCACCAAAAAGCCTGCTCCGTCAGGTAAGGCTAAGCCGGCAAAAAAAGCTGTAAAAGCGATTGCAAAAAAGCCAGCTAAACATGCCCCCAAGAAAGCAGCGTCCAAACCTGTCACAAAAAAAATATTGGCTAAAAAACCGGAAACAAAACCTGTTTCTAAAAATCCTGTACCTGCGCCAAAGGTTCTTAAACCTGCAGCAAAAGAACCGGCACCTTTAAAGAAACATGAAATGGCGGCAAAATCTTTGGTATCTGTGAAACCTGTAATAAAACCTATAGTGAAAAAAGAACCGCCGAAACCTTTGAAAGTAGTAATACCAAAAACAACAACCCGATCAGTAAAAAAATATGAACCTGAATTCACAAAATCTGTATTAGACACACCTATGAACGAAAATACCGGGCCTACACAACGCTACTCCGATGCTGACCTTGCTGAGTTCAGAGAATTAATTACAAAAAAGCTTGATGCCGCAAAAAAGGAATTGGCTTATTTGCAGGGATTGATAACCCGTAAAGATGAAACCGGCGATATGGAAGATGCCCGCTATATGACCATGGAAGACGGCAGCGTTAGCATGGAAAGAGAACAACTAAGTCAAATGGCGAGCAGGCAAATTCAATTCATTGATCATTTGGAAAAAGCCATGATGCGAATTGAAAATAAAACGTATGGTATTTGCAGAGTCACAGGAAAATTAATTGATAAGGCCCGTCTTCGCGCTGTTCCTCATGCAACATTAAGCATCGAGGCAAAGCAAATGATGAATAAATAAGTAATTATTTCCTTCAATAAATCCGCTTAATCCCGCCGGTTTTTACTTCATTTATTTATATATATACTTTGAATTTTCTTTCAAACAAAGTATGCACAGAATATTGTGCAGTCATGTATTCCTCTTATTTTTAATCAACAACAATTTCCCCGACCAAAAAAATATTTGTTATGAAAAAATTCAAACTTATTACAGTTTTGTTGGCACTATCCATTTTAGCTTTCAATTGTAGTAAAGGACCTGTAGGCCCACAAGGATCTACCGGTCCGCAGGGCCCGGTTGGCCCGGCAGGCCCGATCGGCACCGCAAATGTGATCTATTCCGCATGGTTTTTGACCGGCACCGGTTGGGATTCGATCGCTCACGCATCCAGTTATGGAGCTAAAGCGACTTTCGATCAGGTTGCCAGCAGTATTACACAAACCATCATTGACAGTGGAGTAGTGCTCGCGTATATGAAAGGCGATCCTACTACCGGTCTTGCCAATGAAGTTTTTCCATTGCCATATTCCGTGGGAGTTGGTTTTAACTTTACCGACTTATGGGATTTTGTTTTAAATGCCCCCGGAAATATTCGTTTCTTATATAAAAGTGACTCACCCTGGACTCTTGCTATATTAGGACGTATTTCTTTTCGGTATATAATTATCCCGGGCGGTGTTGCAGGTGGAAGAATGCTTAACCTGAAAAAAATGTCATATGAAGAAGTTTGCAAACTGTATAACATCCCTGAATAAAGATCTCGTCCGGCCATTGTTATTGAGCTAAGATCAATTTAAATAAATAAGAAAGTTGCTTAAAGGATTTTAGTGAATGTTTCATTTACATATGATAAGCGACAGGTAATCCAGGCTCTTCGTTATCACTTTATAAGTCGTCCTGAAATCAGGTTCATGATAATATTGGTAAACGTTTTCGCATTAGCTTGTGCTGGTTTGTATTATTTCAAAAAAATTGCCCCGCTTGCCTTATTAACAGGTTCATTTATGTGGTTTTTTTTGATGATCAGTTTTTGGTTCGTGATGCCCGCTATGGTTTACAAAAGAGCTGCAACCTTCAAAGACCATTTTACAATGAATTTCGGTGAGGAGGGTTTTTCTTTAGGAAATGAAAGGGGTTCAAGGGAATGGCCATGGAAAGCGCTAAGCACATTTATGGAAAGCCCGAATTTTTTTCATTTATATTTTGATAGTCGTTCTTTTTTTCTCGTTCCTAAAAATAGTTTCCGTGATAGAGATGAAATTTTTCAGCTGAGGCAATTATTAAAAGCAAAGGTGAAAAAATGAGAATAAGATTTTTAAATGGGCGATAGGTTTTTGAATTTGCAGAATCAGCAAGGGACTAAATCTTCTTACAATTTTTTTTCCATTTCGAAATGAGGGATGGATACTTCCTGGAATTCTTCGCCTTTTACTGTGTATCCCATTTTTTCGTAAAAGCCTATGGCGTTTTTGCGAGCGTGCATGGTTAAAACTTTATAGCCATGATCTCGTGCAAGATTTTCTGCAAATTGCATTAAAGCCCTCCCGATCCCTTTACCTTGTAAAGCATTCAGTACAGCCATTTGCCTTAGTTTTACCATCCCGGGTTGTTCTTCTACCAACATACAACAGCCAAGAATATCACCATCTTCAAAAGCACCTATTAATAAGTTATTTTTTTCCATCTCTAATTCTTCCGGAGAAAAAATTAATCCCAACGGTTTACGCAAAATATCTTCCCGCAGTTTTACCATTTGCTGGTATTCTTTCGTTCCATGGTCAATGATCTTCAGGGCCATTCTTTTTAAATATTTGAACGTTTTCAATTTACAAATATCTGTTTATACTGCCAACCGTTAGTAGAGTTATTTATTGAATAATAAATTTGAACTTACATTACAAATCAACTATTCAGACATTTTGGGAAAAAAAACATGCGCATGCGTTGATTAATTCAAAAAGTATATTTTTGCAGCCTATAACTAAAATTTTACGACATGTCAGACATTGCATCAAGGGTAAAAAAGATCATTGTAGACAAATTAGGTGTTGATGAAGCTGAAGTTACAAATGAGGCTTCTTTCACTAATGATTTAGGTGCTGATTCATTAGACACCGTTGAACTGATCATGGAATTCGAGAAGGAATTCAACATTTCTATTCCTGATGAGCAGGCTGAGACCATTACTACAGTTGGTCAGGCTATTGCTTATCTGGATGAGCATGCTAAGTAAACCCATTATTTTTCCGTGATAACCCGGAATGTCTGCTGCTGCAGGCAGGGAATAAACTACTCCGCCTTCGCTGGATTTACAGTAGAAGGCGGTTTTACTTATACTGTATAGATTTGCCGGGGCATTGTTTATTTTGTGAAGTAGTACCTTTAACTAAATTCTTTTTTCTATGGAATTAAAACGGGTTGTAATAACTGGCATGGGTGCTTTAACACCCCTGGGCAATACCGTAAATGATTATTGGAATGGACTTATAAATGGGGTACCCGGTGCTGATATGATCACCCTTTTTGACGCTTCAAAATTTAAAACCCGTTTTGCCTGTGAAATAAAAGGTTTTGAACCCACTAATTTTTTTGATCGGAAGGAAGCAAGAAAAATAGATCGATTTGCGCAAACTGCGCTGGTAGCAAGTGACCAGGCAGTAATTGACGCAGGTATTTCGAAGGAAAATGTTGATACAAACAGAATCGGGGTTGTTTTTGCCAGCGGCATTGGTGGATTGATTACATTCCAGGAGGAAGTAATGAATTTTGCAAAAGGTGATGGCACACCGAGGTTCAATCCCTTTTTTATACCCAAAATGATCCTTGATATTGCGGCAGGTCATATATCCATGCGCCATGGTTTTCGGGGGCCCAATTTCGCGGTAGTAAGTGCCTGCGCTTCCTCCACCAATGCTATGATGGAAGCTTACAATTTAATCCGGCTTGGAAAAGCTGATATAATTTTAGCCGGCGGAACAGAAAGTGTGATCAGAGAAGCTGGCGTGGGAGGTTTTAATGCAATGAAAGCGTTGAGTGAAAGAAATGAAGACCCCAAAACTGCAAGTCGGCCTTACGATAAAGACCGCGATGGATTTGTAATAGGTGAAGCTGCTGGTGTGGTTGTGCTGGAAGATTTGGATCATGCTATTAAAAGAGGGACTAAAATTTATTGCGAAATTGCGGGAGCCGGCGCTACAGCCGATGCATATCATATAACGGCGCCGCACCCGGAAGGTTTAGGTGCAAAAAATGTAATGATTGCCGCATTGGAAGATGCAGGAATGAAACCAGAAGGCATTGATTATATTAATACTCATGGCACATCGACGCCGCTCGGAGATATAGCAGAAGTAAAAGCCATCGTGGATGTTTTCGGCGAGCATGCGTACAATTTAAATATTAGTTCTACAAAATCAATGACAGGTCATTGTCTTGGGGCAGCAGGAGTTATTGAAGCAATGGCTTGTATCATGAGTGTAAAACATGATTGTATTCCTCCTACCATTAACCATTTCACGGATGATCCTGAATTAGATAAAAGATTAGATTTTACATTTAATAAATCTAAAACCCGAACGGTACGTGCGGCTTTAAGTAATACTTTTGGTTTTGGCGGACATAACGCCTGTGTGATCGTAAAAAAATATTTTTGATTTAATATTTCTGATCTTATTTTTCGGATGTATGTAAAAAATTTTGTAGCTTAAGTTTCGTGGACATTTTTAAACAGTTTTTCCCAAAAGAATCAGGTAACTCCTTCAAGAACCATCTAAAAAATATACTTGGTTTTTCTCCTGGTAATATTTCTCTTTACAAAACATCATTAACGCATCGCTCCATCAGGGAAGCCTCTGATGAAAATAATGAAAGGCTTGAATATTTGGGCGATGCTATTTTGAGTGCTTTGATTGCCGACTATTTATTTAAGCGTTATCCATATAAAGAAGAAGGTTTTTTGACTGAAATGAGAAGTAAGATGGTAAATCGTCAGCAGCTAAATGAAATTGCTGTAAGAATGGGTTTAAAGAAAATCACTCTTTATAATAAATCTGACGGTTCATTAAAAGTGAGCCAGATATTTGGTAACACGTTGGAAGCCTTAGTAGGGGCTATTTACCTGGATAAAGGATATAGAAAAGCCAGCAAATGGGTAGCCGAAAGGATTATCCTGCCTCATATGTATATGGAAGACCTTGAACTTCTCGAGATCAATCATAAGAATAAATTATATGGTTGGGCAAATAAAAATGGTAAAGCATTGGAATTCGAAACCATACATGAAAACATTGAGAACGGAAGAAGATTATTCACAATTGCTGCTGTGGTGGATGGAAAGGCTGTTGCTGAAGGAAGAGCTTTTAATAAGAAAGATGCCAGCCAGATAGCGGCTCAAATTGCGGTAGAAAAATTGGGAATTGGTAAGGAGGCAGAGGAGGCGGAATAGTGTATCAATTCAATTCTGAAAGTCAAAACTCTGATTTTAAGTTGTTTAATTACACGTAGAAGTTATAGGTAAAATTTCTGCATAAAACCACATAAATAAAAGTAAAAACACTTGCAATAGTGGAAAATGCCTATTAGATTTGCCCTCGCTCTTTATAATGGTAAGAATAAATACTTACAAAAACTAGTTGTTTGATCCGATCGCTTATAATGAAAATTGAATCTTCCGTAATTATGAAAACGCACTGCTTAATGATCTTAGTAATTTTTCCTGCAATTTTTACGTTAGTAAATAGGTTGACCTCATACAGAGCTAGTGGAGTATTAGTTCCGGCAAGTAAATCAAACTCAAAAACAAAATTTAATTAAGATATTTTGGACGTTAAGGAAAAACCTGGCATTTCTATGCCGGGTTTTTATTTTTATGACTCGTCTGTTTCCTGGCAAAGTTCTATCAACACATCATTTGTACTTTTCGGATGAAGAAAACAGACAAGCTTATTGTCAGCTCCTTTTTTGGGTACTTCATTTAGCAATATAAATCCATCTTTTTTTAAACGATCTATTTCCATCCGGATATCAGTCACGTCAAAAGCAATATGATGAATGCCCTCACCTTTTTTATCAATAAACCTCGAAATAACTCCATTTTCTTCGAGGCTTTCAAGCAATTCAATTTTTGTTTCTCCTTTTCGGAAAAAAGCTGTATTTATCTTTTCAGTTTCTACCATTTCGGTCTTGTAGCATTTACTGTTTAGTAATTTTTCAAACAATGGGATAGAAACGGATAATGATTTAACGGCAATACCAACATGTTCTACCTTTTGCATGGCTATAAATTAAAACGTTAATCTTTTTATCCGATAAAGTTAGAATTTCAGAATGATAGGTCTGTAGAACCATTTAAACTAATTTTGTGTTATTAGTATCATATTAATTGTAAATTGTCGTATTTGGAGTGAGTGGTGAGGGGTCAGTTGTGAGTGGATCCGCGTCTCCGAGGAAAGCTTACTCACCATTCACCACTTACAACTCACAGTTAATTTAACACTAGACACAGAATCCATTGTATGTTGAGGCTTCCGGTTTATCTCGATCATTGTGCTACTACACCCTGTGACCCTCGGGTTGTAGAAACTATGATGCCTTATTTTACCCGACTTTTTGGGAACGCCGCAAGCCGCAATCATATTTTTGGATGGCAGGCCGCGGAAGCTGTTAGCTATTCGCGGGAACAAGTGGCAAAATTGATCGGCGCTGATCCCACTGAAATCATTTTTACTTCAGGAGCTACCGAAGCGGATAATCTCGCTTTGAAAGGCGTATTCGAAACGTATTCTTTAAAGGGGAATCACATTATTACATGTAATATTGAACATAGAGCGGTGCTGGATCCTTGCAAACATTTAGAAAAACAAGGTGCTGAATTAAGCTATCTAAACGTCAGAGAGAATGGTCTGATTGATTTGAATGAACTGAGAGAAGCATTTAAACCGACGACGATTCTTGTCGCCATTATGTATGCCAACAATGAGATTGGAACAATAATGCCAATTAAAGATATCAGCGAAATTGCGAAGGGAAAAAGAGTATTGTTATTTACGGATGCTACACAGGCGATCGGAAAAATTCCGGTAGATGTGAATGCGGATGGAATTGATCTCATGGCTTTCAGTGCACATAAATTATATGGGCCAAAGGGTATTGGCGCTTTATATGTACGCAGAAAAAAGCCAAGAGTAAAATTAACCGCGCAGATCGATGGAGGCGGACATGAACGGGGAATAAGAAGTGGTACGTTAAATGTACCAGGCATTGTTGGTTTTGGAAAAGCTTCCGAAATTTGTACCGAAGAAATGCAAGAGGAAAGCGAGAGACTAAAAAGGCTCAGAGATAAATTGGAATTGGCTTTATCAGGCGTTGATGGTGCCCTGGTAAATGGAGATAAAGAATATCGGTTACCCCACGTTTCTAATATTTGCTTCAAACATGCGGATAGTGAAAATTTAATGATAAACCTGAACAAAAATATTGCAATCTCTTCCGGCTCTGCTTGTATGTCGGCTTCAACAGAACCTTCATACGTATTGAAGGCTTTAGGATTGAGCGATGAAATGGCACGCAATTCATGGAGGTTTAGCCTGGGCCGTTATACATCAGAAGAAGAAATTGATTATGCAATTAGCGAGGTTACAGTTGGGGTGAAGAAATCCAGAGAAATAAATCACCAGTTAGATCAATAAAAATTAAAAAATAAAATTATGAATATAGCATTAGAAAATGGTATTTATATAAGTGATAAAGCAAAAGAAAAGGTTATTCAATTAATGCAGGATGCAGGCATTCCTGGTACTTCCTGGTTTCTTCGTGTGGGTGTCGCCGGCGGAGGTTGTTCAGGACTTAGTTATAAACTTGATTTTGATAATGAGCAAAAGCCAACAGACCAGGTATTTGAAAACAATGGGATCAAAATCGTTACAGACCTGAAGAGTTTTTTATACCTGGTAAATACAACCCTTGATTTTTCAGACGGTCTGAATGGCAAAGGTTTTCAATTCATTAATCCTAATGCAAGTCGCACCTGCGGTTGTGGTGAAAGCTTTGCCGTATAGATCTTTAAATAATTAAATAAATAGTAACTATGGTCCTTCAATAACCCGGAGGACTTTCTTTTTTTATACAGTTCATTCTGATTCGTTATCAGGTACCGGAGGTGGCGGTGGAGGTAGTTCCGGTGTTTTTGGAATTGAATTAATTTTCACAGGAGGAAGCGGCGGCGGTGGAGGTTTCGGAATTGTTACCTGAAGTTTTGGAGGCGGTGGTGGAGGAAGATGTTTTTTCTTTTGTGAAAAAATACTCATAGAAAAAATACCTCCGGCAAGCAAGAGGAACAAATAAAAAATTATCTTTCTCATATTAGGTTTTCAGATTGAGATGCCAGATAATTTTTTTTCCATAAAAATTGAAAGAAATTGTCAGGAGGTTGATACAGAGAAAGATCAAATGTTCTTAGTTTAACTTATTTTGCAGCCATCTTCATCAGGCATGTGGTCAGTTTGTAAAAAAGAACTCAGGCAATTCTTCAATAGCCTTACCGGTTATATTGCTATTATTGTTTTCTTATTAGTGAATGGTTTGGTGCTCTTTGTTTTTGAAAATAACATCTTCGATTTTGGCTATGCTACTCTCGAACGTTTTTTTCAGCTTTCCCCATGGATATTATTATTTCTGATACCGGCAATCACCATGCGCAGTTTTGCTGATGAATTTAAGGCTGGTACTTATGAAATATTACAAACAAGACCATTGAGCCGTAATGAAATAATTGCAGGAAAGTATCTTGCCAGTTTGATTGTTGTATTGATAGCCTTACTGCCTACGTTGATCTATATTTTTTCCATCCAGAAATTGTCTTCGAATGAAGGAATTGATACAGGTGCTACAATCGGTTCATATATCGGGCTTGTTTTTTTAGCAGCTGTATTTACTTCAATTGGCATTTGTGCCAGCAGTTTCACCAATAATTCTGTAGTGGCATTTATTGTGAGCCTGATGGCTTGTGCATTGTTGTATTATGGATTCAGTGCCATTGGTAAACTTCCCGGGCTAAGCGGGGAAGCTGACTATTATGTGGAAATGGCAGGAATTGATTTTCATTACCAAAGTGTAAGTCGTGGCGTACTTGACACAAGAGATATTATCTATTTTCTCAGTGTGGTTTTTTTATTTCTTTCAATAACCCACCGAAATTTATTAAAGCGTTAGGCAGGAAATGAAAAAAATTGTTGCTTCAAAATTTGGATTATTTTTCTTATTGCTGATCCTGTTTGGTATTAATTTTTTTGCTTCCGATTTCCATTCACGTTTTGATCTGACCCAGGAGAAAAGATATACTCTTAGTAAAGCAACCGGGCAAGTATTAAAAAACTTAAATGATATAGCTTATATTGATGTCTTTCTAAAAGGAGATTTTCCTGCAGGCTTCAAAAAACTTTCAAAAAGTACAGAAGAATTTTTGCAATTATTAAAAGCTGAGAACAGTTCAAAAATTCAATACAGATTTATACTAGCTGACGAAGAAATACCAAATGCAAATGGAAAACGGTATGCCGATACGTTAATCGCATTAGGAGCTTACTCAATCAATCTCACGGTTCAAATCAAGGAAGGTCAAAAACAGCAAATAGTTTTTCCAGTAGCATTAATTCACTATGGCGATAAGGAAGCGCTTGTTAATTTATATTCCGGCAGTACTAGGATAATAACTCAACAAGAAATAAATGGAGCGGAGGCATTGATGGAATATCAGTTTATAAAGACACTGGATGAATTGATAAATCCTTCAAGGCCTTTGGTAGCATATTCTATTGGAAATGGTGAGCCAACCGGGCCTGAAACTTATGATCTTCAGCAAACGCTCAGCAAGAATTACAAGTTGTTTACTCTTAATATTGATTCACAAAAATTTATTTCTGACACCTTCAGTGCTCTTATCATTGTAAAACCATCAAAGCCTTTTAACGATCAGGAAAAATTAAAGATTGATCAGTTTGTAATGCATGGCGGAAAGGTTTTGCTTTTTATAGATCAATTGTATGCAGAGCAAGACAGTCTGCGATTTAAATCTCAGTTAATTGCTTACGATAGGGGTTTAAATCTTGAGGATTTGCTATTTCGATATGGTGTTCGTATTAATCCGGATTTGGTTATGGATTTACAATGTGATTATATGAAATTTATTGTCGGGGGTACTGCAGCAAATCCACAGGAAGAATATTTACACTGGAACTACTATCCATTATTCAGTTCTGATAATAATCATTCAATTAACAGAAATCTTGGATTAGTAGAAGGCCGTTTTACAAATTCCATTGATACCGTGAAAGCCCTTGGCATTCGAAAGACAATATTATTAAGATCTTCATCAAATTCAAGAATTATCAGTACACCTGCTAAGATTAGTTTAAATGAAAACAGGAATGTGCCACAGGATGAATTATTCAAACAAAGCAATATTCCGGTAGCTGTTTTATTGGAAGGTCATTTTTCTTCGTTATATAAAAATCGCGTTGGAAAAGCTGAAAGGGATAGTTTAAAAGATTATGGAATGCCTTTCTATGATTCCTCTGAAAAAGATAATAAAGTTATTGTTGTGTCGGATGGCGATATGGTATTAAATGATTTTTCACAAAAGTATGGTCCTTTGCCAATGGGGTTAAATATTTCAACAATTGATAATCCTCAACACAATTATCAGTTTGCCAACCGTGAATTTTTAATGAATTGTATTGAATATTTAACTGACAAGCCCGGTATTATTGAAATGCGCAATAAAAATATTGTTCTTCGTCTTCTTGATTCAAAAAAAGTGAAAGAACAAAAAACAAGCTGGCAATTCATAAATATTGGTTTGCCTGTTCTGCTAATTATTTTTCTTGGGTTGGTCTATCAGCAATTACGTAAAAGAAAATATACCAGGAGTTAAGCTATTATTTACATTTTCCGCATTCCTTCAAACTCACTTTTAGAAACTAAACTCAGGTTATCTTTGTCCACTTAACCAGAGTGGATGAATACAACGCAGGTTAGCTATCTTGTTTTTGGTGTTGTTTTATTATTGGCGGTTAGTTTTGATTTGGGGCTACTCAGTAAAAAAGGATCGGCTGTAACTATACGGAAAGCTTTGTTCCAGACTATTTTTTGGGTTGCGCTCGCCGTCGCTTTTTTTGGTTTTATCTGGTTAGAAAAAGGACACCGGCTTGCATTGGAGTATATCAGTGCCTATTTAATGGAATGGAGTTTAAGCATTGATAATATTTTTGTTTTTATCCTGATCTTTACTTTTTTTCATGTGCAACAACATCATTATGCCAGGGTATTATTGATAGGTATCCTGCTTGCCATTGTTTTTCGAATTATTTTCATCACTGCCGGTGTGGCCCTTGTAACGCGATTTGAGTGGGTATTATATATTTTCGGTGGCATACTTCTGATAACCGGGATCAGGATCTTTGCAATTAAAAAAGAAGAAGAATATGACCCACAAAGAAATATTGTATATCGATGGATGAAAAAAGTTCTGCCAATCAGTACAAATGATGCAAGCGGAAGATTTATAGTGATAAAAGAAGGCAAACGTTTTTATACCGCCGTTTTTGTGGTTATCGTTTTGCTGGCTACAACTGATATTGTTTTTGCATTAGACAGCATTCCTGCTGTTTTTGCTATTTCAAAGAATAAACTTGTAATTTATACAAGCAATATTTTTGCTGTACTTGGATTGCGTTCATTGTTTTTCCTTTTGCAGGGAGCGGTTAACCGTTTTGAATATTTGCAGCAGGGCATTGCCATTGTTTTGATCTTTATTGGAGTTAAGATGCTGGCTGAAGCGGTGCATATTTATATACCGATCTGGATGTCTCTTATGGTAATAGTTGTTTGCCTGTTCGGCTCAATTTTATATTCTTTACAAAATACCGAAACGGAAAAAAAGAATGGAATATAAGGTACGAAATATTGCTTCCATTGTAGACGGTAAGATATTACAGCTTTTCATTGAAACGGCTGTTGAATTTTTGTTGATCGACAGCCGTAAACTCTATTCTCCTTCTGCTTCGTTATTTTTTGCCTTAAAAGGCCCTCGTCGTGACGGGCATCAATTCATTTCTGAATTATATAAAAGAGGAGTCAGGAATTATATAATCAGCGAGAAAACAGAAATTGAAGATTTCCCGGAGGCCAATTTTATTTTTGTAAATGATACACTGGAGGCGTTGCAAAGATTAGCGGCCTACCATAGAAAACAATTTAATATTCCTGTTGTGGGAATTACCGGCAGCAATGGAAAAACAATTGTGAAAGAATGGTTGTACCAGCTGCTGCAAAAGAAATTCAACATTGTTCGTAGTCCCAGGAGTTATAATTCCCAAATAGGCGTACCGCTGAGTGTATGGCAGATGAACAAGCATTATGAGCTGGCAATATTTGAAGCGGGAATTTCAAAGCCGGGAGAAATGGAAACCCTGGAGAAAATTATTCAGCCTACTATAGGCATTCTTACAAACATTGGCGAAGCGCACAGCGAGAATTTTGTAAACCGTGAAGAAAAATTGAAGGAAAAACTTAAACTCTTCACTCATGCAAACAAGGTTATTGCCAAAGGAGATGATGCCTGGGTCACCAGGCAAATGATGAAGAAGGAAATGAATAATTTTTTTTGGGGCAGGAATAACAGTTCTGATCTGCAAATCATTTCCTTTGAAAGAAAAAACTTACAAACCGAAATAACTCTGAATTTTAAATCAGAAACTTTCAGCTTTTCGATTCCGTTTACCGATGATGCATCTGTTGAAAACGCCATTACCTGCTGTAGTTTTATGCTTGTTGCAGGCATTGAACGGCAATATATACAGGAGGAAATGCTCCAACTGCATTCAGTCAGCATGCGGTTGGAATTAATAAAAGGAATTAATCAATGCTCGCTTATAAATGATAGCTATAGTGCAGATCTCAGCTCATTGAATATTGCTCTCAATTTTCTTGACCAACAAAGCACCGGTTCGAAACGTACCGTCATACTTTCTGATTTTTTGCAGACCGGGTTAAGCGAAAGAAAATTATATGATGAAATTGCTGTCCTGCTTCATGCTCATCAAATTAATAAAGTAATCGGAATTGGGAAAAGTATCGGGACCTATCTGAAGACCGATGAAAAGATCTTTTATCAATTCTACAATACCACTGAGGATTTTATTCAGCAGTTCCGTTCATCACAGTTTAGAGAAGAAACGATCCTGGTCAAGGGGGCCAGGATATTCGAGTTCGAAAGAATAGTCCATGCTCTTGAGCAAAAAGTTCATCAAACAGTTTTGGAGATAAATCTGAATGCGATCGTGCATAATTTGAAAGAGTATCAGAAATTTCTGAAACCATCTACCAAAGTGATGGCGATGGTCAAAGCATTTGCATATGGAAGTGGTGGTGCTGAAATAGCGGGTATTCTTCAATATCATAAAGTGGATTACCTGGGAGTAGCCTATGCCGACGAAGGAATTGAATTGAGAAAAGCAGGTATTGCGCTCCCTGTAATGATCATGAATCCGGATGAATCGACTTTTGATGCTATTGTAGAAAATAACATGGAACCTGATCTGTATTCGTTTGAATTATTGGAACAGTTTGATTCCTATTTAAAACAATCAGGCCTGCAGCAATATCCCGTTCATATTGAAATTGAAACAGGAATGAACAGGCTTGGCTTTGATCTTGCCGATATAAAAAAACTTGGAAACAAATTAAATCAAACTAATTCCTTCAGAATAGTTTCCATTTTTTCTCATCTTGCTGCCAGCGAAGAGCCTTCGCAAGATGAATTTACACTTCAGCAATATGAAAAATTTATTGAAGCAAGTGCAGAACTGGAAAAATTACTTGGATATTCACTGATAAAACATATTGCAAACTCAGCTGCTATTATCCGGCATCAGCAACTACAAATGGATATGGTAAGACTGGGGATAGGGATGTATGGTGTTGATGCCGCGAATACAAATTCGGTTGAACTCCAGACAGTCGCGACTTTAAAATCTACTATAGCACAAATAAAACATTTGAAAACCGGCGAATCGGTTAGTTATAATCGAAAAGGAATTGTACACAGAGATTCTGTGATCGCTACTGTTCGACTTGGCTACGCCGACGGATATGCACGCAGGTTAGGAAATGGAGTTGGAAAAATGTTGGTCAATGGTCAATATGCACCTGTTATCGGAACAGTTTGTATGGACATGACCATGATAGATGTAACCGATATTGCGGGTGTAAAAGAAGGTGATGAAGTGATCGTCTTTGGGAATGAATTATCGATTCAGCAAATTGCAGAATGGGCAAATACTATTTCTTATGAGATCATGACGGGAATTTCACAAAGAGTAAAAAGAGTTTATTTTGAAGAATAAAATTTTCAATGTCAAACAGGTCAAATAAGTCATATAGGTCATATAAGTCAACCCATTGACTAATGACTATTGACTCATGTGACCCATATGACCTGCATGACCTTTACGACTTTCCCTATCTTTGCCCTTCAAATTTGATGACTGTGAAGCTTAGAAATGTCGTTTTCATTATCACTTTGATCATTATCGTTGACCAGTTTTTAAAGATATGGATCAAGACCAGTTATTCTACAGGTCATGTAGCTAATGTTATCGGGTCAAAATTTCAATTATACTTTGTTGAAAACTCCGGAATGGCCTGGGGATGGAGATTCGGGGATGAAATCGGCAAGATCGTGCTAACCTTATTCCGGTTAGCTGCTGTTATATTTGGTACATGGTATCTCGGCCGTATTGTAAAACATAACTATCATAAAGGATTTATTGTTTGTGCGGCTTTGATTTATGCCGGCGCTTTGGGAAACCTTCTCGATAGCATGTTTTACGGAATGATCTTCGATAAAGGTATGCATTATGATCCGGTCATTAAAGACTTTATTGGTTATAGCGGTGTTGCTGCACTTTCTACTCACGGGTATAGTACTTTCCTGCATGGAAGCGTTGTAGATATGCTTTATTTTCCGATTGTCAGATCTACTTTTCCTCATTGGCTTCCGTTTGTCGGAGGTAAAGAGTTTGAATTCTTTAGCCCTATCTTCAACATTGCCGACGCATCTATCTCTGCAGGCGTAATAACTCTTTTACTTTTCCAGAAGCGTTTTTTTAAACGTTATCACAATACTCCAGTCCATTCTACCGTTGAAACAAATACAGAAGTTAGTGACAAGGTCCAGGTGTCCTGATAAACAGTTTTCTACTAAATATTTGATCTCACCGTTTTACAAAAATGTTATTTTGCTTTACAGATAAAGTATCAAAATGAAAATATACAAACCTCTGCTTGGTTTTTTATTATTATTTCTACTTATAATTTCCTGTCAAAAAGAGAAAAGTTTTGAAAAGGGAAATGTTTCTGATTCTCAAGGCTCACTTCAATCCGGCACTACCGGTGACTGCCTTGGCAATGTGGTGGCAGGGATATACAAAAAAGATACTGCTTCAAATTCTACAAATTATGTCGATGTTAAAATAGATGTGACAGTCGCCGGTGGTTATGTAGTTAGCTCGGATACACTCAATGGTATTTGGTTCAGGGCAACCGGGACCTTTTCAACTACAGGAGTTAATACAGTGAGGTTAATGGGTTATGGCACTCCGGCAGCTGTAGGTACAAATATTTTTACGGTAACTTATGATAGTACTCAATGTACATTCCCGATACCAACAATAGACGGAGGAAGTGGCGGAACATCGGTTCTTACATTGGCCGGCGCGCCCAATGCATGTACAGGTGCATCTGTACAGGGAATTTACACAGCAGGTATTGCCACAAGCGCAACAAACACGGCTACGATCCAGGTGAATGTTACGACGGCAGGAACTTATTCAATTTCTACTGCAGCTGTTAATGGAATTACTTTCAGTGGCTCCGGAACATTTTCAGCTACAGGAACTCAATCCATTAATTTAACAGCGAGCGGAACTCCTGCTGCCGCAGGGTCATTTAACGTTCCTATCTTAGCAGGTTCTTCTAACTGCTCATTTCAAATCACAGTTGTTGGCACAAGCCCCGCTGTTTATACGTTGAACGGAGCGCCGGGGAATTGTACCGGGGCCATCCTCCAGGGACCTTTTGTTATAGGCACGCCGCTTACAACGTCAAACACGGCTACCATACAAGTAAATGTTACAACAGCCGGTACCTATTCAATTACTACCACCGCAGTTAACGGAATTACTTTTACAGGTACCGGTAGTTTTTCAACTACAGGGATACAATCTATTGTTTTAATTGGAAACGGTATACCTGCTGCAGTTGGATCATTCACTATTCCAATAACAGCAGGATCTTCTTCATGCTCATTTTCACTTACCGTTTCGCCGGTGGATTATTTTCCCCGCACAACTAACAGTAACTGGAGCTATAATGAATTTGATAATACGGGTGCCCAGGTTGATACTTTACTGGTAAAGGTTATTTCACAAACGCTGAGTGCTTTAAGCAACACATATAATATATTCATGGAAACAACTAATGCCTCAGCAGGTTTTGACTCCTCAGGATATTACAGGAGAGTTTCAGGAGATTACTTTCAATATTTTGATGTAGGGAAATTCTTTACAGCCGATAGTTCCGCGTGGGGAGAAAACGTATTCCTTAAAGACAATGTTGCATCAGGCACAATCTGGACAACTGCCTATACGCTTAGCTTCAAAGGAACTCCGACAAACGCAAGGCTTAAAGAAACTATTCAGCAAAAAGACGTTCCCATTACCGTAGGAAGTACAACCTATCAAAATACAATTGTAGTAAGGGAAGACTATGAATATTTTGATGGTACAAACTGGTTGCCTGTTTTCACAGGTAATCCTTATTCCGTGTATTATTTTTCAAGAAATATCGGACTGATCAAGCTGGAAATAATTGATACTACAGGAACAATTTATAAACAAGAGCTGAACAGATCCCAGGTATTTTAATTTTTTTTAAACCCAACTTACTTTAGTTCTTAGGTATTTATTAAATAACTTCTTACAAAAAAACCTCCCGGTTACAGAGAGGTTTTTTTGTTTTTATTACTCAAGGGATTTGTTATTCGTAATTAATAAACCAATTCTTGTCGCTTGGTTGAACGGTAGCCGGAATATTTATTTTATTGATAGAGGTTTTTTTCAAATAAGAATTTGCAATTGGTAAAACTCTTAAACGATTGATAACTCTTGAAAACTGTTTGTTGTGATTTTTGGAATCGTTTTCCGTGGAAGAAAGGCTCGATGCTTTTAAAGAATAAGCAGAAAAGTACGGCGTGGATTTGATTCTTGCTTTCATAGTTACAGATTTACGTTAGTATTTCATCTATATTGGAACGACAAAATAGAAAAATTATGTTGTAACCTGCAAATGTTTAACGAATAATAAGAGTACACTATGATTTTTCCTATGTGTTTATCGTAAGATTACGAGATTCCATAATCAGATCTTTCCAACCATTTTCCCCGGCACAACCCATTCATCAAATTCTTGCGGAGTCAGGTAACCCAGCTTAACAGCCATTTCCTTTAATGTAGTCCCTTCTTTATAGGCTTTTTGGGCAATTTCAGCAGCTTTATAATATCCAATTTTTGTATTGAGTGCGGTTACAAGCATTAAAGAATTATCAACATGCTTTTTAATATTGGCTTCAATGGGTTCAATGCCTACGGCACATTTGTCATTAAAACTTACACAACCATCACCAATTAACCTTGCACTATGCAAAAAATTATAGATCATGACCGGCTTAAAAACATTTAGGTCAAAATGTCCTGTTGCGCCACCGATATTAATGGCGACATCATTTCCCATTACCTGTGCAGCGATCATGGTCAGCGCTTCGCATTGAGTGGGATTTACTTTTCCCGGCATAATGGAAGATCCCGGTTCATTGTCAGGAATATGAATTTCACCAATGCCACTCCTGGGTCCCGAAGAAAGCATACGAACATCATTGGCGATCTTCATTAAACTTACCGCGACAGTCTTTAGAGCTCCATGTGATTCTACGATTGCATCATGTGCTGCTAACGATTCAAATTTATTTTCTGCAGTTATAAAAGGTAAGCCTGTTAATTCGGCGATGTGTTTCGCTACACTTTCGGAATAGTTTGACGGAGTATTAATTCCTGTCCCTACGGCCGTGCCTCCGAGTGCCAATTCGCTTAAATGAGCTAACGTATTTTTTATTGCTTTTAATCCATGATCTAATTGTGAAACATAACCACTAAATTCCTGTCCCAGGGTAAGGGGTGTAGCATCCATAAAATGTGTTCGCCCGATCTTTACCACTTTCATGAATTGCCTGCTTTTTTCAGCAAGTGTATCCCTCAATTTTTCAATTCCGGGAATGGTAGTTTCCATTAAAATTTTATAAGCCGCTATATGCATGGCCGTAGGAAAAGTGTCATTCGATGATTGCGATTTGTTTACATCATCATTTGGATGTAAAAGTTTTTCTTTATCACTTAAGCTTCCTCCGTTTAAAACATGTCCTCTGTAAGCGATCACTTCATTTACATTCATATTGCTTTGCGTGCCACTCCCGGTTTGCCACACAACAAGAGGAAAATACTCATCCAGCTTTCCTTCCAGAATTTCATCACAAACTCTTCCAATTAATTCGCATTTCTCCTTTGATAAGATTCCTGCCTCAAGATTTGTCATCGCCGCCGCTTTTTTTAAAAAAGCAAAGGCGCGGATGATCTCTTTTGGCATTTTATTAATATCCTCTGCAATTTTAAAATTATCGATGCTGCGCTGTGTTTGCGCTCCATAATAGGCGTCTTCAGGAACTTTCACCTCACCCATTGTATCCTTTTCTATTCTGTACTTCATATATACTTTTTTTGAAGTGCAAAGGTAATCAGCAAATTCAATTCATTAATCGATAAAAGCTTTCGGCTCTAACGTTTGCGCAGGTTTCCTGACTAAAAAGCATGAATAATTGTAACTTTAAGATCTGACAATTGCCGCATGAAACTTTTTCTGACAAAGAAGATATTATTAGTTACTATTCCGATCATTGCAATTATTGCTTTTTTTGTTCTAAACTCTCATCAATCTGCCATTGATTTCAACACCCAGGTCAAGCCCATATTTAATAAAAAATGTATTACCTGTCATGGCGGAGTAAGGCGGAAATCCAATTTCAGTTTATTGTTTCGGACTGATGCGCTTGCAAAAAATAAGTCAGGCAAGCCTGCTATTATTCCGGGGGATCCGGATCATAGCGAGATGATCAGGAGATTGACCTTAAATGATCCCGATGAACGAATGCCTTATAAACATGATCCATTAAGTAAAGAGGAGATCGACATTTTGCGAAAATGGATCAGGCAGGGAGCGAAATGGGGTGATCACTGGGCATACGTGTCCGTAAAGCCAGTGAAAGTTCCCGATGTAAAATCTGATCCGATAGCTATCGGATGGACAAAAAATGAGATTGATCATTTCATTTATGAAAAACTTGACCAGGAAAAATTAAAGCCTTCAGCGGAGACCGATAAGCCAACTCTCCTTCGCAGGGCTAGTCTCGATCTTATTGGAATGCAGGCTCCCGATAAACTCGCTAATCAATTCTTGAACGATCATTCGGATAAAGCTTATGAAACTTTAATTGATTCCTTACTGGCATCAAATCATTTTGGTGAAAAATGGGCAGCTATGTGGCTGGACCTGGCAAGATATGCGGATACAAAAGGATATGAAAGAGATGATAGCAGGAGTATCTGGCATTATCGCGACTGGCTTATCAAAGCATTTAATCGCGATCAGCCTTATGATCAATTTTTGACTGAACAAATTGCCGGGGATCTTTTGCCAGACCCAACCGATGATCAATATACTGCTACTGCTTTTCATCGCAATACAATGACCAATGATGAAGGAGGTACCGATAACGAAGAATTCAGAACTGCTGCAGTAATTGACAGGGTGAATACAACCTGGCAGGCGTTATTGGGAACCACTTTTGGATGCGTGCAATGTCACAGTCATCCTTATGATCCATTCACTCATGACGAATATTATAAATTCATGGCTTTTTTTAATGATACCCGTGATGAAGATAGTTATGATGACTATCCCTTGCTGAGACATTTCGATGATTCCATGCATCAAAAGCTGAATTCATTGACCGAATGGTTGCAGGAAAATGCTTCTACAGAAAGAGCAAAAGAAATAAATCGTCTTCTCAGAACCTGGCAGCCTTCCATTAATTCATTAACCGCTGATCAATTTGTAAATAGTGAACTGGCCGACACAAAATTTCTTGTGTTCCGTAACCATGCGGTAGCCAGATTAAAACATGTTGATCTTGAAAATAAAAATTTGCTGATCTATCGGTATGTTTGTTGGAAAAAAGATGGAGCATGGGCGATTCATCTTGATAAACCCGATGGACCTGTTTTAAAAACGATCTCACCTGACACGACAAGTGAGTGGAAGATCGTAGAAACAGAAATTCCTTTAAGCAGCGGCATACACGATATTTATTTTACTTATAGCAATCCTCATTTAAAAAATGAGATGGATAACGGGCAGCAAATGGATTGGTTTTGTTTCACTCAACAATTTCCAGGCAAGGGCAAAGCGGGTTACGAAGAAAATAAAAAATTGTTCTGGTCATTATTAACGGCACGTGTTCCGACTACACCGGTAATGATGGATAATCCTCTATCAATGCATCGCACAACAAATGTTTTTGAAAGAGGTAATTGGCTTGTAAAAGGGGATGTAGTAACAGCGGCGGTCCCGCACGCGTTGAACCCTATGCCAAAAAATGCTCCCAATAATCGTCTTGGCTTGGCAATGTGGTTAACCAGTAAAGAAAATCCTCTTACTGCGAGAACAATGATAAATCGTGTATGGGAACAATTATTCGGAAACGGTCTGGCGGAAACATTAGAAGACTTAGGTACACAAGGCATTCCTCCAACACACCAGGAATTGCTTGATTGGTTATCGTGGAAATTTATGAATGATTACAAATGGAGTGTAAAAAAATTGTTGAAGGAAATCATGATGTCGGCAACATACAGGCAGGATTCAAAACTCGCACCGGAAGCACTGGAGAAGGATCCTTCAAATAAACTTTATGGTCGTGGTGCAAGAGTAAGGCTATCGGCTGAACAAGTGCGGGACCAGGCATTGTGCATTAGTGGATTGATGAGTGATAAAATGTTTGGACCGAGTGTATTTCCATATCAACCTGGCGGCATCTGGTTATCTCCATGGAACGGTGCAACCTGGGAAAAAAGCAAAGGTGATAATCAATATCGCAGGGCGTTGTATACTTATTGGAAAAGAACGGCGCCATATCCATCCATGATGACCTTTGATGGAGTGGCCCGTGAAGTTTGTACCGTAAGACGAATTCGTACCAACACGCCATTGCAGGCATTGGTTACATTAAATGATGATGCTTATCTTGAGATGTCGAGGTATTTTGCATTTCGCATGGAGGACGCAGGAAAAGATGTGAAACAGGAAATAAGCAAAGGATATGCACTGGCATTATACAAGCCTATTTCTGCTGATAAATTATCTGTGCTTGTGAAATTGTATAATGAGTCATTACAAAAATTTAAAAAAGATAAAGACAGGACCTGTGAAATGATCGGTGTGGATGATCAGTATAACAATCCGGAAACTGCAGCGTTGGTGGTAGTGGCGAATGCAATATTGAATTTGGATGAAGTGATCACGAAGAATTAGTAAGATTGGGAAAGGTCAATTGGGATATTGGGGAATTGCAATTTCAAAATTTCCCAATTCCAAAATTACTGAATAGAATTGGTGAAGTACAAGTGAGTGACACAACAACAGGTGATGATAAGAATTACTAAAGTTGGGTACATAAAAAAATTTAATGACAAAAAAAGAGATCCATAATCAAAAAATCATTGAAGAAGCCAATCATGTGCATCTTCATTTTCATACGCGAAGACATTTTCTGAAGGAAAGTGCAATGGGATTGGGTGCATTGGCATTGGGTTCATTGATCGGGTGTCGATCCCGGGCATCAGATGGTCCAGGCATTTTATTTGATCCGGCGCATCCATTAGCGCCAAAGTTGCCGCCCTTTCCGGGCAAAGCAAAAGCAGTTATTTATTTGCACATGGCAGGTGCTCCATCACAACTGGAGTTGTTCGATTATAAACCCGCGCTAATGAAATTGGACGGCCAGGATTGCCCACAATCATTGCTTGAAGGAAAACGGTTTGCATTTATTCGCGGTGTACCAAAGATGTTGGGTCCGCAAGCGAAGTTTGCGCAGTATGGCGAAAGCCGTGCATGGGTTTCGGAAAACTTGCCACATTTTTCCACCATTGTGGACGAAGTAAGTTTTTTGAAAGCAGTGACGACGGATCAATTCAACCATGCTCCGGCACAATTGCTTGTACATACGGGTTCGCCAAGACTTGGCAGACCGAGCATGGGTTCATGGGTTACTTATGGATTGGGAACGGAAAATCAAAACTTGCCGGGCTTTGTTGTACTCACGTCCGGAGGAAAATTTCCTGACGCGGGTAAGAGTGTTTGGGGCAGTGGTTTTTTGCCATCAGTATACCAGGGTGTGCAATGCAGATCGGAAGGCGACCCCGTATTATTCATTAAAGACCCTCAGGGAATGGATCGTGATCTGCGAAAAGCTTCCATTGACGCAATCAATGAGATCAATAAAAAAGAATACGAAGAATATAAGGATCCGGAAATCCTTTCACGCATCTCGCAGTATGAAATGGCTTATCGCATGCAGATCTCTGTGCCCGAGGTAATGAACATAAATGATGAACCGGATTATATTCATGAGATGTATGGAACAAAGCCAAATGTTGCTTGTTTTGCAAACAATGTTTTGCTCGCGAGAAAATTGGTAGAAAAAGGTGTGAGGTTTGTTCAACTATTTGACTGGGGTTGGGACAGTCATGGCACTGATGCAAGTCTTGCTATCGATGTGGGTTTTATTAATAAATGCAGGCAGGTAGATAAAGCAATGACTGCATTGATCCTTGATTTGAAACAACGCGGATTGCTTGAAGAAACATTGGTAGTTTGGGGAGGAGAATTTGGAAGAACACCGATGCAGGAAAACCGTGAAGGCAAACAAAACATATTCAAAGGAAGAGATCATCACACGGAAGCATTCACTATATGGATGGCCGGTGCAGGAATAAAAAAAGGTGGATGCTTTGGCGAAACAGATGAAATAGGCTATAGTTCCATCAGCGGTAAGGTTGAACCATTCGATATCCAGGCTACGATCTTAAACCAGCTCGGATTTGATCATGAAAAATTCATTTATCAATTCCAGGGTCGTCCTTACAGGCTGACTGATGTAAAAGGCAAAGTAATTGATGAGATACTGGCATAACTCTTTTATCATTGAAAACTGAATATTGACAATTTTTAATTAATGCTTAATGTTCAATATTCATTTAAGTAACCATTCCTGATTAAAAACATCATACATTGAACCGACGAAATTTTTTAGGAGTCGGCGCATCATCAACCGCCGCATTATTATTCTCATCTCTTGATACATTTTCTTCCACGAATAAACCTGCATTCACCATGAATAAAAATTTTGAGTTAAAGATCCTGGCTACCAATTGGGGTTTTGGGGGCACTATTGATGAATATTGTTCCAAAGTAAAGCGGGATGGCTATGACGGAATTGAAATATGGTGGCCAACAGAAAAAAAAGACCAGGATGAATTATTTAGCGCATTGAAAAAAAATAATCTCGAAGTAGGTTTCCTGACAGCAGGCCATGAGAGTAATTACACTGATCATTTCAATACATTCAAAAACATGGTCAATGCGGCAGCAAAGAATACCGTGCAAAGACCTTTATACATCAATTGTCATTCAGGAAGAGATTATTTTTCTTTTGAACAAAACAAGACGTTCATCGATCACACTTTACAATTAGCAAAAGAAACCGGCTTAAAGATCTGCCATGAAACACATCGTTCAAGAATTTTATTTGCAGCTCCTGTGGCAAGACAATATTTTGATAAAATTCCGGAATTGAGGATCACCTATGATGTATCGCATTGGTGTAATGTAAGTGAAAGTTTATTACAGGATCAAACGGAAACGGTAAATATAGCTTTGCAAAGGGTTGATCATATTCACGCACGCATTGGTCACCCTGAAGGGCCGCAGGTAAATGATCCGCGGGCGCCTGAATGGGAGGAAACCATGAAGGCTCATTTTGCGTGGTGGGATAAAGTAGTTGAATTAAAAAAACAACAAGGTGACCGCTTAACCATACTTACAGAATTTGGTCCGCCGACTTATATGCCTACACTTCCTTACACACAGCAACCTTTGGCTGATCAATGGGCGATCAATGTACACATGATGGGGTTGTTGAGGAAAAGATATGCCGCCCCCTAAGTTGGACGAGTGGGAACCAAACAGTAAAATCCAAATAACAAATAACAAGCTCCAAATAAATTACAATATTTAAATAAAAATGCCGGAGTGTTTTGATATTTTAATTTGATTATTATTTGTGATTTGTCTCTTGTCATTTGTTTCTTGATTAGTATATATTCGTGTCTAACTAATCTGTGTAATTCGTGTTAATTAGTGTTTCAGAATTCTTCGGCCACTTCCATGTTGTACTCGTCCATCTTCCCATTGGCATTTTATTACTTGCCTGCGTATTTCAATGGCTGGAAAGAAAACCTGAATTTTCATCATTGCATGTTGCCACTAACATTGCTTTTTTCGCAGGAATGATATGCGCCATTTTTTCCGCCATTACCGGTTACCTGTTATCACAAAGCGGTGATTATGACGAAAGCCTGGTAAATACACATCAATGGTTTGGGATCAGTGTAGCCTGTGTAAGCATTGTCATGTATTATTTGCATAAAAGATCTTCATCTTTAAAAATGCAAACTGCCTTCAGCATTTTATTATTTCTGTTAATCATTATAACAGGCCATTTAGGAGGTTCACTTACTCATGGTTCAGATTATCTTACAAAATCGTTATCGCAGTCCCCCGATTCTTCGAACGTGCAGCGAAAGGCAATTCCAAATGTACAGGAGGCAATTGCTTATTCTGATATCATACAACCTTTGCTGCAAACCAAATGTTACTCCTGCCATGGAAAAAACAAACAGAAGGGCAAATTAAGAATGGATGATAGTTTAAGATTGATGAAAGGTGGCAAGGATGGCGTGGTGATCATTGCAGGAAAAGCTGAAAAAAGTGAAATGATAAAACGATTGTCTTTGCCCCGGGGAGACGACGATCATATGCCCCCTAAAGAAAAACCTCAATTAAGTGAACAGGAAATTGCTTTAATACATTGGTGGATCGCATCGGGGGCTTCATTTAATAAAAAAGTAAAAGAACTTGATCAACCCGATGAGATAAAGCCTGCATTGCTTGCCTTACAAAAGGTAGAAGAGAAAAAAATAACTGTTCCTGATATTCCTGCCACCCCGGTCGCAAGGGCTGACGAAGAAGCGATAAAAAAATTAAAAGAGATTGGTGCCGTCGTCGATCCCGTAGCTCAAAATACAAATTACCTGTCCGCAAATTTTGTGATCGTAGCAAATTTTAGAGATAAGGAAATGCAACTATTGTTACCGTTGAAGGAACAATTAGTTGAATTAAAACTTGGAAATACTTTAATTACTGATTCCGCTTTGCAAATCATTTCTCAATTAAAAAACCTACTGCACCTGCAACTGGATCATACAAAAATTACCGACAAGGGTTTGGCTAATTTGAGATCATTGCAAGATCTTCGCTATCTTAATTTAGTCGGAACAGCGGTAACGGCACAAGGTGTAATGCAGTTAAAAAGCTTAAAAAATCTTCAATCCATTTATCTTTATCAGACGGCAGTAAAAAAATCAGATTGGAGTGCTCTTAAAAAAGCATTTCCAAAAACATCAATTGATTCTGGCGGGTATACAGTGCCACTTTTCCCGACTGATACAATAGAAGTAAAACCGCCAAAGACAATTAAACAATAGAACAATGAAATTGTTCCTCTTCATATTTCTCCTTGTTTCACTGAATAGTTTTTCTCAACCAACAAAATTTCATGAACTTGTTCCAACAAAACAACAACTCGCCTGGCAGGAAATGGAATTTTATCTATTTGCTCATTTCGGGCCCAACACTTTCACTGATAAAGAATGGGGAGAAGGAACTGAGCGAGAAGATATTTTTAACCCAACAAATTTAGATTGCCGTCAATGGTGCCGCATTGCAAAAGCAGCAGGAGCAAAGGGAATCATCATTACGGCCAAACACCACGACGGATTTTGTTTATGGCCAAGTAAATATTCAACACATACTGTCCGGGAGAGCAAGTGGAGAAATGGAAAAGGTGATGTATTAAAAGAATTATCGCAAGCTTGTAAAGAATATGGGCTAAAATTCGGAGTGTATATTTCTCCCTGGGACCGCAATCATCCAAAATATGGAACACCTGAGTACAATGATGTATTTGTGAATATGATGAAAGAGATCTTTACAAACTATGGACCCATCTGGGAATTGTGGTGGGATGGAGCGAATGGGGAAGGACCGAATGGAAAAAAACAAATTTATGATTGGGACCGTTTCAAAAAAACCGTAAAGTCAATATCTCCCTATACAGTTATTTTTAGTGACGTAGGCCCGGACATTCGCTGGTGTGGAAATGAAAATGGAATTGCCGGTGAAACCAATTGGAATTTGTTAGATACCGTTGGATTTACACCCGGGGCCGGGGCGCCGCCGATTGACACATTGAACCATGGAAATGAAAATGGGAAAAACTGGATACCGGCTGAGTGTGATGTGAGCATCCGTCCGGGTTGGTTTTATCACAAAGAAGAAGATGACAAAGTAAAAACGCCTAGCAATTATTTCAGCTTTATTTGAAATCGGTGGGACGCGGTGCGAATTTGTTGTTGAATGTGCCTCCGGACAGAAGGGGAATGATCAATGAAAAAGATTCAGCGGCGTTGATTGGATTTAAGAAGTTGAGGGATGAAAGTTTTCGAAATAACCTGGCAAAACTGGGGTCTGGTTATTTTATTCCACACAATGGCTCTCGACCCGCTCCCAATCTCAACGATGGAAAGAAAGAGACCTTTGAATACACAGGCATCTATGTTAGTTCAATTGGTATTGAATTAAAAGAGCCCCGGAAAATTAATTGTATCGTGTTAAATGAATATTTAAATAATGGTCAACATTGTAGAAATTTTCAATTATTGCTGATGAATAAGAAGCATGAATTAATAAAGGAAATTCATGGTACAACGATTGGAAGGGAAAGAATAGTTACATTTTCTACTGTAGAGATTTCGATAATTGGTCTATATGCTCCGAACAACTATGCAGGTGCTTGGACAGCTATTAGTGAAATTGCTGCTTATTTAATTAACCAAAATCTAATCGAAAAATAATTATGAGAAAGTATTTAAAAATTTTATTGTTATCCCTGGTTGTGTTCAGCCAGGCAGTATTTGGTCAACAGACAAAAACAAATTTTCTTTCTGAAACAAAAGCCCAGAAAGAACAAAGGATGAAATGGTGGAAGGATGCAAGATTCGGTTTGTTTATTCACTGGGGGTTGTATTCTGTTCCCGCAGGCGTATGGAAAGGAGATACGACTCACGCTGAATGGATACGAACTACTGCTCAAATTCCAGTACACGAATATGAAAAATTTGTTTCTCAATTCGATCCTGTAAAATTTAATGCCGAAGAATGGGTGAAGCTGGCGAAGGCAGCAGGCATGAAATATATTGTCATTACTTCCAAACATCATGATGGGTTTTGCATGTTCGATACAAAGCAAACAGATTTCGATATTATGTCCACACCATTTCATCGTGACATAATGAAAGAATTATCTGCCGCCTGCAAAAAAGAGGGCATTCAACTTTGTTTTTATCATTCCATCATGGATTGGCATCATCCCGATTATCTACCGGGAAGAGATTGGGAAAAAGACAGGCCAACAACAGGCGCTAATTTCGAGAACTATATTTCCTATATGAAAAATGAGTTGAAGGAATTGCTTACTAATTATGGAAAGATCGGTGTTCTTTGGTTTGACGGTGAATGGGAAAATACCTGGACACATGAGAGAGGAAAGGATCTCTATCAATATGTGCGCAGTCTGCAACCTTCAATTATCATCAACAATCGTGTGGATGTGGGAAGAGGAGGAATGCAGGGTTTAACAAAAGAGGGCGAATTCGTTGGCGACTTCGGAACTCCGGAACAGGAAATTCCTCCAACCGGTGTTCCCGGTATAGATTGGGAAAGCTGCATGACGATGAATAATAATTGGGGATATAATAGTCATGACAATCACTGGAAATCACCGGAAGATCTCGTTCGTAAATTAATTGACATTGCATCGAAAGGAGGGAATTTTTTATTGAATATCGGGCCTACATCGGAAGGTGTGTTTCCTCAACCGGCAATTGATCGTTTAAAGGATATTGGTTCGTGGATGGACAAAAATCACGAATCTATTTATGAAACGAAGGCAAGTCCATTCAAGACTCTTTCCTGGGGAAGATGCACACAGAAACCTATCAATGGAGGCACGGGGTTGTACCTGGAAGTATTTGATTGGCCGGCTGATGGAAAACTTGTTGTACCAGGGTTAGGAAGCCCGGTTACAAATTGTTATTCACTTGCAGATAAAATGAAATTGAAAGCCTATAAAACGGAAGGTAATTACACGATCGATGTTTCAAAGGTTTTGAAACAAGATTATGCCACCGTGATTGTTCTTGACATCAAAGGAACCCCAATAATCTATAATGCCCCCGAAATAAGATCTTCTTCTGATATTTTTATTGACCAGATCGAGGTTTTATTTAAAAGTGAGATCCCGAATGCTGTTATTCATTATACCACTAATGGTGATGAACCTGCAATAAGTTCACCCATTGCTAAGACCATTTTATTGCTTAAGGAATCTGCTACGGTCAAAGCAAAATGTTTTTTACAAAACAAACCGATCACAGAAACATCCATTGCAAGCCTTGAAAAAGTAGCTCCTGCTCCTGCAGTAGGTATTTCCTCGCCCACGTCCGGGCTTAACTATTCTGTTTATGAAGGTGAATGGTCAAAGCTGCCTGATTTCAATCGTCTGCAACCCACTTCATCGGGAGTTTCGAAGGGAATTGACATTAGTTCAAAAAAAGGGACTGAAAAATACGGATTTGTTTTCGATGGATTCATACAGGTACCAACAGACGGCATCTATAATTTTTATATTTCTTCCGATGATGGCAGTGAATTATTTATCGATGGTAATATATTAATTGATAATGACGGATTGCATGGTATGGTAGACAAAAATAAACAAACCCCACTGGCAAAGGGATTTCACAATATTAAAATTTTATTCTTTCAAAAAAGCGGGGGAGATGGTTTGCAGGTAGACTGGGAAGGACCAGGTTTCAAAAAAATCTCTATACCGGCGTCAGTATTATTCAGAGAAGGATATTAAATTTTTGGTGCTACTGATTTAAAACCGGTTCAGGTAATCATTTTATTTTCCTTTAAAGTTTGCTTTTCTTTTTTCAAAAAAAGCAGATGTTCCTTCCTTCATATCTTCTGTCTCGAAGCATTCACCGAATTTTTTTATTTCGAAATCATAACCCTGCTGTGTGTGATCAAAATTATTGACACACTCAATGATCTTCGAAACAGCGATCGGTGCTTTGGTCTGAATAATTCTCAATATAGCTTTAGCTGCGGTCATCAGCTCATCCTGCCGTAAAACCTTGTTCACGATTCCATACTCCATCGCTTCTTTGGCGGTGATCATACTTCCGCTCATCAATAGCTCCATAGCCATATTTCTTCCAACCAATTGAGTTAATCGTTGGGTGCCACCGTAACCAGGTATCAGTCCCAGGTTAACTTCGGGCTGACCAAATTTTGCATTTTCGCAGGCATAAATAAAATGACAGGCTAATGCTAATTCACAACCACCACCTAATGCAAAACCATTAACAGCAGCTACAACTGGCCTGGGACAATTTTCAATTTTATCGAAGACATCCTGCCCTCTCTTTGCAAATTTAGCGGACTCCCCAGGTTTGAGAGTAGTGAATTCACTGATATCAGCTCCGGCAACAAATGCTTTGGTTCCTGCCCCGGTGATGATTGCAGATCTTATTTTGGGATTGCTATATACTTCATCAATTGCTTCATCAAGTTCGCTGAATACTTCTTTGTTCAATGCATTCATTTTATCCGGCCGGTTGATAGTGATAATGAGAATGCCATTTTCATTATCTGTCAAAAGTGTTTGATACATATCAAATCATTTTAAACCTATGATAGTAAGAATTTGAATTCTCGACTAATTGGAATAATTCTATCTTCTGAGTCAGGAAAAAATTGTTGCACCTGAGATAATGCATATAATTTTTCCTGTAACCGCGTGCTGTTTCGAAATTGTCGATAAAACTCTTCTACTTCCTCTTTGGTTTTATAAATTTTAATTTTTCTTTTCTTATCCATTTAAAAATTTCTATTCTCTTTTACCCATTCTTTTATGTAGTTGGCAATTTCCGAAGTAGGTGCTCCGGGGGCAAATAATTCTCCAACACCCGCTGATTGCAATTTTTTCATATCCTCTTCGGGAATAATTCCGCCTCCGGTAAGCAAAACATCATTCATCTCTTTTTCTTTCATTAACTGTAAAACTTTTGGAAAAACGGTCATATGTGCTCCTGATAATATGCTGATGCCAATCGCATCTACATCCTCCTGCAATGCGGAGTTTACAACCATCTCAGGAGTTTGACGAAGACCGGTATAAATTACTTCCATGCCTGCATCACGTAAAGCAGCAGCAATTACTTTCGCACCACGATCATGGCCATCCAATCCCACCTTTGCGACTAAAACCCGAACAGGTCTGGTTAATTGTTTGTTCATTCTGGAAATTTAAATGTTTCAAAAGTAAGATTTTGAATGATGATAAAAGCTGATTAGTCAAGCTCCAAAACCCAGGTAAAGTAAATGGGTCTTATCCAGGATTGTTTCAAAAAACAAGTTCTCTTTTACCTGAATGCAGCTTTATCTTTCTCAATTTTTTCTTTGAACGTTTGATTGAATGCATTATTCGCACCTTTCAATAGAATAACCAGGTCTCCATGTTCTCTTGCCATAGGTGTGGTGATGCTGTCAGTGACAGCCGCAAAAGAGAAATTTTTTATAAAGTCATGCTGCATTTCATTTTTATCATCTGTCAATAATAGAAGGTTATCGATATGTATATTTTGCGGTAGCCAGTATAAAAAGCTTGCATTGTCACTGTAAGCTCCCGGCAAATGATATTTTCCTGCGTAGAAGGTTACGGCGCCTGCCATTCCATAATTATCGCAGAAAAGGATCGTATGTTTTTTTTCATTGCTGTCAAGCATTTCATAAGCTCTGCTCATTTTCTGAGCCATTTCTTCCCACCCGATCATATCAGCAAAATCCTGTGGCAAGGGATGATCTTTCAGATCTTCCCATTTTAATGTACCCGTTTCTTTTATATTCATTTTTACATAAAAAGCTGCAAGTTTTTGTGGCTGAAAAACAGGAAGAGCTATCGGTATCATTAAAGTTCCGAGAACAACAGGAATTAATACAAATGCATAACGCCAGGCTTTTCTTTTGCGTATTGTAAACTGCTCAAGACGGTAAGCGCCAAATGCGAATAACGCGGGATACGCACCAAGGGAATAATAGATTTTGCCATGACCGATCAGCAATAAGATGATCACGAATATATAAGCAAATCCAATAAAACGATATTCTTTTATTTTTTTTGAAAAAAGCAGGCCCCGCAATCCCGTTAACCAGATGAACACACAAGGACCGTTCATGATTAGCTGCCCGATTAAAAAATCTGATGGATCAACATACTGCAATTGCGTTCTTTGTAATTCCTTCATGTGATGCAGCACCGGAAAATTGTAGCTATACTGCCATAAAATGTTGGGAAGAAAAATGATCAAACCAGCCAGCGATGCATACCAGAAATGCTTATTCAGAAATATTTTTCTGTGTTTTGTAAATAATAATGCGCCAATGATGCTTACTGTAAAAAAAGCAACCGAATATTTACTCATCATTCCCAGTCCCACGCTTATTCCAAAAATATAAAGCCATTTATTTTCTGCTGTTTGAATAAAACGAATGATACCATAAACGATCATGGTCCAGAAAAAGATTTCCGGAGGGTTTGGCTGGAATAAAAAAAACACTCTTAAATATGCACCAAAAATGAATGGGAGAAATAAAAGAAGCAGCGCGAAAGCTTTACCGCCAAGTGATAATATGATCTCACCGGCTACAATAAATGTTGCTGCCCCAAATAGCGAAGGCCATAATTTTATCCAAAACATGCCGTTTCCAAAAAGATGCGTGAGCCAGGCGAATAGCGAAAGCATGGGAGGTACTTCCATAAATCCCCAGGCCAGGTGATGTCCTTCGGCTAAATAAAGAAATTCATCCCTATGCGGTTCGTAAAAATTATTTTGTAAAAAATAGGGAATAACGATTTTGACAAGAGCAAGCAGGTAGAGAATATTTCTTAAACGGTTGCCTGTTTGCATATAGCCAGGTAAATATTTTTGATGAAACGGGTAATTATAATGCTTTAAAAAATAAAATTACGATTTGATTTAACCAAATACGAGAAGGCCTTTTTCTATCCGTTGAATTGTTTTTTCTTTACCAAATATTGTCGCAATATCGAAAACCGGTGGACCAAATTTTCCTCCAACCAGCATAATGCGAAAAGGCAATTGCAATTCGCCCGGCTTTATGTTCTGGATCAGGGCAAGTTTTTTAAAACCATCCTCAATAAAAGCAGATTCCCATGCATCAATTGCTTTAATTTCCTCAATAAATAATTCAAAGAATCTTTTTTTTGCAGCAGTCCATTTTGGTTTCACCGCATTTAGATCATATTGCTCAGGGACTTTAAAAAAGAAATAAGATTGATCATAAAAATCTGTAAGTAAGGTGCAGCGGTCTTTTACAAGACCAATAACTTTTTCTAAAAAGAGGTCATCAATATTTTTAAGCCCTTTTTCTATCAGTAGTTCTTTTACTCTTGACTCCAGACTCACAACTCCAGACTGTTTTATCCATTCATGATTAAACCATTTTGCTTTTTCATAATCGAATTTTGCTCCGCCACTGTGCACTCTTTCAATCGAAAATTTTTCAATCAATTGCTCCTTTGTAAAAATTTCCTGTTCAGTTCCGTCATTCCATCCAAGCAATGCGAGAAAATTTATAAAGGCTGCCGGCAAAAATCCTTTTTCTTTAAAGCCTTCGGTTAATTCGCCGGTTTTAGGATCGGTCCAATTCATGGCAAAAACAGGAAAACCATATTTCAGCGCATCACGCTTGCTTAATTTTCCATTTGGACCAAGAATTAATGGAAGATGAGCCCATTCAGGCATATCTTTTTCCCAGCCTAAATATTTCCAAACTAACAAATGAACCGGCACACTGGGTAACCATTCTTCACCACGAAATGCATGACTGATCTTCATTAAATAATCGTCAACAACCACGGCTAAATGATAGGTAGGCATTCCATCTGCTTTCAACAAAACCTTATCATCAACAATCCGGGTTTCAAAATTAATTACACCCCGTATCATGTCATTTAGAGAAACTGTTTCATTTTCCGGCATTTTAATTCGAATCACATGCCTTGTACCTGAATCCAGTAACCTTTTTACTTCATCCTCAGCAAGCGCCAGGGAGTTTCGCATTTGCATTCTAATAAAATGATCATATTGGGGAGAAGGATTTGTGCCGGTTTTGAAATTCGTTCGCATCTGTTCTAACTCTTCCGGTGTATCAAAAGCATAATAGGCCCATCCATCTTTTACCAGTTGCTCTGCATATTTCCTATAAATTTCCTTTCTTTCACTTTGGCGATACGGACCGTATTCACCTCCCTGCAAAGGACTTTCATCAGGTATAAGACCACACCAGTTTAAACAATCAAAAATATATTCTTCAGCCCCGGGTACATAACGGTTTTGATCGGTGTCCTCAATTCTTAAAATGAAATCACCATTAAAATGACAGGCAAATAAATAATTATATAAAACCGTTCTGATTCCTCCCAAATGCAAACCACCAGTGGGACTTGGAGCGAACCGAACACGAACTTTCTTCATAAGCGTGCAAAGATAGAGTAGAAGGCACAAGGTACAAGGTACAAGGCACAAGACTTGTACCTTGTACCTTCTTTCTTGTACCTTGTAGTCGTATGAAATATTTTGTAAAAACTCCCTGGTTGCTAAAGAAAATTTATTCTTCCTATATATGGAGTATTCCGACAAAGGAAAAAATTCTTTACCTGACTTTTGATGATGGTCCGCATCCCGAAATAACACCATTTGTTTTAAATGAATTGAAAAAATATAGTGCGCTTGCCAGTTTTTTTTGTATTGGGAAAAACGTATTGGCTTATCCTGAAACTTATAAATATGTATTGGATGAGGGGCATTGTGTGGGCAATCATACGCAAAATCATTTAAACGGATGGAAAGTCCCGAACGATGTTTACATGAAAGACATTGCTGAAGCGGCTAATTACATTGATTCAAGTTTGTTCAGGCCGCCTTATGGGAAAATTACAATGTTCCAGGCTAAGAATTTAAGCGCTGCGATGAAGGGCAGAAAAGCCAAAGTAATTATGTGGGATGTGCTGAGTGCTGATTTTGATGAAAACATTTCGAAAGAACAGAGCTTACAATTCGTGGTTTTAAGGAGTTTGCCCGGATCGATTATTGTTTTTCATGACAGTAAAAAAGCATTTGCGAAATTAACTTACACACTCCCAAAAATTTTGCATCACTTTACTGAACAAGGTTTTAAATTCCTTCCGTTGCAAACAGATTAGAAAAATTTTGTAAAAAGTATATTTAATAGAAATTCATCAAAAAGTTAGGGCCTGGGTAGAAACCCTGGCCCGTTTTTAATCCGTACCCTATGAAAACTGGTTTAAAGGTATAATTATTTTTGAATTAGTGCAAAGTAATTTGGTAAGTCACTCCGTTCAAAGTCAGAGTTGCACGATTGTCGCAATTTCCATTTCCATAATCAAGAACTCCAACCCATTGCGAATTTGCGGATAAGTTTTCCCGACTCACTTTTATAATTCCCTTCGATATCCAGCGACAGGTAAACCTTTTGATAAAGGGATCAGTAATCTCAGCCTTCCAGGCTACAACCAGGTCATCTTTTTTAACCTTGCCTGAAGCAGTTCCTTCAATTTGCATCACATCATCAAGAGGTGTAATTGTCGTACTTCCATCTGTCCTGGTTATTACTTTATGGCTATGCCATTCGGTGTAGTTTCCATTTGATTTGCTGAGTTTTGCGTTTATATCGATGGTAAACTGTAATTTATACTGGGTTCCTGTATTAGTTATTGAATAACTGGTACCATTGTCTATTTGTATGCTGTCGATGGAGAAATCTTGAAATTGAATATTAGCATTTGCATTGGGATGAAGCAAGCGAGCGGAATATTTTACAATGATTTTTCCCTTTCTCACATGACCATCGGCGCAGGAGCAGCCACCACCAAAATCCAAAGTGATTGTAACAGGAAACGGAGCAGCTGTATTGCCGGAAGTGACAATGGTGACATTCAGACATGTTGGCGCCGGGTTGATTCGGGCATCAACACCACTCATTCCGTAATTACCAGCCACATTGCGCATGAAAAGCCCTGTGCCCCCAATTCCTACATCAGCATTTACTCCCATTGCATCGTCAAAAACTCCATTAAACACACCTTCGGCTTCAGCATTAGATTCACTGGCAGCAAGATTCGCCTGTTGTTCATCCAGCGATGATAATGTTTGGCTGGTTTCTTTTTTACATGAAAAAATGATAAAGACGACAAATAAAAAACAAGCAGTTATTAAACGGATCGGGCTATTCATAAACTTCATAAACTGTAGTTTTTGTAGATCACTAACGGTATTAAGATAAGGTTTATTGAAAAAAGTTTAACTGTTTGTTAGATTTTTTTTGAGAGTTTTGCCTGATTATGAACCTGATAGATACACACTGTCATATTTATTCTCAAGAATTTGACCTTGATCGGGCAGCCATGATTTCCCGTGCTGAAGATGAAGGTATTATAAAAATGCTTATGCCAGCCATTGATATTTCCACCCATGTGCAAATGTTGAAACTCGAAAATAGTTTCCCCGGCGCATGTGTAAGTATGATGGGACTTCATCCCTGCTTAGTGAAAGAAAATTACAGAAATGAACTTCAGATCGTTGAACAATACTTTGAAAAAAGATCGTTTGTGGCTGTAGGTGAGTCAGGACTTGATTTTTACCGGGACCTGGCATACACTAAGGAACAATATGAGGTTTTTCAGCGGCAAATCGAATTAGCATTGCAATACGATATACCTATTGTGATCCATTCCCGAAATTCGATCAATGAATGCATCGACATCATTGCCAAAAATCAAAAAGGAAATTTGAAAGGAGTGTTTCATTGCTTTTCGGGTTCGATGGTACAAGCTCAGAAAATTATAGATCTTAATTTTTACCTGGGAATTGGCGGGGTTCTGACTTTTAAGAATTCGGGGCTTGATGTTGTGCTGGAACAACTGGATTTAAGACAAGTTGTTTTAGAAACGGATGCTCCTTATCTCGCACCTGTGCCTTTCAGGGGTAAAAGAAATGAGTGCAGTTATATTAAATATGTAGCTCAAAAATTGACTGATATAAAAAGAATTCCCGTTGAAGAAATTTGTTCTGTCACAACGGAAAATGCAGTAAAACTTTTCAATTTGTAACATTACTAAAATATATTTAGCAAGGTAAGCAAGCGGTATCTTACCAGTTATACACCGCCTGCATGAAAGGAGAATAATTGATCATTGCTGCTTCAGTTCTTATTGCCGAAACTTTCTCTGTGTTTTGCTTTGGTTCGGCACTTACTTTTTCCTTTCTCGTTAATTCAGTGAACATAATCGCAGGAAGTGCTGCCAGCAGGATTATGAATCTGATTGTGAATCTTAATTTTTCCATTTTTTTAAATTTAATTGTTTAAAAGTTTGACGACACAAAGATGGTGCAGGTTACAGCCACATAAAAGTGTAAAAGGAATGAATTGAAGTCTTAGGTGGATGAACTGTAGGAAATTCCGGGCTAACGCTGTTTTACCTCTTTAGAATTACCGAAAATGTACAGATTGTAGCTTTTTCGCCGGCACATTTTCGATAAACATGCTTATAAGGAAGATCATTTTGTTTTGCTGCGGTGGCTCAATGACAGAAAAAGGGTTAGCAGCTGCACCGATTTCGAAAAGTTATGGAAGGATTGACTAAGGGAGTCAGGCTGATCTAAAATGATTGATCAAATCACAATTAAAGACACACTATACTATTATTTAAAATATTTCTTTGGATAAAGTAATTTTTTTCCTGAAGTAACGTTTAATTATTGAATAAGTATAAGCACTTATCACCCTTTCCTGCAAACCACTTAATTGCATAGTTGTTTCATTATTTGATACTGCTAATTAAAAATTATGTGTTTTAGATCAATTTGTAAAAGTTATTGTTTGACATATATCAAGTATAAAGAAATTAGCAGCAATAGTGATTACCATTCTGCGTTTTTAGTGGTCAACCACTAAAAAAACTTTGAATGATTTAAGGTAAGCTACATTTTAATTATTATAATTTATCCAATCCTACAAAAAACTAAAAATCCAAAACAATGAAAACTTTGTTTACAAAGGTTAAGGTAGTTCTGTTAATTCTCTCTTTTACAATAATCGGA
>Ga0207106_1010_pt1 | contig 65546 bp, 54 predicted proteins | sample Alteio_BWMinHeat_78_FD_153535 | JGI IMG/M metagenome (GOLD analysis project Ga0207106, IMG submission 153535) | Enriched cells from forest soil in Barre Woods Harvard Forest LTER site, Petersham, Massachusetts, United States -... | ecosystem: Environmental > Terrestrial > Soil > Temperate forest >...
GACGAGACAAAGACGTATCAAAGGCGTATCAAAGGCGTATCAAAGGCGTATCCGTTATCTAAGCATACAAAAGTAAAATTATGTCAAAACAATATGTGGATGGAATGGCAATATTTCTGGATAAATTTTCCCGATATTAGCTGATGCGTTGGCTTTTGAAATTATCGCGCCTGGCCTTTATCTGCAATCTTTTTTTTCTGCTTGCATTTTCACTTCAATTAAGCACGTGGATTAAAGACCCCGATATTACTGACTATATTATTACCATCGGATTTGTAATGGGTTTTGCTATTAACCCGGTTGCTAACCTTTGTTATCTTTTTACGGTATTGATTTCAAGAAAGAAAATAAGCATTGTGCCTGCGTGGCTGATTGCAGCCAATGTTTTATTTTTAGTGATCGATGCATTTTATATTCTTTACATCAACAGCCATTCATGATACATAATATTCTCAGGGATAAACCAACGAAAATTGAAATTTATTTGGAATTTGAGATTTGTTTCTTGTGATTTTTTCTTCATTTTTTTGGTTCTTGTTTTTTGGGATTTGGAATTTTATCATTGGAATTTTTCCTTCAATAGACCAGCAACAATTTTATCAATTGGCAATGTTACACTGTCTGCAGAAAAATCATTCCAGTCAATAAAGCGAAAGGTTTCAGTCATTCTCGTTTTGTTATATACTTCCATTTGCTGTTCATCGAAATCAAATTCTTTAATTCGTAATGGGACTTTGATTTCTTCGAGCGCTTTTGCATAATAATAAATGGAGACGATCTGGTGGGCCGGGTTAAAGGCGGAGACCTGGTAGAAATCGGTAGTATAAAGATGTTCGCCGATCTCCACTTCAAGATCCATTTCTTCTTTAAATTCCCGTTTCAGGCAGTCCCTTGTTCCTTCACCAATTTCCAAACCACCGCCGGGAAATTTCGTGTAATAGTTTCCGCGTATGTATTCATCACTTACCAATACTTGTTTTTTTTCATTGATCAGCGCGCCATACACTCTTACATTAAAACTGCCGGGAGAAGAAACCTGATTTTCCATTTAACGATTTTGATATCTTAAAATGTGATTTATTATTAATAGTTTCAAATGATCGCTGGTATTCAACACGAAAAACTTTCAGTGGTTAGTTTGTGTTCGTTGTATAACCTTCGTGTATTTGTGACCAGAAAAGGTGAACGCAAAAAAACAAACATATTAGTTCACAAAGAAATTTGTATAGAAAAATTACAGAACCAACAAGTGTCCGAAGGTCAAATGACTCCGCAAGGAGACTCTCCAATGGAGTCGATTGACCTATGGAGAGTGATCCTTCGACAGGCTCAGGATAGACTCCATAAAAGTCAAATAGAATTACTAAAGCCGACTAAAAAAATCTCTTAAAGTTCCATTGACCCTTCGAATACTTTTTCAGCGGAGCCGCTGAGCCAGATATTATTGTAATGATTGTCATCGATACGGTCAAATTCAACGGTCAGGCTTCCGCCCAATGTTTTTACTTCTACCTCATTGAAGCCATTTTCATTGTGATAACAAACCAGTGCAGCTGCGGTAACTCCTGTACCGCATGACCAGGTTTCATCTTCCACTCCTCTTTCATAGGTCCGGATCAGGATCTTATCTTCATCGGGCTGTTGTTCAACAAAATTTACATTGATTCCTTCCTGCTCGAATTCTTTGCTGTAGCGGATATCGCGGCCCTTCTTGAATACATCGGTATTCATCACATCGGGTACCATTTTTATGTAGTGTGGTGAACCTGTGTTGAGAATAAAATCACCGTGAAATTTTGAAACATGATTCACGTCCTGCATTTTTAATGAAACCGTTCCGTCGGTATCGATCTCTGCTTCGTGGGATCCATCGGCAGCGACAAAATGATAAACTGGTTTATGAATGCCAAGTTCATAAGCAAATTTTATAAGGCAACGTCCCCCATTGCCACACATGCTGCTTTCCCTTCCGTCAGCATTATAATATTTCATTTCAAAATCAAAACCTTGCTTTTCATTGAGCATCATCAGCCCATCACCACCTATACCAAAGCGCCGGTCGCACATATGACGGATGTGCGAGGCGGTAAGGGCATTATATTCTTTTTTCCGGTTGTCAACAATAACGAAATCGTTACCTGTGCCCTGGTATTTAAGAAAATTAACTTTCATAATTCAAATATAGTCAGCAAAAATATTTAATACTTTTTTTACTAAATTATCTACTGCAACTATTGCATTTTTCGTGAATTCTTTTTTAATTCGATTGGCGACAATCGCATTCAAAGACAGGCAATGATGACCCAGCAATTTTCCCAGGCTATAAATAGCAGAGGTCTCCATTTCAAAATTGGCAATACGATGCTGTCCAAATCTAAAATTGGTCAGGCTGTTTATCAGGTTGGGATTGCGGATTCCTAATCTTAGAATTCTTCCTTGCGGTCCATAAAAGCCGGGACAGGTAACTGTAATTCCCTGGTAAAAATCTTTTACAAAATGCTTGATCAGCGAAGCGCTTGCTCCTGCTATATATGGATAACTCATTTGCCCGTGCAATTGTGTATGAGTTACAAATGAATGGAGCAATTGTTTTTCCTCTTCGTTTTGCTCAAGTCTGTAGAAGTTTAATAAGTTATCAATTCCTAAACCATGCGTACCAGCCACATGACCATCTACCGGGATATCTTCCTGCAATGAGCCTGATGTACCGATCCGGATAATGTTAACAGGAGTAAGCTTTGGCTTTATTTCACGGGTTTTAAAATCAATATTTACGAGCGCATCAATTTCATTCAATGTAATGTCGATGTTATCGGTGCCGATGCCGGTTGAAATAACTGAGATTCTTTTTTTACCGATCGTGCCGGTATGAGTGATAAATTCCCTGTGATGAGTTCTTACTTCAATGCTGTCAAAATATTTGCTTACCAATTTTACACGCTCGGGGTCACCAACAACTATAATGTTTGAAGCAAGTTCTTCAGGCAGGAGATTGAGGTGATAAATAGCCCCTCTATCGTTGATGATCATTTCTGATTCAGCAATGCGACTCATAATGTTCGTTCGTTATAAAATAACGGTTAAAAAACATATCTTTGACCGCTTTCAGATTCAAATCTAACCCCGATAAAGATCGGGACTAAAATTTGAAATCTGAAATATGGTCCTGTGGCCGAGTGGCTAGGCTGAGCTCTGCAAAAGCTCCTACACCAGTTCGAATCTGGTCGGGACCTCTGGAATAGAATGCAAAATGCTGCAAAGGCCTGCAAATACTTATCGGCCTAAATCAAAGAGCTTATTTCTGCCAATTTTTGTCCGGTGGTTGCTTTAATTTATTTTGGAGGGAGTATATTCGAGAGCGCAGAATTCCGGATGCTCACGATAATCGTTCTGATATTTCTGCTTTGGATAGCTATTGTTATTCAGAAATCTATAAAAATTAACCTGGCATTCGGCAGGGATGAATAAATTATGTACTATTTCGGACCACAGTTTTCGTTCAAAATCTCATTCATTTTACTGATCAAAAACACTCTGAAGGCCAGGATATTATGATCGATATTTCTTGATAAGACTTTTTTTGCAGCTGCCTTTAAAAAATTGGGTGAACGCTTTTTAATAAATAATTTTATTGAAGATGAGTTTGCTTTGACTTTTTTTTCTTTGCTCTCAGTTTTTATCCCCGTCACTACAAACTTTAAGAACTCGGCAGGGAATATTTTCTTTGGATGATCGGACATCAATTCATTTTTTAGAAAGTCTGCAACCTGCCTCTGTTTTAAGATTTCACGGGAAGAAGCAACGGCTGCGCTCATTGCAAAATCAATTTTGGGGCTTTTTGAAACAATAATCTTTTTGAAAAGTGCCTTTTCAGTTCGCAGGTGATCGGGTAACTCCCTTACTTGTTTAAGTATCCTCTTAGATAATAGCGGATTTGTTTGCTCAACAAAAGAAAGTTTTAAATCAGATAAAGCAGCGAGGATTGTCGGCAAACGATATTCATGATATAACCTGTCCCGCCACGTAGCCAATGTTTCTCCCTTAGTTTGATTCAGGTATTCAGGCATTTCTTGTGAAGCAAATCCATACTTTTTATAATTCTGCAGATTTGATGTATCTGTGCAAAGGCTACATCCTACACTAAGCCGCACATTTATGCCAGTTGATACATGTTCCGAGCCAAAACCTTCATCACCCCTTATTATACCTTCAATTCCATCTTCGAATAAAGTTTTCCATATTTTAAAGCCATCCATATATCCCGACAAATGATCTATGCGTCCTTCTCCTAACATCACAAATCTGTTAATAATGATATCTACCGGTTCTGATGATATATCAGTATGGTAATATTTATGGCTTACGTTCAGGGCGTTTGCCAGCTCTTTTGCGATATTAGCATCGTTCCCTTTAATATTTATGGATGATTCTAAGCCCCAGGTTATCGTTCTTAAGTGTTCAATATTTGCATTCTCGTAAAGTAAACAGAGTATGCCTCTGCTATCATACCCTCCGGACAGGGGGAGTACCCAGTGAGAATAGTCGAGATCCAAAGATGCAAATGTAGATCTAAGTGATTCGGCTAAAAGTTTTTTATGCTCTTCATCTGATCTCTTTACCGAATTAAATTCTACGGGATTTGACCTGGTAGAAACAGACCAATTATTTTTGTTTAGTATGACTGACGAATCAACTGGAACACGTTTTATCCGTTTATCCCATGAAAAACCAGGGCCTAAAGAGCCGGTTGATAACATCCACGGAATAACCCTTTCATCGAATTCAAAATTGCCTATAAATCTGACGATAGCTATTTGGGAAGTGGAAGCAATAAATATATTGTCATTACGATAATACCAAATTGTTCTCGAAGCAACAGGATCAGATACTATTTCACAATATGTCTTTCCATCGCGAAATAAAGCGTATGAACCATCCGGAAACTTCTCCAAAGGTTCACTCCACATTTTATTTTTATTGAAGATTTCACCTATCAACACACTGTTGCCACTTTCCATGAGAGTTTTCGTTGGATTCATGATTGCGTACGCTATCGAACCATTGATCACCACTCTTGGTTCCGGTAAAATAACATTGTCAGGTGCAAGCTCGTTACAAATTGAGTATAACCGGCTTTCAGTTGAAACGGGGAGTAATTCTCGGGAACAGATATAAATGCATTTAGCCATAAAATACTTTCTCTTTTATTTAAGAGTGTAAAAGCGGTAAGCCGTATTATTGCAATATAAAGTCGTTTATTTAAAAAAGCCATTTGAATCTATAAATTCAAATGCCTTTTTGTTTAAGTCTGTTTAAAAGAATTATTTTGTCATTTTAGATTCTGTACTTGTTCATTATGCTGTTGAGAAGTTAGTAAGAAGAAGATTTTAATTCTGCTTATTTTTATTGTTATGTAATATTGTTGGTGTTTATAAAAGTGTTCTAAGGCTTCATTAATACACTGGCCTTTGATCTTGCAGTCGATATGAAAATCACTCTACCAAAATCCCTTTCTTTTCCAGGTATTCGTAGATAGCAGTCCTTACTTGACCAGACGTGAGAGAATTTTTATTGAAGTCGTCACCCCAGAAAAAGACTTGAACTTCGACAGTTTTAGAATTCACCGTATTGATTAATATTTCCGGATCTCTTTGGGACATAACGTTTGGAATTTTTTTTACGATCTCTTTGATTTCATTGACACCAACATCTTCCAGGTTAGCAGGCTTCTCGATTGTAAAAGATAGTGTTTGCCTTGCATGATTATTACTAAGGGTCCAGTTAACGATATTATGCGAGAGTACATCGCCGTTGGGGATGATTACCTCCGCTCCTTCTTCCGTGAGCAGGGTACTTGAACGAATACCTATCTCCTTTACACGACCTCTTTTATCGCCGATATCCACAGTATCTCCAATCCTCAGCGGACGATCAAAGATTAAGATGATGCCCGATACGAAATTATTGACAATACCTTGCAATCCCAATCCTATTCCAACTCCCAGTGCGCCAAGTATCACTGTTATCCTGTCCACTGCCAATCCAGAAGCTGCAACTGCCAGTAAGAATCCGGTGCTAAGTAAAATAAGCCTGGTCACCATTAGCCGCGATCTCTGTCCCTTATCATCGATAGCTGAATCATCACCTATATCTCCAAAGAAATATGCAATGTACTTTTGCAAGAAATTGGCGAGCCATATTATGCCAAGGAATAACAGGATACCTCCCAGCGTGAAGTTGAAACTGCCCACATGCCGGTTGCTGGTAAATATATCCGCGAACAAATCGTATAAGGAGTCTAAAAGATTCAGATTGGTCGTAAAGACGATAAGCCATGAAAGCATTGCCAGGGCTGACACAAATCGGAAAATAGATCGGGAAATGGGCGAATAGTCGAAATCAGGAGGATACTTTTTACGGATTCTGCTGGTTTGAATTTGCAACAGGAAGGACTCCTCCACAAATTTCACAAAGACGCTCAAGCCTATAGTTTGTGCAAAGGAATATACAGCTGTATCACCAAATATCTGGGATAATGTGACGCGACCGAATAAATTACACACCACAGCCAGTAATTTAAAGAATATAAAAAAACTGATAGCCCAGAAAATAAATTTTCCAAACTTCTTCCTTTTATTCAAAAGGAAATATAAACCAAGTGAAAGCGAAAAGGAGTCTACTAACAAGTACATCAAGCGATAAAAGCTTATTTGGAAGCTCAGAATTCGGGTCATTGTTAGTAACAAAAATAAAAAGATGAACAGGCACCATCCATAATAAAGAGTGCGGTCCAATCGCCTTCGAAAGATAGGGGTTAAGAAAACGATCAGCAAAAACTGGATGAACTCGCTGTAAATTGCGGGTGCACGCAAGTCAAACAATGGTGCAAGGCTCAATATAAATATTATCGAACCAGCGAAGGGATGGGAATTGATTTGGGTAAAATGAAATCTCTCAACTACGTTCAGTTTATCAAGGTTTTTCAGCGTACGGAAATTCCACCATATCCAACAAAAAAATACCAACCCTATGAACAGAAGCCAATACCTATCTTTCTTCGTGCTTGAAAAATAGAGTCGAGCCAATTGGACCTCCCCATTGATGGATTGTTTAAATTTATCCTGCGAATAATTCATATTGGAAGTGCCCGCCTCCCAGATATAAGGCCCTTCTTTGCCAAACGCATTCGCGCTGACTGTTTCTAGATCCGAATCAACCTTATATAATAGTTCTCCGATGGTAATTGAATGAGCGGATGCCTGAGACATCAGAGTATTAATTTCCTGACCATTCTCGCTCACCAAACTGTCCACCAACTTCCATTTGGCCTTCAATTGCTGCAATTGGGGCTGAAAAGCTTTCTCCAGCGTCGTATCTCTAAAGATTCGCAGCATCAGGGTGTCTTTTTTCAGATCTGTTATTTGTTGCCTGACTTTATCGAGGGTGGTATCGTATTTATTTAGGTACCTGGTGTACTCCGATGTATTCTTGTCCAATGCATCAAGTACTGTGTTGAACATTTGCAGACTTCGGATATTGAATGTTTGCTCCCTTTGAGATATTCGGTCCTTTAAAACGACAAGCGCGGAATCGTCGTTCTCCATGTGATCATGAATATCATCTAGTTTGGTAAAAGATTCCGTTATTGCTTGTACCTGGCTTAAGAATTGATAAATCTTTCTAAGCTCTTCAGCGTAGTCACCAGTAGACGGCAAGTAAATATTTGTGAAAAGGGTAGAGTCAAATTTTCTTTGCTTACGCGCAATTGTGTCCCGAAAGTATTCTAATCTTTTTCGCCCTATTGCCCTTCCCACTTCCCATCGTTGGATACGACCCTTCCTTAATGTGTCGCCTCCAAATTTTACTTGGGGGAAAGCGGTGCTATCCTGGCCACGCGTGAGGCCACTTGCACAAATGCAAAGTGTAAGAATAAAGAAATATTTCATGAGAATCGTAGGTGCAAGGATTGACTGCCCAAATCTACCTAAACATTATGAAAGCTAGAGAGATTGTCGCTAAAACACTGGCAAGAGCAACCGTTTTCAAAAGAGTATGAACACATGTGATTCAATTACCGAAATAAACAAATTTAGGAAAAACTGGTATGCCATAGTGGTCGTAAACTCTCAAACCCGAAAAAAGTATCATTTTGCTTGATTTTCTGTATCTGATATTGCGACAAGTTTATCAAAAAAAAATTCACGAAAATGGATGATAGAAGGATATTACCAATGCTGCTCTTCTTTTTTGATTGAAATTTCATCTACTTTGTTCACATTTTTCTTTTTTACAGCTTCTTTTAAATTATCTAATTCGAGTAATAAGCTTAGCCATAATTCTTTCGGCGATGAGCCTTTGGTTCTCTTGACTCATAAGAACAAATTTGGTGACTATTTTTTTATGTAAACCGTTCACAGGATGGACTTATAGCGAAGTGTGGAAGATGATATTCAGATAATAGATTTTTCAAAAAAAAACTTATACCCTATCGGGATACGCCATTCGTCTCAATAGGATGAATAGGGAGGGAACTCTGACCTTTTTGCAACAATTACTCTTTGGAGTAGTTGTAATTCATTTTTCTTAGCCTCGAATTCTGTTTGATCTTTATTCGGATTCAATTCAATAAGCTCATTTGTCTTTTTAATGACTATTTCATAAAGCTCATTAATTGAAATTTTATTTAAAGCGTCTTTATCCATGTATTGAATATATGGCTTAAGGTATGCAAAACAGTTTTGAGGTTATTGGTAACGATTGCCCATAAGAATTAAAATCAACAAACAGGATAGCGATAGGCAAAATAAGTAGGTCAGTCTTTTCATTGGTATGGAATTTCACACAAAATAATCATTAAATTTCAATTTTCAAAACCAAAAGGATAGTCGCGAAGTTCCCATACATCATTTGATACCAATCAAATACTCATTAATTATAAAGGTCAATTGTCTGATATATATGCAGTTTTATCAGAGTGGTTTTATGTTTCAATTTTGTTTTTAGTAAAACGAAAATCTACAGATCCCGACATTTTTTCACCTTCCTCATATGCTTTTATCAATAATCAATGTTGCTGATATTCACTTTATAACTAAAAAGTTCCTTTTTCAAAAGACGCCACGTAATTATGTAAGGTAATGTCATAGATAGAGGTAGCGATTAGATCCTGTCCTGTGTTTCAATGGTAAAAATATATACATTATATATATTTAGGCCGCTTAAAAAAACACAATGACACTTTTACAAATTACTTCCTTACACGACTTGCCTACATTTAAAGACATGGTTACTTATTATGGCCCCTATTTAAGTTTGATATTAATATTGACTGTTGCAATATGTTTTGTCCAAAAGCGGGGGTTTAACAAAATAGTAAAAGTAAAAGATGAGGAAAATAAAAGATTAATTGAACGTGAGCAAACTTTAAATGATAGAATTGTATTTATGATAGACAAGGAAATAGGATATCGAAGGAATAAATAAAATTACAATGGTTTTATACTTAATAATTATAGCAATCTTTGCTGCAATAATAATTCACCATCACATACTTTTTACACGAATTTATTATTCAAGCTTAACCTTAAACAAATTGAGGGAAATTAAATATAAGGCAATTGTATACTTATCTGAAAATGTTAAGGAAAAAATGCCAGTAGAAGATGCTATGATATTTAGGGGGTTTTTAGCTGCAATTAAATTTGTAATATTTAGTACCGAATCAACGAAAGGAAGTCTAATTAATTTCAAAGGCGTGAAGATAATTTATCTCCATATTTTATTGCACAAATGGAAGAAAAGCGGTTTTAGGGAACTGATAAATGAAAACGAATTGGCAAAAGAATATGCCGGAGAAGTTAAAGACGCAATTGATACAGCTATTAAAGCAATTCCACTTTTTTATTTGAGAATAGTTCTATTCTTTATTAAAGCGGTGATTTATCATCTACTAATAAAGATTGGATTTAAGGGGTTAAAAAAAAAATTGGAAGATATTAATGCTTATATATCAATTTATAAACTTAAAAAGAGTGGTTTTGAAATAATTTGATTCTTCAATTCAAATTTATATCTTTCTAATCGCAAACATTTTTATGCGATTAAAACCTCCCCACCTTGTCATTGCTGCTTTTCTATTTTTATTATCCTGTAATAATTCCACCACCGCACCTAAAGAAGAAAAAACCGATTTTGATAAACAAAGGGACTTAGATTCAGTAAGTAAAGTAGAAGCTAAACAGTTTTCTATAAATTCCGGAGCAATTAACGGATGGGCTGATACAAATAAATATACTTATCAACTACAGAATTTACTATTAGGAAAATTGGTTTCTTTTAATGGACACATAGAAGATATTCTACAAAACAAAAATGGATCATTTACTTTAAAAGTAGGTAGAGACTACCATTATAAGATTGATTGCGCAGCAGACATAATAATTGATTCGGCAATGTTAAATGAATTTATGCATAAATTTTTCTCAACAAAAAGACATCCTGAATGCTGCTTTATTTTTAAGGTTACAAACATACAATCTATGTTTCCAAAACTATCGGCAGAAGGAGAAAGCAATGGCGATAACAATGATGACGTTTCCGCATATGTGACATATGATTATACGGTAAAATTTATAAAATTAACTGGTACGCTATCCTCTTATTATTTATATAAAATGTTACGAAATGAAAAGACTGACTTTTGATATGATTTTTAAGACAGTTATACTATTAATTGCGATGGCGATTTTGTATATGTTGTATTGTTTGTTGCAAGTAATAAAAGAAAATTCAGCAATTGGGAGGTATCAGTTTAATAATAGCCCCGATAATAGTGTCCCATCTGTTTTAGACACCAAAACCGGTAAGGTTAGAGATTACTAAACTTATAAATTGTGAAATCATTTTTACTTGGCTTATTCTTAGTAAGCATAACAATGTGCGGAAATAATGCTGCTGCCCCGGAAGGTAAAGTATATATCTGCAATAGTCCTACAGCAAAGGTTTATCACAAATACAAGGATTGTAAAGGACTAAGAAATTGCAAGCATGATATTATAGAAGTTTCTTTAGATGATGCTAAGAATATATACAATCGAAGGGCTTGCAAAATTTGTTACTAATCAATTGATACATCTTCTGGGAATCCTAATTCGGGAGCAGCACTACCGTCAATCGAGAATTTGGGGAAAGCTCTTTCTATTAATCTTTTAAAATTATTCCAGTTAAAACCAGCCCCTCTGCCTAAAGCAATTAGAGCAGCTAAATGCTCCTTTAGCTTTGGATGTCCATAGTCGGGCGAAATATATTGAGTATGTTTAAAACTTCTCCCCCCATGTGGCTTTGTTGGATTTAGTTCTCTTAATTCTTTTAAAACTTGAGGCGCAATCCTGGAATACACAAAATCATTTACATAGTGGCCTACAACTTGAGGTTTTTTTCCACTATTTGCAAAGTGCCAAGTCCACCCCTTCATTTTAAATATCATTTCAAAAAATTGATCTGGAAACGTTTTTACCCATTTGCCTCTTTCTTCAAGTAAAAACTTTTCGAGAAAATTCTTTAGAGCATCTTTATCTCTTACCTCTTGGAATCCCGTTGCTTCATCTACAAGGGCAATAATTCCAACCTTAGCAAATGCGCTTATCAGCATTTCTGCTCTTTCGCCAATATGTGCTTGTTGTTTTTGTAAAACCCCGTTTTTTCTTGCCTCTATAATACTCTTACAAATATCAGCGAGTATTGTAGCCTCATATCCATAGGCAATTCCGCCAGTTGGGGGCTTAAATTTTATTGGATTTTCGATCATCGCCATTAACTCATTGGGAATAAATGGTTTGACTCTAATTCCGCTCGCAAAACTGGCTAAACGATCATTACCGCCTTTTCCTGCGCTACCCGGTTTCATGCCCAATGCTCTTATCATTTCGCCTAATACTAAAACCCGCTTCTTATTATTCAAAACATAACATTGGATTTTAGCTTCCCCGATAATTAACGGTTTATCTGGAGAACCAAAGGAAGCTCTTGGTAAACTACTCATATAGCTACTGCTTTTTGTATTGTTAAATTGAATATATCAACATTTTTACGTTCGTTATACCTGAAACAAAATTCATCAATGTACTTATTCAAATGCTTTGGTGTTACATAATGGAATTGACCAATTACACCACGTTTAAGTAATGACCAAAAGCCTTCCAATGTATTTGTGTGACACGCACCGTTCACATATTCACCCATTGCATGTTTAACTATTTGGTGACCGTACAAAAGACATAAGCCATTATATGATCGCCATTCGTCTGTCATTACAGTAGAACCTTCTTTCACATTCTGTTTTACTACTGCGTGAAGGGATTTACGAGATACATCATTTACTTTTTGAGCTTTTACCTTACCGTCTCTTTGTAATGTACCTACAACCGGAGTTTTATCTTCCCCACCACGACCTTGGCCACCTTCAGTTCTTTTGTCCATGTGTCTATTCTTATTTTTGCCGCCCACATAGGTTTCATCTACCTCTATAATTCCTTCTAATAATTCGCCGTACTCTTTAAATGCTTTTCTTATTCTCATTAGCATGAACCAAGCGGTATCTTTCGTAACTTCAATATCACGGGCTAATTGACGTGCAGAGATGCCTTTCTTAGCATTAAGAACAAGTGATATTGCTAAGAACCATTTTTGCAGATCGCATTTAGTGTTGTGAAAGATTGTTTGAACAGTTACGCTAAAAGTAGTATTGCAATTATTGCAGTGGTAGCGGCTTTCTTTTGGTAATGGTGAAAACTTTTTAGAATTGCAATAAGGACAAATAGGTTCATTATGCCACTTTACTTTTTCTAAATGTTTGATGCAATCTTTGTGAGTAGGGAATTGCTTGTAGATTTGAATAATGTTCATGTGTCTTACTTTGAGGTAGTAAAGGTACAGACACTTTTTGAATCTACCAAATTTATTTACTACCTCTATCTATGACATTACCTTATGTAATTACTTGTTTTGGAAGGAAGGTGGAATGCACTAATCAAAGTAAGGATGCAAAAACAAGTTATACCCAACGTCAGCAAGTAGGTGTAGATGCATTTAGAAATGGAATGGATCAGCGATTCTTTGAATAGTTATTATTAAATTGAATGCCTGATCAAGTTTCAATTGCATATATGGGATTAAAATATTTATTTTCTGAAATGTATCCTTAAATAAGAATGTAACCTTAAATATCATTAATGGTCATTTTTCTTTTAATCATTGTTCTCTTAGTCTTGAGCATAGGGACTTTTATGCGGCTACCGCAATTTGGCAAATTGCCTTCCGGGGAAAGGTTGGAGCGCATAAAAAAATCTCCAAACTATAGAAACCGGCAATTTCAGAATATACATTTTACTCCGAATCTTGTTGAAGGAGTGAGCATGTTTACTGTAATGAGACAATTCTTTTTTAGTAAAAACAAGAATAGGAAGCCAACAGGTGTTTTGCCGTCAATAAAAACTGACCTTTTGAGTTTACATCCTCTCAAGAATTGCCTGGTTTGGTTTGGGCATTCATCTTATTTTATTCAGCTTGACGGAAAGAAAATGTTGGTTGATCCTGTCTTTAGCGGCAACGCTTCCCCACTGCCATCCACGACAAAAAGTTACCCTGGAAGTGATGTTTATACTACAAATGATCTTCCAGAAATAGATTATTTATTTATAACACACGATCATTGGGATCATTTGGATTATAAAACTATAGTGAAACTTAAGCCAAAGATTAAACAAGTGATTACAAGTCTAGGTGTGGCGGCGCATTTAGAATTTTGGGGATATGACAAAAAAAAGATCCTCGAGAAAGATTGGAATGAGGAAATACTCTTAGAAAGTGGCTTCATAATAAATACTACCTCCGCAAGACATTTTGCAGGAAGAACATTTAAAAGAAATAGATCTTTATGGATGTCTTTTGTTTTGCAAACTGCATCTTTCAAATTGTTTTTGGGTGGCGATAGCGGTTATGACAGTCATTTTTCAGAGATAGGAAATAAACACGGGCCCTTTGATCTTGCTATTTTAGAATGCGGACAGTACAATATTTATTGGAAATATATACACATGATGCCCGAGGAAACTGTGCAGGCGGGCCTCGATTTAAAAGCAAAGAAAATATTACCGGTGCATTGGGCAAAATTTTCTCTATCACTAAATGATTGGGATGATTCTATTAAAAGGGTCACGGTCGAAGCATCGAAAAGGAATATGCCTTTAATTCATCCAATGATTGGAGAAGAGGTTGATTTAAATGGTCCAATGAAATTTTCAAGATGGTGGGAGAAGATCAATTGATGCAAGGATATTATCTAAACTAAAAATAAAAATATCGTTACCCTTTACCTTACCTTATTGAAAAATTTCAGATGTTTTGAATTCTTAATAGAATGGAGGCACCTTTTTTTATTGAACTAAGAACGATGCAGGCATTCCCGACCGCAGCGTCGGGAACTGCAATAGGATGCGGAGCTAATTAAAAACATTTTGTTGTGTCTTGTAAATAATTGTATCTATGGAAAAATTAAAAACTGTTCGAAGCAGCTTATTAAATCTAATTAATTAATTGGTCTGTTTTAATCATGATATTCGTTTTGTATGCTGCTATGTTTGGATGTTGTATCTTGAGTACTAAAAAAAGAAGTCAACGAAGTATCACTATGTACTTAAAAACTTAATTTAATTTTCATCAATCGGCACCGGCATATTTATGTAAAAAGGTAATCTGCGATTTGTTGAATTATTCAAGAAAATGGGCAATTTTTACAGGCTACCTTTGCCGGGCCTGCACAAAAGAACTAACTGTTAGATATGATCAGACAATTCTGTCAAAGTATTTCCTGTTTCGTCCTAATATTTTTTTCGAGTTATGATAATTTATCGGCTCAGGTAAATGTTGTTACTCAGCATTATGATATGGGAAGAACCGGCTGGTATAATCGTGAAACAACGCTTAATAAAAGCAATGTAAATATCAATTCATTTGGAAAATTATTTTCCCGAAAAGTGGATGACCAGTTGTATGCACAACCACTGGTAATCCAACGAGTACCTATTGCCGGTTTAGGAATGAGAAATATTGTTTACCTGGCCACTGTTAATAATTCTGTATATGCTTTTGATGCCGATTCTTCAAATGTTACTGATCCTTACTGGAAAATCAATTTAACCCCATCAGGTGAAAGACCGGTAAAACAGGAGGATCTTACCGGCGCGTGCCCTGGTAATTTTCAAAGCAACATAGGCATTGTTGGCACTCCTGTAATAGATACTCTTTCCAATACTATCTTCCTTGTTGCAAGAAGTATCAATTCATCTACGCAGGTGTTCAACGAATACCTTCATGCGCTCGATATCACGTCCGGAAATGAACGCAGCAACAGCCCGGTCCTTATACAGGCGCAAACACCGGGGAATGGCGATGGAAACGTGAACGGAATTGTACATTTCGATTCTCAAAAAAATAACCAGCGCCCCGGACTTCTTCTTTCAAAAGGAATCATATATATTGGATTTTCCTCGCACTGCGATTGGGGACCTTATCATGGATGGCTGTTGGGGTACGATGCCTCCACTCTTGAACAAAAACTAGTTTACAACGATACACCAAACGGCTATAACGGCGGAATCTGGATGAGTGGCACCGGCCCCTCTGTAGACAGTACGGGTAACATTTATTTTGCCACTGGAAATGGTTCAGTTGGCGTAACAAATAATCCCTCCGATCTTATCAATCGTTCGGAATCAGTTATCAGGCTTGACCCGACAACTATACAGAATTCTGTTAAAGACTTTTTTACGCCCAATAATTTTCCTAATCTTGAAGCGGCAGACCTGGATTTGGGTACTAGCGGGGTTATGATCATTCCTGGCGCAGGAAGAGTAGTAACAGGCTGCAAGGATGGTAATATTTACCTGCTCGATCAAAACAATCTTGGAGGTTATCATTCTGCCGGTAACCAATCTCTCCAAAATATCAATCTAGGGGTGAATGCTAATATGCATGCTCAGTTCACTTATTATAAAGGAACAGCAAACGAGTTTGCTTTTTTCTGGCCTGAAAATACAGCTCTGAAAGCGATACCGTTTAACCGGTCTTCAGGGTTATTTAGTGAACAACAGATCATCAGCAGTGGTGTTCAGGGACCTGTCGGCCAAACCGGCGCTATGATGTCTGTATCGTCAAACAATTCTGTTGATTCTACTGCAGTATTGTGGGCCAGTTACCCTGTCAACTGTGATGGTGAAAACTATAATTGTCCGGGAATCTTGCGTGCATTTGATGCAACAGATATTAGCAAGGAGCTATGGAACTCTGGAATTATTGCTTCTGATAACATGGGAAATTTTGCCAAGTTTAGCAGTCCCGTAATTGCAAATGGAAAAGTGTATCTGGGAACTTTTTCTAATCAGCTTGTAGTGTATGGGCCCACAAGCATTTTGCATGATACTTGTAACAGTCCAAATATTGCTTTGAATAAGCCAGCCGTTGCCTCATCTGTTAGTGGTGCCCAGTATGCCGCCAGCAATGCATTCGATGGAGACGCCACCACGCGCTGGTCAAGTGATTTTAGTGATCCGCAGTATATCTATGTAGATCTTGGCAAAAGATATGATCTGTGCCGCGTCAGATTAAAATGGGAAACAGCCTTCGGGAAGGATTTTCTGATCCAGGTTTCTGATGATGCGGCAAACTGGCAAACTTTGGCAACAATTACAGGGAATATTTCTACAGAAAACATTATTCACCTGCAAGGTACCGGAAGATATGTTCGCATGATGGGAACGGCGCGTGGCACGGGCTATGGGTACTCGCTGTATGAATTTGAAGTGTTTGGGACAGAAAGCACCATCAGTTGCGCTCCACCCTCAGGTTTAAAGGCAAGTAATATTTATGAAACCTCAGTAACCCTGCAATGGCAGAGCAATGGAGCAGATAGTTTTAATGTACAATATAAACCAGTTGCTGCCACTAGCTGGGTAACAACCAGTACGAAACAAAATCAGCTTTCATTAAATAATCTCGCATGTGGAACAGATTATTATTTCAGATTGCAGGGATTTTGCTCCGATACTTCAATTAGTCCATATTCATTTAATATGGCGTTTTCAACCCTCGCGTGCGGCAGTAACTGCGGTATGCTTCCCCCACTGTGGGCATCCCAGGACATTGGCGTCCCCACCATTGCAGGTGCCGCTTGTTTTTCCGATGGAATCTTTACCCTGAAAGCATCAGGCAATGATATTTGGAATATTGCTGACCAGTTTCATTTTGCATATTCCGTTGTTCAGGGGGATGGGTATTTTGCCGTGCGTATCGGCTCTATGGATCAAAGCAACGGCTGGAACAAATGCGGTATTATGATCAGGGAAAGCCTTGATCCCGGCTCAAGACATGCCTTTATTGCGCTCACTAGTAGCAACGGTGCGGCGTTCCAGTATCGTCAGTTTACGGACGGATACAGCAGCAATACTAATGACGCAGGATACACTGCTCCTTATTGGTTGAAACTGGCAAAAAGCGGTTCGGCTTATACTGCTTACCGCTCCGTAGATTCCATTCACTGGATACAAATTGGTACAGCGATAGATCTTGGATTTGGAAATAATATACCGGTTTATTGCGGGCTTGCGTTAACCAGTCACGATAACAATATTCTCTCTGTGGCAACGGCAGATCAATTCAGCTCGGCTGGGTTTACACAGTTTCAACTACAGAGTTTTACAGGAGAACTTACAGCACAGCAAACAGTAAAACTATACTGGACGACCTCGCTTGAACTGAACACAGATCATTTTATTGTAGAAAAAAGTAATGACAATATTCATTTTACCGGGATTGATTCAGTAGTTGCAGCCAGCGGCGGAAATGTCATGCACAATTACAGTTCGTTTGATAACAGTCCTTCCAAAGGAATAAATTTTTACCGTTTGAAAATGGTAGACCGGTTAGGCAATTACAGCTATTCTCAATTGGTGGTAATAAGAACCACTGACAGCAAGACGCCTTTATTATATCCAAACCCAGCAGGAAATGAGGTGAATATTGTGCAGGGAACCGATTTAATAAAATCAGTAACCCTTTATGATCTTCTTGGGCGACAACTGTTAAACCTTACCAATGCCGGCAATGATCCGGTTATCACACTTCATTTGTACAACCTGCAAAGAGCCATGTATATAGTGGAGATCAGAACTCAAAAGATTGTTTACAGAGATAAGATACTTAAGAAATAATATCCTGACGAATGTGTTCAGTAATTATGGCTCAACCAGGATTGCACCATGTTTACTTCGCATGATCGTTGGGCTATTAAGCCAATAATGGAGGCTGAATAGCAGGAGTCATGAATAAAGTTCTTTTAGCGTTCTATCTCTTTCTTTCTGTCTTTTGTTTTGGTTTTAGCGCTTGAGAATTAAAAAGGATTGTGAAAAAAATGGAATTTATTCTACACTAATTGTAGGGTTTTAGAGAATAAGCTCCTTAATAAATGTACGGTTTATCAAGTTTCTTCTTTCTACAACTTTGATCCTTTCACTGGTAATTTTTTTTATTATTAAGGAAACCGTTGAACTAAACGTCGGCAATATTGAACGGCAATGTTCTGATCCGCTTTCCAGTCATATTAAAAATTGCATTCGTTAGTGCGGGAGCTACATTGGCAAGCCCTGACTCACCGGCGCCATCAGGTGGATCAGTGCTTTTTACAACTGTCACATCAATCTCGGGGCTTTCATCTATTTGCAACATTTTGTAACTATCAAAGTTTTGCTCCACTACTTTTCCTTTTGCAATTGTAATTCCGCTCTTAATTGTTGCAGTTAATCCCATTATGATGGAGCCTTCGCATTGTGCCTGTACAGTATCCGGATTCACGTAGGTTCCACAATCTATCACGGCTGTAATTTTTTCAATCTTTATTTTATTATTTACACGTGCTACGTCAACGACCAATGCAGTAAAAGCACCTGATCTTTCCACAATGGAAACTCCTTTACCGGTATCTTTTGCAGGGGGTTGATACCAGTTGGTTTTTTCTGCAACCATTTTTAGAACCTGTGTATAGCGCCTGTGGCCTTTTAGCATGGCCAAACGAAAATCAATGGGATCTTTTTTGGCTGCAGCTGCCAGTTCATCTATGAATGATTCATGTGCAAAGCAATTGGTTGAATGATATACTGAACGCCAATAGGAGACCGGTACATAAAATTTCTGCAGCACACCTGCGATAGAATAATTGGGAATTTCATATTCACTATTAATACCTCCGGCAATACCATCTGACGCCTCAAAATTACTGCCACTCTGGTTACGTATGTCCTGGCATATTACTTTATGCTCCAGTGCAACTGCATTACCATTTTCTTCAACCACTCCTTTGCAAACATTTAATGAACATGCCCGGAACGGTCCCTGGGTTGTATCATCTTCTCTTGTCCATATTACTTTAACCGGAGTTCCTGATTGTATGGACAAGTCCGTAGCTTCCTCGGAAACATCTGTCATGCTGCGACGACCAAAACCTCCTCCCATGAATGTATAATTCACTGTTACATTTTCTTCAGGTATTCCTGTTTGTTTTGCTAACTGAGAACGGATGCCATTTGGATTTTGGGTTGAACCCCAGAACTCACACTTGTCCTTTTGTACATAAACCAGCGCATTCATTGGCTCCATGGGCGCATGGGACTGGTAAGGCGTTTCATAAGAAGCTTCCACTTTTATCATGCCATCGGCAAATGCCTGCTTGAAATTTCCTTTCTTTTTGAATACTACGCCTTCCTGTTCAGCTGCCTTTTTATAATTGTCTTTAATTTTTTGTGTTGACCAGGACTCGAGATCACCATTATCCCATTTAATTTCCAAAGCCAGTCTTCCCTGGTATGCTGCCCAATAAGTATCTGCAAGAACTGCTACCCCTTCGCGGGTAAATCCCATAACATCACGCTTGGTTTTGAAAACATGCTTAACGCCTGGTATAGCTTTGGCCTTCGCGTCATTAAAGCTTACGATTTTTCCTAAAAAAACAGGGGATCGTTCTATTGAAGCAAACAGCATACCCGGAACAGAAAAATCAATTCCATATTTTGCAGAGCCGTTTGTTTTTTCAGGAATATCACTTCTTGGAATCGATTGACCGATGATTTTAAAATCTTTCGGATCTTTTAATACGGGATTTTGCCGAGCTGAAAGTTTTGATGCGTCTTCTACCAATTCACCATAGCTAAACTTTTTTCCCGAAGGACGGTGAATCACTTTTGCATCTTCGGCATAACATTCCTGATCCGGAACTTTCCATTTATTCGCCGCAGCTTTGATGAGCATTTCCTTTGCAGCCGCTCCCATTTTTCGCATTTCAGTAAACTGGCTTTGAATGCTTCGGCTGCCCACCACCATCTGGTCTCCGTATTTGGAACGATTAGCCGGAGATTGCGTTATCTGCACTTTGTTTATGTCCACTTCCAGTTCCTCAGCGAGGATCATGGGAATAGCCTGAAAAGTTCCCTGACCCATTTCGGGGCGATGATTAAACAATGTAATTTTTCCCGAAGAATCGATGAAAATATATTGGTTCAATTCCAGACTGTGCTCATCTGTGTTTGAGAAATTTACTATCCGTGATTTTTTACCAATGCCGGGAAGATATCCAACTGCAAGTACGGCACCTGCCGATATTGCAGCGAGCCGGATAAATTTTCTGCGATGTATTTTATTTGCTGTTTTCATAACACTCAGAAGATTTAAATTTCAGTTGCGAGATATAAAATGAATAAAGTATCAACAAAATGGTTTGCCGGAAGTATTAAAGCATTTAATACAAAATTCAATTATTGAGAGAAAATTTTTATTCAGCGTTTTCAATTTATTTAAAGTTTAAAAGCTTTTGGCCTTCATCATTCCGGCTGCTGTTTTTATTGCTTTTCTTATTCGCGGATAAGTACCGCAACGGCAAATATATCCCTGCAGGGCTGTATCAATATCTTTATCGGTGGGATTTGCATTCCTTTTCAATAAGGCGGCTGCGGCCATAATTTGTCCACTCTGACAGTAGCCACATTGCGGCACCTGTTCTTTTATCCAAGCTTTTTGAACAGGATGATCATTGTTGGCAGAAAGACCTTCTATGGTGGTGATCCTCTGATTAGAAACTGCCGATACTGCGATAGAACAGGACCGTACTGGGTTACCATTAAAATCAATAGTACAGGCGCCACATTCAGCTATTCCGCAACCAAATTTCGTTCCGGTAAGGCCTGCAAGATCCCGAATAACCCAGAGCAATGGCATTGAAGGATCTGCTTCTATTTCATAGTTCTTATCATTAATGTTTAGTTTGTAAGAGGCCATGACGAAGCATTTTAGTATATCTTGTAAGTTACTAAAAACCTGAATTGACCCGGATGAAATTATATTACCAGAAAAATAATTTTATCCACTTTCAACATCACAAAGAACGCAGTTGTTTTTTCTGAATCAGGCAGATGAAATCTACTCATCATGCCTTAATCCTTTTGCTACACGAAACACATGCAATACGTATGGAAACAGAGCATCAACAGTTTCGGCAGCGCCGGCAGGAGAGCCGGGTAAGGTAATAACAAGTGTGTTTTTTAAAAAGCCTGCCACCCCCCGTGATAGCATAGCAAAAGGAGTTCTTTGCTGGCCATAGTTTCGTGCTGCTTCCATGATACCCGGAATTTCCCTGTCAAGTAATGGAGCAATCGCATCCGGCGTTATGTCTCGTGGTGATAAACCCGTGCCACCGGTAAAAAGAACAAGATTGTATCTTTGCTCACTGAGTTGTTTTACTTTTTCCTGGATAACAGAAAATTCGTCAGGAATAATTTCATACTGCCCGACCGACAAATTCAATTGTTTCAGTTTTTCGACAATCGTTTTGCCACTTGTATCTTGCCTTACACCTGCAGAAATGCCATCTGAACAAACAATGACTGCACAGCGCAAATTATTCGTTACTTCATTTCTAAAATCTGTTTTGCCGCCTTTTTTACTTTCCAATCTTATAGTTGATATTTCCACTCCTTTGTCCAGTGGCTTCAACATGTCGTAGATAGTCAAGGCTGTGATAGCTGCTCCATGCATGGCTTCCACTTCCACACCGGTTTTATAAATTGTTTGCACTTCGACATTGATAATGATATCCAGGCCATCCACCTTATGTGTTATGGCTGCATATTCAACAGGAAGAGGATGGCAATCGGGAATAACATCACTTGTTTTTTTTATAGCTAATAAACCTGCCGCTCTTGAAAATTCAAATACATCACCTTTAGGAACGGTTTTGTTTTTTATCGCATCAATAGTTTCCTGCCTGGAAACGGAAATGACTGCTGAAGCGATGGCCTTGCGCAGGCTGTTTGATTTATGTGTAATATCAACCATAAATTCTCAATTATTTAAATCGTTCAGAAGTTCTCATGAGAATTTAGAATTCATTCTTTTTCCATTGCCAGGTCTCATCTTCAAACAATTCTTTTCCCCATACCGGCAATTCTCTTTTTATTCTTCCTACGGTTTCTTCGCAGGCACTAATGGCAGCTTTTCTGTGAGCGGATGAAGTGAATACAAATAAACTGATTTCGCCGGCCGCCACTTTTCCAAGACTATGATACACATGCATACATGTAAGATCGTATTTGACAAACATATCCTCGCGAATGGTATGCATTTTTTCCAAAGCCATTTCCTTATAGGCTGTATATTCTATAGAGATTATTTTTTTCACATCAATTATATCTGCACGTACCTGGCCTAGAAAAATACTGTGACCACCAATTTCAGTTTTAGTACTATGTTTTTGTATACTGTCGGCAATGAAAGAAGCGTCAATAGGTCCTTCAACAAAAATATTCCCGGGTTTTCTTTCTTTCATACCGGTTGTTTGGCCTGTTGTTTTTTCCATTGTAAAATACCTCCCCTGAGACTGTATATTTTTTTTGTTTCACCAAAAATATCAAATAACCATTGGGCTGCCTGCAAACTTCTTTTTCCCGTTTGACAAAAGAAGATGATTGTATTGTTTTTAATTTCTGCAAGGTTTTCCTTTAGTTGCGATAAAGGGATTTTTTCAGAAATAAATTCATTAATCACCGGAATTTCATCCGGCTCTCTTACATCAATAACGGTAATGTCATCAGATCTTAGCAGCGTATTGAAATTTTCAATATCAATTTCAAATTTCCGGAAGGAGGAGGATGCACATAACCATTCATAATCGGTTTGTATAAAAGTTGTTTCATTTTCCGGTATCAAAGAACGGGTTTCGTTTCTTGCAGATAACAATACCTGATAAACCTGGTTGTTCAAAGCATTATAGGTGTGCAACTGGTTGATCAGCGGCTCGCCGATCCCTGTAATAATTTTTATTGTCTCATTAGCCATCATAGTTCCGATAATACCTGGTAATACACCCAGCACACCGCCTTCTTCACAATTCAACACCTGATCATCATTTGGTGGTTGCGGAAACAGGTCACGATAATTAACTGATGGATCATCTTCATTTTTCTTGTAATTAAATATAGCCAACTGGCCTTCATATTGAGAAACGGCGCCATATACGAACGGCTTGTTCAAAAGAACACAGGCATCGTTTATCATATACCTTGTGGAAAAATTATCAGTACCATCAATTACTATATCATATCTGCTAATAAGAGTCAATGTATTCTGTGTAGTTAATCTTTCATTGTAAGCAATGATTTTAATATCGGGGTTCAATTGTTGCAGCCTTGAGGCGGCGCTTACAGCTTTGGATTTGCCAATATCATTGACAGTATATAAAATCTGGCGCTGGAGATTATCTAAACTAACCGTGTCATCATCCGCAAGCCCAACCGAACCCACGCCTGCGGCAACCAGGTATTGCAACGCAGGGCACCCAAGACCGCCGGCGCCAATCACTAAAACCTTTGCCTGCAAAAGTTTTTGTTGCCCCGCTTCGCCAAATTCTTTCAGGATTACCTGGCGCTGGTATCTTTCGTATGGATCAATACTATTCATTTTATCCTCCTGAAAAGGGCGGTAATAAGGCCACTGTACTGTTCCCTTTTAGAATAGTGTTTTGATTTATTACCTGCTTATCCACTGCCACTACATATTTCTTACTAGCCAATGCGGGATAGAGTCCGTTCAATTCTCTTATAAGACTATCCGTGTCTTCAATATTGTTTAATAACAACGTATTCCCTGTTATCTCCGTAAGCTGTCCGAATATGATAACATTTATCTGCATCAGTTACATATTGAGAAACCAAATTTACTTAACCCATGGCTCATGCTGGTGTAAATAATAATTTGTATGCTGCTACCATTAATACTACGGCCAGCAAATATCTCAGTATGTTTTGACTGAGCCGCAATGATCCATAATAAGCGCCGAATATACCACCGGTAAAAGCAACCGCTACATAAGCATACATATCCGGGCTGAAATCTATTCCTTTAGTCAGCTGGCCAGTAAGACCGGATAATGAATTGACAAAGATGAACAATGCGCTGATAGCGGCCGTTTGTTTCATATCCGTCCATTTTAACAGTAAAAGAACAGGTGATAAAATAATGCCACCACCTATGCCAATGAGACCAGAAAGAAACCCGATTGCAGCACCTATCGGTAATGATAAATAGAGATTTGATTTCTTTAATTCATCAATTTTAATGTTTGCAAAAAATAAAAACCGGGTGATTGGTATCAATAATAATATCCCAAGTATCTTCTTATAAATAACCGGATCTACAGTTATCAGGCCACCTGCATATGCCATCGGCACAGAGGCGATAGCAAATGGTAAAAATATTTTCCAGTGAAAATGTTTACCCCTGTAAAACTGGATAAAAGAAGTAAGAGATACAAAAAGATTGAGCAGCAATGCCGTCGGCTTCATTACCTCCGGTGCAATACCGTAAAGAGCCATTAATGCAAGATATCCGCTGGCGCCACCATGCCCTACCGATGAATACAAAAAGGCGACGAGAAATAATAATATGTAAAAAAAAACGATGCTGGCCATCCTGAGGTTAAAAAGGTAATAAATGTATTTCCACTAATTCACCTTCCTCACACACTGTTTTCTCTTCATCTATTTTTATAAGACAATTTGCTTTTGCAAAGGAGCTTAAACGGTAGGACTCCTGTGCATGCAATGCCATAACTGTTTTCCCATCATAAAATCCTTTTAAAAAATGAGTGAGACCTGTGACTTTTTTGAAAGGTTTTGCCAAAGGAGAATGCATGATTTGCATTCCTGTCTTTTGCTTAATCATTTTTTTTAGTGCAGGTTCAACATATTCATAAAAACAAGTAAGCACTGATGCCGGGTTGCCCGGCAAACCAAAAACGAGCTTGCTTTCCTGCCCAATTACCTCATTCGGGCAGGCTTTTTTTCCAAAATACAATGGCCTGCCCGGCCGTTGTTTTATTTTATGAAAGATTTTTTCAACCCCGTTTTCTGCAGCGGCAGTTGCAACAAAATCATAATCCCCTACACTCACACCGCCGGTTAAAAAAACAATATCACTTTGCTGTAATGCATCTTTCAATACCTGCCTAACTTTCTCCAATGTATCTTCTGCATTGTCAACTTTTATTTGCGTGATATGTAATTGTTTTAATGCAGCTTGCAATGAAAACGAATTTGATTCATATACCTGACCCTGCAACAATGGCTGGCCGGGTGTCTGCAATTCATTTCCTGTGACAATGATACTGACAGAAGGATACGGATATACCAATACTTCTGTAATGCCAACGCCAGCAAGAAAACCAACTGCAGCAGGCGTCAATAAAGTATCTTTCGCCAAAGCCAGATCACCGACTCTTATTTCTGAACCTTTGACCCTGACATTTAAACCCTTTAGTAGATTGTCATCCTCTATAACGAGGGAATCATACCGGGTCTTTGTTTTTTCCTGCATCACTACAGTGTCAGCGCCTGGTGGCAGGGCAGCACCGGTGAAAATACGAATCGCCTTCCCGGATGATAAACCTGCAACGTCATTACTGCCCGCCGCCATCTCACCTTTTATCTTTAGTGACTTGTTTGCTTTCCAATCTTCAAAAGAAAATGCGTAACCATCCATTGAAGATTGATCAAATGGCGGAATATTTATCGGAGAATAAACATCTTCTGCCAATACCATGCCCGCTACCTGGAGCAAACGCATTCTTGCTGGAGGTAAGTTCGTTGCATGCTGGAGAACTTTTTGTTTTGCTTCTGCTACTGAAATCATTTTTAGCCTCCGATAGTTATCATGCTCCTGTTATGAATATCTTCGGGATGCAGATGTTCAAAATCGGCAGTAAACTGTCCGCCAAGTTCTTTTGCTTTGCTGCGGATACTTTTATGAATCAGTGGTTCCACATCTTCACCATTTCGCAGTGCTGATAAAAGGTCAGTTTCTTCTTTGGAAAAAAGACAATTCTTTATTTTTCCGTCTGCAGTTAGCCGCATCCGATTACAATCACTACAAAAATTAGAGCTCATTGTACTGATAATGGCAAAAGTTCCTTCATGCCCCGGGACTTTGTATCCTTTTGCTGTATCATGTTTCTCATCTTCCAACTTTACTACTTCATATTTCTCTTCAATTGACTGAAGCATCTGTTGCATGGTAAATACCCTATTGCTGGTCCATCGATTACCGGTGAAAGGCATAAATTCAATAAAACGGATATGAACGGGTTCGTGCTTTGTCCATTCAATAAAATCATTAATCTCGTTTTCATTTAATCCCTTCATTACAACCATATTCACCTTGACATGGAATTTTTTTTTCAGCAAAAGCTGAATATTATCATACACAACCTGAAACTGATTCCTCCGGGTGATGAGTTGAAATTTTTCGGGCTGCAGCGTATCTAAACTAATATTTAGAGAATGAACATTGGCTTGTTGCAATTGTTCCACAAATTCATGCAATCTCGAACCATTTGTGGTCAACGTAAGTTTCACCGGTAGTTTTGATAAAGCCTGGATAATATCAGCAGCTTCTTTTCGAACCAGCGGCTCTCCACCAGTGAGCCTGATTTTATTGACGCCGAGGCTTACAAAAATTTTTGCCAGTTTCTCTATTTCATCAGTTTGCATCAGGCGTGAAGACGGAGTGAATACATAATCCTCTTCCGGCATACAGTAAAAACAACGAAGGTTGCAGTTGTCCGTAATCGAGATCCGCAGGTAATTATGAACACGATTATATTTATCTATGATCATCAGTTCCGTCATTTAGTTTTAATCATACTTTGCAGACTGTGCTTCAAATTTATTTAGAACCATCGCAGCAAAAATATATTTTCTGTTCCTGGTATCTGTAATGGTTGCGGACTTTTCAATCATTGCGCATCAACATTTCATAGTTGTCCGTTGTATCTATATCAATTACACCCATTGTGAAAGAAACCGTGGCGACAAGCTCTGTTTGGTGCTGCAAAATCCTGCCGGCGCCTTTGTCTCCTTTTAATAACAGCAACTCAGGAAAAAATGTTTTATGAAATAGAGCCGGAGTACCTGCAATATCGCTGTAGCAGGCAGCCACTATAGGTTTCCTGGTTTTTTGCTGTTCAGCGAGCAGATCATTGAGCAAAGAAGAAGTAATGTACGGCTGATCGCAGACCATTAAGATAGTTGCATCAGAATCCGGATTTATTTTTGCCAATGCCCGGATGCCGGACCGGATAGAAGAAGCAATACCTTCTTTCCAGTCTTGATTATGCACAATGTGAACATTATTACCGGTAATCTCCCGTTTGATTAAAGCTGCATACGCTCCAAGGACAACAATAATTGGGTTTAAGTGAGAATTTCTTGCAGCAGATACCATGTTTTGTAAAAAACTTTTGCCTTTATAGGTGAGCAATTGTTTTGGTTTACCCAGGCGGACAGAGGCGCCGGCCGCAAGCAATACCACTGCACAATTATTTATTTTGAAAGCATTATCCAAATAACTTAAAGTATTTATCCTTTGTGAATATCAACTTGCTCAATTGGCAGCGCTGAACGGGAATGTATCGGCCCGGTGTTTGCCCTGAGCGATTGACCATTTTTTAAAGAGAGCACGGCTTTTATTTCTGCTAAAATAGATAAAGCTATTTCTTCTGCTGTTTCAGCGCCTATATCAAGACCAACCGGTCCGTATAAAGGAAAAAGCTGTTCATTGGTTAATGTAACACCTTCTTCTTTTAGCTCTTCTATCATCCTGTCTAATTTTTTTCCTGGCCCAAGAGATCCGATATATACCACTTTTCTTGCCAATAAAGCACGGAGCATTGCAAGGTCATAATTATAATTGTGCGTCATCAGTAAAAAAACAGTTTGATCATCTACCATTAACTTTTCAAGTACATTTTCAGGTTTTGAAACCAGCACCTGACATGCAGAGGCGAACCTTTCTTTTTTTGCATAGTTGGCCCGTCCATCTACTACGGTTGTTTCCCATCCGAGGACATCAGCCATTTTTACCAGGGGCAACGCATCATTTCCTGCGCCGATGATAACCACGGAAACAGGGGGATGTATAAGTTCAATAAATGCAGTCAGGCTATTATTCTCCGTTATATAATTTTTGAATGATGAGTTCCTGTTAGCCAGGGCTCTTTTTGCATCTGTGGCTAAAATATCTTTTAGAAATGGTACGTCACCGGAAATACTTCCATCTGCTGAGACAAGTAAACATGTCCCATATTGCGTATCTTTTTTATTCTGCAGGGAAAACAATGTGATTAAAACATTCTGCTGACGTTTACTGACTATCGCTTTCAAAAATTGAATCGGATTATTCTGATCAGATATGTCAATAGGCTCTATCAACACCTGTATAATGCCATTACACCCCAAACCCATTTCAAGTCTTGCATCATCTTCATCGTTGGTATCATAAGTGACCAGCTTGGATTTTTGCTCCATCATAACAAAAAGTGCTTTCCGTAAAGCATCTCCTTCAAGACAACCTCCGCTTATTGCTCCGGTCATTTGACCGTCTTCTGTAATAAGCATACGGGCACCAGGCCGGCGATAGGAGGATCCATCTACATGAACTACCGTAGCCAAAGCTGTTTGCTTTCCCAGCTTTTGTGCTTGATCAAAGGCGCCAATAATGTCACGTATCTCTTTCATCTCTCTAAATTACACCATATCTATTTATATTTTTTTAGACAGGATTTAAACAGAAGAGAAAACTGAATTCAGTATCGAAAAATAAAAACGAAGCGGTAAATGAGAATGTTTTGCTGTAGGATTAGGAAGAAAAAAATTGGTTTTAATAGTCTCTATTTTAAAGTAGAGAATTTATTTTCATAGAACTTCTTTACGGGTTGATGCATTTGAACCTATGCATCACACTAACTGATGAACAATACTAACACTATACCAATCCACTTATAAAAAAAACAATGCCAGCTATTGTCAGGAGAATAGCAAAATACCACAAAACCCTTTTCTTTGATAAGATAGAAATGGCAGAAATCGCAATAGCAATTTGAAACAATGTCACAGACTTGGCTAGTAAAATATGTTTTTGCAAATGAATCTCTGAAGATCTCTGAAATATTTCCGCTTCCTTTTTAATATCCTGTTGCTGAACTTTGTATTTTTTTTCCATACTATCCTTAAAATAGCTGTTGCCATTTAGAGCGACGATGTCGGCCTTGATTCCTTTGGCCTGATAAAACGCCCATTGATCTGAGGCCCTGATTTGTTCAATTAAAGCCTCATTGGAATGATGACCTGCAATCAGGCTTGAAATCGCTGCTAAAACCGCTATTAATGCAGTCGAAATAGCAATATAAAAAGACCATTTCTTTTCTTCCGCGGTTTTTTCTTTTTCCGCTTGGTCATTAATCTGTTCAGTTAAACCTTCGGTGGGCACTTCTTGTTCTTCCATAATGAATGCTTTAACTACCTTGACTAAACATCAACAGGATTATTATCCTAAATGTAACTGTCAAGAAAAACAAAAAATCACTTACCTCCTGGTCAGCACTATACAAATATCAGATTTATAAGCTACTCAACAAAGTAATTCCGCCCCGAATCGACCGGCGAACAAGTTTTAAATTTTAAAATGAAAGAGGAACAATTCAACTTCACGATACCATGTAATTCTCAGTTTATTTTGAAAGATGGAGATTAGAATTGTGAAGCACAGTCGATATATCAACGGGAAAATAAACCGTAAAGATTGGGGGTTGAATTGGAATGCGGCTTTAGAAACGGGTACTGTGGCCGGCATTGAAAAAATGGTAAATTTAAATTCCTTAGTAAAAGAGTAATATTAATGGCAAACTTCTTTTGAGCAACTATCTGATATTGATCTTGTTTTAATTAGGCAGATAAAATTTTAAAGGCGATATCAAAATCAGTTGCAGCCATTCAATATACGGGTCGATATTATTCTTAAAAATATGTTTAGTAAATTTTAAAATGGAGATTAAAATATTTGACAATGCACACCAGGCAGGCAAAGTTGCAGGAGCCTCTGCTGCGTACTTAATTTACAAAGCAATTGAAACAAACAATGCAGCAAATATTATTCTCGCTACAGGGACAAGCCAGTTTGAAACATTAAATCAACTGGCATCGGAAAAAAATGTTGACTGGGGAAAAGTATTGATGTTTCACCTTGATGAATATGTTGGGCTACCAATAATGCATCCGGCAAGTTTTAGAAAATATTTGCAGGAAAGATTTTTATCAAAGCTGCCTCCATTAAAAGCAACGTACTTTGTAAATGGAGAAACAGACGCCATTGCTGAATGTAAACGCCTCGGTGATTTAATTACACGCCATCCCATTGATGTGGCGCTGGTTGGTATTGGAGAAAATGGACACCTTGCCTTCAATGATCCTCCCGCAGATTTTGAAACAGAGCAACCGTATATAATTGTAGAGCTGGATGCACAGTGCAGAAAACAGCAAGTAAATGAAGGATGGTTTGCCTCAATTGAAGAAGTACCTGACCAGGCTATCAGCATGTCGGTAAAGCAAATCTTAAAATCAAAACATATCATTTGTTCGGTGCCGGGTGCCAGGAAAGCGAATGCCGTAAAAAACAGTATTCAACAGCAGGTTAATAATCTCTATCCTGCAAGTATTCTGCAATGGCACCCTCATTGTACTTTTTATCTTGATAAATTTTCTTCTGCTTTTCTTACACCTGATGTAATCGGGCAAAAGACTATCTCGCATAATCACGAAGAATCATGAGCAGCACCATGATCGCCACAATTGAGGCAGGTTCGTTAACCAAAAGGCAAACTTTCATTTCCATTCTCATTATTGGGTTGTTGTTTTTTATTTTTGGTTTTGTGTCATGGGTGAATGCTATTTTAATTCCCTATTTTAAGATTGCTTGTGAGCTTAGTAATTTTCAATCTTACCTTGTTGCTTTTGCATTTTATATTTCTTATTTCATCATGTCAGTGCCATCTTCTTACCTTTTAAAAAGACTTGGATTTAAAAAAGGGATGATGACCGGATTCTGGGCAATGGCATTAGGCGCATTTATTTTTATTCCTGCAGCTTTCACCAGGACATATGAAATTTTTCTCTGCGGTCTTTTTATCATTGGTGCCGGACTTGCCGTTCTGCAAACAGCGGCTAATCCTTATATCACCAGGTTAGGACCGATTGAAAGAGCGGCACAACGAATCAGCATTATGGGCATTTGTAATAAAGGAGCAGGGATAATTGCGCCGCTTATTCTTGCGGCTGTAATTCTAAAGCCTACCGACACAAGCGTGTTCAAAGAACTGCATACCATGGGCGCAGTAGCGAAAAATGTTGTTTTGGATGAACTGGTAAGAAGAGTTATTCTTCCTTACACATGCACAGGCGTTGCTTTGTTTTTTTTGGGATTAATAGTGCGTTACTCTCCGCTTCCGGAAATTAATACGGAGCATGAAAGCTTAGAACTTGCAGCGAGCAATTCTGTTAAAAAAAATATATTTCAATTCCCGCATTTGATCCTGGGGTCTTTAGCTATTTTTCTTCATGTGGGTACGCAGGTAATTGCCATTGATACCATTATCGGGTATGCCAATTCTATGCAGTTAAATCTGATGGAAGCAAAAGTATTTCCATCATATACACTTTTTGCAACGGTATGCGGTTATTTACTCGGCATTATCTGCATTCCGAAATTCATCAGCCAGATAAATGCTTTGCGAGTGTGCACATTGTTGGGAACAACATTTACCTTGCTCATCATTTTTGCCAATGGGCAAGTAAATTTTTTAGGACATTCGGTTGATATTTCCATCTGGTTCGTAGTATTGCTGGGACTGGCCAATTCACTGGTATGGGCTGGTATATGGCCTCTGGCATTAGATGGATTAGGAAGGTTTACAAAACTGGGGGCATCGGTAATGATTATGGGTCTATGCGGCAACGCCATACTCCCGCTACTCTATGGATACTTAGCGGATTTGTATAATGTCCGTTTTGCTTACTGGGTACTATTTCCATGTTATCTGTATCTGGTATTTTATGCATTTTATGGTTACAGGGTGAGAAGATGGATTTTTAAATAACAAGTTGATCCTTCTGTAAATAAAAAGATACTCTTTGCAACAGAAACAATTAAAAATATACAACGGTAAAATAATTACACCCTACAATATAATTCCTGATGGAGCGGTGTTGGTTACAGGAGATAGGATTGCCATTGTGAGTGATAAAAATATTGAGAATTCTGGTGCCATTGAAATAAATGCAAATGGGAATTATGTATCTCCTGGTTTTATTGATATACATGTGCATGGCGGAGCCGGGTATGATTTTATGGATGGTAGTGAAACAGCTTTTTTAAGAATAGCAGAATTACATGCCCGGTATGGAACTACGTCAATGCTGCCCACCACACTTACAAGCAGCAAGGAAGAAATGCTGCACATCCTGGAAGTTTATGAAAAGGCCAATCAGAATAATTTTAATGGAGCACAATTCTTAGGTATGCACCTCGAAGGTCCCTACTTTGCCATGAGTCAACGCGGGGCCCAGGATTCTCGCTATATAAGAGATCCTGATCCTGCAGAGTATAAAGAAATTTTATCCCGGTTTTCCTGCGTAAAACGTTGGAGTGCTGCTCCTGAATTAAAAGGAGCAATTGAATTTGGGAAATATCTTACATCAAAAGGAATATTAGTTTCAGCCGCACATACGGACGCAATTTATGAAGACATGCAAAAGGCATTTGAAAACGGTTATACGCTTGTTACTCATTTATACTCCGGTATGTCTGGCGTTACAAGAAGAAATGCTTATCGTTATGCGGGAGTAGTAGAAAGTGCTTATCTCATTGACGAAATGGACGTGGAAATTATTGCAGATAATACTCATCTTCCTGCTCCTCTTTTAAAACTTGTTTATAAAATTAAAGGAGCTGACCGCACAGCACTAATTACGGATGCCATGCGGGCTGCAGGCATGCCCGAAGGAGAAAGTATTTTGGGAAACATGCAGAATGGTTTAAAAGTAATTGTAGAAGATGGTGTGGCAAAATTACCTGACCGTAGTTCATTTGCAGGTAGCGTAGCGACAGCAGACAGGCTGATAAAAACTATGATGTCAATGGCAGATGTTTCTCTATCGGAGGCGGTGAAAATGATGTCTGGCACACCGGCTCGTATTCTAAATGTATCCGATAAAAAGGGGTCTTTAACTGCAGGTAAAGATGCAGACATAGTGATCTTCGACCGTGACATTAATATTCTAATGACAATTATAAAAGGAAGAATAGTATTTGAGCACCAGCAACTTTTTAGAGCCTTTTAAATGAAGCCGTCAGTACCACGGACTGAAAAAAATATTTACATCACTTTTGTTGTTCCGCCTTTTTGCAATGTATTACCAACTGGTTGATTTGTTTTCCATGAACCCGAAGTAAAATCAGGAATATTAATGGGCTTTGAATGATTTGCTACTGACCATTCACTCAACGGTGCAATTGCACTCCACGCCGCTGCATCATACACATCAATATCAAGTGGCAAACCATTACGGAGACAATCAATGGTGCGCCAGTTCATTAAAAAATCCATGCCGCCATGTCCGCCAACTTTTTTTGCCATTTCACCAACCTTTATAACAATATCAGGCGTATATTTTTTTTCCATATCGCTGTATGTCTGCTGATTTAACCAGTTTTCATTTCCTTCAATAGAAAACTTACCGGGCAACGGATATTTTAAAGAAGAACCTTTGGTGCCACTGATCTTGTAAATGCGTGAATAAATGTTTGGAGAAGTTACATCGTGCTGCAGTTTTATGGTAAGTCCCTTATCGGTGCAGATAGTCGAGGTGTTCATGTTTCCCCTGTAACTCTTATCCGCAAATGGCTTATAAAAATCATCTTTGGCAGCAAGTTCATTAGCCATTTTGCCCATCATAAAATCTTTACTCTGCATGGATATAAGATAATCCATTTTTGCCCCCCGGTTAATATTCATTACCTGTGCGACTGGACCCAGGCCATGTGTTGGATATAGATTTCCGTTCCTTAAATTTTCTTTCAGCCGCCACATATCGTAATATTTTTCTTTGGAAAAATTTCCTGCAAGCAGGTCATGTATATATGCGCCTTCACCATGCACGATCTCACCAAGTAATCCCTGCCTCGCCATATTCATCGTAAGCAGTTCAAAAAAATCGTAACAACAATTCTCCAGTATCATGCAATGCTTTCGTGTGCGCTCAGAAGTTTCAACCAATTGCCAGCATTCGTCAATTGTTTTTGCGGCAGGAACTTCGGTGCATGTATGTTTGCCGTTGTTCATTGCGTACACTGCTATCGGCGTGTGCAGGCTCCAGGGAGTAGCAATATATACAACGTCAATATCAGGGCGTTCACATAATTTTTTCCAGTCATCTTTTCCGCCAGTATAGGCTTCCGGGTTATGCGCCGAACCTTCCAACGATTTTTTTACAGTATTTACTTTTTCCGGTCGTATGTCACATAAAGCTTTTATCTCCACGCCTTCTATACATGTCATATCCGAAACATGAGACGGTCCCCTGTTGCCCAAACCGATAAAACCAATCCGCACTGTATCCAATTTCGGCGCAGCATAGCCACACATGTTAAAATGCCCGTGATGCATTTTATCTTCATAAATATTTTCTGATGCTCCTACTTTTATGAAACTGCTTCCTGCCAAACCTATTCCTGTAAGAGATGAAATTTTTAAAAATTTTCTGCGACTGGTTTTCATTGCTTAAATTTTGTGGAGTTGTTTTTATGATAGCGTTTATTAGTAAGCTTTCGTGTTTTGTTGTAAATTATTGTTTTAACCATTTATCAAACCAGTCAAAAGCTTCTGCCTGCATCTTTTTATCAAACTTATGCGGACCGGGATGAAATGAACATTTATAATGATCTTCAATGCCTGCCTTTTTATACCCTTCATTCAAAATTTTATCTGCACGCTGCATCTCCGGCATTGTATAAAGATCATCATCCTCATCATTCAGAACAAGTGTTGGAAGTGGAACCCGTAATCCGAGTATTTCAGGAAAATCAAGTTCATTTGGTAAAAGAGGAACATAAACCATCCATGTGTGATTTACCGATTTGTTTAAAAGAAAATCTTTCCATGTTGTCATAAAACCAACGGGAATAGCGCATTTAATTCTTTCATCAAGACCTCCCATAAACACAGTGCGCATTCCTCCGCCTGATAATCCTGCACAGCCAATACGATTTACATCCACATCTTCGCGGTCGCACAAAATATCCAGCGCTTTTTTGTCTTCGGCAAAAAATACAGCAGGCCATGTAGTGCCGGCACAAAATAAAGATTTTGCCATGGTGTGTTCATGCTGCCCTGCCCATTGGTTATATGCATTTATATTTTTTGGATTTTCAGGGTCTTCATCATTTAATCCATTGCGCATAAAATCCGGTACATCTTTCATCATTACTCTTCTGCTTGCAAATGGAAATGCATCAGGTACCAGGACAACATAGCCACGTTTTGCAATTTCATTTGCCCAGGCAAGGCCTTCGTAATATTCTTTCTGGTGCACTATCATCAGCGGGTGTTGCTGATCGGAAGTCTTTGTAATTTTTCTTGTGCCGAAATATTTATTACCTCCGTGATCATGAAAAGCAAGAATGGCGGGGAATTTCCCTTTTGCTCCTTCAGGCTTTAGTAACAGAGCTTCCGTAGCACGGCCATAAGGTAATTGCCAGCCAAGTTCTTCAATATGTAAGCCGTCATAAACATATTGTTTGTTTACAGTTACGGGGGGCATTGCTCCAATATCGGGAATTGACATTCTTTCCTGAAGACGTTTTCTTGCAGCTTTTCTCCATTTGCCAATATTTTTCCATTCAGCTCTTCTGAAAGAAAAAGCAGGCAATGTATCTTCATTTAATCCTGCTGCCCAGTCGCCGTATAAACCAATAACGCTGAGATGTTGACTATCAAAATTTCTATATTCCATATTTGAATTTGAAAAAATATTCTGTTCGTTTATTCCGGCTGAAAATCCTTTCAGCATACCGCTTGCAGCAGCAAGACCCGTAAGTGCAGTTTGTTTTAAAAATTCTCTGCGTTTATTTTTCATATGCGTTTTTTATTGTTGCATAATAAACCAGGTGTACAATTGCGACCCGTTCGTCGCTTCGCTCCTCAGGGCAGGCTGCACGAAAGTTTAATGATATTATAATATGGTACGCAAAAATGCAATGGGATGAAATTACAGGATACCCGCAATTATATGATACCCCCTGGTATAAAAAAATATTGAAATATTGCATAAATAGTGGACGATATTTTTTAATTAAAAAAAACCGGTATTTCGTTTTTCAGCGATTTATATTAATTCAATGAAGCTCTTTGCAGGTGTATTTTCAGAAACCAGTAAAATTTTTTGCATAGGATTTGTTGGGAAATAATAAGTGAGAATTCGTTGAAAGTATTGATAGCAGGATATTTAAACAAATTGCATAACTTCTTAGATCATTGGGTTCGAACCTGGCCGAGGCTACAGAATTGAATTACAACATTTACACGGAGATAAAACTTGTATCAGTTAATTTTAAATTCGAGCGGCCTAATAAAAACATTCTTACCATCGTAATCTCTGCCAAAAATATTGTAAATTATAACTTCATCGTTTACGCTTAATACCTTTAATTCTGCTTTTAAATCTTCATCGAAAATTTGTCAAAGATTCTTTCTATGGAGAATTATACTTGTACCACGTAAAACAATTATAGCGAAACTGTCGATTACAATAGGCTCCCAGTGGTTATTAGCAAAGTGTCTCATTCCTCCGACACCTTGTTGAGCTAAAAACTCTCCTCTCTTAATTGCCCCGCTTTCTTTCCCGCCGACCATTGCAGCACACTTCGGAAATGACTGTGCAGACAAATTCGTCTTCGCTAATGCCAAGAATAAAATAAAAGAAAATATCTTAACTAATGAAGTCATATAGTTTCGGTAGAATGGGCAACATGCTTTCTCATCTAACTTACGTCAGGAAAAGAAGGTATTAAAATTTACATTCACGGAGAGTTTTAAAAATGTAGAATTTTCTGAATGAATTAAACTATCAAGAAGGAGCATAAATCCTTCAGCAAAAAGTTCGAACTGCGGCCTGTCGGGACTACTTTAAGCAGAAATTAAAAAGTTTAAAAATGAATGAAAGCGCACGCTGATGGCGTATAAAACACCATTCCGCTTGCAGCCTATGAAGACGGCAACATTGTGTACATGCAGTCGAAAGATAAAAAGAGCGTGTATGTTTATATACTCAGCGGAAAAACAAATGATGTGATGCTTCCGGCAACCATAACCCTCTGCAGGATCGTTTTGAAGAAAAAAAGCAGGATCGTATTACTTGACGGGTTAAAAGAAAAGATACAATGGCAATCACTTAACGATGGAACAAATTATAAAGATACCTTCTGGGTTGCAAGATTAGACGGCAGGAAATTATACTGTTGCGTTTACGATAACACAATAATTTTCTAGCAAATAAATTGAAAAATGTAGGGAATGACCATGGCTTGCAGGCGCTTTTAAAATGGTGCGTTTCATATTTTGTCTTTTCCTGGTGGAATTGTGTGGTGTAATATTATAAGTTTTTCAGGAGGCCACCTTTTTCATTTTTCAGGTGGCGTAATCATTAAATACCTATTTTATGTGTGGCATTGCAGGGATAGTCAGTAGAGATCCCAATGAAGTAAATATAGAGCGCCTTAGAAAAATGACCGGCATTATTGATTACCGGGGTCCTGATGGCAACGGGCATTGGATAAATGCCGGTAAGAATACAGGATTGGGCCATCGCAGGCTATCAATTATCGATCTGAGTCATGAGTCTGATCAGCCTATGCATTACTTAGGCAGGTATTCCATTATTTTTAATGGAGAGATCTACAATTACCTTGAATTAAAGGAAAAATTATTAAAACAGGGATACACATTTGCAACCTCGTCGGACACAGAAGTATTAGTGGCTATGTACCACCGGGAAAAGGAAGACTGCCTGCGCTTTTTGGATGGGATGTTCTCATTCGTCATTTATGATGATGAAAAAAAAGAAATTTTTGCCGCCCGTGACCGCTTTGGCGAAAAGCCGTTTTATTATAGCTATAAACCGGGAGAAAATTTTTTATTTGGAAGCGAAATGAAATGTCTTTGGGCTGCCGGTGTGCCAAGGAAAGTGAGCGATCAAATGTTATATAGCTATCTGGCTTATGGAAGTCTTCAAAATCCAACTAACGACAGTGAAACATTCTATACCAATTGCTCTATCCTTCCACATAGCCATTATTTGAAACTGTCGGTCAACGAAATTTCTTTATTGGTAAAACGGTATTATAATATTGATTATACCTATATCGATCACAGTATTACAAAGACACAGGCACAGGAAAAATTCCGCGGGTTATTTTACACATCTGTGAAGAGACGACTTCGCAGTGATGTGCCTGTCGGCAGCAGCCTCAGCGGTGGGTTGGACAGCAGCCTGGTAGTATGTGTGATTGATGAATTGAGGAAGGGAAGCGGGCAAAAGCTCCACACCTTTTCGGCAGTTTTTCCCGGCTTTACAAAAGATGAGCGAAAATATATAGATCATGTGGTAGCACAGGCAAAACTTTCTCCGCATTTTATTACGCCGGGTGATGAGGATATGATCGATGATTTTGACAAATTATGCAGGCATCAGGAAGAGCCGTTTGGAAGCGCAAGCATTTACGCCCAGTATTGTGTGATGCGGCTTGCACGGCAAAACAATGTAACTGTGTTGCTGGATGGCCAGGGAGCAGATGAATATCTAGCCGGTTATGATCTGTATTATATGCACTTTTTTAGCGATTTAAGGGCAAATTATCCATCGCTTTACCAGGCTCAATATGATCACTATATAAATTTGCATAAAGACAATAAAATTAACCCGCTAAATGCAGAGATCAAAAAAGACCTGAAATATTATGTTCGCTCAGCTATGCCGCGAATAATCATAAAGCCGCTAAAAAGTTTCATTGGTCATTACAAACACAAAAGATCGCCTTTCTTTTCAGATGAATTTTATGCAGCCAACCAAAAAACGACTGTACCAGCTGTAGATCATTTTAATGATCTCAACGGTGCCTTGCATCATAGTTTGTTCAAGGGAAGCCTTCAAACCCTGCTCCGGTATGCCGACCGGAATAGTATGGCACACAGCAGAGAAGTGCGTTTGCCATTCCTTTTTCATGAGTTGGTGGAATTTGTATTTTCCCTGCCACCCCTTTTTAAGATACACGATGGATGGACAAAGTGGATCATGCGAAGTGCCTTCAAGGAATTATTACCCAAGCCGATCGCACTTAGAAAAGATAAGATCGGGTATGAACCGCCGCAAAAACTGTGGCTGCAAAATAAGAATGTGATGGCCAGCATTCAGGAAAGCAAGAGAATATTATATGATCATAAGATCATCAGCGAAAGAGAATATGCAAGCGCTATTTTTTCAGCTAACTCTTCAGAAGTTTACAATAAGTCGTGGATATTGTGGATGGGAGGTAAATTATTGTAAAGGTAAGTTGAGTTAAACAGCCGGATCGAGATCCGACTAGTTTTATTGCGATGATTCATGAATAAAGAAAGACAGCGATTGACCAAACAAGGTCGTGCCTACTAGGTCTTGTGTTTCCTCCAAGCCGATAGTAGCGCAGGACACGACCGGCCAACCTAAAAGAGGTTTGCTTAGTTTACGTTATGTTCGTAAAAACTGCGATTGAACAAACAGAAGGTAATTATTTTATTACATTTACCTGCCAGCACTGGCTTCCATTATTTCAAATAACAGAGAGTTATCATACGGTCTATAAATGGCTTGTATTTCATAACATTCACCTGTCAACGTTGGCTTCCTTTATTTCAATTCAGTTTCTTGTCATACAATAAATGCCTTTTAGGCGACACATACTTTCGGCTTTATTAGGTTTGACAGTTTTTGCAGTTTGCTGCAAAAAAACAAACTCCTCTTTTTTAATTCCAGACGGGATTTACACTGGAACATTTCAAAGACAAACTTCAACTGGTGGACAAACTTCAAATGTTACAATTACTTTTTCAGCTAACAATTGGTCAGGACAAAGTCAATTTGCAACGTATCCCGCTTTATGACATGGTACATATAGAGCAAAAGGTGCACATAGTGTAACTTTTGAAAACGCTTGCTTTTGGACGGCAGATTTTGATTGGACACTTATTTTATCACATGACTACAAAATTAAAATTGGCGGCAACGATATTGAAATTTCAAGAGATTATAATAGTGCATTTAACGACATCTACAATTTGACAAAACAATAGATTATTTAAAAAATTATGGCAGCCAACATCGCATTGTAAGCTTCCCGACGTTCGGCCATTTAAAAGTTCTCTATTTTTATTATTGAAATTAAATCCACCTTTAGAAAGTTCGAACTCCGGCCGGTCGGGTCTCGAACCTTGCGTTTGAATAATTAAATGTTAGGATTTTATTCCTAATGTTTGAAATTTGGTGAAATACCAGCGAATTGTTCAAAAAACGCCTGGCAACAATTTGTGAACATGTACTCAGAATAATATTTCCATTTTCCTTTAGACTCGTAGAAGAACGCAGTTAATCGAAGTGATTTTATGTACCTATTTGTACGTCATCTAATCGAAACCCTTATTATAGTGCAGTTTTACATTCTGTATATAAATTGATTCCTATAACGCAATGAATAAAATATGCCTTGTAAGCTGTAACTTCAACAACCAGGTTTTAATTATTAATTTAGCCAGTTGCGAGGGGCAGCTTTTTGATGATACGAGCACAATTACACGACAAACCACTAATGCGATTCTATACCCGTAACATAAAACTTACCTCACTGTGCCTGGCCCTTTATTTTATCTCAATTAATAAATCATTGGGGCAATCGAATTACCAATTGCCGCCAAATCAGCCGGAACAGGATGCCTGCAATGCCCTGCAATTATGTGGTAGCCCTTTTTTCACGCCATACAGTTATACGGGTACAGGCAGGAAATTAGATTTAAATTCAACACCCTGTTCTCCGCAACCGGGAGGGGGTGAAACGAACTCAGTATGGCTGCAAATACGTGTGGCAACAGCTGGTGATGTGGTATTTAAAATTAAACCGGTGAACCCGGGTAATGATTACAATTTTGCGGTATTGAATGTTACAGGTAAAGATTGCAGTTCGCTTACGCCACAGGATGTTATCAGGTGTAATTACAACCTCAATACTATCAGCAGCAGCATTGATGGCGCCACCGGACTAAGTGATACGTCAAGAACGCAGTTTATCCTGGCCAATGTGGTGGGATGGTCTTTTTGCGCCCCTATTTTTGCAAAAGCGGGGGATGTATTTCTTATCATGATCAACAATAATGGGAGTAATTCGAGCGGCTCAAAACAGGGCTTTAACATTGATTTTGATGGTTCCACTGCTACTTTTTTCAATACCGCCAACCCGCAACTGAGTAATGTAGACGAACAATGCAACGATACGAAAAGTATTATTATAAAGACAAACACGCAAGTTTTATGCAGTTCTATTGCCGCTGATGGCAGCGATTTTACAACCAATGCACCCGCAAGCATTGTCAGCGCATACGGCGTGAACTGTACAGACCGGGGTGGTTATACCAACTCTATTGTCATTAATTTTTCTTCCTCATTACCGGCCGGCAGTTATACTATCTCTCCCAAAAAAGGAAGCGACAACACTACCTTAAAAGGACTTTGCGATAACGAATTGCTGTTACCGGATAACCCGATTCAATTTATCATAAAGCCCGGCAGTAAAGTAATTGTAGATGAAAAATTCATATGCAGCCAGCAATTGCCTTATACCTGGAATAGTATGCAGATAACAACTGAAGGTGACGGTGTGGCCAGCTATACAACCGCGTCCGCAGCCGGATGCGATTCGACAACTATATTAAATCTTCATGTCGCCATAGCCCCGCAACAAAAGAACTTTTCAGAAATCATTTGCGACGGCGATTCTTATGTTTTACCATGGGATTCCACTGTAAACGCCGCTGGTATGTATAGCCACCATTTTGCAAGCATGAATGGCTGTGACAGTCTTGTGGAAAATGTCACCCTTACTGTTTTTGTACCGCCTTCTGGAAATGTCCGGGCAAGGGACAGTACGTATCAAACGGGATTTTGTCAACGCGGCTCACTGTTATTGGATCCGGGAAATAATTTTACAAGTTACTTATGGAATGACGGGCAAACAAGCCAAAAAATCCTTGTCACCGTTGCAGGCACTTATGGTTTAAATGCGAAAGATCAATATGGGTGCACGACGATAGATACGTTTGTGGTTGCTGCCTACCCGCGTCCAACCGCGGATTTCGGCAGTATTGTAAATATATGCGCCGATAGCACAGTATTACTAAATGGAGGAACCGGCTATTCAGCTTATTTATGGGATAATAGTAGCACAAATCAAACATTTACCGCAAGCAAACCCGGTACCTATTGGGTGCGATTAACCGATTCGCGTAATTGTACGGCCACGGATACGGTTAATGTAGTTAAAGTGGAAAACCCTGCTAACTTTTTAACCAACGGTATCTCAAAATGCACCGGTGCACAAGTAGTCTTAACGCCATTAAATAATTTCGAAGCATATACATGGAGCAATGGAAAAGACACGAGGAGTATTAACGTTTCCGCTCCCGGCTTATATTGGCTCCAGGTGACAGATCGCAATGGATGCACAGGGAAAGATTCCACTAAAGTGATTGACGATATATGCCCCGAATATTTTTTTGTACCCAGTGCATTTACTCCAAATAACGATGGGCGCAACGATTTATTCAGACCCAGATTTGCAGGGACTGTGTCCAACTACCGTTTTTCAATTTATAACCGCTGGGGGGAGTTGATTTATTCATCCTATAATGCCTTTGCCGGCTGGGACGGCACTGCGCAGGGAACCCGGCAACCTGTAGGCGTTTATGTATGGATATGCTCATACAGCCTGAATGGACGGCCAATTCAAACGGAAAGGGGTACCGTTACCTTAATCAGGTAATAACTTTGAAGATCATTTATATGCTGATCCGAATACACTGATGAACCTGGCAATTATACAATCAGTCCTTTAAAATAAAAAAGTCATGTCAAAGGAATTCATGTTGTATATCCGCAATGAAGGAGATGCAAAAGCGGCTTTAACAGCCGATGAACATCTTGCATTCATCAAGCAATGTGAAGTGTATATCGGTCAATTAAAAGCCAACAAGAAACTTATTGCCGCCCAACCGGCCGCCGAAGACAAACATCAAATCAACGAGTCTAAAGAGTCGAGATCAGGAATACAAAAGTTCATTTTTTGACACTCACTGTTGTTAACCTTCTAACGAATAAGAGTAACGGTACCTCGCATTACCGTTTTAATCTTTGCATTTAATTCTTTATAGCTTATCCGGCAAATGCATGCAAGAATAAAAAGATCATCCTTACAAAGAGATTTTCTGAAATATACAGCACAACAGATTAAACAGGATATTTGTCGGAATCATCCACAGGTGTTACCGTTTTTTTTGTGAATGCGAAAAGATAGAAAGTACCAGTTCTGGGAAAGAAATCCATTATCCATAGACATTTGGTCTGAAAAGGTTTTTGAGAAATAACAACTCCTAAAAAAACAGGAGCAACTATAGTGTCACTCCTGATGAGCATATTGTTACGCGCCATTCAAAACATAGTAATATTCATGGGATCATCGAATTTTTCGTTTATTAAAAATTCGCATATTTATTAAATGTAACCCATTCTCCGGAAATAGATTCCAGCATGAATTGTTTTTTTGAATTCTTAATAGTCGCATAATAAGTTACTCCGTTTTCATTGTCTACTTCAAAAAGGTTTATAATATCATAATCGTGAAAACGGCTTTTCAAACTGGATTTTAAAAACATGGGTAATTGCAGAGAAGTAACCTGTCTGGATGAAGCAATAAAATTGCCTTCTGAATTAAAGAATGCGGAAGCCTTTTGATCCTCCAGAGTAAAATCAACTCTATACAAGTCTTTAACAGTTGACCAGGCTGTATTTTCTGCATTAATAAAGGAGCTCTGAAATGAAGTTAAAACAGAAGATGGGGTTTTATCCTGGGCATAGCTTCTGGTAGTATAAATAAAACCAAGAATTAAGATAAGAAATAATTTTTTCATAATTTTTAATTTAGAATTCAAAGCTATATTGTTAGTTTATCTTAGTTCACCAAATGAGACAAACTACAAACATTCAGCGACGTATCCGGTAATAGGTTTCTTTTCGATTACTATTAGCAAAGGCTAAAAATAAAGTTATAAGAGGTCGGGGATAGTTCTTTATAAGATCACGTAATACATCCGGATAATGAGCTTCAAAGAAATCATTTTAAAGATTTTTTGCCAATTTGTTTCTTATAAAAAATTCCAATCCTGAAAGCAAACTGCGATCGCCGTTTTTTTCGGTTGACCGTGATAATCATCAGAATTTTATCAGCCTAATCCGGGCGTCTGTGATGACCGGTCTCTTAAAACCATCGGTATCCTGTTAAGTTGGTCTTGAAAGAAAAATGACTTAAGGTTTACTGCGATAATTTTTAAACCTCTCTCATTTGCTTAATGGTCGTTATTGGGCAAAAAATACCGGTATGACTCTGAGCCAAAACATTTATCAGATCCGGATAAAATTTTTAAGAAGTTCGATTCCTGCGCAGTGACTTTTTTCAGGATGAAATTGCGTTGCGAAAATATTTTCCTTTTCTACCACTGAAACAAAATCGTATTCATATTCAGTTTTTGCTGCGATATCATTTTGACCGATACGGTCAAAATGATAAGAGTGAAGGAAGTAAAACTCACTATGGTCTTTAATATTTTTAAACAGGGAACTTTCTTTACAAATGTCTACCGTATTCCAACCAGTATGGGGAACTTTATACCTGACCTTGTCCTTAACTTTAAATTTGATCACACATGTATCCAGCCATCCGAAGCCGGTAGCATTGCCCTCCTCGCTCTTTTTTGCCATCATCTCCATACCAAGGCAAATCCCCAAAATTTGTTTTTTTTGTATTAATACGGCCTCATTCAGAGAATCATAAATCCCTACTTCCTTAAGATGTCTCATTGCTGTTTCAAAATGCCCAACGCCGGGTAACAAAATCTTATCAGCATTCTTAACCTGGTCAGCACTAATTGCCACGACCGGAATGGCTTTTAATTCGGATAATTTTTTATAAATGCTTTGCAGATTTCCCCATCCACAGTTTATGATTGCGATGCTTATCGACACACGACCCAATTCAAACTTTTAATTCTACCAAGTATTTTAGCCACTATTCTTTTGACAATATGTTTCAGATTGTCGCTTTCCATGATAATGGTCAGTCAATAATAAGATCAACAAAATCTCAGGAAGGTGGGGTATAGATAGCAAAAAATTTTCTACACAGTGGTCAAATTTGGTATATTGTTATATCTTCAGAAATTACATTCCCCCTCCGGTTAAAATCTTCGGAATTAAAGACCGACCCCATCGGACTTAGGGCTGCAATTTTTAAGTAAAAAATATTCAAGAGTATATGCAGTCTAAAATGAGAAAAATCCAGACATAAAAAAATGCATCTTTCTATCAGACTTTCCCTGATGATTTACCGTGATGGATTGTGAAGTAACAGTCTCTCGCTATTTGCTTATCACTACCGTCCAGTCGCTTCCGCTGTAAATGTGATGTACTGTTGAAAAATTTCCCATATTCAACGCAAAGGATACTTGTAGTAAACTATTTAAATAAAGCAATGGTTTATTTTTTGCCACACTGCCGAATGTTTCAACATAAGGCATTTCACCTTCATATTTTTTTATTTTGTTATGGTAAATTGATACTTTAAGAGTGTCACCTATTTTCGGATCAAGTTGTTTAAAAATATCGGCGGAAATATTGGTCCATATGTTACCATATTGTACATCGAGAATGGCAATAGTTCCTTTTATTTTTTTTCCTTCCAGCTCTGCTTTCTGAAAAGAAATACTCACCACCTCGTTAGGTAAAACCGGTCCCACTTCTTCAAAACTGATGACGCCCGCAGCCAGTCTTGCAGCTGTATATGCGTATACATCCCTGCCATGGAATGTATAGGATTTTTCAGAACCTTTCCTGCGGTTTTTTGTTTCATCAATTTCCCTTATCGCTGCAATACCCAACGATTGGGCAATTAATGTGAGTGTGCCATTATCTGGTGTTACTATAAACTGGCCTGAATTTGTTTTTAATACAACCGATTTTCTGTTTGTTCCTACGCCCGGATCTACCACTGAAACAAAGACCGTTCCTGCAGGCCAATAACTCACCGTTTGCTCCAAGCGATAAGCTGCTTCCCATATATTAAATACAGGAATCTCATGTGTAAGGTCAAAAAGCTTTAAATCTGGCGAAACACCCATTGCTACTCCCTTCATGGCTGACACCGCTCCATCCTTCAATCCAAAATCCGTTTGAAATACAACTATTTTATTCTGTGCAAAAGAAAATATTGTTATTGCGGCTACGAAAAGGGTGCAAAATAAGTATTGCAAATATTTTTTCATCGCCGGAGAATTTTAAACACAAAAAATAATTGGAACTACATTGACACATAGACCACAATAGAAGATACACACACAGTCCCCATATGAACTTATGCTTCTATGTGCCTACGTGGTTAAATCAATTTTATTTTCCAATATCAAAAGCCAGTTTTGCAAATAAACGCAGCCCGTTAAAACCCATTTGCACAGAATCCCAGGGTCCCCCGGATTCGTTATCCCCAAACCAACCTTTTGCCAATGGATTTACGCCAATATCAGGATGAACATTAAACAAATTATCCGCTCCAACAAATAGAGATATTTTTTTGGAAAACTTATACGAGACAAACAGATCTGTAACAAGCTTGCCATTAAAATTAAAACGTTCGGGAACTAAAACATTCGGAGCAGCGTCTGAAGGAACCATCGGGTTGATACCCGTTTGGTTTGGATTATCAGCAGTAACATCACCAAAGCCCAATAAAACTATTTTTCCGTAATAAGTAAGATGTGCACCTACACCGAATTTATTAATATCATATTCCAGGCTCAAAGTGAATTTTTGTTTTGGCGCTGATGCGAGTAAAAATGCTTCTTCTCTGTCACTAAAGAAAGTTTTTTGATTGAGTACTGTACCCTTTAATGCCGAGGGCACGTGAATAGCATCAATGGTCATGTGTTGTAAATTGCCTGCCAGTAATGCTTTAAACCTTTGCCTGCCCCAGCTTTTAGAATAATCTGCCACAATATCCAATCCATAGTTGGTAGTATTAACCGCGTTGTCGAAAAACTGTACAGTGGTTACATCCGGAGGTATCTGCGAAGTAAACGATGCCGGTAAGGTCGGATCATCCCTGCTAAACAAACCGGATAACACGATCCTGTTTTTTACTTTTACCATATAGCCATCAAGAGTTATGGTTAACCCTCTTGCTGCTTTCCAGCTAAAGCCCAAACTGCCATTAACGGATGTTTCCTGTTTCAGTTTCGGAATGCCCGCCGCTCTTGCAATAGGATCATTGTTACTGGCAATACGGGATTGTACCAATTGGCCACCGCTAAAAGAGGTAAGCGTATTGCTGAAGTTTATTTGTTGTAAAGAGGGTGCACGGTAACCGGTGCTTACCGATCCCCTGATATTAAAATCAGATGCCACTTTATAGCGGGTTGCTAATTTAACAGTTGCAACAGAACCAAAATCCGAATAATTTTCAAAACGAACGGCACCATCCAATAACCATTCTTTTGTTGCATTTAATTCCGCATCAATATAAGCGCCAATATTAGACCGGTTGGCATTCACTACATCGGAAGGGCTGAATCCGGGAAATCCTTGTGAACCTGAAGCAGGTGCAGCGGAATCTCTAATGTTTGCATAATAAAAATTGCCCGGGTGATAATTAGTGTAGGAACCCTCTTCTCCTTTATAAATAGCATACCGCTCATACCTGTATTCAGCACCCAGCCCCAGGTTAAGCCCCTGGGCTATAGATTTAAAAGATTTGCTTACATCGAGGTTTAATGTATTCTGCAGGAAATTAAAACCACCGTCATCATAATGGTTAGGAGCAGACTGACCGATCTTAGAAGCATTGAAAGTTTTATCACCGTAATAATGAAAATCATTTCTTCCAATGGTATTACTCAGATCCCAGTTCCAGTATTTGCGGTTTGTTCCCCTGATACCCAAAGCCAGCGAAACGTCCTGTACGTGAGTTTGAATATGCGGGTTGTAATAAATTTCTCCGTCATTGGCAGTACGTAAAATGCCTGGAACTTTGATGAGAGTGCCATCGGCATTTACCGGGAAGCGTTCTGGTTTGGCACTATAGTTACGGGTATAAGCGAACGCATCACCAGCTTGATAATTATAACCACCGAAAGAGTAGAAGGTTATTCTATTGTTTGCACCGGTAGGAATTTCCATATTATACATAATACCGGCTGTTGTAACAGATGCATCTCCAAAAGCCCTTCGGGATGTATTGATAAAGGGCACTGCATTTTTATTTGTTTGCCAGTTTGTAGTATCTGCCTGGCGGTAAGTCTTACCCTGGGTTAAAAAATCTGCCGAAACATTAATGAACCCTCCATTCTTGCCGATGGATGCTCCATTGTTAACAGATAAAGTATAGGTTCCGCCATCAATAGCATTACCTGAATAATATTGGTTACCCGCATTGAATTTCCTGCTATTAAATTTATGATCATAATAACCACTCCACCCGGTATTGATCGACCAGTGATTCACATCTTTTTTAAGAATGATATTGATCACTCCCGCCATCGCGTCGGAACCATATTGTGCGCTGGCTCCGTCACGCAGGATCTCTATCCGGTCAACAGCCGCTTCCGGAAAAGCATTCAGATCCACACCTGAATTACCCCTTCCTCTTGTACCAAACAACCCAACAAACGCAGTCTGGTGACGCCTTTTGCCATTGATCAATACTAATGTCTGGTCGGGACCAAGACCGCGTAGCGTTCCTAGGTCAATATGATCAGCGCCATCGGCGCCGCTTTGTTTATTATAATTAAAAGAAGGCGCCATTATATTCAAAACAGAAGTAAGATCCATTTTTGCTGTAGGCTGACCTGCCTGGTTGATCCTGATAACGTCAACCGGTACGGGTGTTTCGGTTTTTGCTCTTGCTGCACCACGTGTACCTACGATGACCACATCACCAAGATCAACTGTCACTGCTTCTAACCGCACTGAAACTTCTGATTGACCTTTTAGTAAAACCGACACCGTGTTATAACCAACGCTGCTTATCTCAAGCACAGCATTTGCGGGAGCTTCTATCTGGTAAACTCCGTCTGCATTAGTGATTCCACCTTTACCGGAATTTTTTAGTTTAACAGTAGCATTTGGGAGAGGCTCGCCTGTTTTGGCGTCAACTACTTTAACAGTTACATTGTTTTGGGCAAAAAGCAGAATGGAAAACAATGTCATACTTAATAAGAGGATTATTTTTTTCATCAGTAACATTAGTTTGGTAATAAAATTTAGTATCAGCTAAATAGCACAATGAAAATAACGATTAATAATGAAATGCTTTATTTGAAAACTATTTCTGTAGAATGATATGGATAAAATATTTTTTTATTTCCAGGGTCTTTTATACTCATTGAGATAAATTGTGAATGATGTACGTCATCCAGCACGATAGCGGTCCTGTAATCTTTTTTATCACACAATAAATCAAGCCCGGTAATATGCATATCCCGGGCATGGCGAATATAAATTCCCCATGCGGGCAATTCATGGAACATAGAAAAATCCGGGTACGCTTCCGGCTTTTCGGGAACGCTGTCTAAAGCATCTAAAGAAATTCTTGCAAGCAACGCATTGCCTCCACCGGGATGCTTTAGCTCAATATTTTTGAGATAAACATTTGTGATCTCTGCTTCGGGCAAACCTGCAATGATTATAGCAGGAGAAATATTCCGCGGCATATCTTCTATCGGCCCTTCATATTCGTATCCCGAATCTGGCTTACTGGTTGCTATTTCAGCAGATACATTGCTTATCGTTATATTTTCCAATTTTCCTCTTTTCCCGCTGACGCGTTCACCGATCCGCAGAAAAATTGCATTACCGGTATTACGAACCTGTAAGCTATCTGCCTCCACATTTTCAATAAACCCTCCATCCACTGCTTCTAATGCAATTGCTGAACGATATGTATCAAATACCTTAATATTTATTATCCGAATATTGCGAAAACCGCCAAGAGAGGCAGTTCCAAATTTTATGGCGTTGGCACTTGAACGTATAGTACAGTTCCTGATCAGAACATTCTGACAAATACTTTTTGGATCATGAGATTTCAGGCAAATGCCGTCATCATCAGCATCGATATAAGAATTGGTTATAGCAACACTATCGCAATCCACAACATCAATCCCATCATTATTCCAAAAAGCCCGGCTGTCTACAATGATGCTGTCAGCGAAAAGATTTTTACATTGATCATAGGTTTGAACCCAGGCGGCAGCGTTTCGGATGGTCACTCCTTTAATCAAAACATTTTCGCAGTTACGAAAATATATAAGCATTGGCCTGATCTCAACTTCGGGCCTGTCATTGCGAAAGGCATCTTTTATAAGACCCTTATGAACCAGGCTTGCAACATTATTTGCAACCTGTCTCCCCTGGCCATCAATAACTCCTTTCCCGGTAACAGAAATATTTTGCTGGTCATGTGCGAGTATCAAAGCAGTAAATCTTTCCCGGTCATAATCCAATGGATTCAATACTCCTAACAGTACTGCGCCTTCCATTAGGTGTAAAGTGACATTTGATTTAAGATGAATGGAACCGGTGAGAAATCTTCCCACATCAAAAACCAACCGTCCCCCTCCCTGTTGATTAATATAATCAATGGCAAATTGAATTGAACGTGTATTCAGGGTTACTCCGTCAGAATAAATACCAAATAAAGAAGCCGGGTAATCCTTTGCGTGGCTTTGAAAGAAATGAAAACAGAGTAGTGATCCAATGAAAATTTTTTTTATAGTTGGATGCATATTTTGAATTTAATAAATGGTAACAGGCCCGATTAAACCCATCGATTGCAATGGTTGAATGGTTCTGCCTTCGTTCGTCCAAAACTGCGCGATCGGGTTAGCCACCAGGCTTTTTAAATAATTACCCATCGTAGTTGTTATTTTGATTTCAATATTATTATTTCCATTTTTCAGGTATTGCGCAACAGCATATATCCGTCGACCATACCATCTGGTTCCTGCATTTTCTCCATTGATAAATAATTCAGAAACACCAAATACTTTACCCAGGTTCATCCATTCAGTTTTTGTGCTATTGCCCACTTCAAAATTAGTCCTGTAAATAATGTTTCCGCAAAAATTTACCCAGCCAGGAATTTCTCTCAGATCTTTCAATATCTCTATTTCCCTGTTGATAACAGTGCCATCAATATGTCGTCCTGTTATTGACCAGGGTTTGGTCAATTTAAGAAAATCGCTATCACTTGTTTTCACAGGTTTATATAGAGGGCCTTTTTTTTCTTTATCCAAAACAATCAATTTCAAATCAGCAGGCCCCATATCAAGTATAATTTTATTATCGTCCATTTTTAATTTGTAGCGTTCTCCATTTTCTGCATCCCATATCCAGGGCTGTTTTCGGGAAATGATACCAGGTGCGGGAGTGATCTTTATTTCGTAAGATTCATTTATGCTTGAATTAACAAACAAAAATATTTCACAATCCTTTGCTTGGTAACGAACCTGTGTTATAAAAGGATCAGGTGAATCGATACTTACATAAGGATTGATTGCATATTTTTCCTGGATGCTTTTAAACCAGCCACTAAAACCGTTATCCGGTTTTTTTAAAATGATGAAACGATCAGGATAGCCCTTCATTCTGGTTACATACTCCTGTACCTCCTTGTCTCTTTGCTCATGATCCTTCCACCCCGGAGCTTTGTAAGGACAGGTTTCAATGCAAAAAATTTTTCCTCCGCAAGCAACAAAATCAAATAATTTTTTTGCAGTTGCTGTGTGTATACTTTCCACTTTGGTAAGAAAAATAATATGATATTTTCGTGGGCCATATTGCATATAACCATTTTGCATGACCGCATCTTGAATTACCTGCTCAGAGATATAATCGCAGGCATTGCCGTTCTGATGTATCGCCTCCCATATCAGTGTTTGCCAGGATGGATGCATCACAACGGGAAAGGGATCATTTTGTGCACCATAGATACTCCATAGATCTGCGATAGCTGGTAAGATTGCAATGTCAGCAAAGAATGTTGCCTGCTGCAATATGGCGGAAAGCCTGCTTTTGTAATCAATAAAACAACGAAAAAAAGGCCACCAGGGATTTCTTTCATTAATAAATGATCCATAAATAACCCAGCCTGGAAACAAAGCATCCGGAGGTGAATAATTAAACCCGTGAAAAATAGGATGCGTAGTTCCTGAAATGATACTTTGATCACCTGCTATCTTCATTAGTTCTAATGATTCATTAAAAACCATGTGGATATTTGTCAACTCCTCACAACTGATATGTTTTTTTCCTTTTAAATGTGCAGCTGAAGTAACATATTTATTGATCATCGTATATGCTCTTCCAAGCCTGTAATCAGTTTCACTCATTTCAGCACCCAGTCCCGGCCTTACCCAGGTTTCGCATTCAGGGATATCTGCATCAAAGCTTCCTTCAAGAGGAAAATAACCTCTTCCATAAGCCTGCACACGTGACTGTACTTTATTTTCCTTACACCAATTAACAAAAGAATTTAGAAATCTTTCATGGATCAATTCCGCCTTGGTTAATTCAAAATCATAGCGGATACGCTGTATTATTTCAGTGAAGTCCGTGTTATATTCTGCGCCATTATCGGATTCCAAAGTATTCCCCATCGCTGTTATCTTGTATAATAAAAATGGCAGCCATTTCATCAATCCATAGCCTCTTCTTTTTTGAAACTCTGTTTGCATATCCATGCACCAGTTTGCACCTTCCAACTCCAGGCTGTCAGAAAAAAAGGAACGAATCCGTGATGATAGCGGGCCAATTTTTTCCCGGATCCTGTCCGACATGTTTGCAAGGAATTTTTTAACTGCTGCTTCATTGTAATAATTGAGCACAGGACCAGTTGCTCCGGGTGCGCCTTGTATTACCTGCATAAAGGCATTGATCTTTACCAATGCATATAATACATATTTTCCTTCTTTTATTTTGCATTTTACAAATCCAGTGGGGATCTGACCGGATAGATCTGTTACATCATCAATGCTGTTTATAATTGATGGAACCAATTTAACGGAAAACATTTCCATTTGTCGTTCCCGGAAAGGAGAACTTATAGAAGGGCTTGCTTCCCTGAATAATTCTTCAAACGATACTTCATAATTTGCCGGGCCTTCCAGTTTTTTTGTTACGATCACAACAACCTGTGAACGCTCTTCTCCTTCCAGCCACTCTGCACCAAACGGCCATCCTGAACCAACGAGGAGGTCGCAGCCCATTCCAAGAGATTTTGCTTCTTCGAATGTGAACTCCAACATCTCAATCCATTCCTGGCTCAACCACTCCAGGGAGCGTTTTCCCAGATCATTTGTTCTTGCAGGAAATTTTATTGGATTAATTTCCACTCCATCGATACCGGCTTCTTTGAGCAGCCGAAGTTCCCGGGCTAATTCATCGTGTTCTACTTTATCTCCATTCCACCACCAACGTACAAATGGCCTGTAAATAGTATCAGGATTTTTAAAAATTGAATAGAGTGATATGCCTGTTCTTTCGTATATGTTTTCAGAAGAAGGTAATAGTTTTCTGAATGTAAAAGCTGTTGTTAATAATGATCCCTGTACAAGAAAAGTTCTTCTTTTCAAATCGGTTTATTTAACGAATTGCATGATGATGCTGATCGTTCTTTAATAATTTATTTTTGTCCGGGTGAAACCATGCAATCAATTTATTTTAAGTCTGCTGAAAAGTTTTCTTATTGCTATATTAAAATTCAATGCGTACAAAATTTCATTTTCATGCTTTAACCATTGTTGATGCATGATAGATAAGCGGGTTCTGGTCATCATTGTTCAATGGATCTCCGATTTTCAGATGTTTTAAGTATGCATCCGGTAAAATATTTGGTTCCCCGTTAAACAAATTTCCATCAGGCATATAAGCACAGGTCATTGCACGCCGAAATCCATTTGTCATATTTGCATTAGCGCCATGTATTGTCAGACCGTTGTGAAAAGAGCAACTGCCTGCCGTCATTGGTGCCGCAACAGGAGTTGTGTTTTTTAATTGCGGATATACATCAAAGATGCCATCCATATTTCTTCCAATGGTTATTTTATTAAAACTTGTTTGCGTATGTGAACCCGGAATAAAAAATAAACAACCATTTTCCAGCGTAGCATTATCCAATGCTACCCAAATTGAAATCGCTTTCTTATCAGAGAAAGACCAGAATGGGGTATCCAGGTGCCAGGCAGTTGGATTTGCCCATGGTCGTTTGATCAAAGCCTGGTCATGCCAGATCCTGATCCCATCAACTCCTGCTAATTGTGCAGCCATTTTACCGATCCTGTTATCAAACATTAATTCTTTTACCTCATTATTAGTTTGCCAGAGATTGAGTAACTGGTCAAATACTTTACCGAAATAATCAGCATCTTCATTGATCCCATCTGCTTCACCGATTTTTATATCCTTGCCGGGTATCTTTATTCCCGCTCTTTCTTTAACAGCTGTTGTAACCGCTTTGCGCCAATGTTCCAATTCATCTGCCGATAAAAAATCTTCTATAACAATAAATCCATTGGTTTGGTAGTATTGAATTTGCTCTTTTGTTAACTGGTGTTTCATAATTATATTTTGTTTATGTACAAAACATTTTGTTATAGCCGGGTCGTCGGAGTAAGAAAGTAATTTACCTGAAGTTAGATTTTTTTCAGATTTATTTATTAGCAATAAATGACTCAACAATATTTTCAGCAAAAAACCTTTCGGAGGCCATTAATTTTTTTGCATAGATTTTCCTGAAAATAAAAAATGAAAACTTGCTAAAAGTGTTTACAGGAAACCAGGCAGATCGTATAACTATTTAAGCTGTTCGTTTTTGATCTTTTCTTCCTGAATTTTTCAAAGGCAATCCCAATGGAAAAAGAATGGAAAATAACTAGTCTTTCAGCTTTATGACATCGCCGTTAGTGACATCAATGTAAATAAGTTTGTCCAGGGAAAAACGAATGTCTTTTTCTTTACCAAATTCTATGCTGTCTCCGGATGCTCTGCGGGCTATCAAAGTTTGCTCACCTGAAGAAAGATATACCAGTTGTTCATTGCCCATGTTTTCATTTGCGATTACTTTCAGCGTACAATCTGGTATAAAGTTCCCGGCATTTTCTTCACGAATGTAAATATGCTCAGGTCTTATACCGAGTTGTATTGACTTACCAATATATTTTTCCAATGCGCCAGGAAGATCCATGCCTATAAAAATTTTAAAGTTGGCTGATTCATTGATAAAAAAATAGCCATCCTGTTTTTCAATAACTCCTTTCAAAAAATTCATTGTGGGGGAGCCTATAAAGCCTGCGACAAAACGATTAAAGGGATGATTATATAAATGAAGGGGTGTATCCAGTTGCATTAATTTTCCTTTATTTAAAACAGCTATACGATTTCCCAGGGTCATGGCTTCGACCTGGTCATGTGTTACATAGATCATCGTAGCATTTATTTCCCGATGCAGTTTTTGCAATTCAATACGCATTTGACTTCTGAGCTTTGCATCAAGATTGCTGAGCGGCTCATCAAATAAAAATACCTTGGGCCTTCTTATGATCGCTCTGCCAATGGCAACGCGTTGTCGCTGCCCGCCGGATAATGTTTTTGGTTTCCGGTCAAGTACTTCTTCTATTTCGAGTAATTGTGCAGTTTGCATCACTCTTTCCCTGACTTCTGCTTTCTTAATATGCTTTAAGCGCAAGCCAAAAGCCATATTATCATACACAGTCATGTGCGGGTATAATGCATAGTTCTGAAATACCATGGCAATATCTCTGTCCCGTGGATCAAGGCCATTCATTTTTTTTCCATCAATGGTAAGTAGTCCTTCACCGATTTCTTCAAGACCGGCAATCATACGCAATAATGTTGATTTACCGCAACCTGAAGGACCCACAATCACCATGAATTCCTTATCAGGAACAGTAAAAGAAATATCATCAATTGCTTTGAATTTGGCGCTTTTCTTTTTATTGCCCGGATAAACTTTTGAAATATGTTTTAAGGAAACCTCTGCCATATTTTTTATTTATAAACAGTTATATCGAAAAATGCTTTTTTGATACTCTTGTTATGCGACATGCCAGGTCCAATTCGCCTGATGCCAAAATAAAATCATCGCCTTGTGTTGCGATACCAGTTGTAAAAACAACATTATTAAGATATACCTGGTGCGTGATGTCAGATGTAAGCGTTGAATCCGTTTCCAACAGAGGCGTTGAATCTTCAAGATGCAGAATCTTCAGAGGGTCATTTTTATCAAGTAAAGCCCAGAATGTACGATAGATGCCAACTTCTCCGTTGCTTTCTACACCATGATACAACATCAGCCAACCATTTGGAGTAAGCACAGGCGGCGTGCCTCCGCCAATTTTTTCATTTGATAGGGAAGATCGTCTTGCACGCAGAAAAGCAGTATCACAAGGCTTCCAATGTAACAGGTCCGGCGAACACGCCATGTGAATGGCAGGACCGGGATGCCACTGCGATGCAGGTGAAGATGCAAAATAACATTCCCCCAATGGTCTTGTTAATGCATAATAAATGTTATTGATCTTCCCTTCAAACAACAACATGTCCTTATTCTGTGAATCGAGTATGACGCCAAGGCATTTATAATTTAATCCATTATCAGAAACATATAAAATGGTAGAGTGGCGTTCGGAACTTACACAACAGGTGGTCATGTAATAGCGATCATCAATGAAAGAAATTCTTGCATCCTCGATTCCATATTCCTGGTTGGTATTTTGAGGCGAAATTATTTTATCATAATGGATTTTTTTTATTGAGGAACCGTCTTCATCTAACTCAACCGGCAATAACCATGATAAAGAAGTCAATGCATAAACGGGAAATCTATACGCATTGATCTTAAATTTTCTTGGATCCTGCATGTTTACTTCTGTTAACGGCCATTTATCTGTAACAAATCCTTTTTCTTTATCCCATCTTATTGAATGCACGTTGTCTTCAACAACAGGTTTTGATAAAGCTTCGGCAACCCGTACCATCATCATTAAATTGCCATTTGGTAAACGACATAACCCGGGATTAAACGCTCCAAGCACATGTGTCTTTTCTATTAACTCTTTTCGCAAAGGAGACCAGGATAAGTTTACATCATCCGGCGTAAAAATCAAATGGTCAGATTTTATGAAGCTGTTATTCATTATATCTTGTTACGTGATCATTGTTTTTTATATTTATTCAATGCCAATTTTACATTAGGATAAATCTCTACTCTTTGCAACGTAAGCAGTGCCTCGATGGTAGATTCCGCACCTGAATTACGATTTACATTGGTTGCAGATGAGATAGCATCATAACAACGTCCTGTTGCCGGCGAGTACATGTTTGTACCTGCATCGTTGGCTCCTAAAAACCAGGCAGCGAGGTGGCCAGCCATGTCGGCATATTTGTCCTGTCCTGTTTCTTTGTATGCTTCAGCGGTGGCAAACACCATCGTCTCGATGCCATAGGCTATCTGGTCATAATTGTTTTCCGTGAGTGTTTGAAATGCATCACCAATTTTGGAAATAGCAAACGAAGATTTAAAACCGTTTTGTAAAAGCCAGGGATAAAAATTATCAACTTCAGCCATAGCTTTTGTTGTATACTGAAGATCCTGAAGAAAAATACCGGTCTGCATTAATGCATATGCCTGTAAATTACCATAGGCATGCCATGTATTTTCCCAACTTAAAAAACAGGCATAAGGATAATGTGTTGCATCGCCCTCCTGCATTAACACGATTCCATCCGCCAGTTTTTTTATATAGGTTTTTATAACATCATCATTGTTGGTGGAACAATAAGATATCAGCCCAATGATAAGGACTGCTGACTGGTCTGTACCACTGCCCGCCGGCAACCATTCAGGAACAGTAATACCATTCACCAGTTTGGTAGTTACAGCAATGCCGACGAGATCTGTTTTTATTTTTGTTACAAGGTTATCAACTGCAGTCACCATTTTCGCATATAATTGTGCATCCTTATTTTTTATAACAGGCTCCGCCTCAGTAAGTGCTTGTAAAGCTCTCCATGACCACCAGTTTGCATTATCTATACTCGTTGCACCCGCTTTATTAATCAACCCGTTTGTAAATAAGAAATTATAGAAATATCCATTGGCCGACTGCATCTCAAGAATGAATCGTAATAAATTGAATGTTTTTGATTGTGTGGCCGTATCAGAAGAAAATGTTGGGCTTCTTAAATAAACGAGTGCAGCTCTTGCAACATCATCTGTACATGTAAAACCTTCGCCGGTGGCATCCACGAGATGGTAATCAGGTGCCTCTGCGTAAATATATACTCCGGCTGCTCTTGTTCCTGTTGAAAAAATAACTGGCGTATATAAATAATCAAGATGACTCGTATTAACCAGGCTTGAATCTTTCGGGGTAACTATTGGCTGGTGACCATTGACGGATTTTGTGCAACCCAGTATGATAAAACCAATGGCATACAAACAGAATTGGTTTATTTGTTTTTTCATGACGTTATTTTATATTCATTTCATTTAAAATTTCATCTAATGATATTGTCGCAAATCCAGTGGCTGAATCAGATACCGCATAAGGTATGATCAACAGATCACCGTGACGGATCAAGCCGCAAGTGTATACTACATTGGGCACATATCCTTCGCGTTCCGATTCATCTGCTTCAATAAGCGGTTTATCCAACCTTCCGATTACGCGGGAAGGATCATGCAGATCGAGTAATATGGCGCTGATCACATAAGTACGCATGGCTCCCACTCCATGTATAAGCAATAACCAGCCTTTTTCCGTTTTCACAGGTGATCCGCAATTGCCTAACTGTACCAATTCCCATGTAAAATGTGGTTCCAACAGCAACTCGTAGGTTTCCCATGTATAGATATCTTCTGAGAACATGATATTGATCTTTTCACCTCCCTGCCGCGATATCATTACATATTTTCCATTTACTTTTTCAGGAAATAACGCCATGCCTTTATCCGATACGGCAGCTCCATATAATGTTCGAATTTTAAATACATTAAAGTCGGTTGTTTCTATAAGTTGCGTTTTTATATACTTACCATCGTAAGCGGTGTAGGTACCATAATAACAACTGTGTTCTCCATCAATGAATTTTACCAGGCGCGCATCCTCAATACCTTTTCTTTCGTCCTTTGCATTTGGAAAAATTACTTTTTCATTAATGGGCAGATCGTATGAAATTTCGAGGTCGTAATTTGTGTCCAGTATATTTTCAAGTATTCCAAGAGAATGAAATGATGAATAGCCGGTTGTTTCAAATGAATTTAAAATATGAGTTGCTTCTGCCAGGGAAAATGAATCGGGTAAAATATTTAAAATGTTCTTATCAAATCCAGGCGTAGTTTCCGCACGCTTCTTAATAAAATCTTTATTGTAGCTCGTATCAATCCTTTTTTCCAAACAGGTAAAAAACCCTGAAGCGTTATCCAACGTGATATTAGCCTTGTCATCAACTACACCGGTTTGAAATACAATTGAAGAAATGTGTCCTTCGCCTGTAGCTCTCAGGCTCATTACAAATCGTTGCTCCCCCGGTTGCAAACCGCCCTGGTCAGGATGTGCAACGATGGAAGGATTGAACAACGCGGCCGATTGTATGGAATATTCTTTGGTAAAAAATGTGCCCACTAATAATTTTCTTTGGTGAGAGAAATGCGAAAGATCAATCCTGGATTGATATTCTATCCTGTTAAAATGATTTAAAAATATTTCTTCAATGTTCCGATGGCGGCTAACAAAGTCCTTCATCACTTTTTCCAGGCATCCGTCAACTTCTGCATCGGTCAGGTTTTCCAGCCGTCCTATCACATTGTTGATTCGATTTTTTCCAGGGAGATATAAAAAGTGTGTGATCACTCCTTTTGCCGAAGCGTGTAAACGAATTGAATTTTTTGTGATCTTCATTATTTAGTTTGTTAATGTGTCGGGCCACTAAAGTGGCCAGACACCTGATTAATCTTTTAAACCGGTGGAGGCCATACTTTGAATAAAGTGTTTCTGAAAAAAAAGAAATGCTATCATTACAGGAAGTGCGAGTAAGACGGCTGCAGCAATTTTAACCCCCAATTGATTATCTGCTCTGCCACCCACTGCGAATAGTGTTACCAATTGCGGCATCGTCATTAATTGTTCATTGCGAATTACAATCAACGGCCACAATACTTCATTCCATGAGCCAATAAAAGTTAGAATGGCCACTGTTACCAATGTTGGTTTTATATTTGGCCATAACACTCGAAAAATAATTCCCAGCTCATTGCAACCATCTAACCTTGCTGCGTCAATCAATGCCTGGGGTAAACCCTGGAAGGCTTGCCTGAACATAAGAATGGCAAACGCACTCACTGCAAACGGGACAATAAGTGCAAGGAATGTATCTACCAAATGCAAATTCACCATAGTAATATAATTCGGGATCAACGTGATTTGAAAAGGAAGCGACATCGTAAAAACTATAACATAGAATATAAGCTGCCGGCCTTTAAATTTCATTCTTGACAAAGCATATCCTACTGTAGAGCCGGTTATCATTACCAATGTGGTGCAAAAACTTGCTACCAGCAAACTATTGAGCAGGGATCGGCCAATCGGGATTTTTTTTATCATCAACCTGAAATTTTCCCATCCCGCATGAGAAGGCCAGACAGTCATTTTGCCAATTTCATTTTCAGGGGCAAATGCAGCACCCATCATCCAGATAAAGGGGTATAGAAAAGTTATAGCAGCAATTAATAAGGCTCCATACATAAATAATCTGCCGAATGAAAATTTCTCTTTCATTATTTAAACTTCTTTTTCAATAAATTTTTTTTGTAGCACCACGACCGTCATTATCATTATAGCATAAAAGAACCCCAGCGTGGCAGAATATCCCATATTGTAATATTGAAATGCCTGCTTATAGATGTATAACACTGCCGAAAGTGTTGTATTTAATGGTCCGCCGCCAGTCATGATATATGGCTCGATAAAAAGAGAAAAGCCCCCGATTGTTGAAAGTATCACTACCATAAAAACAGTGGGATTTATCATGGGCAAAGTGATGTGATAAAATTGTTGCCATTTGCTTGCGCCTTCCATCTTTGCTGCTTCGTAATACTGTGGTGGCACGGTTTGCAAGCCAACAAGAAAGAGGATCACATATAAACCAACATTCTTCCAGGTAGCCATAACGGCAATAGAATAAATAGCGATATCAGGATCAACCAGCCAACCTGATTTGTGCCCCCCCAATCCAACGAGCATTCTATTTATTAAACCAGAGTCAAATCCTAATAATTGCTGCCACAAAATGGTAACTACCACACCCGAAACAATGACTGGCATAAAAAAAGAAGCCCTGAAAAAAGAAATTGCTTTGATCGCATGATTAAGCAAATAAGCCAGGAACAAAGAAACAATTAACTGCAGGGGAATGTGCAATAATAAAAATTTAAGTGTATTCCCGATTGCTTTCCAAAATAAGCGATCATGAAACAGCCGCGAGTAATTAGCAGTGCCTATAAATTTCATAGGAGCTATAATATTCCATTTATGAAACGTGAGAAAAAAACAAAAGAAAACCGGAAATAAAACAAACACTCCGACAAAAACCAGGTAGGGGGATACAAGCAAATAAGGCAATAATTTTTTCTTTTGAAAAAATGCAGCTTTTTTACTGGTATTTTCTATTGCTAACAGCATGTGTTTTCTGAATTGTAATATTGCGCCATTTTTGTGGCCTGTTCTGCCATCCTTATTGATTCTACGGCATTGCTATCATCTATGACCCTTGCATGTTCATGGTTCCTGATCCAGGCCCATTGATCCTGCAGCATGGCAGCCAACATTTCCCGGTAACGGCCCTGCTTTCCTGATTTATCACCGTATTCAAATGTTATGTGATCATCATAAACTATATCTGTAAACCTTCCCCTCACTCTTTTAATTCCGGAAGAATTATCGTTAGATAAAAAAGTTAATTCTCCCATAATTTCCCGGAGGGTTATTAAATCTTTTTTTCGAAGAAGACCATGCAATTTCATTTTTACAGGTATCCATTCATAGAGAGTGATTTCTCCTCTTTCAAATTGCAAGCGCATCTCCTGCCTGTCTAAAACTATTGGCTGATCAAAGCCATGATAAAAATTTACAATTCCATTACGGTATAATACGGTCGCCTGCACACGATCAACCAGTTTCATTTCAACACCCGGTCGCTGCAACCCGACGGCATTTATAACTTTTCCTTCTCCAAGCCATCCTGAAAACATGTCAAAAAAATGAACCCCATGCTCTATAAATATTCCACCACTTTTTATCTCATCCCAAAACCAATGATCACGGCTAAGATTCTCATCACTTGCATAATTTTCGAAAAAACCGTGAAGAAAATTTCCGAGTACCTTTTGATCAATTATTTTTTTCACAGCTCCATATAAAGGATTGTATCGCTGCACAAGATTCACTGCATATAACAATTGAAGTGAGCTGGCTAAAATTTGTAATTCCTCTGCTTCACTTATTTTTAATGCAGCAGGTTTTTCACAAATCACATTTCTGCCTGCCAGCAATGCTCTTTTAGTTTGTTCATAATGCAAAAAAGGCGGTGTTGCTATATACACCAGGTCAATGCTATCTTCTTTTAAGAATTCTTCATAATTAGTATATGCTTTTGCGTTTAATTCAGTGCCCATTTGTATGGCGGCCGGTTCATTAATATCTGTTACCGCGATGATTTTTATTTCCGGAATTGATAAAAATGCTTTTGCCGCAAAACCGGCAAAGCTGCCCGCACCAACAATTCCAATATTTAATTCATTTTTCATAACATCGTTCCACCCCACCAAAAGAGAGCAAAAAGAATCTTGTAAGATTATTTTTCTTTGCCTAATAACACATTTACTGCAACCTCAGCATCCTGAATTGCTTTTTCAGGAGTTTTTTTTCCGTACACTACACAGGCTTCATATTCCTGTGAAATAATATCCAGCACTTCTACAATTACTTCAGAATTATCATCGCCTTTTACAAATGGCAATTGTTTTACAAAAGGCACCAGCATTGGGTTCGCTTTTAAAAAAGCAGTATAATAGGAGTCCGTCAATAAATTTTTTCGTCGCGGAAACTGGCCTGTTACCTGTAGCAATTGAAGATCACCTTCTTCATTGATCATCGTCTTAATAAATTCCCAGGCTTTTTGCGGATCGCTGCATGTATTGAAAATCACGATATTTTTCGGGTCAGCATAAGTATAGACCGGCCCCGTGTGATCATCAGGAACAATCTCTTCATAATAATCATATTTGAAAGCAAGGTTTGGAATGCCATTAAGATGTTGAATTTCCCAGGGACCTACCCATTTGGTTGCAATAGCCTGGGATACAAAAATATCCCCGGCGGCAACTTCAGATTCCTTTGAAAAATAATCATCCCTGTAAAGGCTTTGTAAAAAACGAAAAACACCAATCGCGTATTTATTATTGAAAGCTGCTTTGTTATCCAGGATCAAGTGGCCACCTCCCGACGCGGCAAGATACAAGGGATAAAAATTGAAACGCATCTCATACCACACCGGCTTTACTGCCGTGTAGCCAAAACGTTTTTTTACGGAACTATCTTTCGTGTGATCTTTTATTATGGATGCAGCTTGCCGGTAAGCACTATATGTTTTTGGCAACTCTGTTATTCCATTCGATGCAAAAATATTTTTGTTATAGATGGTCATTATGGGATTTACTTTCCACGGTACCTGGTATATATGGCCATCGGATGAGGTGATCTCTTTTATAACCGCGCTATCACATCTCTCGTAAATAAAATCTAAAAAACCCTTTAATGTATCCAGTGGGATCAGCACATGTGCACTTGCATACATTTCTACATTACCCTGCCACATATTAGCATATATATCCGGCGTGGTTTTTCCTACAACAGCAGCCAGAATAACTTCTTCGCTGGATTGCCCTTCCGGTATAGGCTGCATGTGAACCTTATCAACATTGTTGTGATTCCAGGTATCGGTAAAACCAGTACATAATTTTATTTCCTGGTTATTATTTGAACACCAGAAAAGCAATTCTTTATTTTTTACTGCAGTATTTCTGCAGGAAGGAACTAAAAAAATAAGAACTGCGAAAAACCAAATTCGTTTGAAATGCAACATATGGAATTGAATCAGTACTAAATGCTAACGCAGGCTGCAATTAATTTCTTCATCTGTAAAACAAATTCTTATTAAAAAACCCCCGACAGTTTTTTAGTTTCCTGCGGGGGTATTTAAATTAATTAACCCTCGGAATATTCTCAGAGCGTATTTTGATTTATAAAAATAGAATGTACCTGTGGCCCGTCTAATGCAATATTGTAGAACATTACATCATCCAGATCACCTGTCCAGAATCCACCATAATTAACCAGGAAATTACCCGTTGCATCCACAGTTAAGTATTTGCTTGTAGGAAGATCTGAGCCAATTGTCATGTTTATGTTAGGAACAGTGATAGGTGCACCAGGAACATTTGTCCATTCTTTTACTAAACTGCCGTTGATATAAAAATCTTCAACACCCGCCTTAAACGTAACTACCAAATTATACCACGTAGGACCCGGCACTATTGCT
>Ga0207106_1011_pt1 | contig 58378 bp, 49 predicted proteins | sample Alteio_BWMinHeat_78_FD_153535 | JGI IMG/M metagenome (GOLD analysis project Ga0207106, IMG submission 153535) | Enriched cells from forest soil in Barre Woods Harvard Forest LTER site, Petersham, Massachusetts, United States -... | ecosystem: Environmental > Terrestrial > Soil > Temperate forest >...
ACAGTGCGACGCTTTACAATTTTCAAAACCAAATTCTTTCAAATAGAATAGACAGCCAGATATTGAAAGCGACAAGGAAGACACAATTGAATCTTGTGAGCACTGAAATGTATGCACCCGTTATTCATGGCTGGGGTTATGATGAGATCATTTCAAACCTGGCGCAGGTTTCGGCGATGGTACAGGCAACAAAAGCCCTTATATCAAGGGGTTATCTCGCTGCACAATACAGAACAATTGCCCTGCAAAATCAGTCATTGCTTGATACGCTCTTGCTTTCCACAAAAGACCTTGTAAAAACGGTTACCGAGCAATACATTACAGCCTATGGTGACCAGCTTACACTGGATTACAGTAAAGAATTATTTGATCTGCTAAAAAATGAAGAACTCGTTTTAAGAAAGCTGGCACAGTCAAATATTATTAAACAAACAGATTTCCTTGCTTTTAATATTACCATGCAGCAACAAGAGCTGACTTACCTGCAGGCACAAATTCAATACAACGCCGATTTTCTTACGCTGAATTATTTAGCAGGAATTATGGACACGACCATTAATCGCCTTGAAGAGCCCAAACTCGGAGACAGCCTGGTTCATGATTTCTACAGTTCCGTCTTTTACAAACGGTATATAACCGATAGTTCGCGTATCGTGAATGAACGTAAACTAATTGATTATAGTTACCGGCCCAGTTTCGATGCTTTCACTGATGCCGGTCTCAATTCATCGTTGCAAAATACACCTTATAAAAATATTGGTTTTAGTTTTGGAGTAAACATTAAACTGCCACTGTATGACGGGCATCAGAAAAACTTAAAGTATCAAAAACTGGATATCGAAGAACGAACGAGATTAAAGAATAAGAGTTTTTTTATTACCCAATACAATCAACAGGTATCGCAGTTAAATATTCAGCTTTATGCCACCAACCAGTTATTCGAAAAAATAAAGCAACAGGTTAATTATACAAGAGCTCTCATCATGGCGTATGACAAGTTATTTGAAACAGGTGATGTGCGAATAACAGATTTTGTAACGGCGATTACAAATTACCTCGCTGCACAAAATTCTTACAGGCAGAATTTTATAGGTCGCTTAAAAATCATAAACCAGATCAATTACTGGAATCAATAATTATGAAAAAATCCAGCTCATATCTTCTTCTGCTTACAGTCATCCTGGTAATGGCTTGCCATAACAAAGCGACGACTAATAAGGAAGAAGAAGTTTCTACCGCACAAGTACAAACTCCCGTAACTGTTACATCAATAAGTAATGAACCACTCACTGAATACGCCGAGTTAAATGCCACTTCTTCTTTTTTACAGGATAATATTGTGAAATCAAATATCAACGGCTACATCAAATCCGTAAATACGAAAATCGGTCAATACGTGAACGCAGAACAGATCCTGTTTGTCGTAAAAACCAAGGAAGCAGAAAGTCTTGGCAATACCATCAACAAATTAGATTCTTCATTTCATTTTTCCGGTGTTAGTAATATCGCCGCTTCCCAGGCTGGTTATATCACCTCATTGGGTCACCAGGTTGGAGATTATGTACAGGATGGAGAGCAATTAGCCGTGATTAGTAATTCGAAAAGCTTTGGTTTTATTTTAAACCTTCCTTATGAATTGCGAAAATATGTTTCAATGAATAAAAAAGTGGAACTGATCTTGCCGGATAGTACACATCTTGAAGGAGTAGTTTCTTCGTTTATGCCCGCCATTGATTCCGTTTCACAAACACAGCGGATACTGATCAAAGTAGTATCCTCTGCGAATATTCCTGAAAACCTGATTGCAAAAGTTCGGATTCTGAAATCACAAAAGGCAAATGCAATATCTCTGCCTAAGCAAGCCGTGCTCAGTGATGAATCTCAAACAAATTTTTGGGTGATGAAAATGATTGACTCCGTAACGGCGGTAAAATTGCCTGTGATAAAAGGAATAGAAGCTAATGGTAGAATAGAAATTGTTAGCCCTCTGCTTTCAACCCAGGATAAAATTCTATTAAATGGCAATTATGGATTACCAGATACGGCAAAAGTTAAAATAGTGAAATCTGTAGAATGAAAAATTTCTTTGTCACATATAAAAATCCACTTTCTGTTTTCATTGCATTGATAATTATGAGCGGACTGTTTGTATATGGCCGCCTGCAAACTTCTTTGTTCCCGGAGATCACATTTCCAAAGATCAAGATTATTGCTGATGCTGGACTTCAGCCAATTGATAAGATGATGATAACTGTAACAAAGCCATTGGAGAATGCAATTAAACAGGTGCCCGATCTTGCAGATATTAGAAGCATCACCAGCCGTGGAAGTTGTGAGATCTCTGCTTTTATGAATTGGGATGCCAATATTGATATGAGCCTGCAGAAGATTGAATCGCAGATCGCTGAAATAAGAAATGATCTTCCTGCCGGCGTGCAAATTATAGCAGAGAAAATGAATCCTTCTATTCTTCCCGTTATTGGCTATACCCTTGAAACGAAAAGTAGCAGCCGTACACCGATTGATATGAAGCAAATTGCTTTATACACGGTCAAACCATTTCTTTCTCAGGTACAAGGCGTATCAGAAGTAAGGATCATTGGTGGCAAGCAGAAAGAATACTGGCTTACGCTTGATCCCCAAAAAATGAGCACACTTGGAATTACCCCGGATATCCTGAGCAGTGCTTTAGCCCAGACTAACTTTATTCAGTCCAATGGATACTTGTCTGATTATCGCCTGCTCTATTTAACGGTCACAGACGCTACGGTTCATTCATTGGGTGATCTGCAGAATCTTATAATTTTCAACAACGGGAAACGTATTGTGCAGCTAAAAGATATTGCAAGTATAAAGATTAATGAAGGTGTTGAATATATCAAGATAAATGCAAATGGAAGGCAGGGTTTGCTTGTTGCAATCATCAAACAGCCCAATACGAACCTGATTACTCTTTCGGATGAAATGCAGAAAAAATTGGAAGAGTTAAGAAAAGTTCTCCCGCAGGATATAACTATCAGGCCTTATTATGTACAGTCCGATTTTGTAAATAACTCTGTAAAAAGTGTTACAGACAGTCTTTGGATCGGTTTAGCCTTGGCAATTATAGTTGCGATCATTTTTTTGCGGTCACTGAAAGCCAGCACCGCCATCCTGATCACCATACCGGTTACCATCTGTCTTACACTGATCTCAATGTATGCAGCAGGTTATACTCTTAATATTATGACCCTTGGTGCTATCGCGGCTTCTATCGGGTTAATTATTGACGATGCGATTGTAGTAGTGGAACAGGTACACCGAACACATGAAGAACATCCTGATGAGCCCTCAACAAAAGTGGTTCAGAAAGCTATCCATTATTTACTTCCGGCAATGATCGGTTCCTCCATGAGCACTATCGTGATATTTATTCCTTTCGAAATGATGAGCGGGGTGGCAGGGGCGTACTTCAAAGTAATGACCAATACTATGATTATAACACTTGTCTGTTCTTTTCTGGTGACATGGATCTTTTTACCGGTCATTTATTTATTGCTTACGAGTCACAAAAAAGAATTGCGAAAAAAGAAAAAAGAAAAACCGGTAACGGTAAAAAAACAAAATTGGGTTTCTTTTTTTATACACAGACCCTATATCAGTTTTATCATTGTTGGCTTGTTTGGATTTTTGATCTGGTTCATCCTGCCAAAACTTCAAACGGGATTTTTGCCGGAAATGGATGAAGGCAGTATTGTACTGGACTATAAATCCCCACCGGGAACTTCCCTGGAAGAAACCGACAGGATGTTGCGGGAGGTGGAAAAGATCATCACTAAAGTTCCCGAAGTGGAAGCTTACTCAAGAAGAACGGGAACGCAGATGGGTTTTTTTATTACTGAGCCGAATACTGGGGATTACCTTATACAACTTAAAAAAAGCCGCAAGCGTAGCACAAACGAAGTGATTGCCGATCTCCGTCAGCAAATAAATTCAACCCAGCCTGCATTACAAATTGATTTTGGACAGGTGATCGGCGATATGTTGGGCGATTTGATGGAATCAGTTCAGCCAATTGAAATAAAAGTTTTCGGAAATGATAACAATAAACTTCACGATTTTTCAGAACAGGTAGCGTCTATTGTTGAAAACGTAAAAGGAGCTGCAGATGTATTTAATGGAGTGGTCATTTCAGGTCCGTCTGTAAGTATCATTCCAAACAATCTTGCACTTACTCAATATGGATTGACTCCTCAATCATTACAAACCCAGGTGCAATTGGCTTTGCAGGGTGTCATCGCAGGAAATATTTTGGAAAAAGAGCAATTGTCTGTCGTCCGCCTCGTCTATCCGGGAAATAGTACTCAGAGTGTGGATGGAATCAAGAAAGTGAAGATCTTTTTATCTTCAGGGAAATTGATACCCATAACAAATGTTGCAACAGTACAGGTTAATACTGGCGATGCTGAAGTGCAGAGAGAAAATCTGCAATCGATGGGAGTGATAACGGGCCGACTTGAAAATCGTGACGTGGGAAGTACAATGAAGGAAATTCAACAAAAAGTGGCTTCAAAAATTACATTACCACAGGGTTATCATATCGAATACGGCGGAGCTTATGCTGAGCAGCAAAGATCTTTTCATGAATTGCTGATGATCTTAATAACATCCAGTCTTTTGGTATTTGGAGTGATACTTTTCTTATTCAGAGATTTTTTTGTAGCACTGCTCATTCTCATACTTGCAGTTTTAGGAATTGCGGGAAGCTATCTTGCATTATATATAACGAACACACCATTGAATGTTGGGAGTTATACAGGTTTGATCATGATTGTCGGAATCATAGGGGAAAATGCTATTTTCACTTACCTGCAATTCAGAGAATTTTTCAGAGAAAACAGAAATGTGGATGAATCTATCATTTACTCTATCTCAACAAGATTGCGTCCGAAATTAATGACGGCTATCGGAGCGATCATTGCCTTGATGCCATTGGCTCTTGGTATCGGTACCGGGGCACAATTACACCAACCGCTGGCTATTGCAGTAATTGGAGGTTTTATTATTGCCTTACCCTTATTGCTGATCGTTCTTCCATCCATGTTGCGGATAATAAACAGAAAAAGATCTTTCGTTGAAAATTAATTCCTGTTACTTTAACGCTTTGACGAACCCGGTCTTAAAAATTGTATACAAGTCCGGGCATCAATTGATGATAATTGTATTGCAGGTTGAATGAAACGGTATTCTTTTTTTGTTTGGGAGCTTTCAGTTTTGAATACCTGTGATAATTGTTTACTACTTGTCTGCCGGTGAGGTATCCAAGTGCGGCTCCCGCCACTACGTCGGTTATCCAATGTACATTCTCAGTAATTCGGCTCAAACCAATTAATGTAGCTGCCGAATAGGAGAGTATCGGAATTAACGGATGATTTTTATATTCCATTGCAAATACGGTAGCAGCCGCAAAAGCAACTGTTGTGTGGCCAGATGGAAAAGAACTATTGATCCGGTTTCCATAAATATCTTTCCCGGAATTAAACGGACCACGAAACTTGGGTTCCGCTTCTAATGAATTGGGATCATAAAAAGAGGGGCGTTGCCGGCCGCTTATTAGTTTAAGCAGGCTTTCCATGGCACCACCCGTTATGTATGCCTGTGTGGCAAGTAAAGTGGTTGTTTTTATTTTTTCATTTTTAAATAGAAATCCATAGGCTCCCAATGATGCAAGCACATAGGCTTCATAAGCTCCTCCAAACCTGGTGACATATTTACTCACATTTACCACCGCAGCATTACGATTTCGCAAACCAAGTGCATACCGCTGAACGGGTTCATCAGCAAAAAAAAGACCTCCTTCCACCACTGCGAACTCTCCAACATAGAGCCAGTCCTTGTGCTTAAGATGAAATGGAGCCGTAATTTCCTGTTTCAAATCGCTGCCCAGTAAAATAAAATAAGAGGAGAAGGTGATCTTCGTATTTTCATTATAGGCTGAAGGATTAATATTATTTTTCTGCCCGCCGGCACTATCCGTCTTCTTGCTTAAGCTATCCAGTTTCTTAATTAACGTGTCAGGCTTTTGTGAAAAACCAATTGCTGTTAAAAATAAACATGCAATTACGATTGGCTCTTTTCGCATCGGCAATTCTTAATTTAGAACTTAAATACTAACTAAAATAGTTTCTTTTTATTATTATAATAAAAAACTGTGCCTTTTTCCTGCCACCAATGAGATAGTCAATAGACCTGGATATTTGTGGAAGTGCTGCAATAATATTGGAAAGATTTTGCAAATTTATTTGAAATAATTCTAATCACCGGAAAAGAAAACAGGTCAGTTCGATAAAAAAGCTGATTATCCGAAGCAAAACTTTGATTATGGCAAAGTAAAAACACATAGACCATCTTTTTGCATACTATAACTATAACAAATGATGTTATCGTAATCGGACAACCTAAAAAAATATTTTGCCATGAAGATTTAACTGCGATCTTTACAGCACAAGCTTTTGAAATAATAAAACCGCAATTCTTACAATATGAAAAAACAAACACTCTGGCTATTGCTGATAGGTGGATTATTCACGAGTATTACGTTTTTTACCAGCTCTTTTATCAACATACCCGACTCTACAAGAGATTTCATGAAAGGATTTGGAGTCGCTCTTATCATTGGAGCGTTGTTTCTGCAGGGAAAATCAAAAAAGGAAAGATCAGGCTCCGTATGATTGATCTGCAACTCCCAATCAAATAACGAGAAAGGATGAGACAACAAGCTATTTTAGGACTATGCAACTTCCACTCAAAGCCCACTCAAAGGCATGGATAAGGCATAAATAGTGCATGAAACCGATATTCTTACCAGTTACAGACACTCACAATTCAGATATTCATACCAATGCCATCATACGGTTAACTATACTTTACCCGAGTATTGACGGAAAAAAATTTGATAAAGATTACTACATCGATAAGCATATGCCTTTGTCTTTGCAATTACAAGGCGCAGCTGTAGAACATGTAAGCGTTGAATTTGGTTTTAGTGGCGGTGCACCAGGTTCAAAACCTCCTTATGTCGCAATCTGTAATTTCCTTTACGATTCTTTTAAGGCTTTTCAAAATGCATTCATGCCTCATGCAGAGATATTGACAAAGGATATTTTGAACTACACAGACATAGAAGCAATTATTCAATTTAGTGAAGTGAAAATGAATTCTTCAGAATAAAATTTGAATAATACTTTGCAAACAGCCTGTATTTCTTTATTTTTAGACACATCCTTCCTCAAAGAAAGCCGCAAGTTTAATCCTACAACAGTTTCAGGCAATTTTAAATTGATCATATGCAACAGTCTAAACTCATTCTGCTCTGCCTCGTTGCCTTTTTCTGCACAGTAACGGCATTTTCCCAGTCATCAAAGGGAGGGAAGTCAACAGGAACAAATACAAAAAATGCTAATACAGATAAACAACCCGGCAATAATAATCAAATTCCGTCCAAAAGCATTGACTCATTAAAGGATGAGTTCATGCATTTAAAAGCTTCTTTAGGCATAAAGAAAAAGATGGGGGATACAATCGCCATCTATATTTCAAACATCGACTATGATGATGCGAATCTTGCCCAGTTGAAACAAAATCTTAAGACAACAAAAGGAGTTAAAAATCTCGTCATGAATTATAAATCGGGTAATGCCACGCTCGAAATTATCTATAAGGGCAAGGCTTCAGACTTATGGGATTCACTGCCACAGGAAATCAGACAATTTTTTAAATTACAGGAAGCGGAAGATAAAAGTATTGTCGTTGAATATAAAAAAACATAGTTATTATTCGAACATGTCCACCATCCTTTTATTTCCACTACAGCGTTTTCCAATGCTCCTAACTTTGCTAATTAATCTTTTAATATGCTGAAAAAGTCCGAAGGACTTTAATATTATTGACCGTGTGTGAAACTCACGGAAAAGAAACAGAAAAGATCGAACAACCCTGCTGGGGTTGAATAAAAGATTAATTAGCCCTTACCTTTGCATCTCATTCCCCTGGTCCACGATAAAAGAGATCAAACCTTAAACATCATTCAAAATGAAATTTGTAAAACAATTCCTGCTTCTTTCAACTGTTATATTCAGTTCTGCATAAGGCCGGGGAAGACGAGATCTATGTAGAACCATTTTTTAATTATGGAGAGCGTGGAAGCAAGGCAGAATTGCTCGGACAGGAAAAAGCGGGCGATGTAAATGCATACAAAATAAAATTGACTAATAAAGACAGTTCTTCCTCGATGTATTATATAGACCCTTCAACATTTTATGTGATACAAGTAGTTTCGTCAACAACCATGATGGGCCAGGAACTGGAAGTAAGATCAATCTTATCCGATTATAAAAAAACAGATTATGGATTGGCGGTACCTCAAACAATCCAGGTAAATATTGGCGATCAATTTACGCTGACCTCAAAATTGAATAAGATAGAAGTTAATCAGCCTGTAGATCCTGCTATTTTTGAAATGAAAAAATAGATCTCTTTTTATTGAAATAATAAACTTGCTAATGGTACCAGGCTAACGCAGTACCCGAGTGCAGAAAGGAAATAAAACTAAATTGCGGCTCCAATGCTTGAAACAAAATTTTTCTCTGGTCGCCCGGGGTATTGCTGTAATGCTTTTGACAAACAATCCATGGCGGAATTTATCGATTCAAGATTTAGAACATAAGCCAGCCTGACTTCATTTTTACCTAAACCTTCAGTTCCATAAAATCCCGTTGCAGGAGCGAGCATCACTGTTTGATTATTGTAAGAAAAAAATTCAAGCAGCCACTGGCAAAACTTATCACTATCATCAATTGGCAATTTTGCCATCGCATAAAATGCACCGCCGGGTTTCGGACAAAAAACTCCCGGCATTTTATTCAGGCGCTCTACCAGCAGATCACGGCGGGCCATATATTCAGCCTTTGGCTCATCAAAATAATGATCGGGCAGATCAACTGCGGCCTCTCCCAAAATTTGTGCAAGACCCGGAGGACTTAATCTTGCCTGGGCAAATTTCATCGCGGCATCATACACCAATTTATTTTTTGTAACAAAAGCTCCGAGTCTTGCTCCGCAGGCACTATAGCGTTTGCTGATTGTATCCATCAGGATTACATTTTCTTCAAGACCCTTCAAGTGCATAGCACTGATACAATCGCCATCGTAACAAAATTCACGGTAGGCCTCATCGCTGAATAAATACAAATTATGGTTGAGACAAATATTCTTCAATGCCTCCATTTCATCATGGCTGTATAAATACCCGGTTGGATTATTTGGATTGCAAATAATGATCGCCTTCGTTTTTGGAGTGATCAGTTTTTCAAAATCTTCGATGGGCGGCAGTGCAAATCCATTTTCAATATGAGAAGTGACAGGAACAACTTTTACTCCTGCAGCCACCGCAAAACCATTATAGTTTGCATAAAAAGGTTCAGGAATAATGACTTCGTCGCCCGGATCAAAACAAGTAAAAAATCCAAACATGATCGCTTCACTTCCCCCGGTTGTAGTAATGATCTGGTTGTAATTAATATCGATACCAACTTTTTTGTAATAGTTCACCAGCTTGCGACGATAGCTTTCATTGCCTGCACTATGGCTATACTCGAGCACTTTAATATCTGCTTTACGCACTGCCTCCAAAATCGAAGGTGGGGTTTCAATATCAGGCTGGCCAATATTTAGATGAAAAACTTTAATGCCTTTTTTCTTTGCAGCTTCTGCAAACGGAACTAGCTTACGAATAGGAGAAGGCGGCATTACCTGCCCCCGATGTGAAATTTTTAGCATGACCAAAGTTAACTGAATCATGATAAACTAATCTTCCGCTTTTAGTAAACAGGTTTTCCCTTTTGCGTAATGATTGCCGGCTTTTTATTTCAATGTTTGCAAAAAATAATTCAACATGAAATATCTATGCCTGGCGCTTATTTTATTGCCGGGAACTTTGATAGCCCAGGATCGTGTATTCGCCTATACCTACCAAACAAATGTTATAAGTAAAGGAAGTTTCGATTTAGAATTTCAAAACGAATTAAGGACCGGAAAAGCAGGGAAATATAGTCCTTACACATTTGGACAACATCTTGACCAACGTCTCGAACTGGAATTTGGTTTGGGTAAAAATTTGCAAACGTCATTTTATTTCAACTCAGAACTTTTTCATTTCGCAGATACTTCTTCTCCGGAGATACAACAAGAATTAGCGATCAGTTTTAGTAATGAATGGAAATGGAAGTTTTCGGATCCCGTTGCAAACAGAATTGGAGCCGCTCTTTACGGCGAATTGGAATTTGGCGGAAGCAATGTTGAGTTGGAAGGCAAACTAATTTTGGATAAACAATTACAAAAAAATTTGTTCGCATTGAATTTGGTTGGCCGGTATGAAGTAGAAAAAGAAATCAGCAGGATCGGAAATGTTTCTAAGGCGCAGTGGACTCATAATTCTCCTGTGGAATTAGATTTTGCTTATATGCATTTCCCTAAACCCGGAATTGGATTCGGTGCTGAATTAAGAAATATAAGCGATATTACTAAAGAGGATGGATGGATGAATTCTGTTTGGTTTGCCGGACCAGCATTTCATGCAACCATCGGAAGATGTTTCGTAAATTTTTCAGCTTTGCCTCAACTTTGGAACATGCATAAAACGGGCGTGGCACCAGGTAAACGAGATCTGAACGATTTTGAAGCAGCAGAATTTCGCGTACTTGCCGGATACAGTTTCTGATGAACAAAAAAACAACAATACTATTTTCTATTATTTTTTGCTGCATCATATACAGCTGCAGCCGCCAACTCTATATACCTGCTTCAAGTGACGCAGGAAAACAGGATGAACTTTTGCAGGGGCGAAAATTATATGTCAATCACTGCGGCAGTTGTCACAATCTTTATCTGCCCAAAGAGTATAATGCTGACCAATGGAAAAAAAATATTGACGAAATGCAGGAGAAAGCCAAGATCAGCGACAAAGAAGAACAGCTCATTTATCAATACTTAACCTTTCCGCACTAATCGAAAATTTGGGAGTATCTCAGTTTACAATATAATTCACCACATAGATTCTATATGATCCCGATAACCATCCGGACTATGTTCCTCCTACCTATCCCGATAAAGCGGGACAAGTTGTGGTTCAAAAAGCAACTGAGACGCTACCAAATTTGACATCGAAACATCGGGCATTGAATATTGAGCATTGAATATTATTGCGCTCAAAAAAACTAAGCCCCGGTAAAACGCCGGGGCTTTAAAGACATAAATATGGCCTATGCTTTTTTTCTTTTTGGACTAAGCCCCATTATTGCGATAAGTCCCATCACCCCGAAAGTGGCCAATAAAACTCCTTTGTTCTTTTGAGGGGGCGTTATCGTTAATGCCAGGTTTGCATAAGAAACTTCAGAAGGTATATTTTTTTCTTCGTCATTGTTCATTACAACATCCCAATCGTTATAACCTTTACCGGTGAGGTAAGTCAGCATTTTCAACTCGTCCTGCCTACGTTGCTTCAGTCCGTCCAGGTATTTTTTTCCTGCCTCGCAGTTGAGCTCCCCGGATGCGGGATGCGTGATAATATACCGCGCCTGGAAGTTATCTGTATTCGGTGTAAGCTGGAACATCAGGTCCTGTGGGAAAGCTTTGCGATTATAGCGCACATGCAATCTTGTGAAATAAACATTCGCTGAATATTCTTCATCGTTTTGTATATCATTGTAGTCATCCCCGGTAGCCATCGGGGTACGATTGATCCACCAAACTCCCGCCTGCACCAAATCCTGTGTGGATGGTGCCGCAGCAACACAAGGATCGCATTTCACATAATTTCCCGGGCTTACATTCCATGAATATTCAAGCATAGCAACTGATTGGCCTTCCAGTTCCCACTGATGTTGAAACAGATTTGAATAAAAATTTCCAAAATTGCCCTGTACAAACAGGGGAATGTTTTTTCCGGTCGGCAATGATACGGTTCGATAGTTTGTGCATTCGATCCTTCCTTTTTTTGTGAACGCATATACCACCAGGTCCTGGTCACCATCCGCGTTCGCCATGCCAAGCCGGATAGGCAGCATGAATTTGGGCGAGTTAAAACTTATCTGTATAGGGCGAAGAAAATTTCCGGGCAATTTTTTCTTTTCTTCTTCATTTACTTTCACTACAAAAAATTTAAGATTGCTCTTAACATAAGGTTCCAGCACCTCTTCTGCTCCGGGTGGGATCTTATACCCATTTTCATCCAGCCATGTTTTTAAACCGGCGGATTCTGTTGCGCTGAGAATAAGAATATCATATTCACCTACAATATATTTGGCTTCAATTTTTACTGTTTCATTTTTTCTTTTCGCACCGTAGCCTGTAACCACAACTTCATTCGTTAACCCGGCCACTTTTCCTGAAAGAGCATCCATTAGATATTGTTCGCACGGATTTTGATCGTAATATTCCACCAGTCGCGGCTTGCTGTACTCATTCAAAGTCGAAAAGATCTGCTGGCTTACGACTTTTATATCACTCTTTTTTAAAACTACCGGAACAGGCACCACCATAGCAAAATCTTTTATATTCCCCTGGAAATCGTTGTACATCGTGATCACGGTCCTGTTTCCATCACGAACAAGGATGACCTGAGAGGTTTTATTTTTCAATGTGCCATCGGCCTTGCTTACATAAAATCCGCAAAAAGCAATGGCTTCATGGCTGATCATAGCCGCCAGCATAATGAATGCAGCGATCTTCTTCATAAATGGTTTCATGACTATATATTTAAATTTTGAAAAAGAAAAACTAAAATGAGATGGTTTCCATTGGAAAATTTTAGCCTTGAAAATTCTGTCAAGCAATGGCACTAACGGAGCCGCGACGACTAATACCCAAAGCGGTGTATTATATTTCCATTTGAAAGCCGCGAGATAAAATGAAACAAGGGCAATCAATACCGCCCAAATAATTCTTGCTACGGCATGATTGGGTGAGGTCTTTGGATCACTGATCATAAAAAAACTAAAGAGCAACAGGTTCCCGGCGCTTATTGATTGTATAAAATAATCCATCGGCCAGCCCAGGACATATACTTGTCTCCAATACAACATGACGATAAAAGTCAAAAGGAAAGCAAGGCTGACATCGAGTTTTTGTACTCTGGTTACCACAATTGTACCCAGTGTTACTGCTGAAAAAAATATTACTGCGTTACTTCCCCATTGACCCGGTGATAGCCATGCATCGCCTGTAATAAAAATGGTTGCGATGATGCCGAAGGCAGAAGGATTAAAAATATGTTTATGGTTGAAACGGAAAACATATTTGGATATGACCGTGAGAAAAGCGGCAAGCAAACTGGTATACCAGTGATTGGTTTTTAAAAGCAGGCAAAGACTCATAGCACTTATTAAAACACTAAACCCCCAGCAAACCAGGCCTGAACTTCCGTAAAGTGGGAGGAAACGTTTTTGCCTGAAACTCTCCATACTATAGCTAAACCCAAGGCATCCTCCAATACTCAATATATAGTGTGTCCAGTCGGCACTCCATTCAAGAAAAAAAATACCGTAGATCAAAAAAATCATTTGGAAAGCAACCTGGAAATACCTGGGATCAGAGGCAAATGATTTTTGTTGCATAAATACATTTGCTTTATGATGATCCAATTCCGCAGATTACATACCATCGAAGTAAAAACGATGAAAATTTTTTTTTTATCCGGAGCACCAACGTCACGTAAACTATTTGAACATTGATCATTGAGTATTGAATGTTATTATGCTCCAAAAAAATAAGCCCCCCTGTAGAAACAGCGGGACTTAAGTAATGGTTCTGATTAAGCTCTTTAATTATTTATGTAGTTAGCAGTGTTTTGGCTATTAATTTTTTTTGTTGCTGCTATTTTTATACTTGTTTCCGATCTATTGATTGCTACCACTTTTTTACTACGAATTTGTGCCAAAGTCGGGGCAACGACTAAAGATACAATAGACATTAGTTTTATCAAAATATTCATCGAAGGACCTGAAGTATCTTTAAAAGGGTCGCCAACTGTGTCACCTGTTACTGATGCTTTGTGAGGTTCGGAACCCTTGTAATACATCTGGCCGTTAATATCAACTCCCTTTTCAAAACTTTTCTTTGCATTATCCCAGGCGCCGCCCGCATTGTTCTGAAACATTCCCATTAATACACCGCTTACAGTAGCTCCTGCCAAAAATCCACCCAGGGCTTCAGGGCCTAAAAGAAATCCAATTACCAGGGGAGAAATAATAGCTATTGCACCGGGAGCCAGCATTTTTTTGATTGAAGCGTCTGTTGATATGGCAACACATTTATCGTATTCTGGTTTTCCCGTTCCTTCCATAATTCCGGGAATGGTTTTGAATTGTCTTCTCACTTCTTCAACCATTGACATGGCCGCTTTGCCAACAGCCTGTATAGCGAGTGAAGAAAAAATAAATGGGATCATTCCACCAACAAACAAACTGGCAAGAACATCTGCTTTATAAATATTAATGCCATCCATTTTAAAGCCGTTCGCATTGATCACACCCACGTATGCGGCAAATAAAGCAAGTGCAGTTAATGCCGCGGATGCAATCGCAAATCCTTTTCCGGATGCTGCTGTCGTATTACCAACTGCATCAAGAGTGTCTGTTTTTTGACGAACTTCTTTTGGCAACTCACTCATTTCCGCAATTCCCCCGGCATTATCGGCAATAGGGCCAAATGCATCGATCGCTAACTGCATAGCTGTTGTTGCCATCATTCCTGCAGCAGCAATAGCCACACCATACAAACCGGCTAATGCATAAGAGCCATATATACCGCTTGCCAAAACAAGAATAGGAAGTAACGTTGATTCCATGCCTACAGCCAGTCCTCCAATCACATTTGTGGCGTGACCGGTGGCTGATTGACGAACAATTGTATTGACTGGTCGCTTGCCGATAGATGTATAATATTCCGTGATCAGGCTCATCAGCGTTCCGACTACCAGTCCTAATGCGATTGCACCAAAAACATGCAATTTTGTAAATTCAAATCCGCGTATATAAAGGCTGCCATCAGGTAAAATATTGCTGACCAGAAAATAACTGGCAATAGCAGTAAGAACAATGCTGCCCCAGTTACCCATGTTTAATGCTTTTTGTACTACTGCTGTATTTACGGGTGCTGATTCACTAATGCGAACAAAGAAAGTTCCGATGATTGAAAAAATAATTCCAATCCCTGCGATCAGCATAGGTAACAAAATAGGAGAGAAGCCCATATAACCATCATCCAGGGGACCTTTATTGCCGTTTGTTACTTCATGACCCAAAACAATTGTTGCAAGAACAGTTGCTACGTACGATCCGAAAAGGTCAGCTCCCATGCCCGCCACATCACCGACGTTATCACCGACGTTATCGGCAATCGTTGCCGGATTACGTGGATCATCCTCAGGTATGCCTGCTTCAACTTTTCCAACAAGATCAGCACCCACATCAGCAGCTTTTGTATAAATTCCACCGCCAACACGGGCAAACAATGCGATTGATTCTGCACCGAGTGAAAAACCAGTGAGAATTTCAATAGCCCTTCCTACATCATGCGAAGTGGAAACGGCATCTGGTGCAAAAATTTTCATCAATACAATAAACACGCCTCCCAAACCCAGAACAGCCAAACCTGCAACGCCTAATCCCATTACTGAACCACCGGAAAATGAAACCGACAATGCTTTAGAGAAACTTGTACGGGCAGCATGAGTAGTACGGACATTGGCTTTAGTAGCTGCCTTCATCCCAATAAACCCTGCAAGAGCGCTAAAGAATGCTCCAATAAGAAAAGCAATTGCAATTGACCAGTGAGAAGTTTCACTGCGGCTTCCCATAAAACCAAGAAGCAGGGCAACGATAACGGCAAAATAAGTAAGTATCTTCCATTCAGCTCTCAAAAAGGCCATTGCACCCTGGGCGATATAAGTACTGATCTCTTTCATATGGTCAGTACCGGCATCCTGGTTTGAAACCCAACTAAATTTAATGAACATATAAATCAATCCAAGCAAAGCCATCGCTGGAACGAGGTAAATCAATTTATCCATAAGTGGTGTTCTTAATCTATTAAAGCTCCCCTATGAACAAACTGTTCAGTGCGGGCGGGCAAAGATAGGGGAAATGAGTTTTAAGGTCAAGGGGTTTAGGTCAACTAATTGTTGAGAAAACTAAATTATATTATAAGCTAAAATACTGCTTAAACAAAGGGCGATGGTTCTTTCAACGGTCCTGATTTTATGTATCATTATTGGGTCCCGATTCCGACTCATTTGTAAAATTTCCCGGTAGTTCTTTCAACAAAATTTTTTGGAAACAGCCAGGCTATGAATGCCCCAAGTTTATTTACTAAACCGATAACGACTTCATTTTTTTTATTTAACATAGCTCTTACCGCAATCCCGGCTACTGTAGCCGGGTTCATGTTTAATCTTTCTGCCATTTTTAATGCTTTAGATCCCAACCGGGCCCTGCTTGCAAAATCTGTATCGGTAGGACCGGGAGATATCGTGGTTACCGAAATGCTTGTACCAGCGAGTTCATGCCTGAGTGCTCTGCTGAATCTAAGCATGTAGGCCTTTGATGCAGCATAGATGGCAAGCAGAGGAATGGCCTGGTAAGCGGATGTACTTACGATATTCATAAGGTATGATTGCGGTTGTTGTTTTAATAACTGCATAAAAAGATGGCAAAGCTGTGTGGGAGCTACAATATTTAGTTGAAGCAGGTTTGTATTTTCTTTTAAAGAATGTTGTTCAAATGATCCGGCCAGGCCATAGCCGGCATTGTTTACCAACACAGATACAGGATAGTTATTTTCAATACACCAGGCGTATAATTTTTGGGGAGCCCCGGGTTCTGAAAGATCAAGTGCAATAAAATTAACCTGTACAGAGTATATTTTCTTTATTTCTTCTGATACTTTTTGGAGCAATCCAAAAGATCTTGCCGTAATTAAAATATCATAATTACGCCTTGCCAATTCAAAAGCAATGGCTTTGCCAATCCCTTTACTGGCACCTGTTATTAATGCATAGGACATGAGCAGCTTTAAGGTTCGGGAAAGTTATTTGAAAAATTTCACGAGATGATGATAAACGGGTGTTTTGCTGTTTGCATGTTTTGGCTTGTATTTTCCTGTAATCATTGGCACATACAAAACTCTCCTCCGGCTTTCTTCACCATATTTATTTGACAACTGTACGCGATGCCACATGGAACCGTGATGAACAGTGAGGTCGCCGGCCTCAATATCAAAACCTACTTCATTGGGATCGGGGTTATGATCAATAAAATATTTTTTACTAAAAAGTAAGCGAAATATTCCCTGCTTATGTGTACCCGGCAGCACCCGTAATCCCCCATTTTCAAAAGCACAACTGTCAAGATGTACACCTATGTTGAGCATCGGCATTATTTTATGGCCGTAAAAAAGATCACGCGGGCTGTCGGTATGCCAACCCATTTTTGTAAAGCCGCTGTTTGGAGTGTGTATAAAGTGATTCATAATTAATCCATCTTTTTCATTTTCGGCGATCCGTCCCTCGTAAGGATACAGCAATTGAGAAAGTGAAGCCAACCGGGGGTCCTGCAAAAATTCATGCAAAACATTACTATAGAGAGATAAGAAACACATTCGCTGGATGATCTTTTTCCCATCCTCGTCCTCACCGAATTTTAATGGCACTCCATTTATTTTTTCTACATTATTATCCAGCCAATTTTTTTCAATGGCTTTTATTTCTTTTATAAACAAGGCGACCGTTTCCTTTGAAATAAAATTTTTAAAAAGAATAAAGCCTTTTTCATTAAAGAATGACATGTGCTCTTTCGTCAAACCCTCTTTTAATTCAAAGCCGGGAATTTCAGGAATATTTTTTAGAGTATTCGTTGTCAAAGCGGTTGTTTTTATTTGAATAATAAAAATACCATCGTGCAATTACGTGGGGAGTAAAAATAGCAATTTAATAATTTATATAGCAAGGGTTAATATTTATAAGTTTTTTTGAAGTAATAAAACAGGCATAGGCAAAAGGAAATGCAAAAAGAACATCTATTGTGTAATGTATATGCTGAACCAGTACCAGTATAGCTATCAGTATGCTGGCAATCATTGTATAGTATCTCAAAACCCGGTTAGACTGGCATAGGTACATTAAGAACAATGTCAGTAACATAAAAAAAGAACTATTCCATATCAAAATAAAAATGAGAGCCGATACGTCATATGGCGGAACTATATCCAGAACCCCATCGCTCAGGGCTGCTCCATTCCTTTGCTCGATATACTGAAAAAAATAAGGAAAGCAAATCAAAATGACAGCGATCAAAAAGATCCCAATAAACAGTTTGTAACGAAAGCTTCTCTCCCGCAATAGTAACTGCCAGTTGAATTTCGTGATTTTAAAATATTGGTACATCATACTCCTGGCATAAAATTAATACAGATAATTTATTATTTGTTTAAAAGCATTTCCAATACTGTCCGTAATATCTCCGGCTATTATTGATTCCATAGAATATTTTTCAGCAGCAAGATCACCGGCAAGGCCATGGAGATGAACGCCAATTATCGCTGCTTCAATTGCATCATAACCCTGGCAAACTAATGCAGTAATAATTCCGGTAAGCACATCGCCGCTGCCCCCCTTCGCCATACCTGCATTTCCTGTGCTATTGAAATAAATTCTTCCTCCCGGGGTTACAATAGATGTATGATGGCTTTTTAAAACAATTACAACATTAAATTCTTTTGCTTTTTGCTGAGCTGATTGGAGACCGTTGAAATTGTTTTCAGTTTTACCGAATAATCTTTCAAATTCTTTGGGATGAGGTGTAAGAATAGAATTAGCCGGCATTTTCTTTAATAAGTTTTTATCCGTTGAAATGATATTTAATGCATCAGCATCGAGCACAACAGGTTTTTTATACGATTCAAAAATTTCAAGCAATAAGTTTTTTGTTTCCGATGCCGTTCCGATGCCAGGACCGATTCCAATGCATGTAAATTTTGAAATATCATCTTCAATCTTTGTAACAAATGATGAATTAAAATCAGTCATCACCATTACTTCCGGAAGAGCAGTTTGCATAATTTCATAACCACATTTTGGGATATGACAGGTCGTTAATCCTGCCCCGCTTCGCAAACAGGCTTTATTGCACAAAACAGCTGCACCCATTTTGCCATAGCTGCCCGCAACCATAAGTGCATGTCCAAAATTTCCTTTGTGGGCAAACCGGTTGCGGGGTTTGTAAACAGAAGCAATTATTTCCTTATCAATGAGCTCATAATTTGTCTCTGTCGAATCGTAAAAATCAGGATGAAGACCAATATCGAGTATATGAACATTGCCGACAAAAGATGCATTTTCCTGCATTAAAAATGCAAGTTTATAAACCTGGAAACTCAAAGTATGCATGGCCTTAATTACATTTCCTTTCCCGGGTTGATCAACCGGCAAGCCGCTGGGAACATCAACGGAAATTATTTCACAATCTGAATGATTGATGTGTTCAACCAGTTTTGCAGTAACTCCCTCCAATGGCCGATTCAATCCTGACCCGAATAAGGCATCGATAATAATTTCACGCTTATCAAAAGAAGGGAACTGCTCTTCGGTTTGAATAAATTTTATTTGAACATCTGCATATTGATGCAGCCGTTCAAGGTTTAACTGAAAATCTTCAGTCCCTAAATGCCCGAATTCCAAAATATAAACGGCAACCCTGCACTCTCTTTGTGATAGCATTCTTGCGATAGCCAATCCGTCACCACCATTGTTTCCTTTACCGCAATAGATAACAAATTGGTTCACCAAAAAATCATTTTCTTTAAGCCAGTCAACACATTTGCCTGCAGCCCGTTCCATCAGATCAATGGACGAAATTGGCTCGTGCACAATTGTAAAAGCGTCCCATTCACGAATTTGCCCGGCGTTGAAAATTTTCATGCAATAAATGTACTACGTTGACCGGACTTGAACGGTGATATGAAGCTCTGAAATATTTCTTGATAGTAGTTCCGCAACCTGACAAACCATTAAATCAAAATTTTCAAAGTCACATAAAGGCATTTAATTTGCATGTTTTTTGAAATTTTGTTTATGGCTGATCTTTCTCAATTTGATCCTCATGGAGTAGGTAATCCAAACAACAATATTTTTGGATTGCCTTTTACTGAAGAAGATGCAAGACTTATCATCTTGCCGGTACCGTGGGAAGTAACTGTTAGTTTTGGCACCGGCACCGCCAGGGCTGCCGAGCATATTCGCAGGGCCAGTGTGCAAATAGACATTTTTGATTCAGAATATCCTGAAGGTTGGAAAGAAGGTTTTTATCTGCGGGACGTAGATAAAAAATTATTGATGAAAAGCGATTACCTGCGCAAAGAAGCGGAATTGTATATTGATTACACCTCAAAAGGGCAAAAGATAGAGGACAACCAGTTCATGCGAAAAACGCTGAAGGATGTAAATGAGGGAAGCGCTTATCTGAACAAATGGGTATATGATCAAACAAAAGTTCTCTTAAGCCGGGGTAAATTGGTAGCACTACTTGGAGGCGATCATAGTACACCCCTTGGATATTTGAAGGCAATCGCTGAAAAACATAATGAGTTTGGAATTCTGCAAATTGATGCCCATTGTGATCTCCGGCTCGAGTACAGTGGATTTACTTATTCTCATGCCAGTATTATGTTTAATGCACTGGAGGAAATTGAAAATTTGAAAACCCTGGTTCAAATCGGCATTCGTGATTATAGCGGCAGCGAAGTTGAAATGATCAATAACAGTAACGACAGGATCATTACTTATTTCGATAAAGACATTAAGTGCCGCCGGTATGAAGGACAAAGCTGGAAACAAATTACAGATGAGATAGTGAACAGGTTGCCTCAGAAAGTGCACATCAGTTTTGATATTGATGGCCTTGATCCAAAACTTTGTCCAAACACCGGTACCCCTGTACATGGCGGTTTTGAAGTGGACGAGTTATTTTATTTGTTCAACAAGCTTCTGAAAAGCGGCAGGCAACTGATCGGCTTTGATCTGCTGGAAGTAGGTGTGGGTGAAACAAGTTGGGATGCTAACGTCGGTGCAAGAATACTATGGAAGCTTTGTAATTTATTGATAAAGTCAAATCCGGCATAAACTCAGATGTATTTAAAAATATTTTTCGATATGGACTGCCGGACAGGGAAATCAAGTCGCAACAATTTTACGTAGTTAACTTAATCCATTGTGTATACGTTCCAGGTAAAGCAAAAAGACAAGTCAAAGATATTATCTGCCTTTCATATTTTGATTGCACTCATTTTTATTCTCGATCTGACCCATGTACATGAGGAAGGAAGAAAAGATTGGATCTTTGCGGCTACATATCTCGGGGCCAGCATTTTCTTATTCGTTGTGGGAATCTTCCAAAAAAAATTATTGCACAACATATCCACGCATCTTGCCCTATTGTTATTTGAATCTGCTTTAATTCTTTGTGGTGCCATTTATTTCTGGAGCAAAGGAGCATCATTAGTTTCGTTCAGCCATGGTATTCTTGCGGGAGCGATTATTTTGTTTTGGATCTATTTGAAGAAAAGAGAAAACGGAGAAAAAATTATCATTACTGACGTTAATATTATCTTGCCGGGCCTGGCGGGAGAAAGAATAATTGACTGGAATGAATTGACAAATGTTATAAAAAAATATGACCTTCTTACGCTCGATTTCAAAAACAATAAACTGCTGCAGGTACAGGTGATCAATACAGATGAAATAAATGAAGGTGAATTCAATCAGTTTTGTCAGCAACGATTAACAATAAAAAATAAATAAACGAAATTTGCAAGTCAAAGTCAAAATTTAAAAGGCTTTCACATATCGCCTTTTTACTTTTTAATTTTGAATTTTAATAATAGCTATGACTCTCCATCATTCACCATACGTACTTTATTCCGACGGAAAGGGAAATATTTTTGAGGATACTTCGCTTTTTGTAACTGGCAGGAGTGGCTGGGACGCCGTACCGGTACCAGTAGATGAATGGATCGAATTACCAAATGGCGGACAATTGTACGAATTGCCGGGAAGAAGAGGTATTGGGATAGACGTCAGGACAGGTGAAATGCGATTGTGTGAAAAGGGCTGGGCCGTAGCGGCCTTTGTTCCCCCGGCCTATACCGGGTTTTATTTAGCTGCTTACGAAACGATGAGCGATGCTCCAACTCTTCCTTTGTTTTGTTATACAACAGTAGGCTGGCATAATAAAAAATTCTTTGTTCCTGCCGTTCGCATTGAAAAAGATATCCGGCAGGATTGTGAAGGTTATGACCAGGCAAAAGTGCAATTGGGAGTGAAACAATTGATGAATGTATATCCGCATAATCGGCTGGTAAAGCATCTTGCCGATAATTGTGCTCTCACTTATCATTGCCCGGCAGCAAGAAACTATTTCCTGCTGCGATGGGAGTGTCCCGTCCCCGTATCATACGCATGTAATGCGAATTGTGTCGGATGTATTTCTTTGCAGCCCGATGAGGAGACTATTGTTTCTACCCAGGATCGTTTAACATTTTTACCAACACCCGAAGAAATTGTTGAATACACGGTACCTCATCTTGAGTCGGCGCCTTTTCCTATTATAAGTTTTGGACAAGGTTGTGAAGGGGAGCCATTATTGATGTGGGAAACTATTTGTGATGCGATTATTGAAATAAGAAAACATACTTCAAAAGGAAGTATCAATATCAATACGAACGGTTCAAAACCGGATGCTGTAAAAAAATTATGTGAAGCAGGATTAAATTCTATTCGTGTAAGTACGAATTCAGCCAGGAGAGAGATTTACATGCCATATTACCGTCCGAATAATTACGAATTTGAGGATATCCTCGCGAGTTTGAAAATAGTTGATTCTTTTGGCGGCTGGACATCTATCAATTATTTTGTTTTCCCCGGAATGACAGATAGTGTTTCGGAATATGAAGCATTGAGAAAATTAATTAATGAAACAAATCTGAAAATGATCCAGTGGAGAAATTTTAATATAGATCCGGATTGGTATTTGGGAAAAATTGGTGTGACAGACACCGGTGAATGCATCGGGATAAAACAATTGATGCAATTGATACATGAAGAATTTCCCGATCTAAAATTTGGATACTTTAATCCCCCGATCGAAAGAATTAAAGGAAGCTTTGGACTGGATTTTGCTCATTAAATTATTTCATCATTGCTCAAGCTGGCAATTGTCCGATGTCATGTTTTCCATTTGTTTTGCTGCAGTTGACGGGTTACCTCAACTAATTCGTGCCTTGCGAAGTCGTATTAAAATTTATTAGTGATTTGTAAATAATGGACGAATGCATAGAGTTATCATCGTAGGGGCTACTTCGGGGATTGGGCTGGAATTGGCAAAATTATATATACAAAATGGCGACATGGTTGGTGTAACTGGCCGCAGGGAACATTTATTAAATGATCTTCAGCAAAAATATCCTTCACAAATAGTAACTGAATCTTTTGATGTGATGGGGCAAAAAAATATTTTTCATCTTGAATCTCTGATCAACAAGTTAGGTGAGCCTGATCTGTTGATCTATAACTCCGGTTACGGAGAAATAAGTGAGACACTCGATTGGGCCATTGATCAAAAAACGACACTTACCAATGTGAATGGCTTTGTAGAAATTGTAAACTATACTTTTAATTATTTTGTAAAGAAAGGCAGAGGTCAGATTGCAGCCACTTCATCTATTGCAGCACTACGGGAAAATAGCCAGGCACCGGCATACAGCGCCAGTAAAGCATACCAGAGCATGTATATGGCCGGACTTCACTTAAAGACCTTAAGAATAAGAAAAAAAAATCCTGCAATTGAACTTCATATTTCAGATATTCAACCTGGATTTGTAAATACAAAAATGGCAAAAGGAAAGGGTCGGTTTTGGGAAGCCTCTGTGGAAAAAGCCGCTAAACAAATTTTTAATGCCATTCAAAAGAAAAGGCGAAAAACATATATTACTCATCGCTGGGTCATCATCGCCTGGCTATTGAAATGGATGCCCTACTTCATTATTAAAAAATTTGCCTGATTCAATTATAGGTTATGCTCTATAGGAGTTAAGAGTTACGGGTTATACAGTAAAATTCCTGAAAGTACAAGAGTGATCCTTCGATAATCCTGATATCTATCTGGACAGGATAAACTCCCGAAGAGTAAAATAGTATCATAAATACAGACCTGATCCTAATCTTAACATTTTATATATCACCAGGGATATATGCTGCACACCATTTGTTTCGTTAATAACACATGTGAATAAGGCCTGTGCTTGTTTTGTCACGATAAAATGTAAATTTGCATGAACAATTCTGTAGCCTACATGTCTGATTCCTTTGAAACAAAAAAGAATGCCCGGGCCTCTATGTTCACACTTGGAGTGGCTGGTCTTATGCTGCTCATTTTTTTTCTTGTCAAGATGGACTTTCCGAGTTTTGAAATTCCCAATATAGATAACGCTGTTGAAGTGAATTTAAATATACCTGACGAACCTGCCCCGGTTATCAGAGGTGGGGGTGGTGGTGGCGGTGGCACCAATGTCCAGGCTACAGGGCCAAAAGGCTCAGCATATTCTACTCCCCAGCCCGGTCAAAAAGAAGATGTAAAAGATATTGATGACAACAACGATAAAGAAACGCCTCCTATTTTAAAACCTGATAATCCTAAACCGACCGCAACAAAAATAAACAGTAATAAATCTATTGTAAAGACTGAACCAAAGCAGGTTGTTGAAACACCTGCTCCTCCAAAACCAAAGGCAATAATGGGTAAAACATTGGGAGGATCAAATACAGGAGGAGGAGTTGCCGATAATTATGACAAAAGCGGTGGGAAAGGAAATGGTAGCAACGTGGGAAATGGGAATGGCATAACCGGGAATGGAAACGGAGCGGAGGGAGGAGCTGGAACAGGCACGGGACCAGGGACAGGTCCTAAGAGTTTTGGAACAAAGGTGTTGGCGATAAGCAATCAAAGTTTCGAAGATGAATTCAATGAGAATGGAAAAGTGGCAATGGACATTGTAGTTGATGAGCAAGGAAAAGTCATATCTGCTAAATTTCAACCAAAAGGATCAAATACTTCTAGTCGTACATTAATAAATGTCGCTGAGCGAAGAGCATATGAGTTAAAATTAGGTCGTTCGCCGGGTGGGCAAAAAGGAACTGTAATATTCGATTTGAAATTAAAAGGTTAGAGATGTAAGATTTTGCGTCTAAAAATTCTTATTGAATGCCTGGTTGATCAATCAGCCGGGCATTTTTATTTTTGTAAAATGAATGATGTTTTGCAAAGAATAGAAATTATCCGGGGTGATATAACAAAGCAGAGAGTGGATGCCATTGTGAATGCCGCCAATTCTTCGCTGATGGGTGGCGGTGGAGTTGACGGTGCCATACATCGTGCGGGTGGTCCTGCAATTTTGGAAGAATGTAAAAAGATCGTTGCAAGACAGGGAGGTTGCCCAACCAGTGAAGCAGTACTCACAACAGCCGGAAATCTGCAGGCAAAATTTGTAATCCATACGGTTGGTCCTGTATGGAACGGAGGTAAAACAAATGAATCGGAAAAACTCGCTGATTGCTATAGAAATAGTTTACTCCTGGCAGTTGAAAATAATTTATCGACCATTGCTTTCCCAAATATCAGCACAGGAATTTATGGTTATCCAAAAAAGGATGCGGCTAAAATTGCCATACAAACTGTAATTAAATTTCTGATAAAGGATCTGGTTATTACAAAAGTTTATTTTGTTTGTTTTGACGAGGAGAATTTTATTCTATACCAATCATTGGTTAAAACTAATTTTGAGAAATTCTTATAATGAAAGCCCTGCATTTTCTAAGATGGCCTTTAATTCTTCTTTTAGCAGGTTATCTTGCTTTCCTGGTTGGTAGTTTTTCAAAAAACAGAAATTGGTCTTTCTCCGAAGAATTTGTGATTGCGGGCTATTCGATGATTGTCATTGCAATTGTATGGATCATTGTTAAGTTTATTCTTTTTAAACCCCCGGAAAATGATTCAAACTAAGACCACTGGATCTATGACATATCAACAAACTATCGATTATTTATTTTCCAGGCTACCTATGTTCAGCCGCATCGGTGCTGCCGCTTTTAAAAAAGATCTTACCAATATCAAAAAGCTTTGTGATTTCTTAATTGACCCTCATAAAAAGTTTAAGACCATTCATATCGCAGGAACAAATGGCAAAGGTTCGGTGAGCCATATGCTGGCTGCTATTTTGCAAACTGCGGGATATAAAACCGCTTTATATACTTCACCTCATCTTAGAGATTTCCGGGAGAGAATAAAGATCAATGGAAAAATGGTGAATGAAGAATTCGTGATCCATTTTACACAAAGGATAAGGCCAGTTATTGAAGAAATTGAACCCAGCTTCTTTGAGATCACTGTTGCCATGGCTTTTGAATTGTTTGCAGAGGAGAAAGTGGATATTGCGATCATTGAAACAGGACTTGGTGGCAGATTTGACAGTACCAATATCATTATCCCGGAGTTGAGTGTTATTACTAATATTGGTTGGGATCACATGAATATTTTAGGCGACAGCCTTGAAAAGATCGCATTTGAAAAAGCAGGCATTATTAAAAAAGAGATACCTGTTGTAGTTGGCGAAACATTAGCTGAAACAGAAAAAATATTTATGCAGGTTGCAAAGCAAAACAACAGTGATCTTTCAAATGCTTCTGAAAAAAGGCAGGCGATCAACTGGTTTTGGCAAAAACATGAATTAATTGTTGAAATTGCACAGGAACATAAAACTGATCACGAACTTTATCATTTAGATTTACCGGGTATTTATCAAACAAAAAATCTTATCACTGTTCTTGAAGTTTGTTCGCAATTGCAGCAGAAAGGATGGGCTATTGAAGAAGAACACATAAAGAACGGCTTGCAGCAAACAAAAAAAATGACCGGTCTTCACGGAAGATGGGAAGTAATCCATCAACACCCATTGATTGTTCTTGATGTAGCCCATAACGTAGATGGAATAAAAATGTTAATGGAACAGGTTGAAGTTACCGATCATGATCATTTGCACATTGTGCTTGGGATAGTAAAAGACAAAGAACCTGAAAAAATTTTAGCCTTATTGCCCAAACTTGCCAATTATTATTTTACGCAGACAAATATTCCCCGCGCATTAAATGCTGAAACTTTAAAAGATAAAGCCATGAATTTTAATTTGGACGGAGAAATTTATTATGATGTGAACGCTGCTATCCGGGCTGCAAAGGCAAAAGCATTAAAAGACGATTTGATTCTTATATGCGGAAGTATATTTTTGGTAGGTGAAGTGAAAATATAAATTAAAAAAAATATACCATTCCTTTCCCCCCGCAAGCCGCGTTCTGTTTGTACAAATGCAAAATATTGCTTGTACAGACGCAAAATATTGCTTGTAGACGCAAATATTGCGTCTCTAAGTTGTAGATGAAGAAAAAATAGAAGCACATTATCAGGATGGAGCACTTCATCTTACAATTCCTAAAAAGGAAAAGGCAAAACAAAAACCAGTTAAAAAAATAGAAATAGCCTGATCCTGGGTCATTATGAAAGCAGGCAAAATTTATCTGCTTTCATTTGATTTTTGGTAAAGTGAATGAAAAAGTACTTCCTGAGCCGGGAACCGTTTCAATCATAAGTTGCCCGTTATTTTTTTCAAGAAATTCTCTGCATAGTGCAAGGCCTAATCCTGTGCCTCTTTCATTATTCGTGCCATTTAAAGAGTAAAACTGGTTGGCGTTTACCTTGTTGATCGTTTCATCGCTGATGCCCGTTCCTGAATCCCGCACAAGTACCTCCACACCATAAGAAGATTCCTGAATGCTTATAACAATATGACCATTTGATGGAGAAAACTTAATTGCATTCGATAAAAGATTGCGGACAACAATGCTGATCATATTTTTATCGGCCCAGGCCTTAACCGGAGTGTCTTTTTTAATTTCCACCGTTATTTTTTTCTCCCCTGCCTGTAAATGCAGATATTGAACAGTTTCATTTATTAACTCGCCTAAATCGATTACCTGGAAATCAATAATAGCTGATTGCATCTGGCTTTTTGCCCATTGCAATAAATTTTCAATTAAGGTTGTTGTATAAGTCAGGTCATTCACTACTTCATGCATCATCTCTTTTATTTCCTCAGCGGGAAGATCAAATTTCTTTGCATTTGTAAAAACATTTTGCAATGCATACATGGGCGATTTGAGATCATGTGAAATGATCGAGAATAATTTGTCCTTTACTTTAATAAGTTCATTCAATTCAGAAGTTTGTCTTTCCAGCAATCTTGCTTTGTACAGAATTTCCTTTTTTTGAATTTCTATCTCAATATTTTTCTTATGCAGCTCATTGTTTTTATTCGTCATGCCAAGCTGATATTCCGAATTTTCTCTTTTGATAAGGTATAGCCCATAGAAAATATAAACGATCGATAAGGCATGATTAACCAAATAGCCCTGGTAATTATACACCTCAAGCTGATAACGGTATTCCTTCCAGGTTATCGAAAGCACAAAATAGCTGATCATGGAAAGGCCGACCGCAAAAAGCATGTAGCCGATATCCTGTAAAAAAAATACGGAAAGAATTCCATACAAAACAAAAGACAGCTCGATACCAAGATTGAAGCCATTAATATAAATGACACAGGTAAAAACGGGATATAAAATAAAATAACAAAGAAATGCAGCCTGGTATTTACGAAAAAAATTGAGTGCCAAAACAAGAAGACTGATAAATGCCGGTAGAATAGCAATATATTTTCCTTCAGCCGAAAAATTTTTACTTGTAAGAAATGTTGCAACAGGAGTGATGATGCCTGTAATAAATTGAAAAAAATTCAACTGGTTAAAAATGCCCAGTTTTCTTTTTTCATAATCATCAAGAGTTATTGAATAGCCAATAGAACTGATTAACTTAAATAACTGAAGTATTTTTCGTTTTATAGAATGAAGTCCACCAAAAATATCACGGGATTGCCGCTGATGTAAAAAATACTCCATATTCGGGTCTTTTTGATAGGATTGAAATTGAAAAATAAGCAATTTGCTGAATTACCAATCAGTAGTTTTACTTAGTAAGATTAAACAAAGATCGACATAAACCTCTGAATAAATTATTCTTTTGTTCCAAGAAGATCAAGCATGAATGCATATTTCAGAGCCGTTAATTTCTGAGCTTCAAATCTTCCTGATTCACCGCTATGCCCTGCACCCATGTTGCATTTGAAAAGTACAACATTATTACCTGTATTATTTTCCCGGACTTTTGCTACCCATTTTGCAGGAGAATAATAGGGAACCTGGGTGTCATTCAGGCCGCCGGTTGAAAATATAGAGGGGTAGTTTGCTTTTTTCACATTATCATAGGGCGACCATGAAAGCATGTAATCATAATACTCTTTTTTATTCGGATCGCCCCATTGATCATATTCCAATGTTGTTAACGGAAGATCTGGGTTAAGCATATCAGTCACTACATCCATCCAGGGTACTTCTGCAAGTACACCCTTAAAAAGATCGGGGCGTAAATTGATCACAGCCCCCATCAGCATACCACCCGCACTGCCACCATTTGCAAATAATTTTTCTTTTAAAGTATATTTTTCATTTACGAGATATTGAGCGCAGTCGACAAAATCGGTAAAAGTATTTTTCTTATGCAGCAATCTTCCATTCTCAAACCATTGTCTTCCTAGTTCCTGTCCTCCACGAATATGTGCAATCGCATAAACAAATCCCCTGTCAAGCAAACTGATAACTGAACGGTTGAAATACGGATCGCTATTGAATCCATATGAGCCATAAGGGTACAACAGCATGGGATTTGTTCCATCTTTTTTGAAAGCATCTTTTTTATAAACAACAGAAATGGGAACCATTGTTCCGTCTGTTACCTTTGCCCAAATTCGTTTGGTTTCATATTTAGATGCATCAAATCCTCCGCCTATTTTTACTTGTTTTAATAGTTGTTTTCGTTTGGAGGAAAGTGTATACATGAAATCGGATAATGGAGTGGTTAAAGACGAGTAGGAATAGCGAATGCTATCTGAAGCATAATTATCGGTTGCCATATACATTTCTGCTACAAACGCTTCTTCGCCAAAATCAACATTGAAGGAGGAATTGTCTTTCCGGTTGATGGCCTTAATTTCCGTTAACCCATTCACTTTTGATTGCGCCAGATAATAATCTTTCAGGACCACAGCATTTTCGAAGTAAGCGTTTTCTCTGTAAGGGATCACGTCTTTCCAATTGTTAACGCCCGGCGATGAAACAGGCGTTTCCACGAACTTAAAATTCTCTGCTTTATAATTAGTGCGAATGTGGAATACATTGCCTTCATAATAGTCAACCGAATATTCCAGTTTATTTGCCCGGGGCTGGATCATTACGGGATTGGCGCCTGGTTTTGTGGAGTCAAGATATCTTACCTCGCTTGTATTGGTACTACCGCAATTAATAAAGATATAATGATTGTCATTCGACGTTGAGAGACCGACTTCGAAAGTGCTGTCATTTTCAATATAAATTGTTTTGTCCATTTTAGGATCCGTTCCTATTTCATGCTTCATCAATTTATATGGACGCACCGTATGATCATTCAATACATAAAATAAAGTTTTGCTGTCGCTACTCCATGCATAGTTTGCACTTGTATTAGAAATAATTTCAGGCAACATTTTTTCTGCTGCAAGGTCTTTTACATATAGCGTAGATCGTCTGCCACCGGCCGTGTCAATACCCACCGCTAATAAATTATTATTCCTGGCCATCGTCCAGCCACGTACCTGGAATATCTGGTGTCCTGCAGACATAGCCGGCGCATCTAAGAAAATTTCTTCATTCGAAGAAAGATCGTTCTTCCTGCGGCAATACAATGGATATTGCCTGCCTTCTTCAAAACGTGTGTAATACCAATAATCATTTTGCTTCCTCGGCAATGATTCAGCTTTCTGATCGATCCTTGCTACGAGTTCTTCATAAATTTTTTTCTGCAAATCTTCTGTATGTTTCATATATGCTTCAGTGTATGCATTCTCTTCGTTTAAATGACTGATCACAGCAGAATCATTCGGATTGCTGAGCCAGAAATAATCATCAACTCTTTTATTCCCGAACTCTGTAAATGTTTTTGGGCCTTTTTTTGTTACGGGTGGTTTCAGGTCGGCAGTTTCATTTGAAACCATCGTGCTACAGGCATCTAATGCAAAAGCAGCCAGGAGCAACAGCGTAATTCTCATAAAATGAATTTTGGTATTGAAAGTTCTATTAAATGTACTAATTCACTTGAATTCCGTAATCATGTCTGCTATCCAAAGGATTTAAGAATGATAGTGTTTTAATTTTCCGAAACAAATTTTTCAACTTCTCCAATATATTTTTCCCTGTTGTCAAGCCATCCATAATGCACAGAATGATCCAGCAAAACAAGCTTGGAATTCTTTAAAATCTTATGTGCTTTTTGCGCTGTTTTCTCTTCCACGATGTCCAGTTTGCCCTGTATGATCAAAACAGGCTTATCGAAGGATGATAGTTTATCCGCACAATTAAATTTGATCCTTTGCAGGTCCTGCCATATAAGACCGTTGATCTGCTGGTTAGTTTATGTAAGTCTTGCAGCAATGACCGGAACATATTTTTTATCATAAACGTATGCATTAGCTAATGCTTTTGCTCTTTGCCATCTTGCAAAATAAGTAGTATCGCCTTCATTTATCTTTTGCGACCAGTAATTCACTGAGTCCAATTGCTCCTTTGTGAGTTTTGAATTGACACTGTTACTTGCATAAGATAAAAGTTCCAGGTCAATGCCACCGGAAGAGGACAGTACCATTGAAATAATTATTTCAGGATGAATAGTGGCATAGTAGGAGGCAAGCATTCCACCGAATGAATGCCCCAATATGATCCATTTTTGTATGTTCAATTGTTTGCGAAGATTCTCCATATCCTCTGCCATCAACTGCATCGTAATTGTTGAAGAATCGATCTTTTGCATAACAGACTTGCCTGTTCCGCGCTGATCATAAATAATGGTTTGATTGTAGACTGATAAAGTTTTTGCGAGATCCTCAAACCCATCGCTATTTAAACCAGGACCACCATTGATGATGAGTATGGGAATTCCCTTTCCAAATGTTCGATAATAAATTTTTACTCCAATGCTTTCAGCATACCCCTCTTTTTGTGCGTATAGCTCAACAGATAAGATGATGATAACCCAAAAAAAGAAAACCCTTTTTTTCACTCAAGATTGTTTGAATAAATATAATTGGAAAGAAAAAATGTATTGAAGAAGAAATTATGAGCGGTAATTGAGAACAAAAAACCTGTTCACAGGTGTCCTGCTATTTATACAAATCTCCATTGAGATATTTCAATCCTGAATCAACAATAATGGTGACGATCTTTTTACCGGCCCCGATAATTCTTGCTCTTTGAATAGCTGCCCATACATTAGCGCCTGATGTAGTTCCTCCGAATATTCCTTCCTGTCTTGCCAATTTTCTTGCAGTTGCATAAGCGTCTTCATCGGATACAGCCATTATTTCGTCCGCAAGGTCCAGCCTGAATATGGATGGAACAAATCCTGCCCCAATTCCTTCCAGTTTATGAGAGCCGGATATATCACCACCCGAAAGAGCACGTACATACAAAGGTTCAATAGCAATGCATTTTATAGTGGGTATCTCCTTTTTCAAAACTTCCGCATTCCCTGAAAAAGATCCACCTGTGCCAACCCCCATGATAAATTCATCAATGTCATTTCCCATGATAGCAATGATCTCTTTTGCCATGTTATGATAGGCATTCCTGTTGTCAACATTGTTGAACTGATCGGTCCAAAAAGTATTGGGTTCCCTGCTTAACTCTTTTGCCCTTGCCACCATTGAGTCAATCAGCTTTGCCGTTATCTTCCGGTTTTCACTGGGAAATATTTCAAGTTCGGCTCCGAATGCCTTCATGGTCTGAAGTTTTTCCCGGGCAAAAGCATCTGATGATACAAAATGAGCTTTATAACCTTTCGTTGCACAAACCATTGCCAGTGAGCTTCCGGTGCTTCCACCCGTATAATCAACCACTCTTCCCCCGCGCTTAAGCTGTCCTCTTTGTTCAGCTCCTTCAATCATTGAAAGGGCCATCCGGTCTTTCATACTGCCGGTTGCATTCGCGCCTTCATACTTCACATATATTCCTGCACAACCTGGTTCTGAAAGTCGTTCTAATTTTATTAATGGGGTGTTTCCTATTGCTTTCACTTTTAAATCGATTAAATCATTAAATATAACATAAGTCAAACTTAGGTTTATTGCTTTATGAATTTTATATCGGTTGCATCCATAAAATAATTATTAAGGCAGCTGATCGTTTTATTATCGATGATCTTAAAATCGATGCCTTTAAAACTTATTTGCTCCAGTGAAGGTTTTAACTCGAGAGTAAACTCGTTGTTCTCATTTTTTTCATCTTTTAAAAGAGTAGGAATATCAGGATATAAATTGTGCACTGCGTAAATCGTATCGCAGTGTGCAAGATCAACATTCACTTCTCCGTTTTCATCTGAATAAGCCTCTTGTCCCTTTCCATCGACGACGAAAATGCAAACAATATTTTTCAACAAATATTTATTAGGACGTTTAAATGTAATGCCATATCCATTACCTTGTTTAGACTGACTAACCAGGGCAAAATCTTTTCCCGGTTCTTTATCGCTTTTTAATTTTAGTGAATCCCTCTCCACTGTAAAACTGCCCGTGGCTGTCCGATCCACTGCGCCGTAAGAATAAAAGAATTGGAACTTGCCATCTTTTGTAAAATTGAAGCCCGAAGCCATTTCCGTTTTTCTGAAATAATATTCTCCTTCTATAGTTGCTTGTGACATTGATCTCAGGTTTATGATAAGAAGTAAAAGGATGATGAACTTTTTCAACGACTGGGGGTTTATATTAAAGTGGTGAACATAAAAATAAGATTTTGCCGTTAACCATAATCTTTTTGTAAAGACCAGGGATCATTAAACTGAATCAATAGAACTATTCAATCTTATCAGACGCTCTGACTGTAATTTTTGAACCCTCTGCAAGCATGATTGAATCCGGTATGGCTTTACTTAGAATGCTGAATAATGAACCGTAAAGCTCTCCAAACCGGACTTTTATTTGGTAATCCGTGATCGGGTAAACCTGCCATCTCGGGTGTTCAACCTGGTACTGCGAGGTTCGCTTATCGTTTAGTTGAGTATATCCCCAATAATGTTCGGTGATAAATTCTTCCTCGCTTTCCGGAAGTATTTCAGATGAAGCAGGCGAAGCTGTTAATGAAATTGAATCCCACGCGTCCTGATGCTTCCATTCATACATAATTTTAATTTCTTGCATGCCGATGGTCCATGCGTGCCTTGTGGGAAGAGTGATATATTTTTCTTTATAGATAGAGTTGGCGATAAAGGACAGTGCAGCCTTCGGAACAATTTCTTTTATGAAGGTGACGCCTCGTTTCCAAACGGAACCTTCATTGTACCTGACATAAAACCGAAGATTTATTTCTTCGAAATTAATATGAAACGGTATAGAAAGTCCTTTTAGCTTTGTATCCATAAAACGAAACCCTACAAGACTTACGTAACATTTGTCGTTCCAAAAATCAAGTTCTGTTTTAAATGGAACATATGGCTTCAACATGTCTGGGTCAATGGAATAATTAGCTATAGCAAGTTTTCTCCATTCAGCACTTAAAAAAGATGATCGCATAAGAGAGTGTGATTGTACACAAACATAAATTTTATATTATTAACTGCACTTCGCTTAAGTTGTTGGTGATGATTCGCGATCTTAAACAAACAGATCATTCAACAATCATTTGGTTCCGGGGAACTTTTTATTACCTTTTGCAGCAAACCATAATACCCGGTTCATCATATCATCATTGCCGCTGTCAAGCTCTTTAAAAGCTTTATCGGCTGATAGCTTTGCATAATATTTTGCTTTGCCTTTTAGCTGCGTAAGCGGTTTATTCATTTCATTTAAGAGGATGCTATTTTGAATAAACTTATAGTTAAAAGATTGTTTTGTATCACTAAAACAATCGAACATAGGTAAGGCTGTAGCATCAATTACATTCATAGGTGGCAGCCCCAATATTTGTTCTATGCTTCTTACTATGGATGTTTGATTATAATTGGTATGAATTGTTTTATTCAATTTTGAATAGGGGCTTATAATCAGGCATGATGTCCTGTAAGAAGATATGTGATCCCATCCTGACTGAGAATCATCTTCTGTAACAAAAACGACAGTGGAATCCCCAAAGCGGCTATGGGTAATGGTTTCAACAATGCGTCCCAATGCAAGATCATTGTCTGCAACCATTGAAGCGGGCACGGGAAAGTTTGGCGATGTACCGGCAGTATGATCATTTGGCATGGAAAGAACCATTAGATCGGGCAGGTTGTCTCCCGGTTGTTTTTCATAATTTTTCCATTCATTTATAAATACATTAGCACGCAACTGATCCGTGAAATTTATGTTCTCACAATCAGGATAAGTGGGTGAAATTATATTTTTAATTCTTGCAATAGTTGTTGTGTTGTATAAATTCAAAGGTTCATTCTTTTTATATTTATTATAGATATCAAGCCACTGCATTTTACCATCATAATGAGTAAGACATGCTTCCCCGTAAATACGCACTTTCTTTCCATGATCCATCGCATCGTTCCAGATAAATCCGTTTTTATTGTATACTAACGCATCCTCCTGGCGATGCGGATAACTTCTGAACCATGCACGTACGTTCTTTTCAATATAGTCTGAGACCATTGCTGCATCTGTCCACTGATGTCCTTCTGCAGATGATTTACCGGATGCGTAATAATTATCGAGCAATACGAAATCAATAGCAAGCCTATGCTGATTTGGAGTAACGTTTGTTCCATAGATACAAAGATCTTTGTTGCCTCTTGCATTTGAAATATCTCCAAAGATCTGGTCATATGTTTTATTTTCTTTGATGATATACACCACATGTTTAAATAGAGAAGGCTCACCGATTCTTTCCGGCAGAGGCTTCGGTGCTATGTTGTTTCGTGGACTACGATTCATAGCAGCGATTCTGCTGAAAAGATTCATCATTTTTACTTTTGCAGTGTATCGGCTTAATGTTTTTGATGCAGGTAAGGGAACGATACTTATGGATGCCAGTTCTTTATGAATTGTATAAGCTCTGACCGGTTTGGCCGAAAAATTTTTATATCCCGGTGCCTGACTTAAAACTCTTGATCCTTTTGATTCAAGATCAGGAATGTATAAAATTCCATTGATCATTGCAATACCCGATGGATAAGCTTCGGTAGGAATGTACCCGGCTATTTTTGTGCTTCCATTTGAACCTGAAAAAACATTGCCTCCTAATTTAATAACAGCAATTGCATTATCCATTCCATTAGCGACATACAAAATGCCCGCGTTGGAATCTATCATTAGAGCATCAGGGGTACTTCCATAATAATGATGTTGCTTCCCGAATAATCCTGTCGGTATGGAATCAATAACTTTTTCTTTTTGTACATCTACTACGCTTACATTATCGCTATTACCATTAGTAATATATAAATACTTCTCACCGATGCTTTTGATAATAGCGGTTGGATGGAGCCCAAGCTGTAATTCATTCTCAGGCTTTCCTGTAATAATATTTATTACTGATAAGCTACCCGTTTTCGTGGCGCCGGTAACGGGGTTTGTATAAGCGCTACCCCAGGGGGTTCCTGCATGCTCCGCATTGGTATCAGTAACCAAAGGGCCTGCCCAGTTAGTGACATACGCTTTATTACGGACAATGCAAACACCATAAGGTGCCACACCGGCCAATGCCGCATAGACGATTCTTTTACTTTCAAAATCTATTTTTATCAATTGATTATTCCCATTCAAAACTGCGTACAGGTATAAGATGCCGTTCTCAATATTACTGATAACCTGGTTAGGCAAGGCCACATCGGCAGGCAATATCCTTTCGATATTAATGCCTGTTACATTATTAATTGTCTTACCATCCCATTCAGCAATCATTATATCTGACCGGTGATTGGTACCCGAAGCTCCCCACGCAATGAACACTTTATCTTTATAAGTAAAGGATGTAATGCCTGAATAAGTACTGATGAGATATTGCCAATCCTTATCATGAACAAAACTCCATCTCGCAATAATCTTATTAGTACTGATATTTAAAACAGCGATACCATACCTGTCTTCTATAACTATATTTCTTTTGCCGGGAAGTACACATACATCTACCGCATGATTTTCTAACGTGGAATCGCCATAGGTAATAACTTTCCCGGCTGATTTAATCAACCGGTTGTAGGGCATAATGGTAAAGCTGCTTGTGTCTTGCAAAGTTTTGTCTTCAAATGGTAATTTACCGGTAATTGTTTTTTGAGACATTGCAATTAAGGGAAATAATAAAATAGGTGGGATAAATGCATAAAGCGATTTCATATTATAGAAATATATAAGCAGGATTTTCCCCGGATATAATCTTTACAAATTTGATGATTTAATTACAAAATCTACCGTATCAATTTACAGGTTTATATACTAATACAGCAAAGCTATCAGGGATGATATCTCTTGTACCTGCTGTACCATGAACACCTTTCATATTATCACTGCTTGCAATGGGCTGTTCAGTAGTTAAATCAATTACATTAACAGATGTACCATGCGACACAAACAAATGATGATTGACAGAATCTACATATAAATAATCGTACCCGCTATTCCCGGCTAATGCAATTTTTTTTTCGAACGAATACACAGAAGTCTCCTGCGCATCAACCCAAATATTGAATAAAATCATCGTAAGCACTACAAATAGCAGATGAAGAGAATTTTTCATTTTGTTTATTTTTTGCACAATCTATAAAAATATGCCTCTATCAATATTTCTTGCATTAACAAATTGTTTAGACATTCTGTTCTGATTCTGTTGGCCGAATTACTAAATGTTTATTTAATAGTTATGTTATCGTAAATAAAATGTTATGGTGAAATTCCGGAGCAATATCAATAGTGATTTGCGATCGACAATTTTAGCAGATGAAATTTTATTTCTCGATGTTATTGGTAATCTTCCTTTCTGTAGTGTATCAGCGCAGGGTGATATTTCATAAAGTTACCAAACAATTAAATATTGATTAATTAATTCCTATTAAACTATTAAATCTCTCTCGTTGGAATTTAACTGTTCGTTTTAACCTGATTTTTGCACTAAAGTTTTTTATGTGGATCAGATTAGCCAAACTAACAGGAATTCTTTTCCTGACTATTTTCTTCTCCTGTCCTGTTTTTTCTCAAACGGCCACGGTCAAAGGAAATGTTTTTGATAACGTTACCAGAGATGGTTTGCCGGGCGCCTATGTATCATTAAATAAAACTTCGTTTAAAAGGGCGGCTGATGATAAGGGAAATTTTCAAATTTCCGATATACCGCCAGGTGAATATGATATTATAATTGAAAATGTTGGATACACTACCAGTACCAGTCATATTGTACTCAAAGCTGGGGAAACCTTAAGGGTGTTCACCGGACTTCGTCTTGAAAGTAGGGAGTTGAATGAGATCACAGTATTTGGGCGGTCCGAACGGGAGAAGGAATCGGGGTCCAGGGAGAGAGAAAAGAATGCCGCGAATATCACCAATATTATTTCTTCCCAAGCCATGGTCCGCTCCCCGGACATCAACGCTGCCAACGTGCTGCAACGGATGAGCGGCATAACGGTGCAACGCTCCAGTGGGGGAGACGAGGCCTATGCGGTAATTCGTGGGATGGAGCCCAGGTATAATAATACACTGCTCAACGGAATCAAAATCGCGAGCCCCGATAATAAGAACCGGTTTGTCCAGTTGGATATCATTCCCTCCGACATTTTAAGCAGTATTGAGATCAGCAAATCCTTGCTACCTGATATGGAAGCTGATGCAATCGGCGGGACAGTTAATATGGTAGTAAAGGATGCTCCGGATATCGCTTCTTTTAAAGCTACAGCAGGGATCGGTTATAGTCAATTATTTTTTGATGAAAAATATATCTATTTCAAAAAATCCGATATTCAAAAACTAAGCCCTATCCAGCGTAACCCCTTGGGCTATGTCGCCCAACCCGGCGATTTCAGCCGGTCTAACCTGGATTTCCAGCCCAGACAGGCGCCTCCTACCGGAACTCTGGGTTTCTCTTATACGCAGCGGTTTTTGCACAACAAGATCGGATTCGTGCTTGCAGATAATATACAAAATCAATATTATGGGAATATCAGTTCCCGGTATACCGTTGAACCCATCAGTATAACTTCTGATACCTTGCAATACCAGGACGTGACTGTTTTTAAGGGCTATACCCAACAGTTGAACAATGGACTGGTGGCCCATATTGATTATGTATTTAATAGCCGGAATAAGGTAAATATTGATAATTTTTACATCTATAGCTATTTAGCCCAGGCAAGGTTAAGTGAGGATACCACACTTATAGGAACGGGCAGGGTGGGTCCGGGTACCGGGCAAATCTTCGGGAATAATCAGACCTATACTCAGAATCAACACATCGAAAACATAAAAGTATCAGGACAACATTCCTTGACCTCTAACTTTTCTCTTGACTGGGCAGCGGTTATGTCCGATGCCGGAAGACGGGTCCCTGATCTGGCCGCTATCACAACCGATTACCGGATCCAGGCAGATTATTCCACGACAGCCACTTACTTTGACGAAATCACCCGCCAATGGCTAAAAAATGATGATAAGGATTATACAGGCATCCTTAATCTTGATTATCACAAAAAATGGAAAGATAATGACCTGGAACTCAAGGCAGGCGGCTTATACCGGAGTAAAACGAGGTTCAACAACGAGGATGACTATATTTTGAAACCTCCCACCACCAATGGCAGTGGGGGTGCCGGCAGCAAGCCTTACTGGACAAATATTTACGATGTGCAGTGGGAGGTATTTAATACAGCCGGCACTAATGTTTATAACCCGAACAATTACAAAGCAGACGAAATTGTCTTTGCAGAATACCTGATGGCCCGGTTAAAGAAAAAGAAATGGGAAGCAGGCGGGGGATTGCGTGTTGAAAATACCAGTACCGACTGGGATATCAGGGTGCATAGTCCGACAGCGCCGAGCTCGGGTAACCAGACTTACCAGGATTTCCTGCACAGTGCCTATGTAAAATATAAGATCTCAAAAAAGGAAAACCTGCACTTTTCTTATTTCAGGTCCATTTCAAGACCCAATTATTATGAATTGGTCCCCGCCCCCGTTTTTGCAGGCGATTATTATATAACCGGTAATCCTGCTCTTCTGCATTCTGTAGCGGATAACTATGATCTTCGCTATGAAATATTTCCTAAGGGGGAACAACATCTCTTTCTGGGAGTGTTTTATAAACAGATTCAGAATCCCATTGAGCAAGTGCTTCAAGGAGCAAGTTCAGGGGTGCTAATACTTCACCCCACAAATTCTTATACCGCCAAGAATTATGGAGCAGAGCTGGCCTTTACCCAATATTGGGGAAGGTTCGGCGTTACCGGGAATTACACCTACACGCATTCCGCTATTTCATCCCTTAAGCAAAGACATGGGAACACCGCTGTCATTGAAACCCGTCCAATGCAGGGTCAAACGGATCATATTGCCAATATATCTCTACTTTATAAAGATACCAAAAACGGCTTCTTTGCCCAGCTTGCCTATGAATATCAAGGGAAAACCCTTTCCCAGATCTCGTTTTTTTATCAATCGGATTATTATCAAAGGCCGATGAATACCCTGGCATTTTCAATAGAAAAAGACATTTATAAACATTTTACCATTTTCGGGAAATTTAATAACCTGTTAAATACACCTTCCATTCAATATGTTCAAAAAACTTTACAAGTATCCAAAGACATTTATAAGGCTACTTACAGCCTCGGACTCAGATATGCTCGTTAACTATTTTCTTAAAAAAATAAAAATGAAAAAAATGATTAGCCAGACCTCAGAAAAATGGATAAAATTGATGATCGTGGTTGTTACAATCACGTATATTTTATCTGCCTGTGTTAAAAACTCAACTACAATAAATACCGGCCCTCAATTGCCGGCCGAAGCAATCAGGGGAACTACATTGAATGGCGGCAACGTGAAGGGAGTCATGCTATCAGATTCAACATATACAGTGAATGGCGACCTCACAGTTCTGCCTACTGATACCTTGATCATACAGCCAGGGGCCACAATTAATGTCACAGGTAACCATGCTTTTTATATCCAGGGATATATTCAATCTCTTGGCACTCAGGCCAAACCAATCACCTTTACCTCTACTGTTGCACAACAACCCGGTCAATGGGGCGGATTCCAGGCTGACAGTTCAAAAGGGGTGACTTTCCTTTGGACAAAGATCCTTTGGGCGGGCGGACCTGATTCTACCGGCAGTACCCGGCAAACGATCGGTATTAAATCTCCCATTCCTGTTGATATCGAGGATTGCTGGTTTATAGGCGGGCAAGACAATTCCATTGGCGTATATTCCGCAGCGACAGTAAAGATCTGGCGCAACACTTTTTATGGTAATGGAACCACGGATGGGGATTGCATTGATTTCCACTCCGGCGTAACTGGTACGGTAGCTTATAATGTATTATGGGGAAGTGCAGGTAGTTCTATTAAAGTGTATACCAGCACAACAGCACCACTCGTTCAAACAAATGTGACGGTATATAACAATACATGCGTGGAAAGTGGCTTCCGCAGAGGAGCGGCAGAACCGGGCAGAGGTGTACTCGTGGATGCTTTTTCAAAAGCAAACGTTTATAATAACCTGCTTGTGAACAATTATTGGAGTCTCGATATCTCCCCTTCGTCAGATTTTGCCAACACGACGTATGGGAATAACTATTTCTATGTAACGGTGGATTCTTTAAGGAAATTTATGTATCCGGCAGGTGAAAAGGGTATGATCCAAAGCTCAGATATAATTGACTCGGTTCATCTGGGAGCCAATGACCCCATGTTTGTTGGCTATACTCCTCCTCCGAATCCTTCACTGCGTATTATTCCATCAAGTTTCGATTTCCATTTAAAGACCGGTTCTCCGGCTTTTGGAAAGGGAAATCCCACTTATAATGTTGATATCGGCGCTTATGTTACGGATACATCGGGTGGGAAGGGCAATCGCCATTAAAATAAGTATCGGATCAAACTCAAGTCGGACGTCGCACATACGACTTCACTGCTTTAAAAAAAAATTCTAACTCCTGGGTTAGTATATGAAACGACTGCTTATTTTAATAGTCATCCATTCTCTGCTGACAGTTTCAGGGCAAAATGCAAATTACCTGAAGGAGCAGGCAACAGGGTACAGGGGCAAAGTCATCAAAGATTTAAAAGCGGTAACGGGTTTAAGTTTTTGTGTGATTGGTGACTGGGGACGATATGGTGATTATTATCAAAAAGCAGTAGCAGATCAGTTGAGCAGCGCAGTTGTAGGAGTCGATGCTTCATTTATTATTTCTACAGGTGATAATATTTACCCGAATGGAGTTGCGAGTGAATATGACCCGGCATGGAAGTATGTGTACGAAGATGTTTACAGCAGTTATCCCACGCATATTGCCTGGTATGTGGTTCTGGGAAACCATGACTATAAAACCAATCCTGATGCAGAAGTTGCCTACAGTAAAATAAGTTCCCGCTGGCATATGCCTGCAAGATATTTCAGCATTAAAAAAAATATAGGAAAGGATTCGGCAAATACAGCCGAATTCTTTTTTATTGATACAACGCCATTCCAAAAAGATTATTACAGTGAGCCGGATTATGCAAGTCATGTTGCAGGAAATGATACTGCAGCCCAAAGAAACTGGCTGATAAACGGATTAAAAAACAGCACGGCAAAATGGAAATTTGTTATAGGGCACCATCCGTTATATTCAGCGGGCAAAAGGAAGGGAAAAACAAATGATATGATTGATGCCTTCCGGAATATATTTGAAAAATATAAAGTGGACGCTTACTTCTGCGGGCATGAACACCAATTAGAAGTGGACCAGGAAAGTGGATTTCATTTTTACCAGTTCATCTCAGGAGCCGGTTCGGAAACTACGGCCGTTACCAATGCTCCATATACTATGTTTACAGCACAAGACCATGGCTTTTTTACGGCAGGCATAAATGGAAATGAAATGCTGATCCAATATATAAATGCTGATGGGAAAATTTTGTTTACTAAGACAATAAAAAAATAATTTGCTCCAATTATGTCCTGCCGGCACACAAAGGCGGTCATTCGTTTTTAGCTTCACCAACGACGCATGCTGAATAGTCTCCCAGTAAGTGGCTGATGTTGTAAAGGCACGGGGAACGACAGGTCGGAATAAATGCTACGTGTAACTAGTTCGCTCTGAAATATTGAGACTATGGAACAAAATCAGCAAGCGACTGGTAATGGCAGATCAGTGATCCGCCCGTCGGAAGAAGAAATTCTGAAACACCTGGATGAACAGGAAAAGAGTGGGTTCACTGTAAAAGAGTATTGCACGGTCAGCGATATTATATAATGAGGCTACTTTCTACACCTGGTTAAAGAAGTATCGCAGCAAGCCGGAAGAAGAAGTAAAGGGGTTTACAACGATTGAAGTGATACCTGCGCTGCTGAAAAGCATGCAGTTTGAAAAGATCATCGAGAAAAAAGATGAGGAGCATAAGAATTTACTTTCTAAGATTACTCCGCTGCAAAAGTTTGTTGATGATCTTACTGATAAGTACAAAGAGTTGCAGGCATTACATGAGGAAGTATTAAAGATCATTAAAGAAAAGGATAAGCAACTGCAAAGACTGGAACTGATCGAGCATCAATATCAACAACTGCAAAGACTGATGTATGCAAGAAGCAGGAGACTTCGGATAGCAGTTTTATTTTTTTTTATTTATTGGAACACTCAGGACAGCAGCGATTACATTTCTATTTGAACACGCCATAAAATTGTTTTTAATTTTTAAAAAATGATAATTAACTACAACAGCCGGCCGGGGGTGGCAACTGCATCACGCTAGCTTTCTGCTGCTTCCTGCCCCGGTTTCCGTGTTGTACAACAAACCTACAACGACAATGAAGCCAACTCCAAATATGACGGCGCATTTTGACATTTTCTGCAGTTTTCCCTATGGTCATACCGGCTTGTGAATGCTCCTCCTGGTCACTCATCCTTCGGTTCTCCTTCGCTTCTCCTTCGGTTGAGGTTCGGTCATGTTCGACCGTGATTGATTTGGGTCAAATCCTTTTGCCCTGATTCTTGAAATTAAAGTGCAAGAACTGCTGTCCCACCGCTGAGCAAATAATCATCGTTCCAAATTTTAAGTCGGTCAATCATCAATATGTCAAAGAGCATTTTTTGATATTAACAATATGCAGTTAGCCGGAGGCCTACCTGATGTTTCGCCAGCAACAATTGTAAGGCTTACTTTGTGTCCATTGTATTTTCTTGGTGATTTTTCTGATCTGAGAAAATGGACACAAACCTGTCTGGCGGCAGGCAGAGAACACAACGAATCACGAAGTTCACAACGAACTTGTATAGAAGAATTCCAAACGTACGCAAGTGCGATCCTTCGGCAAGCCCAGGATAAACTCCACACCGATGATGAGAATTACAAAAGCTGCTATCAAAAAAATTTCCCCTGATATAATTCTGCCGGAACTATTTTTTTCAAGGCATGTTATTTGTCTCGACTACTCATTAATAAAATCGATGGTTTATGAATTGGGTAGATATTGTTCTCCTGCTGGTTGTTTTAATGGCTGTCTGGAGTGGATGGCAACGTGGTTTTATTTTAGGCACTCTTGACCTTGTAAACTGGGTGGGGAGTATTTTACTGGGTTTTCTTTTTTATCCTTACCTCGCCGTTTTTCTGAAAACAATTTTTCCAGCGCTTGGGCCGTGGTTATTGCCGCTTTCATTTATGATCACCATCATAATCGCAAGAATTCTTATCGGCCTTGTTACAAGTCGCATAGCATGGCTATCCGGGAATGCAAATGATACAGGAGTGAACAGGTTTCTCGGTATCATTCCCGGTTTTATCAATGGAATTATTTTCGCTACGATCGTCGCGGCCTTATTGTTGGCATTACCTCTTTGGGATAGAGTAACGAATGAAACCCGTGACAGCCGTATTGCAAACAGGCTTTCTTCAGAAGTGGAGTGGGTGAATGAAAAGTTTACTCCTGTATTTGATAAGGCCATCAATCAAACCATCAATAATCTTAGTATCCATCCGGCATCGAATGAATCGGTAAAACTTCCTTTCAAAGACGATCATGCCGAAGTCCGTGCAGACCTTGAAGCAGAGATGCTGGAACTTGTGAACCAGGAAAGAGTACAAAGAGGTTTATCCCCATTGAAAGCAGATCCTGAATTAACCCAGGTGGCGAGAGATCATTCAAAAGACATGTTCGAGCGTGGATATTTTGCACATATAACGCCGGAAGGCAAATCTCCATTCGACAGGATGAATGATGCACATGTTCAATATTTAACCGCGGGAGAAAATCTCGCTTTGGCACATTCGCTTTCTATCGCTCATAACGGATTAATGAATTCACCGGGTCATCGTGCAAATATTTTAAATCCTGCATTTGGTCGCGTGGGTATCGGAATTTTAGACGGAGGTTTTTATGGATTAATGGTGAGCCAGGAGTTCCGGAACTAAATTGGCAATTGACAATGGGCAATTGCCAATTTGAGTAACTTTATTGGTCTTATTATTGCCTATTGCCTATTGCCTATTGCCTATTGTCTATTGTCTATTGTCTATTGTCTATTGCCTATTGTCTATTGTCTATTGTCTATTGCCTATTGCCTATTGCCTATTGCCTATTGCCTATTGCCTATTGCCTATTGCCTATTGCCTATTGCCTATTGCCTATTGCCTATTGCCTATTGCCTATTGCCCATTGTCTATTGCCTATTGCCCATTGTCTATTGCCTATTAACTGCTCACCACCATTCCAGATACTTTAGTATCTTCCTTCGCCAAAATTTCATTTATGAATTATGATGAATTCAGAACAGCAGGACATAATCTTGTGGACTATATTTCCGACTATCTTCAAAATGTTTCAAACAAGCCGTTATTCAATCCTGTTGAGCCTTCTTTTTTGTATGATCTCTTTGACGAAAAAATTCCGGATTCACCGCAATCATTAGCGGAGATTCAAAAGCACCTGGAAGAAAAATTAATTCCTTATTCCACGCATGTAAATCATCCCGGCTATATGGGACTCATTACACCTTCACCAAATCCCGCAGGCATTTTAGCCGAATTTTTAGCATCGGCATTGAATCAAAACCTGGGTGCTTATTCAATAGGCCCTTCAGCAACAACGATTGAATTAAGAGTCATTCGCTGGCTGAATGATCTTATCGGTTACGATGAAAAAGCAGGAGGGAATATTACCAGCGGAGGAATGACATCAAATTTTATTGGTTTAAAACTGGCAAGAGATTCCAGTAGCGATGATTCAGCGCAACACGATGGTATGACGCAGGGATGGGTAGCATATGTATCTGAAGAAAGACATGTATCATTAGATAAAGCAGCTGATGCTGTGGGTGTTGGAAGAAAAAATTTAAGAACTATTCCAACTAATGAAAAGTTCCAGGTAAGAATTGACTTGTTAGAAGAAGCAATCGAAAAAGACAAAGAGAGAGGCTTGCGACCCATTTGCATCATCGGGCTTGCGGGCACTACCAATTTAGGTGCCGTTGATGATTTAGAAACTCTTTCAAAAATTGCGCGGCGGGAAAATTGCTGGTTTCATGCCGATGCTGCCTACGGTGGCGGCATGTTGCTTTCCAATAAACATCCCGGCGTGCTGAAAGGACTACATCTTGCCGACTCAGTTACAATTGATCCGCATAAATGGTTTTATGCGCCGTTGGATGCAGGGGCAATACTTGTAAAAGATCACAAGCGTCTGAATATTTCATTTGGTTTGCAGCCGTCCTATCTTACTGACCAGTCTCAGCAAAAAAATGAACGCTACCAATTTTATGTAAATGGTTTTGAACAATCAAAACGTTTTCGCAGTTTGAAAATTTGGGTAAGTTTTCATCACTACGGCAAACCAAAAATGGGAGAGTGGGTAGATAATAATATTTCTCACGCAAAACATTTGCATCAGCTTGCTGTAGATGATGCTCAATTTGAATCTGCCACGGAACCGGTTATGTCAGCGGTTTGTTTACATTATAAAACTCCTCAGCTCAGCAATGAAGAAAACAGGCGATTACATTTTACAGTAACAGAGAAAATAGAAAGCGAAGGAAAGTTTTGGTTTGCTACAACTATTATGAAAGGAAAAACCTGGTTCCGCATCAACCCGGTTAACATTTACACAAGAATGGAACACATCAATGAGTTGTTTAAAACTTTACAGTCATATTGTAATGTTGAGCTTGATAAATATATTTCAGTGAAATCGTAAGCTATTATGGAAGAAAGATCAAAAAAATTGGGAGTAGTATTAGTGGGATTAGGATTGTACAGTGAAGGACAGCTTGGACCCGCGCTGAGAGAAACAAAGCATTGTTATCTCGCCGGTATCGTAAGCGGTTCTGAAAAGAAAAGAAAAAAATGGAGAAGGAAATATGATATTCCCGAAAAGAATATTTATGGTTATGAAAATTTTACTGCAATTAAGGATAACGACGATATTGACATAGTTTATGTGGTTCTTCCAAATTCGATGCACACTGAATACGTGATTCGTGCAGCGAGAGCAGGCAAACATGTGATCTGTGAAAAACCAATGGCCACAACAGTGGAGGAATGTAATGAAATGATCGATGCCTGCAGGGAAGCGGGAGTCATGTTGTCGGTCGGTTATCGTTTACATTTTGATCCTTTTAATTTAGAGATAATGAGGCTGGCGAATGAAAAAATTTATGGCGCGGTCAAAAAAATTTCAGCCTCGCATGGCATGAGCAGTGCACAAGGTTGGCGTCTTAATAAAGAATTGGCAGGCGGCGGTCCGCTGATGGATGTAGGAATTTATTGTGTAAATGCTGGTCGTTATATTACTAATATGGAACCGATGGCAGTACATGCTTTTGAGAGCGCAAAAAAAGACAAGAAAAAGTTTAAAACAATCGAAGAATCTTTAACGTGGACAATGGAATATGCAAATGGTGTGATTGCTGAATGCAGTTGCAGTTATTCAGAATATGGAAATCATTTACGGGTTGAGGCTGAGAACGGGTGGTTTGAATTAGCACCGGCATTTTCTTATGGCGGTCTCAAAGGAATAACTTCCGATGGCAAAATGAATATAACGCCAATTAATCAACAAGCTGCACAAATGGATGATTTTGCTCTCGCCATTCTTAACGAGCGATGTACACCTATGCCCGGTGAAATGGGAATACAGGATATAAAAATTTTGCAAGCCATTTATAAATCTTTGGAAACAGGGCAGATGATAAAGATGTAAGAACTGGCAAGAATTTATGTATAGAAACTATATCTCCAAGTTTTCCAAAACCATTAGAACCTCTTTTAGTTTGATCCAGGATTTCACCTGCATTTATGAAAATTGTGAGCATATTATTTCAACTCTATAGTATCTACCATCACATCCCAGTGTGCAATTAACAATTCAAACCGGTGCTGTTCATCTTTTGTTAGCTTATCTAAATCAGGATATAATTGTTGCTTGTAGGGAGTTGTAAGGTTCGGATCAAATGCCAGTACAGCATTTTTAAAAACGAGGGTTACTTTAAAATCCCAGCGGGTATCTTCACCACTGTGCAGTTTTGGTTTTTCTGCAGTTACACTGATAATATCCCCTTTTTCCTGCGCTTTTTTCAATAATGGATAGTGATTCGTTTTCCAGAGATTAATAAACTCATCTGCATAGCCCCATCTTACTTTGTAATAATTTTCAATAGTGAATGGTTCGTCTTTTTTGTTTTGTCCATTCACATAAAATGAAGTTGTAACGATCGTAAGAAAGACGAAAAAGTATTTGAACTTCCCGGCAATTAGTTTGTACATAATAAAGATTTTATTAAATGTAAAATTAAGACTTATGAAAAGTTCAGCAGCCATAAGAATCTCCTAACTTTATCAACCTTAAAATATTTTTATGCCCGAATGGAAAGGAATTTTCCCTGCTCTTACAACACCTTTTACAGTAAAAGATGAATTAGATCTTTCCATGTTTGAAAAAAACTTAAATGCACAAATGAATGCCGGGGTGAGTGGAGTTATCATTGGTGGTTCATTGGGTGAAGCCAGCACACTGACCACGAGTGAAAAAGAAACTCTTGTTAAATTTTCTTTGGAAAAAACAAACAAGGGGATAGCAGTTATTTTAAATATTGCAGAAAGCAGCACGAGCGAGGCCTTGCAACAGGCAAGATTGGCAAAAGAATGGAAAGTGCAGGGATTGATGCTACTTCCACCGATGCGATATAAGAGTGATGAGAGAGAAACTGTCGGATATTTTAAAACAATCGCAAACGCTACCGATCTTCCGATCATGATCTACAACAATCCCGTGGATTATAAAATTGAAGTAACCCCCGATATGTTCCAGGAATTAACTGAATGTAAAAATATAACTGCAGTAAAAGAAAGTACAAGAGATGTAAGCAACGTAACGCGAATGAAAAATCGCTTTGGTGACCGGTATAAAATTCTTTGCGGCGTGGATACCATTGCCATGGAAGAATTATTACTTGGCGCCGATGGTTGGGTAGCAGGGTTGGTAAATGCTTTTCCGGAAGAAACAGTCATCATCTATAACTTAATCAGATCAGGCATGATTGAAGAGGCAACAAAGATTTATCGCTGGTTCATGCCATTGCTGGAATTGGACATTCATCCAAAATTGGTTCAATACATAAAATTAGCGCAAGCACAAACCGGCTTAGGAACAGAATACGTTCGGGCACCAAGACTCATTTTAACGGGAGAAGAAAGAAAAAAAATTTTGAAGATCATTAATGATGGAATTGCGTCGCGTCCCGTAATGAAATTAAAATATCATGGTTTAACCCGGGAAATGGAGAAACAGGAAAAAAAATAGTTCGAAAAAAGAAAGATGTGATGGATTTCATTCGCCCTTCAACCGGGGAAGAAAATGATTGGGTATTGATTATTGAAAAAAAAATAAACTTATTGAAATGTACCAGGATGCAACGACAGATGAGATCAATGAAGCCGTAGAGTTGGCTTGGAAAGCTTTTCATACATACAGGCAATTCTCTTTAAAACAGAGGGCAGGATTCATGCATGCCATTGCAAAAGAATTAGAAGACTCCGGCGATGAATTGCTGCAGACGGCTCATGAAGAAACTCATTTACCTGAAGCAAGATTGAAAAATGAAAAAGCAAGAACAATATTTCAATTAAATAGTTATGCTGATGCATGCGAAAAAGGGGAGTGGCTTGAAGCAAGGATCGATACAGCGATTCCTGATCGTAACCCGCCAAAGCCTGATCTGCGAAAAATGTTGATACCCCTTGGACCCGTGGTTGTTTTTGGTGCAGCTAATTTTCCTTTTGCTTACTCAACCGCTGGCGGAGATACAGCTTGTGCATTTGCGGCAGGTTGCCCGGTAATTGTAAAGGCACATCCGGCACATGCACGTACAAGCGAAATGGTAGCAAATGCTATTTTGAAAGCAGCAAAGAATTGTAATATGCCTGAAGGAATTTTTGCTCATATGCACGGAGCAAATAATGAGGTAGGAGAGACGCTTGTTAAACATCCATACACAAAGGCAGTTGGATTTACCGGTTCTTTTTTTGGTGGCAAACAATTATTTGATTGGGCCAATCGACGCAAAGAACCCATTCCCGTTTTTGCTGAAATGAGCAGCATTAATCCTGTTTTTTTAATGCCGGAAAAATTAAAACAATCTCCTGCTGAGATTGCAAAATTATATGCAGCTTCTATCACTCTTGGTGTAGGGCAATTTTGCACCAACCCGGGATTGATCATTGGAATAGATAATGAAGACCTGCAAATTTTCATTCAAACATTGGGAGAAGAAATTAAAAAAACGTCTCCCGGTGAAATGTTACACGCAGGAATTTTTAAAAATTATGTTGAAAGAAGAGCAAATGCGCTTGCTCAGGAAGAAGTAGAAACAATTGCTGTCTCCGAAACTGAACCATTATTCAACCAGGGAACATCTACTATTGCTTCTGCATCAGCACAAGCATTTATTAATAATCCAATACTGCACCAGGAAGTGTTTGGGCCTTACTCGATAGTGATTAAATGTAAGGATATTGATGATATGCTGAATGTGACAAAACATATCAAAGGTCAATTGACGGCTACATTAATGGCAACAGAAAATGATATTCGGAATCATAATGAATTGACAGAATTCGTAAAAAATATTTGTGGTCGTTTTATTTTAAATGGTGTACCAACAGGTGTTGAAGTTTGTTTAAGCATGCAACATGGCGGACCGTTTCCCGCCACGACAGATTCACGTTTTACTTCTGTAGGCGCTGATGGAATTAAACGGTTTGCCCGGCCGATTTGTTACCAGAACTGGCCAAATGAGTTATTGCCGGGTGAGTTAAAAGATGAGAACCCGATTGGAATTTGGAGAACTGTAAATAATGTGTTGCAAAAAAACAATTTGTAAGATCAGGTACTTTTATTAATGAAAAGCTCATTTCCTGCTGATCAAAAATCTTTTTAAAAAAATATCTCCTGAGACTGTAATTCCTTTGATAGTAACTGTATAAGTAGTGCCGGGGTCTGCTGTAAAAAAATTCAGAGTTGTTTTACCATTATTATCTGTTATTACGGGGCCGCTCCAATAAATTGTTGATCGCTGATCAGGGGCATTAATTTTTCTAATTTCTTTTTTGGTATAATCAGGCTCCGTGAAGAGAGGTGAATTAGAATACCCGGTTCGATAAAAATTCATCGTGGCCACTTTATCGTTTTTAGTATTATTTCTTACCTGGGAAAGTGTATGAATGATGATAACACCATTCCCTCCCTGCATTCCATAAATGGCGGCATCAGCGCCGTTCAATACTTCGATGAAATCAATCAGCTGCAGCGAAAGTGTATTTAAAAAAGACATGAGTGGGCTGGTCCCGGGTTCACTGGTAACTTTTAAGGCATTTGTATCAAATTGCACTCCATCCATTACTAATAGAGGTTCTGCATCACTACCCGATAAAACCAGGCGGCGATTCCTTAATTGCACGCCGGGAATGAATAACAATGCATTGGCTACGGAACCAGGGCCACTTGTTCTTATCATATCGGCTGTCAAAATTTTTGAAAATTGACTTACTCTTTGCTTTTCATCATAGCTTAAAGGCTTTTTTATTCGTGATCGCACAATTACTTCCTTCAATTCCTTTCCTTTTCCCGGTAATAAAAAGTCCCGTTTTTCTGATTTTTTTTTGACCATGTCAGTTACGGCGTCAGCTGGTAAGTTTTTTTTGAGATTAAGCGGCGTATTGAACTTTGGAAGAGACAAAGGATCTAAAATCATTTTTGCATCGATAGCTTTTCCTTTTTTATCGCTTGCCTGCAAGATGAACTCTGTGCTGTCATGGTAACCCGGTAAAATAAGATTGAAGCGCCCATCTTCATTTGTGGTATCTGTTGCAAAAATATTTTCGGGCTGAGTAGAGATAAGTGTGACAACCACACCAGGTAAAGGTCTACCCTTTTGATTCATTGCAATACCATGGACTGTAAAGAGATCGTCGTTCATTCCGGGATACTTTGTAGTCCATGCAGAATCTGAAACTGCCCATTTCCTGTATTTATTTTTTTGAGTAATCATTACGAGGTCCCTTTCTTCAGCAGAATGCTTTTCTTCAGTCATTTGGGCAATATCATGATCGTCGAAATATCTTACACTACTGTCATCGGTCACGGAGGCGGTCAGTAAAGAGAGTGCAGGCCGATCGTAACCATCGTGAATGGAAATATCCAAAACAGCATTTTGCCTCGCCAGGTAATTTTCTTTATCCGGCTGTATATTCACTATTGCAGAATTGAGATCCATGTAAACATTTCGTTCACTTAGCAACTGCTCATGTTCATCAAATAAAAGCAAGGTCGCCTCTCCCTGTGGAAAGTTTCTTTTGGGTATATTGGATTCATACATGCGTTGCCCTATGCCGGCAAAGCAAACACTATCCCTGCTTATCCCTAATAAGTAAGTGACTGCATTTTTATCATAAAGGGAGTCACCGAGAGCTACCAACACCTTAACTGAATTTTGATCTTCACCAACCACAGAAATGGAGGCCGCATAGTTACCAGTCTGTGGAAGAGGATAAGAAAACTCAAAGCCGTCCTTTGTCCTGATATATACTTTGTACTGCCTGATCTTCCACGGAAAAAACGAAAATTTCCCGAGACCTGGCAAAGAAGTCTTGAACCTGGTAGTGATGGTATCGCGATTATCTTTTAAATATCCTTCAACTTCCAATGGGTTATTGTTCTGATCGGTAACACGAAAAGCTAGGACAGAAGTTACTCCGGCTATGATAGAGCCCCCTTCCGGATAAATTTCAAATTTTGGAATAGCCATTCGGGGTTGAGGGGTAATATCCGGTTCGTTTTTAGCGTTTGTAGCTGAAATGTTTTGGGGATTAACAATATATATCGGGTGAACACAAATATCATTGCTGTCAGTTCGAAGTATGTTTGAGGTATATCCACGCAACCAGTAATCTCCTTCCTGCAATACGATTGGTAACGGGATGCCTCCATTCAACCTGAGTGACCCGGGATTTAAGATCAATTGACTTATTATACTATCTTTCTCATTTACCAGGTCAACAAATACAACGTCGCTATAATGACTGAGCTTATGAGATACTTTATTGATCTGATATGCATTGAACCAGATCGTTTCACCAGCCTTATAAACAGATTTGTCGGTATGAATAAAAATATTCTCTTCCACATCTGATCGAAGGCTTCTCACTAATCTAACGGCAAGGCTATCGATACCCTTAGACTGATTTTGGCCAAATGCAAAAAAATTTATTAGCAGGAATATCCAAAAAATATTCTCTTTTTTCTTCATCATAAAGTTTAAACTACTACTAATCGTGCAAAAAAAATTCAACCTTCAAGGCTTATTTCACTGCTAAAATTGGCAATAATAAACTGCTTGCTAAAATGAAACAGATAACTGGCGGTCTTCTTTATAGTGAGAATATACAAACCACGCGGTTACAAGGGTCGCTGTAATAAAATAAGCAATGAGCACATAATTGATCCATGAAGCAAATTGCGAAGCCCCAAACCAGTCGCCGAAATAAAAAATTATTCCAAGTGCAAAGGCATTTTTTATTCCTTCCCAGAAAATAGCGTAAGGATTACGATCCATTAATTCCGTGTAAGCATACACAGTTAAAAAAATGAAACCACCGTACAGATAGATATAACCTCCATCTATTTTATTGATTGACGCAATATTCCCAAACAGGTAACTTATGAATAACAATGCAAAGACTACCTGGAGCCAGCTCCAGGCCTGCAATGCAGACGACGCTTTTGGAGCATATTTCTCAAAATGATAAACGTCTTCTATTTTGTATATAGGATATTTTTCTGCAACATCTTCCGGGCGATAGCCGGTAGGTTTAAACCAAAGTGTAAATTTTTCTTTCCAGCTTTTTGTTCTCCATGCATCTTTCATCAGCAACCACAAATGCTGAAAATTGATCTTAACAGGATTCCATGTTTGAGCAGGCCTGGTGATTCCATATACAGGCGGCACATCCTGTAATTCTTCCTGGTAGGTTCCAAATAATTTATCCCAAAAAATAAATATCTGCCCCAGGTTCTTATCCAGGTACTCTTTATTGATGGCATGATGCACACGATGATGTGAAGGGGTCACAAAAAATTTTTCGAAAAAGCCTATCTTATTGATATGCCTTGTATGATACCAGAATTGTGCAAATAACTGCAATGGTGCAACGATAGCAATTACTTTGGCGGGCACTCCCAACAATGCTGCAGGCAATAAAAGAAAAGCAAAAACTTTTACGATCTCTGAAATACTTTGTCGCAACGCGCAGGCTAAATTAAATTCCTCGCTGCTATGATGTATCACGTGAAGGTTCCAGAATAAATTTATATGATGACTCCATCGATGCAGCCAGTAGCCGGCAAAATCAAGCGCAATAAATGCAATTATATAAGTCCATACTGTAGATTGAGTGTGCACAATGGCAACCCGATTCACCAGCCAGCTATAGGTTAGAATCGAAATACTTAATCCCAGTACATCCTTTGTTACATTAGTGATACCGCTGCTAAGACTGCTCAGCATATCCATGTTTCTTACTGTATCGTTGCCTTTGTACCATCCATACCATTTCTCAAAAAGTACAAGAAATAAAAATGCAGGCATGGAAATAAGAAGGATTTTTCCGTAGGCTTCCATAAAAATCGTATGGCCAAATTTAATAATAATTATTGGCTGGCACATACAACTATCTTAACCCTGGTAGTCATAGGGATTGCATTGCACCCAACTGGTTGGGTAGCGTATGGGGACCTGATTCCGACCCGGAAATTTTCCTTTACTAAGGTTGTAGCAAAAAAAATCCATTGAGTTAATAACCCCAATGGAACAAAAAACACCAACAATAGTAAAAAAATTTAAATCGATTGATCAATAATTCTCTTCCATATAAGCCACTGCCGTATCAAATCCGTAATCGCTGAGCTCCATGGACTGGGGCTTCTGATTTTGCAGTATGCTTACAAATTCATCTTCGATCTCTGAAATAGTTTTTAAAAAATTATTGATCGAATCCTTTGTTTTGTCTTTAATACTGTCAAGGTTTTCTCTGTAAAAGCGAAATGATAAATACTGAGAAAAACGTTCATTCATATCAGGAATGGTAGAATTGTGGCTGGCAAACAATATATCGTCGTTCATAAATCAAAAATGATTTCGGAAAGGTATCGAAAATTCATGCCAGCAGAATTGTTTTGAGTGTTTGTGGAAAAATATTGATGGGGTTGTATTATAATTTATTTTGTTCTTCATTTTTAAGTCCAAATTATTTTTTATTAAGAAATATTGGGCAAAATTCACGTTTCTACATACTTCTTGTCCCTATTGTGATTAGTGGGCAAAATTCACCTCATTTCTCCCATTCCCATAAACCCCATTTTAAAACCTCCGGAATTTTTATACCTGATTGCTTTAAGGTAAGCAAAGCGTGACCACGGTGATGCGCTTCATGTGCAACCAGGTAACTGACAAAAGGAATCAATCCCTTTTTAAAACCTTTCACTTTACCACCCTCATTCCAACTCCGATCAATAAATTCTTCGACTGCTTTAGCGCTGTCCCCGAAAGAGTTTCGCAGTAGTCTTTTATTATATGGCTCCTCCTTATCGAGTAACTTATATTTTTTGAAGATGTCCTTTGCGGCATTTTCTATCCAACCAAGACGAACATTATGAACATGCACCAATTGGAGATAGATCGTTCTGCCACCACGTGTGCTTAATGTTTTCTGCATGCCTTCGTCACTTACATTATCAATAAAAAGCAAATTCATTTTATTATTGATTCGCCAGGCGTCAATTAGTTGTTCTTTCATAAAAACTAGTTTAGTTGCTTGTTACTGGTTGCTGGTTTGATGGAGGTATTTCACGCTATAAGCAGAGTTGACCTATGAAAGTGCAAGCGTGCATACCTGTAGCAACCAAAATAAAAAACCCTTCCGTTTTGCGAAAGGGTTTGGTATGCAAGAATGATTTATCAGCCCTTTGGCTTTGTTTTTGTTTTTTCGGCCTGTTGTGTTTTTACGTATACATCATAGGCTGCTGCATCAAGAGTTTCACCCGTGATTTTTACATCTTTCGGTGTTTCAATGCCCGCTATTTTGATGTATACATCTTTATTAAAGACTCCCAGGGCCGCAGCATTGTAATTTACTTTCAGCTTGACTGTTTCACCTGGCTGAATGGGTTTTTCGATCTTTTCAGGAGTCGTGCAGCCGCAGGAACCATAAGTATTTTCAACCACCAGCGCCTTATCAGTGGTATTTTTTAATTCAAAATAAGTAGCTACAGGCACGCCTTGTTTTATTTTCCCGAAATCATATTTTTCAGTGTTTACTTTCATCACACTATCAGCCTTTGTTTGGGCCGTCATGGCCAGGCCTAAAAAAAGAGCAGTACATGCTAAAAGAATTCTTTTCATTTTTACTGATTTTGTTGTTTTAAAATTTGTACAGAGGCATTAGTGGGTGCGGATCCTACAGGAGCTTTCCACACAGTGCCTTTGATTTTGATTTGTTTAGATTGATTTCCACTATAAGTGATAGTAATATATTTTTCAAAAACACCTTCGGCGGCTGCATTATAACCTACCTTAATTTTATCGGTTCCACCCGCAGGTATCACCTCATGGTTCCATTCCGGGGTAGTACAACCACAACTGGCCTGGACATTATCTAATTTCAAAGCAGTTGTGCCGCTGTTTTCAATCTCGAAAAAATAAAACACGGGTTTGCCCTGCGGAATTTTTCCAAAATCATGTTCCACTTCCCTTAACTGCAAGACATCTTTCTTAAGGGAATCGGTTTGTGCATTAGCTGTCCATATTATTGAGAAAAAAAAGATAAAGGCGGCTAATAGTTTCATGAGTATAGTTTATTCCCGGTATTATCGGGCGTTCAAAATTATATCAAAGATGCCAGACTTCATAGAAAGGATGCATGCAAATTCAGTATTTTTTAACAGGATTTAATATTCCTATTTTTGTCAACATGGATAACCAACCCTCTGTCGCCATGATCGATGAAAAGTTATCGTTCGATAAATTTCGGGCGGAGGTGTTAAATGATTATAAAATTGTCTGCGTCAGCAGGGAAACCAGTCTTTTAGCCCGCAAAGAAGTGCTGACAGGAAAAGCAAAATTTGGGATTTTTGGGGATGGCAAAGAATTGGCCCAGGTGGCCATGGCAAAATTTTTTAAACCAGGAGATTTTCGCAGCGGCTATTATCGCGACCAGACATTTATGTTCGCATCAGGCCTGGCTACAGTAGAACAGTTCTTTTCCCAATTATTTGCAGACCCTGATATTAGCAATGACCCTTTTAGTGCCGGCCGGCAAATGAACTCTCATTTCGCCACAC
>Ga0207106_1012_pt1 | contig 58176 bp, 50 predicted proteins | sample Alteio_BWMinHeat_78_FD_153535 | JGI IMG/M metagenome (GOLD analysis project Ga0207106, IMG submission 153535) | Enriched cells from forest soil in Barre Woods Harvard Forest LTER site, Petersham, Massachusetts, United States -... | ecosystem: Environmental > Terrestrial > Soil > Temperate forest >...
AAAGCCCACTCAAAAGTACAAAGTAAAAGTATTGAATAAAAGAATTGCAGGCCGGCTTACTGTAACGGGTATGTATGGAAAAAATAATGATTTTATTGCTTCCGCCCAAGTCTTGCCGGCAAACCATAAGCTTTTGAAACTTTATTAGCTTAGTGACTAAATATTATCTCATAGAGGAACCTTATTACGTTATTAGAAATTGCTTCAAACGGATAAGCTAATAAGGTTTCCTCAATAATTTGTATTTTTTGTGCCCGAATACAATTTCCTTTGCTGAATGATTTTTTCATGATATGAAGACAAACGGAAAACAAACGCAGGCATTAAAAATTCATACAGGTGACAATGTAGGTGTAGCCTTAGTTAATTTAAATAAGGGTGATGTTGTCCGGGACCCTGGCATGTTCCTTACATTGACTGAAGATATTCCTGCCAAGCACAAATTTTCATTAGAAGACCTCAAAGAAGATGCAGACATAATCATGTATGGTGTTGTCGTAGGAAAGACCGTCAGGCCAGTGGCGAAAGGGTCACTTATCAGCACGCAAAATGTGCAGCACGCAACCGGTTCATGGCAATTAAAGCAAAGGAATACCAGTTGGCTCAAACCCGATGTGAAGCCATGGCAACATAAAAGATTTTTAGGTTTTCATCGTGCCGGTGGTTCAGTAGGAACCGCTAATTACTGGATCGTTATTCCATTGGTCTTTTGTGAAAATAAAAATGTCGATGTATTACAGGAATCATTTTTGAAAGCGCTTGGTTATTCACCGAACCGATCCCCGTACGAAGCAATGGTAGAAAAAATGGTTACAAAATATCGTTCCGGCGAAACAACCGATTTTGAAATTTTGATTGAAGATGAATCAGAGCTGTTATCTCCAAAAATTTTTCCTAACATAGATGGAATAAAAATTTTGAAACATACTTTAGGTTGCGGTGGCACAAGACAGGATGCAAGAACCTTGTGTGGTTTACTGGCTGGTTATATCACTCACCCGAATGTTGCAGGCGCCACTGTTTTAAGTTTGGGCTGTCAAAATGCGCAAATAAGTTTGCTGCAGGAGGAAATTGCAAAAAGAGATCCGCAATTTTCAAAGCCTTTGTTTTTACTGGAGCAACAAAAGATCGGGAACGAAAAAAAATTATTGCAGCAGGCAATTACTAAAACCTTCGAAGGACTGGTGATAGCAAACGATCAAAAACGCCAGCCTGCTCCGCTCAGTAAATTATGCATCGGTCTTGAATGTGGAGGTTCGGATGGTTTCTCTGGCATCTCAGCCAATCCTGCTATTGGTTATACTTCCGATTTACTTGTAGCGCTTGGAGGTTCCGTTATTCTTTCTGAATTTCCTGAATTGTGTGGTGTAGAACAGGAGTTAAGCGACAGATGTGTTGATGAACAAACAGCGAATCGTTTTCTCGGGTTGATGAATATTTACCAGCAACGGGCTAACGAAGCAGGTTCTGGTTTTTATGCAAATCCTTCACCGGGAAATATTAAAGATGGATTGATCACCGATGCCATGAAATCAGCAGGGGCTGCAAAAAAAGGCGGCACCTCTCCTGTGGCCGATGTATTGGATTATCCCGAAAAAGTTACAAAGAGCGGATTGAATCTTTTATGTACACCGGGCAGTGATATTGAATCTACCACAGCTGAAGTAGGTGCCGGCGCTAACATCGTTTTATTTACAACAGGTCTTGGAACACCTACAGGTAATCCCATTGCACCGGTAATTAAAATTGCAAGCAACACGGCATTGTATAATAAGATGCAGGACATTACTGATATTAATACAGGGACGATCATTGAAGGCACTGAATCAATCCGGGAGGCGGGGGAAAGAATACTTGATTATGTTATCAAGGTGGCCAGCGGTGAAGAAAAAGCAAAAGCAACTCAATTGCTTCACGATGATTTTATCCCCTGGAAAAGAGGAATTTCTTTATAATCAATATTGCCATATGAGAAAGATGATTGATTCAGGGACCATCCTTCTGTATTTAATTTTTTTTGTTGGCTGTACTAATACAAATAAAAATCAAGATCTTTCAATTGCGGAATTCACCCAAGGCAGTTATGGCTATGATGCTTCTTTATTGAAGAAAAAAACAAAACAGGTCGTGGAGTTATCCAATCGTAAAGGTGCAAAAGTGTTGCTGAGTGCCGACTACCAGGGCAGGGTAATGACAAGTTCTGCAATGGGTGATAGTGGTACCAGCTTTGGCTGGTTAAATTATGACCTGATCAGCAGTGGTGAAAAGAAAAAACAATTCAACCCTGTAGGTGGTGAAGAACGATTCTGGTTGGGCCCGGAAGGAGGTCAATATGCACTTTATTTTCAAAAAGGAGATTCATTTTCTATCCAGCATTGGCAGGTGCCGGCCATCATCGATACCGTGAGTTATGACCTGCTGCATGCCGATAGTTCAGTAGCCGTTTTTTCAAAGAAAGCGGAACTTACTAATTATGCCGGTACCCGGTTTTCGATAGAAATTACAAGAGAAGTTAGTCTGCTTGATAAAGAAGGTTTGGATCAAAAGCTAAATATGATCATTCCACATGGAATAAAATATGTAGCCTATCTATCGGACAATACAATTAAAAATACCGGTTAAAATGATTGGAAAAAAGAAGACGGGTTATTATCTATCTGGCTTTTGGGTATGATGACACCAACAGAGGAAACAAAAGTGATCATTCCTTTTTCTCCAGTACCCAATTCACGTTCATTCATAACAGATGACTACTTTGGTAAAATTTCTGCTGACAGGCTGCTTGTAAAAGACAGTGTACTTTATTTAAGATGCGATGGGAAATCGAGAGGTAAGATCGGTATCTCTCCTCTTATTGCAAAACCGATAGCTGCCAGTTTTGATTTTAAAAGAAATGTACTTACCATTCTCATTCCGGAAGTAACCAAAGATGCCCTATACGTAAATTCAAAATGGGAATTACAAAAACAACCTTACCGCGGGGATGTGATCAACGCTTACAATGACGGCCCATTAAAAGATGGCTCTCAATTAGGTCCTTTCTATGAAATTGAATCTTCTTCTGCTGCAAAAGAATTAAAGAAAGGAGAAGCAATGAACTATCAACAGGCTGTTATTCATTTCCAGGGCGATTATGAAGTACTCCGTACTCTTGCACAAAACATACTTCATGTTGATCTTAATGAAGTAAAACGGTGGTAAACATCAATGCCTATGAAATTATTTAAAACAACAGACGGACCCATACTACAGTCCGGTACAGATTTTTACAAACTTGAAAAAGATTGGGATACTCTTATCAACAGGAATGACCTGTTCTCATTCTTGAATAAGCAAACAGAAAAAAATCCATCAAAAAGTCAAAAAGATTTTGATCTTCTCATTGAAAAAAAACTCCTGGCACCCATCGGTAAACAGGAAGTGTGGGCAGCGGGTGTCACATATCTAAGGAGCCGCAATGCAAGAATGGAAGAAGCTAAAACAGGCGGCAATGCTGATTGTTATGAAAAAGTATATGAAGCCGAACGACCGGAATTATTTTTTAAAGCCCTGCCTCATCGTGTCGCCGCGAATAATGAAGAAGTATACATACGGAAAGATTCTAAATGGAATGTACCCGAACCGGAACTGACCTTGTTTATAAACTCACATGGAAATATACAGGCTTATACTATTGGAAATGACATGAGCTCGAGAGATATCGAAGGAGAAAATCCTTTGTATCTGCCACAGGCAAAAGTGTATGAAAGAAGTGCCGCATTAGGACCTTGTTTGTATGTACCTCAAAATATTATTTCAAAAGAAACAAGTATCCATATTTCTATTGAAAGAGAAAATAAGAAGATGTTTGCTGATCAGATCACATTAGCTAAGATGAAAAGAAGTTTAGCGGAACTGGCGAGCTTTCTTTTTCGGGAATGTGATTTTATATTCGGTTGTTTTTTGATGACCGGAACAGGAATGGTTCCCCCTGCCGATTTTAGTTTGCAGCCTGGTGATATTATTACAATAACTATTGATAATATCGGTTCTTTGCAAAACACGGTGGCAATGCGTTCCTGATATGAAATAATTAATAATTTAACCGCTGTGCGATTGATTCAAAAACCTATCTATGTGGAAACTATGTGCCTATGATTCTATGTGGTGAGAAAATTTTACCACATAGAAAGAAAAGACCGTTTGGTTTTCAATTTCTTTCAATCGCACAACGGGTTATAAACTTAAATCGATTGTATGCCTGTAGCTGTAACAAATGAAAAAAAAAGTGGAAACAGGATTGCCCTTATTTTAGTGATCACTCTCTTTTTTCTTTGGGCGCTAACGTCAAATTTATTACCTACATTAATTCCACATTTAAAAAAGGCTTGCCAGTTAGACGATCTCCAATCTGCATTTATTGATTCGGCCTATTGGGTGGCTTATTTTGTTATGGCTATTCCGGCTGCATTGATCATGCGCAGGTATAATTATAAAGTAGGAATTATTTGCGGTTTACTCATAGCCGCCATTGGTGCAGCTTGTTTTTATCCGGCTGCGGAAATAAGGAGATTTGGCGTATTCCTCGGTGCCTTGTTTTTAATGGCCAGTGGAATGACATTTTTAGAAACGGCAGCAAATCCTTACATAACCATTCTCGGTAACCCGGAAACGTCTTCACAACGCCTGAACTTTGCCCAGGCATTTAATGGTTTAGGTGCATTTGTCTCTACATTCTTTATCAGTAAAATTATTTTATCAGGTATCGATTATACTCCGGAACAATTAGGAAAAATGTCGTCATCACAATTAGAAAAATATCTTTCTTCTGAAGCTACAAGAGTGCAGTTACCTTACCTCGCTATCGCCGGTGTATTGTTGTTGGTGGGTTTTTTATTCTATATAGTAAAACTTCCACCGGTACCTGAAGAAAGAGCTGAATCATTAAAAATAGATTTCAGCGTGTTCAGGCATCGGCATTTTACCCTCGGAGTAATTGCACAATTTTTTTATGTAGGTGCACAGGTTTGTATTTCCAGTTTTTTTATCCGTTATACAAAATACACTGCGGGTTTATCTGAAGCAGAAATTAATACGGCGCATTATCTCGGATACTTGCTGCTGTGCTTTATGATCGGTCGTTATGTCGGAGCTTTTCTTATGACTAAGATAAAACCAGAAAGATTGTTGCTCGTGTATAGCGCTTTTAATATTTTGCTTTTAGCCTATTGTGTTTTTGTCGGGGGTAAATTGGGAATGTTTGCTATGATGGGCGTAGAATTTTTTATGTCGCTTATGTTCCCGACCATTTTTGCTTTAGGAATAAAAGATTTGGGAAACCAAACAAAAATTGGTTCTTCGTTTATGGTCATGTCAATTGTTGGAGGCGCGATCATACCGCTGGGTCTTGGTTATCTTTCACGGCAATTTACCATTCAGCTTGCTTACCTCGTTCCGATGATTTGTTTCTTTGTAATTCTTCATTATGGATGGAAAGGGTATAGGATCAAAGGCATACATTATGAAATAAGTGATAACAAGATAAAAATGGAAGTTGCCAATGCGAACGATTGACTAAAAATCCTGAAATGAAAAAAAATAAAATTCATTTTCATGTCTTCAACTAACCGCAGAAAATTTCTTAAAAACATTGGGATTAGTACTGTCTCTGCCGGCTTAATACCTTCGTCCTTTTTGATTTCTGATCAACGGGAGGAAGTAAAAATTCAAAATGAAAAAGCCAAAAATCAATTTACTATTAAACATGAATATAATGGTTCTTACACGGGCGGGTATTTAAACAGGATCGCATTTCCGATGGGAGGCATGGGTGCCGGTATGTTTTGCCTGGAAGGCAGCGGAGCCATTTCACATATGTCAATAAGGAATAAACCGGAAATATTTAATGAGCCCGGAATGTTTGCGGCTATTTCCATCAAAGGTTTAAAGAATGGAACTAAAATATTAGAAGGACCTGTTCCGGATTGGAAAAAATTTGGTATTCCTGATTCTGGCAATGGCCTCGGTGGATCTACTGCAGGTTTGCCGCGTTTTGCTCAGACAGTTTTCAAAGCCAGGTTTCCATTTGCAATCATTGATCTTTCAGATGCCGAACTTCCGGTTCATGTTCAGGTAACTGGCTGGAGTCCTTTTATTCCGGCAGATGATGATAATTCAAGCCTGCCAGTTGCCGGAATTGAATACAAAATTGTAAATACATCAAATAAAACTATCGAGGCTGTTTTCTCATTTAACTCAAAAAATTTTTTGACTGTTGATAAGGGGAAAAATTCAATCAATAAACTTTCAAATGGTTTTATTTTATCAGAAGCAGGAACAAAAGAAACGTCTTCATTAAAAACCGATTTTGCCATTTTCACTGATGATGATTCCGCGATTATTGATTATTGCTGGTTTCGCGGTGGCTGGTGGGATCCTTTAACAATGACATGGAATACGATCAGCAAGGGAGAAACAAAAAGCACAGTTCCTGTTGCGTCGGGAGCGCCGGGAGCATCATTGTTTTTGCCTTTTACACTTGCTGCAGGAAAAGAAAAAATTATTACAATGATGATGGCCTGGTATACACCTGAATCCGATCTTACTGTTGGAGAGGCAGGTAAACCAAAAGAAAATTGTGATCCGGCATCCGGTTGTTGTTCTTCGCCCGACGTGCTGAAGCTTGATAAATACGATAAAAATTTTGATGGGCCATTTTATAAACCGTGGTACAGCAGCAGGTTTGGTAATGTGAATGAAGTGGCTGCTTACTGGCTGCAACATTATAAAGAGTTGCATGATAAATCAACGCTTTTCAAAGATGCATTTTATGCAAGTACATTACCACCCGAAGTGATTGAAGCAGTCGCGGCAAATCTCACCATTTTAAAATCACCAACCGTTATGCGCCAGTATGACGGCAGGTTGTGGAGTTGGGAGGGCTGTGCTGATAATGGGGGTTGTTGTCATGGTTCCTGTACACATGTATGGAATTATGCGCAGGCAATTTCACATTTGTTTCCTGCCCTGGAAAGAAGTTTGCGGCATACAGAATTTTGCGAGGATCAAAATGCAGACGGCCATCAAAATTTTCGTGCAAGATTACCCATAAAGCCGGCTGATCATAATTTTCATGCTGCGGCAGATGGCCAGTTAGGAGGAATTATGAAAGTGTATCGTGAATGGAGGATCAGTGGTGATAATGAGTGGATGAAAAAAATGTATCCAATGGTGAAGGTAAGCATGGACTATTGCATACGCACATGGGATCCGCGGAACAGGGGTGTGATAGAAGAACCGCATCACAATACCTATGATATAGAATTCTGGGGCGCTGATGGAATGCATACAAGTTTTTACATAGGCGCTTTACATGCGATAACTGCAATGGGAAAATTTTTGAACAGTGATGTTGCACTTTATGAATCGCTTGCAGAGAAAGGAAAAAAAATGATGGAAACAGATCTGTATGATGGCGAATATTTTATTCAGAATATACAATTTACCGGCTTGAAAGCGCCGAGTCCTGCAGAGGAGGCAAAAAATTCTTTTGGCGGTGAATATTCAAAAGAAGCTATTGAGTTACTTGAAAAAGAAGGCCCCAAATATCAATATGGCAAAGGTTGTCTTTCTGATGGGGCATTAGGTTGCTGGATCGCAAGAATGTGCGGATTAAATGATGTTGTAAACAGTGCAAAGATCCAAAGTCATATAAGAGCGGTTTATAAATACAATCTCAAAAAAAATCTGAGAGATCATGCTAATCCGCAACGACCATCTTATGCATTTGGTAATGAAGGAGGGTTATTATTATGCAGTTGGCCAAAAGGTGGTAAGCTGTCATTGCCTTTTGTTTACAGTGATGAAGTATGGACAGGCATTGAGCACCAGGTTGCTTCTCATCTTATGCTGATGGGTGATGTTGAAAAAGGATTGGAAATTCTTAGAACTTCACGTAATCGTTACGACGGCCGTGTTCGAAATCCCTTTAATGAATATGAATGCGGCCATTGGTACGCAAGAGCTTTATCGAGTTATGGTTATTTACAGGCATTGACAGGAGTTCGCTATGATGCCGTTGATAAAACATTATTCATTGGTTCAAAGATCGGTGACTTTATAAGTTTTCTTTCAACAGAAACAGGTTTTGGAACAGTAAGTTTTAAACAAGGTAAGGCATCGGTCAAAGTTGCCTATGGAAAAATAGAGGTTAATAAAATCGAGATCGAAAAAAATATCTGACAACAGGTTCACTCCGAAAACCTGTGAGTGGGTTTTGGATAGCCGGGTTGAAACGATGCCAGGTTAAGCACTTCAATGTGACAATTTTGATCCTCAGTTTTTTTAATGGCCTGGAAAAATATTTTCTTTAACTGATCGGGATCGGTCTCAACACGGGCGTTCACAAGAAGGTTCGCATGATCCCCGCCCATTTTATTATTCCTATTTTGTTCGTTTATATGCTTGCCGGTTGTATAGCTGATCTTTTGTTGCCAATCGCCACTTTGTAAAAAAAATTTTAAATGACCGATCGGAAGCTGTTGGAAAGTAATTGCATCAAACATGTCATTAATAAGCATAACGCTTTTGTTAATTGCTTTTCCTTTTGCATGAATGGCCACAGATGCGTCTAACCAGGCCAGGGCGGCTTCACCTTCAGCATATTTTTTATAGTCAATATCCAGTGGCGGAAATGTTTTGTCAAAATTTTTTTTATTTAAGATATCCAGCCATCGTTGAACAGATGTTTTGTTTCTTGAATCCTGGAATAATAGCTCTTTTCCCGGGTATTGCGATTCGAGGATCGATTCGATCTTTTCAATCCCGCCTTTTGTAAGAGTATCCGATTTATTCACAATTAAAATACTTGCTTCTTCTAATTGTTTTTTAAAGATGTACTGAATACCATCACTTATAAAAGAAGAACGGCCTTCCAATGAAGAAAGCAATACCATGGCATCTGCAAAGACTGAAAACACTATTTCAGTTCCGTTATCAAGGATGAGCAGGGGTTTAATGATTGTTGCCACCAAATCGGCACACGAACCCACCGCTTCTGCAAAAATGACGTCAGGATGTATTGAGCTATTTAAATCCCGGATGGTTGAATGGAATTGTTCATAGTTGCAACAAAAACACCCATTGCCAACTTCGCCCGAAGGGATATTGAGACTGTTTGTAAAAGCAGTATCTACTAACTGCGAGCCCTGGTCATTGGTGATAATAGCAACTGGTATTTTCTTTTGTAAAAGAATTTTGCTGGCGGTAACAATAGCCGTTGTTTTTCCACTTCCTAAAAATCCCCCAACCAGGTAAAGTTTCATAATTGATAATTCAATGGTCAAAAACAAACAGCTTCACCAGTTGCTTAAATTTTCTTATTAAAACCGGGAAAGACAAGCGCAGCTATAAAACTATCTAATGCATTTGAATTATCATCATTCCCACACAAATGGAGAAAAAAATCCACAAGACTGGTATAATTACGTATATATTTTTCTGTTTTTCAGGTTTACAAGTTCTGGTCTTTGATTTGATATTATTAAATCATCCTCTTGAAAATTCAGATGCTGTAAAAGCGTCAAAATTCAATTATCACATTAAGGTAATCTGTATCCTGAGCAATGACATCGGCAACCCGTGTCACCAGAATCAGTTTAATGAGAATATCCTCTGTTTTAAAGGCCATCAGAAAAATTAGGTTGTGGAATGAAACTGATTTTATGAATGAAATGAAGAATTGGTATGCGGTTTATACCCGCCCGGGACAAGAGAAAAAAGTTGCAGAGAGCTTAAACAGGAAAAAATTAGAAAGTTATTGTCCGGTTACTCATACAGTACTGCAATCAGGTTATGGCAAAAAAATAATTCAAACGCCTTTATTTAAATCTTACACATTTGCCAGGATCTCAGAAAACGAAATCTCACATTTAAAGCAGACCGAGGGTGTGATCAATCTTCTTTTCTGGTTAGGCAAACCGGCTGTTATACCAGATTCGGAAATTGAGACGATGAAAGAGTTTCTGACTAAATATACTGCTGTGAAAATTCAGAAGATCAATATGAATCACGCATTGCCTGGCAGTTCTTCTATAATAAGTGAAAACGATCTTTTTGATGAAAAAAATCAAACTACCAGTGAAATGCTTTCATTCCTGGGATATGTGATGGTTGCTGAACCGGAGTCCGCAAATATTCAAATAAAAGTGCATCCTATACGGCAAAAATGGGCGCATAATTGGGTACAATGGGAACAAAAGCTGATGCACGTAATGCAGATCAATTTCAGGAATTAAAACCAGTACAGTCTTAGTCTTTTTTTAAAAAATCCTAATTGTTCAGGAAATAAAACATTTGCGACGTCTTCGCCTTTATCCTGTTGAGTACTGAGGGCGAACATTCCATGTTATAATTAAACATTTAACAGGGAAGGGTTTTTTGATAAACTCTTATGATCCTTTCACCAAAAATTGTATTTGCCCGGGCAAACCACTTAGAGTAAATTTCTCAACATCGTCTTTGTGAAACGAATCATGCATGAACCTTGTTCCCGCATGAAATATTTTCCTTTCAGTTAATTCGAAACTTGCTTCGTTTATAAATCTGTTTAAATGTTCATCATTTTTATAATAAAATGCGAACTTCAACACCAATAATTTAAAAAAATGAAAATTACGATCGTTTTGCTTACGTGTCTCTCATTAGCTTTTACCGCTTGCAATAACAACCAGTCTGCACCGACCAGCCAGGCGGATTCTGTATCGACAGCTTCCGTTGATCCGTCAAAGGATTGGAAATTCGGCGTGGCCTTATGGACATTCCACACGGTAAGTTTTCCGGAGTCACTGGATAAAGCAGATAGCGCTGGTTTAAAATATATTGAGCCCAATACTTTTCATAAAGCAGGGTCGGAACTAAAGGACTCAGTGATTTCACAATTATCACCGGCCGGTATAAACAAATTAAAACTGCTGATCGCTCAAAAAGGGCTGATCTGCGAATCACTTTATGTTGTCGGTGATTCGACATTAAAATCATGGATAAGGCAATTTGAGATCGCTAAACAATTCGGCGTTAAATATGTAACGACCGAGCCTCCGCTTAATATGTGGGACAGTATAGATAGTCTGGCCGGTGCATATGGTTTGAAAGTAGCCATACATGAACATTGGAAAGGATTTAGTCATTACTGGAATCCTGATACAACATTAATGGCTCTAAAAGGGCATCCTAATTTTGGTGTTTGTGCAGATCTTGGTCACTGGCCAAAAAGTGGCATTGACCCCCTGGACGCAGTAAAAAAATTGAGCGGTCACATTATTGTTATTCATTTGAAGGATATCGCTGCCTATAATGATCCTTCGTTGAAAGATGTACCGGTTGGAACAGGTGTAGTTAAATTTCCTGAGATATTTGCAGAATTGAAAAAACAAAATTTTGACGGATATATTTATATAGAAAGAGATGCAGAAGATCAGCCGAGCAACCTGCCTTCTGTTATGCGAACAGTGAAATACTATAATGAGCAAATAGGTAAGTTGAAATAAAAATACAAAGGGGTTCTCTTAATTATGTTATTACAGGTCAATTTCTTAAAACATCGCCAGGATTTTTCTCAATAAAATAGGTAAGACTGATTTTTTATTCGTACCAAATTCATTGAAGCCATGAATGATATGGTCATTCATCTTGTTTTTATAGTGCAGGAGAAACTCAGACTCGGGAATTTGATGAAAGCCATTCCTGTTTTCCCATTCACTGCTTAATTTCATTTCATAGATAATAAGAAGACTTTTCTTATTTTCTGATTTCGATTGCCACACAGTAAATTTTTTGATGTTTGATGGGGTGATGATTCCGACAAGTCTGTCAAAAATGTAAAGCCAGTTTCCCTGGAATTCATAGAAAGATTTCATAAGGATGAATTTTACAGTGAGTAATTGTGAAACAAAGTTATCATAGAGACAATATACTTTTTAAAAAAATAGTCGAAACGGATTAAACATTCGCTGAAATGTATCGAATGAATGATGATTTGCATTAAATGGTAAGAAATATAAAATGACGTAGTGTCGCAATTTAAAAAAAAATTTAATGCTCAGCCCACGATTTAAATCGTGGCCCTAATACAATACCGGGGTATCACAGATAAAAAAACCTCCGGAGAATTCCGGAGGTCGAATTGATGCGTCAAATTTATTAACACGCGAAGTTATTCAATATCTTACCTTTCTTTTTTCAATCAAGCTTTTAATTTGGCTATTTAGGGGTTTTCATAAGATTTTCCTACTACATTCTCTATGAAAAGCTATTCAAGTAATTGTAAGAAGTTGTTACGATCTGTTAAAATTACCAAGGCCGCTCACCGCAACCCGCAATGCAGATCTTCCTTTATTAACATTGTCACGTACTGATGAAAAAAAATCACCTGTTTTTCGAGGTCGAAATAAGAGGACACAGACACGGGAAAATGTGCAGTTAATAAAATTTCCGCCAGGCAGAAATTTTATTTGGTACTGATGAATTTATTTCGTTGATATTAATTGTATTTCCAACGAATACAAACGAAACCAAAATGTTTTCAATCCAATCAGAATTTGCGAAGCTTTACTGCGTCGCTAAAAATTACAATAAGTTTAGCATTTGTCAAATCAGTGAATTTTTTTAATGGCACAAAAGCATGTTTGCCGGTCATTTTTCCTGATACTTCATTATTGATCTTTGCTGTGTTTCGAACCCATAAGCAATTTCGATAAGCACCTCTCCACTTAAAATAAAAAACCCCGGCATAACCCAACCAAAACCTTTTCCTTTACTATCTTACATAAAATAAAATAAGGCCTGATTAAAAAAATTCTTTTTGCAAATGCTATCGTAGAATAGTTCTAAGGCCTTGAAAGATTAACAATCAATTTATTTTTTCGATGTTAGTATCAATAAACAAAACCCGACTAGTTTTTATATTTCTTATTTCATTCATAATTTGGCTCATTATCAGACAATATCTTTTTTGTCCGTCCTTTTCTTTCAAAGATCCGCAACCTTTTTCAGGCAAATTATTTTATAATCCATATGATTCAATTAATCCTGATCATTGGGTGAAATGTAACTTTCATGCTCATACCAATGCATGGTTTGGACTAACTAATGGCAAGGGAACCGCAAAAAACGTTTACCATGTGTACGATTCCATGAACTATGGAGTTCACTGTGTATCAGATTATCAAAGCATAAATAAAACTTACGAAAACACTCCCGGTTATATTCCTGTTTATGAGCATGGTTACAATCTGCAGAAAGCTCATCAACTTGTACTTGGAAGCCATGACGTAAAATGGCTTGATTATATATTTCCTCAAACATTAAACAATAAGCAGGATGTCCTCAATTGCCTCGTTGATTCAGGGAACGTTGTATTCGTAAACCACCCTTTATCCTATCACGGATACAAAGCCTCCGATTTTAAATATCTTACAAATTACCAGTGCATAGAAGCTTTAAGCCGTTATGCTCTTTCCGTAAATTGTTGGGATACTGCCCTCTCCAATGGCAGACCTGTTTTTATTGTAGGAAACGATGATGAGCATGATATTTTTGCAGAATATTGTCTGGGAAAAATGTGTACATACATTAACGTGTCTTCAACAGATCAAAAAACTGTTTTGAATGCTCTTAAAACGGGAGAAGGTTATGGGGTAATCCTTGGAAATTACAAAAAGATCATCCCCGTATTAAACAGTTTAAAACTTTCAGGTGATACTATCAGACTAAAAATGAGTGAGCCTGCAAATCGAATTTCATTTATTGGACAAAATGGAAAATTATTAGAAGCACAAGAAAATAACTCGTCAGCTTTATATGTAATAAAACAGGAAGATCATTACATACGGACGGTTATTGATTATCCTTCCGGTACAAGAATCTTCCTAAATCCTGTTTTTCGTTATAATAAAACAAATAAAATACTCCCGTCGTTTCATGTTAATATTTTTAGGACGAATCTTAAGAGAGTTACGGGCCTGCTATTTTTCATTATTTGGATCATTAAAGCTTTTCCATTGGTATTTTCAAGACGTCCCCGAAAAAGGCCTGTAGCAGAATCTTTAATATTTCAATAATCTTAAAAAAAGGTTTTCCCATTTTCAAGATCAATCCAATCCCCCATCTTCGTCGATCATAACCATGGAATGTATCTCAACATCAACCAGGAGTAAAAATAAGTAAGATGAAAATCATCTTTATCTATGGAAGCAATACTCGCTTCTTTCAAAAAATTATTTGATTACAATTCCAATTCTTTCACTGTTTTGAGTAAATAGCCCGGTTGAAGATCTGATAGCAAATATCAGGGAATATCTTCCTTTTTGCATGTCAGGGTAGATTACCACCTGCTGTCTTGGATTTCGGACCAGTTGCAGAAGTGTAAGATTAAGATTTACCTCCTTTATTCTTTGTTTTCCCTTAAAAACTCCGATAATTATTTGCTCATCTGTCTTTTGTTGATATAATAAATAGTTCCTGTAATGCCCGGGAATATCCGCAATTAAATCGAGCGTAAGCTTTTCCCCCCTGTTAAGTATATAATTATTCGGCTCACATTTAATTAACAGCTTAGCGAAGGATTGAAAATTACTGTCGGGAGAAAATCCGACTATCCATAAACGTGCCTGCATGGAATCTTTAAAGGAATTTAAGCGATAAATGTCCATTATGTACACTTTTTTCCCAAGGAGAGAATCTTCTATTGGCCATATATTATAATTATTCATTCGCTCCCTGTAATCATTCAAAGAATAAGAAATTTGACCTGTATGAAACCAATATTGAGAGGCTCGTTGATATGAATTTTTAAAAACAACAGGCAAATCCTTTGTCTTATTCTTTAATACGAGGGGCCACCGTTTCCATGCATGAAATCTTTCTACAACTGCATCTATCGGAAGTACATCTGCTATCATAAAAAACCGAATTACCAAAACCAAAACAACTGATAAAGGAAGTAATCTATATAACCAGATTTTCCAGCGTTCATGTTCAAGTAAATAATTGTGTGTTAATACAATCATGGGTATGAGGACAGGCGATGTCCAATTAGCTTCAACTCTGCCTTTGAAAGTACTAAGTAAAAAAAAAGAAAAGATACCAACGGCGGTGTATTTGAGCGATCTTTCAAAACTGTTTTTTGTTCTATATAAAAATGTGCCGGTAAAAAAAATAATTCCCGCAATGGGTCCTACTAACAGAAATTGACCCAGGACATACTCCATCGTTACCCTGAGATCATAGTACTCTGCGTTTCTCTCAAAAAAATGGAACTTAAAACTGATCCAATCATGGTCGTATTGCCAGATCAGGTGTGGAGTAAAAAGCACCAACGCAATTATACCGGAGATGTAAATTGCAGCACTTCTTAGTAATTTGATATTTGAGAGTAAGGTAAAAAAAATGATCAGGACGCCATGATATTTACTATATAAGAGACCTGTAATTACCAGGCCTAATGAAATGGTATTTATTATTGAGTTTTTTTTGATGAACGACCGATAAACCAGGAAAAAAAGGGATGTAAAAAAAATGAGGGGGATATCTGGAACAGCCATAAATCCGGAAACCTGGAGGATTGGAAGAGACAGGCAAATAGAATAAAATAATAAATAGTCTTTTGTTTGAATTAATTTTTCGGCAATTAATAAAGTAAGGGTGCTCAGGATCACGATCATAAATCTGACACCCAATTCGCCGGGAAGGATCAGAGTACCTGTTTTTATTAATAAGGCGATCATTGGGGGATGATCAAAATACCCCCACGATAGAAATTTTGAATACACCCAATAATAGGCTTCATCATCCTGGAGGCCGGTAAGATAAGCCTGTAAAAATGATAACAGCGACCAACCAGTATAAAAAATAAGCCGATGATTGCTTTGCCAATTAAATTTCATTTCTCTTTTTAATGTGAAAATCATCGGCATACCTATTGTTAAAAATGAAGTTATTCTATTTTCTGATAAGCCCTTACTGGTTTGTTATGCATCAAAAAAAAAATCAATCCAACCCAAATTCTCTTTTCTGTTATCCTTTATCCAATCAAGTTCCCTCTAAAGGATCAATGAAAAAAAGCTATAGCACACTTGCTGGTAAAGCAATTTATATATTTGCTGGATTTGCAGTCTTAGTAAACTTTACAGGGCTTTTTAATACTCTGATGGGTCCGGATGCCATCTTGTATGCATCTATTTCCAAAACAATGGTGTTAAAAAATGACTATGTCGATAACACTTTTGAATATGAAATTTATAAATAAAACTACCCGGTATAAAACAGTTGAAAAAATGGATATAATCCAGGTGATGCAATAATAACCTAATTTCCCCCTTCAGATGTTAAACGGTAAAAAAGTAGTTGTTGTATTACCAGCATATAATGCTGAAAAAACATTAAGGCAAACTTATTTGGAAATTCCGTTTGACATAGTAGATGAAGTAATATTGGTAAATGATGCCAGTAGTGACAATACGATCAGTGAAGCAGAACAGCTCGGCATTAAGCATATTATTTCACATGCGAAAAATCGAGGGTATGGTGGAAATCAAAAAACCTGCTATAATAAAGCTCTTGAATTGAATGCTGATATTGTCGTGATGCTTCATCCGGACTACCAGTATGATCCCAGACTTTTATATGCCATGTGCAGTATTATCGCCAATGGTTTGTACCCGGTTGTGTTTGGTTCAAGAATTCTTGGAAAGGGCGCTTTCAAAGGCGGTATGCCATGGTATAAATATATCGCCAACAGGTTACTTACCTTTATTCAAAATATTTTATTGAAACAAAAGCTTTCTGAATATCATACCGGCTATAGAGCATTTTCAAAAGAAGTTTTGAAAACAATTAATTATGAACTTAATTCTGATGATTTCATTTTTGATAACCAGATAATAGCACAGATTTTTTTCAACGGATTTGAGATAGCAGAAATTACATGCCCTACAAAATATTTTAAAGAAGCATCATCAATAAATTTCAAGCGAGGTATTACCTACGGCCTGGGAGTTATCAAGGTAAGCTTGTTGTATCGCTTAACAAAACTTAAGATCTATGATTGGAAGCTTCTTTCACGAAAACAATCGCGAAAACAAAATATGTATGTTATTGACAGCCTAAAAAGATAATCATCATCCTAAATCCAAATATAAATATGCCGCAAATATTCGACTATGAGACCTGGAACAGCAGGCTTACGGAACTAAGTGGAGAGTACCAACTGGCCAAACCTTATCCGCATATTGTGCTTGAAAATTTTCTAAATGAGGAAATACTGGATAAATGCGTAAACGAGTTTAATGAATTAAATAACACTGATGGCTGGATTAACTATATACACTACAATGAAAAAAAGAGAGGGTTGAACAAACTTGATGTGTTGCCTGCAGCGATTAAACAAACAATTGAGGAGTTGAACTCACCTCGTTTTCTTCTGTTCCTTAGCACACTTACGGGAATAAAAGATCTTCAAAAAGATGACCATCTCGAAGGGGGCGGCGTTCACCAATCCGGCAGGGGTGGGTTTTTAAACATACACGCTGATTTTACGGTTCACCCGCATCACCACCATTGGCAAAGGCGTATAAATGTGCTGGTATATTTGAATAAAAACTGGCAGGATGAATGGGGTGGGAAACTGGAACTTTGGGATAAGCAAATAAAAACCTGTGAAAAAAAAGTTTCCCCGGTTTTTAATCGCTGTGTCATCTTTAATACAGATGCTGACTCCTTTCACGGGCATCCTGAACCCATGACCTGCCCTGAAGATCAATTCCGAAGATCCATAGCACTATATTATTATACGGTAGAGAATAATCCTTTTCGGCGCGCTACTTTTTATAAAAGCAGGCCGGGCGACGGGAATAAAAAAATTATGGTGCAGATTGATAATACTATGGTTTCAGTTTACACCAAATTAAAGGGCTGGCTTGGTTCAAATGATAAAATAATCAGTAATTTTTTAAAGCTTTTTTCCCGGAAAAAAACGAAACATTGAGAGAATTAAACCAATGCCGCGAAAAATTTGTATCCCCATTCTATTTTGGTATTTCCCGTTTCAAAAAAACGTAGCCGTTTTTTCGATAAAGTTCTTTCAATCCCGGGTATTGCAAATAGTCACTTACGCGATTTATTCTTGATACAAAATATACCGGTTTATCGATTTTACCGGTGAGAAGCCAGCCTTCATTATAGTAATTTGTATTCACAGGCTTTTCTTCCTGAGTATAAAAAAATTGAGCATAGCTTTTATATCCTAATGTCGCTACATAGCAGTCTTCACCTTTTCTTTGTTTCAGAAAATCAATGTCGGCCCCCTGTGAATATCTTTCAATCCTGGGAACAATGATTGCTGAAACCAAAAAAATAAAAATGGCGGTTCCTCCAAAAAAAGTCCGGGCAGCTTTCTGAAATTCATTTCTTTTTAATCTCCACATACCAATAATGATCATAATGATCAGAAATAAACCAATCGAACTTTCCCAGCCTGACCAGTATACATCGGCCTGCATATTTGCCTGTGCAAATTTGTCTTTTACATAGGGAATAAATCTTCTGATATTCAGAGCAAAAAAGGGAACGGCAAGTAACGCCAGGGCAATGATTCCCCCGATGACAGCAGTAATAATTCCTGTGTATTTTTTATAGCTCATTTCTTTTTGTTCCCATTTATAGAAAGTATATGCTGCCAGGAATGTAACAGGAAACCAGGCGAGAGAGGAATAATGGATTATTCTCGACTGAACGATAGTGAATAGAATCGTTACTACCCAAAAAAGAATGATCATCCATCTTTTAAAATCTCTGTCATATCGTGTGCTACCGGAAGTTTTAAAAAAAGAAGGAATAGCAAAAATTGAGGCTGGAAAACAGCCAATCAGGATGACCACATAATGATAACCAAAAAACCCTTTCTGTCCCGCATCATGTGTAGTAAAGAGGCGGTATTGGTACTTAAGAAATTCGGTAATGAACCATGGCCCATTTTTAATCGTTTCGTAACCATACCAGCTGAAGGTCACCAAAAGAGTAACAGCAAGGAATAAAATAGCATGAGGCCAGCTAAAAAAAAGTTTGAAGTGATTATAAATTATATAAACTCCCAGTACCAGCAAAAAAACCATTAATGCTACCTGGCCTTTCGTTAAAATAGCCAATCCCATAAAAATCCCGGCATACACTGCATAAGTAACCGGCTTCTTTCTTAATCCTTCTTTATCAAATCCATTTCTTTTCCAATGATATAAAATGAAAAAAAACAGCGATAGAAAAGTGAAAAGATTATACCAGGGGTCTATAATTCCGGATTTAAAATACATATTTGGGAAGATTGATCCGAGGTATGCCAGGCTCCATAATAAGCCGAATTTTTTATTGTAAATTTTACTGCCACAAAGAAAGATCACAACGAGGGTGGCTATGCCACAAATTGCATTGGGAAACCGGGCTGCAAATTCATTGATTCCAAATATTTTCATTGATACGCTTTGCATCCAAAAAAACATAGGGGGTTTTTCCCAGAATGGTTTAAAATCAACATAAATGCGTGTGTAATCATGCATTTTGAGCATTTCCCTTGAGCACTCAGCAAAATTTATTTCATCCCAATCAAACAAGTGCGTCGACCATAAAAAAGGGATGAACAGGATAGCACCGATCAAAGCAATAAACACTCCGTATTTAAAAAATGATTTCATGTCTACAGTATTGGCGGGGAAAGTACATAATAAGTATGAAACTTATCCTGGCGAAGGGCAAGTTTAAAATTTTACAAGAAATTAATGAATGTTATTTTGCTTATTAATGTAAGCTCCCAATTTTTGTTGCTGTGAATAAACTGAAACTATTTTTTTCATTTTATTTCAATCATTATCCTGATTACGTTTGAGAACAAACGCATATAACAATCTGAAATGGTTTGCACTCGTTGGAGAAAGTAAGGTTTTTATTCAGTCTTCATTCCTATCTTGCAGTTAAAATTATTTTAGGAATTTACCCAACCAAAGTTTTCGCTCAGTATGTCTTTAGAAGAAATATATCAGGTCTTGCCCGACGACCAGCAGCTTATAATTAAGGGATGCATCGCAGGCGACAGAGCTTCTCAGCAGAAATTGTATAATCTCTATGCCCGCAAAATGATGGGAGTTTGTTTGTGGTATGCCCGCAACAGAGAGGAAGCAGAAGAAATTTTGCAGGACGGATTTATGAGAGTCTTCACGTATATAAGCACATATAAAGGAAAGGGATCTTTTGAAGGATGGATACGAAAAATAATAGTGAACGCCGCTTTGTTCAGATACAGGAACAGGTCACACTTAAGAGCCGTTGTTGAATATAATCCAGAAGAACATGACGTAAAAGAATCTGCATCTGTTATTGAAATACTTGAGGCAAAGGAATTAATAAAGCTTGTACAAACGCTCACACCCCGTTACCGTATGGTATTTGACCTGTATGTGCTTGAAGGAATGAAACACCGGGAAATTGCAGAATTACTCGGCATTTCAGAAGGTACTTCGAAATCAAACCTGGCAGATGCAAGGGCGATATTACAAAAAGCATTACAGGTTAATAAAAAAGTAGCCGGTCTTTATTTTGCCTATGAGTAAAAATCTACACGACATGGATGAGAATTTCAGATCTGCTTACCAGGAGTTTGCAGATGATCCATCACCGAGTGTGTGGGAGAAAATTAATGCTGGTCTTGATAAGAAGGATGCTGAGTCTTATAGAAAAAGATCAGGTACCTGGAAAAAAGTCGCTATTGTTTCACTGTTGCTACTGGTTGGGTTGATCCTATACGAATCCGGCATTCTTAAAACAAGTTTTTCTCATTCGAAAGAAAATATGCCCATCACGGATGGAGGAAAAAAGCCTGAGAAAAATCCCGAAAAACAACATGAAACAATTAATGATCGCAATCATTTTTTGCCAGGCAAATCGAATAAAGAAGAACCCATATCTGTCAAAGAGAAAATTTCCCGCAAGATTGAGGGTAATACCAGAAAGATTGCTTTCCTGCATAAAAATATTCTACCAGATTTGCCCGTAAAAACAGAAAAACAGGAAGCAACTGTAACATCATCTATTGCCGAATACAAAAAAGAATTGCTGAAAAAAGATCAGCATTCATTAGTAGGTAAAATAACTGTTCCTTCGGTTGAAGAAAATCAAATGAATGACATGGTTGCCCAACAGCTTAGTCATACCGGGCCAGCTCATTTAGAAATTACCAATGATTCTTTCTCAATACACAACAATGTAAAAAACAATACAACCATAACGATCAATCATTTCAAACCTTATTGGACTATTAGTGGTTACATGTGCACCGACCGTGTCGGTTATCGTCTTGATAAAGATTTTCCAACTATCACACAAATCAGGCAGCGGGAAGAACATGAGCCTTCTTTCTCAGGAGGTATTTTAGTTACGCGTCAATTTAAAGAACGCTGGAGTTTACAGTCCGGACTTATCTATTCTAATACCTCTATAGCAATCCAACCCCAAAAAATTTATGCTTCGCAAAACCAGGCTGGAACTATATCCTATAAATATCTTACTTCATCAGGTTATGCTTATATTAAGCCGGGTTTTGGGCCGCCTCCTTCTCCAGGCGATAGCCTGGCCACTGAAAGTGCACAGCATAGCCTGCAACATATAATTGTACCCTTAATTATTAGTTACTCCATTATAAAGCATAATAAATTTATTTTTTCTACAGGCTTCGGCATATCGGGAAATTTTTTAATGAGCGCAAAAATAGAAACAGATGTAGAAGATGCTTTTAACCGGGAACATGTCTTGATCAATAAACTCAACGGCATAAGATCGTTTTACTGGGCAGCTATGGCTGAAGCCAAGGCACAATATATTGTAAGCAAAAAGGTCTCCGTGAATTTGCATCCATCTTTCCGGTATGCTTTGTCTGCGATCACTAAAAATAACGATGTTGATACTTTTCCTTATACTTTCGGATTAGGCGTTGAAGTGTCATACAGATTTTGACTCTTGCTATGCACCAGGTGGTTTTTCTTGCAGAAAACAATCGACGTAGGGTTATTGATATAATTCATAATAAATTAAAATCAAAAATGAATTGTTTAGCATACAGTTTGAAGTTGTTTACTTTGGTTTTTCACAATTTGGATTTTAATTTCGGGCGGGATTTCTATCTCAGCCCTTTTTGTTTTCAAACTATGAGAATATGAAAATAAATTCCATTTGATAGCAGAATTTTCATGGACCTTTTATCAAAGTATTATTCTTCTATCTGTTAATGGAAGCGGGAAATGATCTAAAGTTCAAAATACATGTGTCTCCAGATTTCTACCAGAATTAAGTCTCACATTTGCATTTTTAATCTTTTAAAAATTTATTTTATGAAAAAAATAGTTTTCACGGCAGTCGCCACAGGAATAATTTTTTTTTCAGCGTGCGGTCAGAAACTAAAAGAATCACAAGTGCCTTCCGCTGCAAAAACTGCATTTGAAAAAAAATATCCGGGAGTAAAAGGAAGTTGGGATAAAGAAGATGCGAATTATGAAGTCAATTTTAAACAGAATAGCAAATCCATGTCGGCAGTAATAGACAAGGATGGGTCGATTATTGAAACCGAAACTGATATTCCGGTAAATAATTTGCCTGTTGCAATCAGAGATTATATGAAGAAACATTATGCGAATGTAAAGATCACGGAAGCCGCACGGGTGGAAAAAGCAAACGGCGAGATAAACTACGAAGCTGAAGCGAATCACAAGGATGTGATCTTTGATGCCAATGGAAAATTTATAAAAGAAGCGAAGGATTAACGGATAGAAATGTTAAACCGCTTTTATATTGACATAAATAACTTGATAGCGGATGCTCAAAATTATAAAGCAGAATGAATAATGAGCGAAATAGTCCTCGAAATTAAAAATTATAATGATGCTATAAAGAATAATAAAAAGCTCTCAGAGGTCGGGACAATTCGTCTTAAAAAAAAGAACTTACAAAAAAATTAAAAAAGTTATTAACGGAAAAAATGTCAACAATGAAAAGCAGGGTGTTGACTAAAAAGCGGCCTGGTTGCCGCTTTTTTTGTTTCTTTATTTCTACCGCTAACCCTGTTCAATAAGTGAATCGAACGTGGCATTATATGTATATCCAATAGGCCCTGTTTATCCAAAAAACTATGAAAAAGAAAAATGTTGAGAGATAAGTTACTTTCCGGGGTTCATTGTTGTGCTTTGGAGATTAGATCTCTTCCAATGAACTGTTATATTTAAACAATTCTCATGTATGAATCGGTTTTGAAATAATTTTAGATCAAAAGGCTATTTTAACGTAAATATTTAAGAAAATAATTTATCTGATGAAGCTGCCTGTCGGCAGATATTAATACCAGAAACTGTAAACTTGATAATATGTGGTATACATATGCATTGCTCTCGGCTCTTTTTGCCGCACTCACCGCAATTTTCGCAAAAGTAGGAGTTAAAAACGTCAACCCGGATCTGGCAACTGCTATTCGTACAGTAGTGATCTTAATCATTGCCTGGTTCATTGTATTCGTAAGAGGTGGCATAAACACTAATTCACCACTTACTAAAACCAATTGGATATTTCTAACTCTTTCAGGAATCGCGACAGGATTATCATGGATATTTTATTTTAAGGCATTGCAACTTGGCAAAGTCTCACAAGTAGCTCCTGTTGATAAATTAAGCGTAGCGCTTGCAATAATATTATCAGTGATCTTTCTGAAAGAAGTATTAACACTCAGGGCGGCGATAGGAGCAATATTGATAATAACCGGAACGATCATTTTGATCTGGCAATAAGAATTGCAATTAAAAGCACTGCAATTGACGGGGCTTTTAATCATATTCTTTCACTTATTAGAATCCAAACCGACGACCACCTACGGTTATTCTAAAATTTAATCCGTTCCTGTTATTGTGAAATTTCAGAGAAAAGATTTTGAATTTTAAGTGAATGAGGTAAAAAAGATAGATGGAAGGTTTCAGCTCCGGACTTTTCCCCGAAATTACCTTGAACAACTTCTTTCAGCGGGTTTAGATGCAATAATTTAAAATTCCAGCTTCTACCTTAAACAGATTGTTAAAAGAAAGGCTTATTTCACATAAAATTGGGCGAGGAGTTTTTATCTGTAAAAAAGACTTCCAAACTTTCACTGGTAAAGGAGGGAATTGTAATTGATTAATCGTTCGAATAAATCTTGGCAGAATGAAGAAGTTAATATTAATGCTTTTGTTTTTTGCAAGTCTTAAAAGTATTGGAAACACTTATTACTTCAGCACATTGGATGGTGATGATTCCCGCACCAGCACTGAAGCTCAAAATCCGGCTTCGCCCTGGAAAACGATAAATAAGCTTAATTCTTTCTTTGCAAGTCTTTTACCTGGCGATCAGGTTCTGTTTAAACGAGGTGATGTTTTTTATACCAATACAGGTATTACTTGCGGTAAATCGGGAGCATTAAGGAATATGATCACATTTGGTGCTTATGGTACAGGAGCGAAACCGATTATTACGGGTTTGCAAGATGTCACAGGATGGACTAACACAGGCAGAAATCTTTGGGAGAGTAATATAATCACAGATGGACAAGCATCGGCAATGATAGTAACAATAGGAGGAGTCAATTATCCAATGGGACGTTACCCAAACGCTGACGATGCACGAGGTAACGGCGGATATCTCACATATGAAAGTCATTCGGGTATAAATTCAATAACCGATAATCAATTACCAGCAACACCAAATTGGACAGGTGCGTGGGTTGTGGTAAGAAAAGACACCTGGGTAATTGATCGTGGTTACGTTAATTTACATTCGGGAAACACAATAATATTTACACCTGTTGCAGGCAATAATAATAAGGGCGTAAGCGGTGCAGGATATTTTATTGAAAATGACGTAAAGACTCTCGATGAACAGGGCGAATGGTATTATGATCCGTCTGCAAAAAAATTGACGGTGTATTGGCGGGAAACTCCTCCTGTCACACAGATTTCAACTTCAAAGCAATTAGTAACAGGTAACGGAAGAAGTTTTTTGACATTTGACAATCTTGTTTTCAGGGGATCGATAGCAAGAATGATAGACATCAATAATAATCATTGGTCGTTTACAAACGATGATCTTATAAATGCAGGAGAAGATGGTATCTGGTGCAGTGACATTGCCAATCTTGATGTAGAAAATTGCACCTTCACCAATATCAACAATAATGGGATGACAGGTTCCAATGTTGCAGGGGTGACAGTAAAACATTGTTCTTTCACTAACATAGGCATGTATCCTGGGATGAGCAATCAACGATCAGGTCATAGTTGCGAAGGAGTGAGACTATTTGGTGATACAAATGCTAATATTACCGTAAACTATTGCACCTTCAGAAATATTGGCTATAACGCAATAGATTTCCAGGGAAGCAATGTTTTGATAAGAGGAAATTTTATTGACAGTACGCACTTAATAAAATCAGACGGAGGATCAATATATACCTGGACAAGCCGGGATGATATAACCAATTATACTAATCGTGTTATTGACAGCAATCTTTGCATGCATGCTTTAGGAGCGTTGAATGGCTCAGCGAATGTTGCCAATGACTCACTGATAGACGCAAATATTTATCTTGATGATTACACAAGAAACACAATTGTAACCAATAATTTCTGCTATCGTGCCGCGAGAGGTATTTATTGTCATAATGCCTACGATGATAGTCTTGGTGGAAACATAGTTTTTGATAACAGGTATGCTGGCTTATACTTCCGCAATGATGGACATGCTATAAATATTGCCGTAAAGAAAAATATGGTTGTGGAAAGAAATCCAAAAGTAGTTTGTTACAGGTATCGAAGCAGCTCAAATGATATTGCTACTTCAGGAAATGCAGACAGCAACTACTATGCAAGACCGATCTATGACAACAAAATAATACAAACGGAATTTCCAAATGGTATACTGCACACTTTATCGGGGTTTCAATCTTCATTTACTACAAGGGAACAACACTCTCATAATTCATCAAAAAGAATAACCAACTTAAATGATCCCTCATGGTTATATAATGTAATCAACTCAAGTATCAATAAGAGTACCGGAATTAATTACCAAAAGTTATATCAGGAATTTATGAAAGTGGTAATGGAAGCGTTTTAACAATGAGCCGATTCTCCATCCATGTTGTTTCAGATTCGGAACTCCTCATGTAGTTGTAGTCAAATGATTTTTTATGTCAGCTGATTGTCCGACTTTGTTTGTTTCTTCCTTCCATACTGCCCCATGTATGCAGAAACGGCATCACACCTGAACAATATGCAATTTTCGAAGGTCTATAGCCAAAAAAATCTAACTAGCACGGGTAACTGGAATTCATTTACAGTCTATTAATCTGATAAGGACAGATTTCGGCCTCTCATTCGCTTCAACGCAATACTATTTTAGGTGCAATAGTATTAATACGGTATTTCTGCACCCCCCTATTTTTTATTATTTATCTTGTTTATATTTATTCTGAATTTTCATAGGATAAGGTTTAATGGTTAATGGTTTTTGATTAAGCACCCCGGCAAGTCCGGGGTGTTCTTTATAAACAGGGAGATGTGGTTTTTTTATTCTGAGGCTTCAGCTTTGCCGATTGGCTTTTTTATCCGTATAAACACGGTTGGCTGACATGATTGATGAAAATAACTTTACACCGATAAAGATGGGGTATAAAAAAAACTACTAATCAGAGCCTTAATCCTATTCCCGGTGTTTTTACACCGGGATTTTTTTGGTTTATTTTATTTTACTGGTGTTTAAATCTGCTGTCACTGCATTAAATGAGGTCTTATTATTTTTATCTACGGCTGTTTTTTCTTTCAATTGAAACCATCTTGTGGGCATCTTTGTACTTAATTCCATTGAAATAAGCCGTCGACAAGACAACTCTTTACAGAAATGAGAAAGAAAATATTCCCGATCCTGCTTACAAAAACAAAAACATCCTTTGTATCTGTGAAACTTTTGATCGTTCGGATATTGACACTATTCTTGAGGAAACAGATTGCGTGAGCCTCCGTATCTATTATAGCATGGATGACGAACTTCAGGTGCATACCATTGTCGTTTGTGGTGGATAGCAAGGATGAAGATATATTGCAACGTCTATGTATTTTGCTATTCACTAATCATTCTGTAGTTTTTTAGAAGGATCGGAACTGTATTTTCGAGGCGACTATTTATCATTCCTGGAATTTCATTTGCTATTTTCTGGATTGCTTAAAATTTCATTGTCAGTAAGATCATATACGTCGGTTCCTATTCCAGGATTTATTATTCATTTATCATCGTAATCCTGAGCATCCCGACCGTGAATCACCTGATCGTGACGGAGAAGAAAACCTTGATAAAACTTCCCATCTTTGTCACCAGTATTGGGTTTATTATTTACTTTACGTATAAGATCCTCGTGGAAGCATTTTGGGTATATGGGCTCAATAACACGGCAAGTTTTCGGGGCCATCTATACCTGATCATGGATCGGTTAAATTTATTTGTAAATCTTCTTTTTGCCTTCGCAATATTATGGATACCCAGGAAGCGAGAATATTTACTGTTGTACTGATCATCAGTGTGACGCTGGGCACGATCATCGCTTATTTCGTCATCTCTATAATTCGCCAGCAAAGAAGAAATCTCCAGATGCAAAAAATGAGCATGCTTGCAGAAATATCTGCGATGGAAAAGGAGAGAGCGAGGATAGCTGCTGATCTGCATGATGAGCTGGGCCCGGTTCTATCTGTCATTCAATTCCAGATCGACAACCTGGAAGGTGTGAAGGGAGAAGAGAAAGAACAACTAATTGAAGCCAGCCGGCACCTCGACGGTCTTATCGCAAGAATAAGAGAAATCTCCAATAATCTTATGCCAGCCGCGCTTCATCGTAAAGGATTAATCGTTGCCGTGGAAGAATTTCTCAGTAAAGCAGGTGAGGTTTCGGGACTTAAGATTCGGTTTGAACACCCTGAACAAATCTGGCTTACCGATGATACCAGTGTAAATATTTACCGCGCCATACAGGAAGTAGTACATAATTGTATTAAGCATGCAGGGGCAACTGATCTTGAGGTATTGATGGAAAGAAAAAAAGGAAAGCTGACGATACTGTGCAGAGATAATGGTAAGGGATTCGATTATGCAACTATGGCAAAGGAAAGTGCCGGGATCGGTTTGAAAAGTTTAAAGAACAGAACTGAAATGATGGGAGGGACCCTTGAAACTGAATCAAAGGCAGGTAAAGGAACTGCTTTTTTATTTGAAATTCCTGTGGAATAATTATGTATCATCCTATAAAGATATTGATCGCAGACGATCATGAAATTTATCGAAAAGGATTTAGGGCATTACTTAAGAACGAACGCGAAGTAACTATCGTCGGCGAAGCGGAGAACGGAAGGGAGCTGGTAGATCTTGCTGCCATGCTTCAACCTGATATTATTATCACCGATATTAAAATGCCTGTTATGGATGGCATCCAGGCAGCCAAAACTATCAGGGAAAAATATCCGGATATACGCGTGATGGCTATTTCCATGTACAACGAGGATAACCTGGTGATTGATATGCTGGAAGCCGGTGCCAGGGGTTACCTGTTAAAAAACACAAAGAAGGCGGAAGTGGTACAGGCCGTGAAAGATGTATTTGAAGGAAGAACCTATTATTGTCATGATACTTCTGAAAGACTCATCAGAATGATCGCCGAGAATAAATATATTCCTTACCGCTATCATTCACAACCCAATTTCTCCAGGAAGGAAATAGAGATCATGATTCTTATTTGCAAACAATACACAAATAAAGAAATTGCCAGCGCACTGAATCTCAGTTCCAGAACTATTGAAGGCTATCGTGAAAAAATCCAGGAAAAAACTGAATCAAGAAATTCAATTGGAATTGTTATTTATGCGATCAGGCATAATTATTTTCAATTGTAAAAGAAATATCGCGATGTCGACTTGCGCGAATTTCGGTATTTCTACGGGTTGTTGTCAGATAGAATGGTAATTATCTTTGATTGAAATTTTGAACCATTGGGAAAATTTGGAAAAAAAACTTCTCCTTTCACAAAAAGGGAAATGGATATCATTATCCTTATCTGCATGCAATATGAAACCCGCGAGATCGCGGGGAAGTTAGGCATCGGTAAAAGAACCGTTGAATCTTACCGTTCAGCAATCTTAAAAAAAATGAAAGTGAGAAATACGGCAGGAGTTATTGTCTATGCTATCAGGAAAGGGATATTTAAGATTGCTGTACGATAAAATTAAAGTATTACAGGAGGAGTCAATTACAGTATAAACTTATTGCAACATCTGCTCTGAAGTTCCAAACAATTTATTGGTTTACCAAAACTAAACAACCGTGTTTGCACGATTTTTAAAGCTCATGAACCACTATTCTAATTTCTCATGAATAAAAAAAGAAGGAGATATTTTCAAGCTATTCTTCGAAAAGGCATCACTCTCAATAAACTTTTTCATAATCGTACAATTTGAGTTAGAGAATTATCTCAACTTTTAAATGCCGAGCTTTGGAGAACCACTTTAAGTGAGAAATATATAAATCAAAATTTTAAAGCTCACTTACGTGATCAATAAAATTTTGAACAGCCTGCATTCATAAAAGGCATTATTTATGCCTACTGTATAATCACACAGCACAACCTTGTTGTTTGAAAAAATCATTTTGCTGTTTTCTTGAACTCGCTTGGTGTAACACCGGTAAACTTTTTAAATGCCCTGTTAAACGAAGCTTTGGAATTAAATCCAAATTCATGAGCAATACCGAGAAAACTATGATTGTCATATTTGGCACATAATAAAGCTTCTTTAACATCGTTTACTCTGTGCTCATTAATATAGTCAAAGAAATTCTGGTTGTTGTACTGATTTATTATTTGTGACAAATGATTAGGATGGATCTTTAATTGTTTTGCCAAAGTAAACAAAGTGAGTTCACTTTCCTGGTAAGGTTTTTTATCCTGCATCAAAGTTGTAAGCGTTTTAAAAAGCTCAAGTGATTTTTGCCTACTCAAACCTGAATTTTTGTATTTATCATTTAATATTTTCGGTGCTGGTTTTTCTTGCAGCAGCATGTCATCTAGCCGTCTCGTCTTATTATTAAGCTCCAGCTCTATATTCAGTGTGATTTCTTCTGGTGAAATAGCAGAATCTTCCGTCTTTATGAAATTAAAAATGGCTTCCTGTCTTACGCCAAAATATCCAATCAGAAAAATCAGACCACAAAGCGCCAGGTTTCCTGCCTCCCCTCCATACTGTGGAATTTTAAACCCGGAAAAATTATACAATAGCATCCCCGCAGCGGAAATTATCCAGACAGTAATAATTCCCCAGGCAAGAAATTTCAGCCAATCGAGGTATTTACTTTCTGTATTTGAAAATATTTTTTCTACCCGGTTGCGGTGCTTTTGAAGTTGAATGAGCACGTTTAATGTATATGCCAGCAGGCTTATCATTTTAAGGATGGTCAATACCTGTCGGATAGTATTGCTTACTCCCTTTGAAAAGATTATTCCAGAAATAAGAATTCCCAGGCAAAGAGCAAAAGGTATTAAATGAAGGATTTGCCTGAAACCCAATTTGAAGTTGGTAGTGACAAGTGATAAAGTATAAAATAGAAAAACGGGGCCATGAAGAAAGACTGATGCTTCGCTGAACTCAACCAAAATCCTTCCTGCAAAGGAGGCGGGATAATTATACCTCATGATAATGATAAAGGTTGAAACATTAACCAGCAGGACGCACAGCCACGTTAAAAAAATATAATCGGATAGTCCTTTTCCCTTTTTGCCAACAACTAGCAGGCTTATAAAGAAAATAAGCGTAGCACATCCGGCATAAAGATTTTCCGTCATGTAGGTAAATATAGGTAATAATGGAGGGCATCAGAGTCACAACATACAGGAAAACGACCCAGTTTACAGGGAGTTGGTTTCATCTTACCTACTGAAGCGACAAGAGTTCTTTAGCACTATAAGTTTGCTTTATAACTTAAGATCAATGACTAATTTCTGTATCAAAACGGAGCGCCTGGTAAAGAATTATGGTTCCGGCACTTTTGAAAATGCTATTATCAATAACGTAAACATTTCTATTACCAGTGGAGAGTTTTCTATTATTATGGGTAATTCAGGTTCGGGGAAATCCACTCTTCTTTATCTTTTAAGTGGTCTTGATTCACCAAGTTCCGGTAAGATCTGGATCAAAAACATTCCAATACACAACCGTTCGCAAAAAGACCTGGCAATGCTGAGGCGAAAAATGATTGGCTTTGTATTTCAAGACAACAACCTGATTCCTAACCTGACCATACAGGAAAATATTTTGGTGGCAGGTTTCCTGGTTTCGGGTAATAGAAAACTAGTAAACCAACATGCTGAAAACCTGATGGAAGAACTGGGCATTTTATCCCTTGCTAAGAGGTATCCATCCCAGGTTTCGGGCGGCGAGTTGCAACGTGCAGCTATTGCCAGGGCTTTGATTAATAATCCAATGATTTTGTTAGCTGATGAACCAACAGGAAATCTCAATTCTGAAGCTTCAGAAAAAGTATTGGAATGCTTTTCAGAATTGAACAGAAAAGGTCAAACTATTGTGATGGTTACCCATGACTTGAAATCAGCATGCAGAGGCAGCCGGGTTCTTTTCCTCAAGGATGGAACTATTCCGGATAACCACTCCTATTATGTAGACAAAAATCACCCGGGAACTGAGGATGAGCTTTTTACCTGGTTAAAAAATATGGGCTGGTAGTTTCTTATATTCCTAAACTTAAATGAATGAAAGCAATATTTCTTATAATAAAATCAAATTTCAGGAGCAAAAAATGGATGACTTTACTGACCGGATTGTCCATTGCATTGGCAGCTCTTTTATTCAGTTCCGGGCTTGCAATTTTACAAAGTATTCAGAAGCCATTCGATAAACTCTATGATAAACTCAACGCTTCTCACATTGTGATGCTGTATGATGTAAATAATCAAAATACTTCTGAATTTAAAGACTGGTTTACGCGTCAGCCGGAGACAGAACGTGTGAGTGAAGGATCTCCTTATTTTCTTTGTAATGGTCCTTTGCTATATAAGCGAAATAAAATTGAAGTGATGATTCAGCTCACTGAATATAATAATGATAATTCAATGCAGGATAAACTCATGATTATTGAAGGGGCCCATAAGAAAAGCCCGGAGCATGGCGAAATATGGTTACCTAAATACCTCGCAAATAACTATCATATCCAAATTGGAGATACTATCGGGATACCCGGCCCTGGCGGATTGTACCAGGTAATTGTATCAGCAACAATTGCCGATCCTCAATACGAAAGTGGCATGGTAAATCCAACCCGTGCCTGGATTGCAACTGGTGAATTGCCATTTTTTATTCCTGTTACACAACTTAGTAATACTATGTTGGGTATACGATTGAAAAATCCTGATTCAACATCCAATCTCCTTGAAACATTCAACCGGCAGTTTAATTATACAGGAGTTATTCTTACCTATTCACTTTTTAAAAATGCATACATGGGTATTTACCAGATTATGGGAAATCTCATACTTGTATTTTCAATAATGGCATTGTTGATTGCATTATTTATGGTACGTTCTTCAATAATAAGGGCCGTTTATGATGATTATAAATTAACGGGTGTATATAAGGCATTAGGATTTACACCAAAGAATGTTGTATCGCTTTATGTAATCCAGTATTTATTGCTTTCTATCCTATTTATTCCGGTTGGACTTGCCGGATCCTGGTTTATTATCAAATTATTGCTGGGTTCTATTTCACAAAAACTGGGAGGCTTTGAAACGGCAAATTCTTTTCAGCAAAGCATTTATTTTATTTCCTTATTTGTCATTGCTGTATTGGTTGTATTAACAGCATTCACGGGGAGTTTTAAAGCTGCAAAAATAAATCCGGTTGAAGCAATACGGACGGGGGCACCTGTTAAACGCTTCTCTAAATTCTTAATGCCAAAAGAGATTTCAAAATCAATATTCCCATTACCTGTTATCATGGCATTACGGTTTTTATCAGCCAATCCGAGGCGGTCTTTCTCACAGGGAATTATTATTATGGTCACTATTTTTATTATAATATTTTCTATAAATATTTCTTCTTCATTTGAGAATCTAAAAGACAATAAACCAGCCTGGGGATTTGAAAATGGCGATATTCAATTAAGCAGGCGCGAAGCGGTTGTAATTGGTCTTAATAATGAGCAATTGATAGAAATATTGTCAAAGGAAAAAACAATTGAGCATGTTGTTCCTTTTAGCTATACCAGTCTTTCCATATTGTCCAATGCTGATTTACCAATACTGGAGATAAATGGCAAAGCTTATGCAGACAGTTTATCTTATGCCGGATTACTAAATCTGAAAGGGAAACATCCGCAATCCGCAAATGAAATTTCTCTTTGTGTGGGGACTGCCAGTCAATTCAATAAAAAACCAGGAGATAGCATCAATGTGTTTATAGAAGGACAAAAAACCAATTTCCTGGTTACTGGCATTTACCAGGATGTTAGCAATATGGGCCAGGGTTTCAGGCTTCACGAAAATGCTATGAAAAAACTAAATCCGATCCATACTCCTGCAGTATACAGTATCAAATTAAAAAAGAATACTGATGTTAACAAATTTAAGAATTACCTGCTGAAAAAATTAGGTGAAACAATAAGTATTGATGCCAGTATCGAAGACAGAATTACACAAATGGGAATCATTTCGAGTATGAAAACTGCATTGTTTGCCCTCTCCTTCTTTTTTATAATTATAATGCTTTTAACGATAGGTAGTGATATACTCATTAGCATAAAAGAAAATCAGAAACACTTTGGAATTCTAAAATCTATCGGGTGGACACCGAATCAAATCAGGATGTCAATGGTATGGAAAATTTTATGTATCGCGGTCGCTGTACTTTGGATAGCGATAACCCTGGGTGTTTCTTTAAGCCCTGTATTAATGGGACAGGTTACCAGTGGTATCGGATTAATAAAATTTCCTTTTATTATCAATTATCCGGAAATGTTAATGAGCATTCCACTCACTTTAGTATTGATTAGTGTCTGCTCCTGGTGGTTATCAAAGAGTTCAGCATCCACTAATCCAAGAACTTTAATTAATTCATAGAAAATATAATCTGGCATGAAAATATTATTTTGGTTTTTTACATCATTATTGATATCGTTTACGGTGTTATCGCAAACTCAATTTCGTTTGGTAGATGGCTATTTACAAAGGATACATCAGACACACATTATTCCAGGTTTTTCTGTTGTTGTTGTAAAGGATAATAAAGTGATATTTTCAAAAGGATATGGTGTAGAAATGTTGGGCTTAAATAAGCCATTTACAACTGCGACTATTATTGCAGTTGGCTCGTTAACAAAATCATTTACTGCATTAGCAGTGATGAAACTGGTTGAAAAGGGTAAGCTCGATTTGAATGCTCCCGTAATCAAATATTTGCCCTGGTTCCACACAGCTAATAAGGAGCAAAGTGATAAGATAACAATAAGAATGTTAATCAACAATACGTCAGGATTATATGCCCCAAATACAACTCCCACCTATGATTTGTCTGAGGCTGCAATTGAAACCTTTGTAAAAAATCTTTCTGCTATTTATTTATTTAAAGAGCCGGGCAATTCTTATGAATACAGTAATGCCGGCTTTATAGTTGCAGGATTGGTAATAAGCAAAGTTTCAGGGATACCCTATGCCTCATTTCTTGAAAAAGAAATTTTTAAACCTCTGGGCATGACGCATACAACAACGAATCCAGAAGATTTTGGCAAAATGGATATCGCACCTGGCCACTATCCTTCAATAAAATCAGTAATCGTTGCCAAAAGGGAGCGTGAATTTGAAACAGGTGAATATATTCCGGCAGGTTCATTGCTTCATTCCAATGCTGATGATATAGGTAAATACCTGCTTGCACTCATAAATAAAAATGACGAGATAAACAACATTATAAAAGAAGCATTATTTACGTCCTATATAAATTTTCCTGGCCTTTCAAGAGAAGATGGCGGTGATGGAAAACCATATAGCTATGGGTTAGGCTGGATGATTTCAAATTTAGAAGGAAGAAAAATCATTCATCATGGAGGGAGCACAGGAAAAACATCTTCCTTTACGATGATAGATACCGCTAATAAATTAGCCGCGACAATTCTTATGAATGTTGACATGACATTCATTGACAAGTACACTTACCCGACCGAAGTAACCATTCTTAATAATGTACTTCGATTGGCAGCTAATCTCCCCATTTCAGAATTTGGCAAGCCTACAGCAAAAGACCCTACATTAAACAAATATGACTTAAAGGAAAATAATAAATCTAATTACTTAGGAGAATACAAGTTTAGTAAAGGCGGGGATGCATTTGTATATTTTGGCGTAGATTTTAAAATTCAAAAAACAGCAGAAGGCCAATTAGAGGGAATTATTTACCGGGGAACTCAGGTAGTTAACAGATTCGTTCTTGACTTTGTGAATGAATCAGTAGCAGTAAGCCGTAATGTGGATATGCCGGCTTATCTTAAATTCAAGCTTAGACCAGGAGGTGAAGTTACAACCGCATATTTCAATAACGTAGAATTCAGTAAAACGGAGAAAGAGAGTAGCAGTCTGATCAGAGAAATAAAAGATGTATATGGGCTGGCAAGTTTTTCTATACCGCAGAAATGGAAATACAATTTTAGCAGTACAGATTTTTCTGCCAGCGCCAAAAAAAATGAGGCTTTACTTACGGGAGCTGTGTTATCAAAAGATAAATTTTCATTTGATTCATTATTTCAATCGGCCGTGGGTTTGTCTGTACCTGTAATAGCTCGAAGCAAAATACTTTCTGAGAATGTTGGAACATTTATCTGGCAACAGAAAATATATGTCTTTAAAAAAGATAATGAAAGCTTACAATGTATAATACTGTTTACAAAAAATGCAAGTGCGGGCTATTGGTTTATGTTGACATCACCGAAAGCAGAATTTACGGATTGCATTCAAAAAGTGGTTAATCCTTTATTAATAAGTTTCAGGGTACAATAATTGTAAGTCAAATATCCCAAAAACTGCAGCAAATTCAGAATGACGTAGCCGAATCAAAGAATCTGCTCTTCTAAGCATCTGGTGTAAATGGATAACTAGTTACAGCCTATGCCTTTTGTTTTTTGAAATTTATCAGCGGTTCAAATCCTCTATCAAAATTCTTCCTGCAATCTTCCTCCGACTTTTCCAAGAATATGTTTTAATGCCTCATTAATTGCATTTTCTGCGTGAGCATCACCCAAACACTTAGATAAGCCGGATATCGCTCTTACTGTAGCAAGTAAACCGATACTTTCCACCATTCCCCTGAGCTCGAAAGGTGCAGGGTCACCTCCGTGTATAAGGAGCCAAAGTTCAATAAGCCACGCAGCAGTGCGTTCATGGGCAATCATGATAGGTTTAAAAAACCGTGGTGGGGCATAATTGCATGCCTTCTCCCGGTCGGTACCGATTGGGCAAGTACCGCCATTAACAAATGCTGGTTCAACGATGGCATTGATATAAAATTGATAGGCAGGCAATGGAAATGTTTGCGTGGTTTCAATATAATTTCCGTTATTGTCAAAATAGCTTAACCAAAGATTATTACAGTTACCGGCGCATGCGTCACATACTTCAGGGTTGACATCATTCGCCTTAGGATCTACCACAGTTTCTGCAATTTCATGGCTTAACGTCTGTGCATACAAAAATCCTTCATCAGCTATTGTCAGGTTCTGGCCGAACACTCTGGAGAAAATATAAGGAACGGATGCAAGGGAATGATATCCTGTTACATTCGGACCAAACGTACTGTTCGTTACTCCTACCGGGTTAAGTATAATTACACAGTCGTTGCCAGGGAGATTGTTCGTTATGACAATATCATTTACCCAGGATTGCAGTTGAGTATCGTTATAAGAACTACTTGGTAATGTCACGGCATAATCTATTATCACCTGACTGACTGCAACATGGTTTTTTCCATATAGAGATGCGTAGGCAGAGATGGGACCTGCAGCAAAAATAGAGTACTGAATTGCTGTATTTATATCGGCAAGGCTAACAGAAATAACGGCATTCCCTTGATTTTGAATTTTAAACTGGATTCGGACAAAATGAAAAGTCCCATTAAACAATGGATCAACTGCCGCATTCGAAACTTCAATAAATCTCGTATCTTTTAACTGCTTCCTGCTACGTTCATCAATGCCCTTGAGAGCCAAACCTCCAGGTCGATGTATTTCTGAAAGCACTTCAACAGGCAGAATACTACCAAAGCCTTCCGTTGGTTCATTTTCCGGAAATACTTGCGGCGCCCATTTCTGCAGGTGCCTGACGTTTTTTAATGCACGTGTACCAGACATTCCCCTGTTTGCGTTAATTGATTGCAGGTCTTGCTTGTTCATGATTAAATTGTTTATTTTTTTTTATTTTTAATCGCATTCGACTGACATTCGATTTATAATTCTAATCGGATTGTTCTTAGATGAAATAATAGCTCATTTTAAGTCTGAATTATTAGCTAAACAGTAAGCAGGAACATTAATTTGAGTCTTTAGCAACTCAGATTCTCATTCACAAAATTATCTGCCTAATAAAAAATGTACCTATGTTTATTAGTCGTGAATTAAATATCTGGGGGAAACACAAAATGGAAATTTAATTTTAAAAGATAGCCATCATTGAGAGCGTGTTGAAGTTTTCCTTCACGACATTCGGAGAAGCCTACCGAATCGCAGAATGTCTCTTCGCCAGCTCCGCGCAATCATTGCAATGAATATTTTAGTACCGTAATTATGTTATTAATTTCTCCAAAATACTGATAAAGAATCGATGAGTACATTCTGTATCGCAGCTCCAGAAATGTGGCCTCAACCAAATGATAGTTAGGTGAGATCACCGGAGAAATAACATCACGGATATAAACCTGTTCAGCTTTTTCTACTCGCCAAACAGAATACTATTCGGCAACAGAATAAATTTTTATCTTTAGTAACAGATGGTAAATTAATTATTGCCGATGGATACCATAGAGTCTGCTCCATCTATTACCGCCGGAGGACTTAGAAATGCCTTGCCGAATAACAGATAAAACAATAACTGTTCAATAATGGGTTCTTGCTTATACGTGTGCTGAGTCAATTGAGAATATAATTAATTTTAAAACATGTTTTATGGACTACGAAATATTGCTCCGTTTTTTACTAGCCGCTTTATGGGGTGGTATTGTTGGTGCAGAGCGAGAATACCGGAGTAAGTCGGCTGGTTTCCGTACAATGATCATGATTTCAATGGGATCTTGTCTTTTCACGATCCTCTCTGTGTCAATTGGTGCCATTGGTAATCCCGACCGTATTGCATCGAACATTGTTACAGGCATTGGCTTTTTAGGTGCTGGTGTAATATTCCGTGGTGAGAATCGTGTAAATGGCATTACTACTGCCGCTACAATTTGGGCTGTTGCCGCGGTTGGTATGGGAATCGGCGCTGGGCATTACTTTGCATCGACATGTGCCAGTGTGCTGATTTTAGTGGTACTGGCTGCTTTGCCTTATCTGGAAAATCTGATTGATCAATTCAATCAATCAAAAGAATACACTATTGAATGTGATTTTTCCGAGGATAAAAAAAATCATTATGAGAATCTGCTTAGACAGTATAAATTAAGCTTTAAGCTGGTAAACCAGGCAAAGGAGGGAAAAGATTTATCATTTACATGGCACGTCCAGGGTCATGCAAAAAACCATGAAGAGTTCATTACTGCCATGATGAAAGAAGCAAGCGCAAAAAGATTTGAATACTGAACACAAAACCGAATATATATATATATTGACTTTACCTCCTGAGCCCTCTCCTCCCGAATTTTCTAGAGTTACTAAATGGTAAATAACAACTTAGGCGAATATTTTGCGAATACTCTCTTTAAAGCTCAACCACATTAATAGGTGGTTTGAAACTAGTTCAGATTTTTTTAGAAATATGCGAATTTTTAATAACCGAAAATTTCGATGCTTCCATATCCCAAAATAAAAAATTAAAATCCTGCTGAAAAATGGGGGAATCAAAAACGCCGTACTGGCCCGAAAATTTCATTGAAGCAGATTCAAAATTTTGTTTACATCAATTTTTGTCTCCGGGCTAAACTCCTTGCTATCCATATATATTTCTAAACTGTATAATAGTTGTATTGCCTCCGGTCGCTTTTCTGCATCAGTCAATAAATCTACAGATGATACAATTAATTTTCCTTTTCCAACTTTACACTCGAATATCAATCCCAACGATCTTGCTGTAACCCAATCATCAATTACTCTTACTATAGGTTTTAAATTTTTTGACACCGAATCAAGAATAATCGCATTGGAATGGCTCATAGCATCCCACCATTGCCAATTGCTATAATAATCTGTCGGAAATTGTTTCAATGCAGGATGTTTGGGATTAACCAATATACCTAATGTATGTGGCGCTTGCCCATCAGTCCAGGCTGTATTCCAGAAAATGCTTGAAAATCCTACAGCGACACTCCCTCCATTTTCTTTTTTGACGGTTCCTCTTTTCAATGTCAGCAACACCTTTCCCCCTTCATTTAATTTATCGATAGCTTCTTCATTCAATTGTTGAGTCAATAAGATATCTTTCCCTGCCTGAGGTAGCAAAGCAGGATAAACAAACCAATCCCATGAGTTTTTATGACCACCTACAATAATGGTTAAAGTAAGTTTAGACGGTACTTTAATTGTTGCAAGTGGTTGCTTTATTTCTCCAAGCTTAAATCCATTTCCCATTGGAATTGTGGTTGCAGACAATTTTCCATTGAATAAAATTCTACCATGGCTGTTTTTTATTTCCCATGTTGTTGTAATGTTTTTCAATGGCATTGTTCCGAAATGGGCCACTTCAACTGGTATTTGTAGTTCCTCGTTGTTTAAATAAACCATTTTTGGAAACCTCGCTAACGGAACAGTAGCATTACAAAAACGACTGTATTCCTTTCCTGTGATATAGCCTTTATCTTCCCAGAGTGGATTTAATACTCCCACTAATGCTGTTCCTTGCCCGGGAAAGTCGTGAATATCCAGTAATTGAAAACCAGCGAAACCTGGCGTTCTCAGTGCTGCTTCAATCTCCGCTTTATAACATAATGATTGAAGTTTACCAGAGGCTAATAAAAAACTATCGGCTAAATGTCCAAGCCCATTTTGTTTTAGCTTATCCTGGAATATTTCAAAATTCCTGGCCCTTAAAACGCCCGTGTACTTTTTTATTTCCTTGAAATCTGGATACACACACCATTGCCCTATTTCATGGCTGACTGTTGGATTAGTGTATTTAGAAATACTTGTGCTCCAATCAAAATTTGTGCTTGGGTTTTCTCTGTTAATGATACTTTTCAGTCCTTCTCCCCAATGTTGAATTCTCGGATCTGGTGTACTGTTATAATTACTTTCGGCAATGATTGGCCAGCCGGCACCGGTTGTATACAATCTCCGTGAATCTTTTTGTTTCCAAAAATTTACGAACGCGGTAAGATATTCTGTCAGGTTTTTTCCAGCTGGTTCATTGCCATAAGCGAGCATGCAAAATGAGGGATGATTACCATAATCCCTGACAATCTTCTGGCTTTCATCGTATATATATTGGTCAATGGGTGCGCCATCCCCAATTGTCGCTCCGTCGTTCGCCCATGAAGCACATTCCACCTGCAAATAAAAACCCGATCTGTCAGCTGCTTCAAAAGCTGCATCAGGCGGGCACCACGAATGAAAACGAATGTGATTAAGTCCGTAGGATTTTGCAACCCTGAATATATGCATCCATGAAGAAACATCTGTGGCCGGATAACCGGTTAATGGAAAAATAGCACACTCGAGAGTTCCGCGTAGAAATGTTTTGCGGCCATTGATTGTAAATTGAGTGCCGTCCGTTTTAAACTCACGCATTCCAAAAAGAATATTTTTTTCATCTTTTGCATTATGATCATTCAACGTAATCTTCATTGAATAGATGTTGGGATGAAATTCGTCCCACAGCAACGGCTTGTTTCCCATTGGATATGCTGCTTCAAAAAAAGAACTATCGGGAGAAACCGTCACTTCATATTTTTGAGTCTTAAGTTTTTCAGCTTTCGTGTTATCAGAAACAGCCGCAAGATCAATAACAGTTTTTACTGGCATTCCTGCAATATTTTTCGTCCAGATCTTTGTGATTACTTTCTTCTCCTTTATATCCGGACACAATTCGACGTGATCAATATAAACTGGCGTGCGGGCAATAATGTATAGCTCGCCGATCATGCCATTCCAGTTAGTTTGGGTATGATCAGAAATACTGTGAGAATTCTGGCCTACATTTATTTCTTTTACCCTGTTATCGACACGGATAGTTAATTGATGACTACCTGACTTTAGCTCATTTGTAAGATCAAATATCTGCGCAGTTGATAAACTGTTTTGCATTCCAATTTCCTTATCGTCTATCCAAACTGTGGTTTCCCAATGACTTCTTTCAATATATAATTCAATATGCTTTATATTCCATGAAACAGGAATGGTGATAGTCTTCTGATACCACGCAGCTCCTTTATAATATTTTATTGGTTGAAGCCAGAAAGGAACTTTGATGTTACCTGGCTTGCGATATTTAGCATACTCATTGTTTTTAAACCACGTTGAATCAAGTATGCTGCCGGTCCATGGAGTGTTTACAGAAATGTCTTCTCCTTTGCCATTGGTAGTCATAGAACCGGGCAGGTCAACCTTGTCTTTGAGTATTTTATTGTACCATTGCCCGGCATAGCCTTTGTCAAGTGAATCAGGGATGAATCTCCATTCACCTGAAAGATCAATCTTAAATTGAATTTTGCCTTTTTTATTTAGTTTGTCCTGGGTATAAGTGAGGTTTGAACAGAGGCAAAAAAAGCAAACTAAAAACAAGTAAGGTATTCTTTTTCTCATAATACAAATAGGGTAGTTTTTTTGATCAATCACCGCATTCTTCTGCTCTGCTCATAAAGAAATTTAACCTTCAGTCTCAGCATCCATCACTTCAATAGCACGGTCATAAAATGATTTTGCCCGCTCGTGAGTGCTACCAATGCAGACTAATCCCAATTTTCCAAACTCGGAGAGAGCACCAACCAGATGAAACATTATGCCTTCCTGGGTTGCGCCATCATACATCAGTGAATGAAACATGGCGATTTCCATCAGATCATCAGGAGTAAGCCCCTTGTACCGATCGCTGCTCACATTATCGGAGGCAAAATAATAACGTTTGTTGCCACTTGCTGTGATGAACTCACCGGTTTCTGCATTGTATTTTCCATCGGTTAAGAATTGCAGCATTAGGAAAGGATGCGTGGTACCTCCTTTCCGAAGGTTAATCTCAATGGCATAATGTTTCCATGAACCATTGTCTTGCTTAACTGAAATAAAATCTACAGCAAACCTGCCCATCGCTCCTTTTTCTGCCAAAGTCTTTGCGATCTTTCTACCCTCTGCAGCAAGGGTGACACAGTAGATTTTATCTGCCGGGAAAATTGCACCCAGAAAAATCTGCCCATCATCACCACCCAGCAATTGGTCATGTGTACTCACAATATCTACGTACCTATCGGGGTTAATTACACATTGTACAGAAGGCGACATTTTTACATCACCTTCCAGAAATACTTCCACGATCCCTCCCATTGAAGCAAATTTTTCGAAGAACGAAGCTTCATTTAGATCCTTAGCAACCGTCTTAAAATGTTGGGAGAACGATACAGCAAGGTTTTCTTCAAGCCTGTTATCAACCGGCACATCGGGATAACGGTAAATTGCATTCCCTTCTCCGCTGAACCCTTCATTTATCTTGACCACTGCCTTTCGCAAATCGGGATCCATTCTTTTCAATACAGCAAGCGACCTGATAACCTCCTGTTTTGTATTCAGATCTTCATATCCTTCGGGCAGGTTTACCCCGCTTTCACGAAATGTTTTTCTGCCCCCGGACTTAGAGCCTTCATAGAATCTATCAGGATCGGTTCCGAACAAAGGAATACCCAGTTGCACTGCAAGTGTTTTTTCCAGCGGCGTTATATTGAAACACGTTAAATGCGCCGTTTCAGGTTTAATAATGTTTTGCCTGATTGTTTCCATGAGTCTGGGTCGTTCAAGTATCTTTTGAGTAAGGGCCTTTGTCGATGAGTCAAAACAGCTTAACATGGTCAAACGCTTTCTTGCATGGTGACCAGTAATGCCAGGCAATAGATTTAAGTAATAATCGATAATCACTTCAGGTACCGGTACACTTGTTAAATAGATAAGTTTGGTCTTTGGCATTCGAAGAAGCATTAGCATGCATAGTAGTCGTTCTTCATAATGCACCGCGCCCTTTACTTTGGAAAGAATTTCAATGTCCAGTGTGAGCGAAGGGATGATCACCACGGTACGTTCGGCAAGTTTATCAGGAAATACTTGTTCATACTGTGTTTTCATGCGTTGCTGAATTTCATCGAAAAGTATTCTTTCTGCTTCCGAGCCCGGCTCCGGGAAATGATTACGGCGAATGAAAGTTTTGCGGTTTATATACGGTAGAGTCATGTGAAGACTTTCCGAAAAGTTAACATAATGCCATGAGATGTGATTACTTCTCATTAACAATTTTCACATGTGCTCAAATTACAGAGTTAAGTAAGTCTTTTCCCGTGTGACTAGATGAGCCTTCCAATTGGGAAAGTGCAAATCGAATGCAGATTGAAAGCGTGAGTAAATAAGCGTAAATAACTTTGTGCAACCAACACTCGCCAAATCTTTGAACGCACCGGCAACCTATTCTCGCAGCTCCAAAAATGTGACCCAAAAAAGGAAGAGGTTTTCAGACCCGAAGGCTTAATCTATTTACACTTTTGAATGTTTGAATTTGAAAGAATAAAAAGAAAATTCACGCATCAGCAGCAGCTTATGTCTCCGATTCTACACCTGAAAAATCTTATGCCCTTTACTGGCCGGAGTTCGAAGTTTTTAATTCAGGACTTGAACGATATTATAGATTTCTAAGGTTTGATTCCGGTCACCTCCGGGAGCAGAGGTTCAGGATTTTTTTTACAACATGATCGGGCACAAAAAGAAATAAGGGTTTCACTTTCCCGAAGCAAAACCCTTAAGTTAAAATAGGTGCAAGATCAATTGGACAATTTAAATATGGAAATAGTTTTTCTTTGCTTGCTCTGGAATGAATGCAGAAATAAAGGATGAAACAATATTCAAATGGACGAAAACAGATGATCCGGAAGATTTAGCTTTCCTCTTTAGTAAGCAGGTCTTTATTTCCAAGATAATATTCAAAGGCTAATTGTATCAAATGAATTACATACCGGACACTTTCCCTTCCCGCTTTTATTACCCATTGTTTTTTAGCGTCACTGTCCGTCCAGTTAATTTCTTTTGAAATTTTAATCTCCATTTCTACTATATTTCTGCAAAACTTTAAATATTCCTGAAATATGGAATGTTGGACTTCATCAAAGTTGGTCAAATCTAAAAACTCTTGTAATTTATCTGGGAATAAGTGAGAGAAAAATGCAAGGTCTTTATTGATTTCCATTGCTTGCAATTCCGCGTTTACTTTATTAAACTTGTCTAATCTGGTCATTGTATAAAGCTACAAAGTCGATTAGACACTAAGCAAAGATTATTTCTTCTTTTTTGTATTGGAGATTTCGAGTATCGATCTGAACAGTTTAATATGTAATTCCTTTAAATATCAATCCTATCTTAACACTTGAAAATGATTATCTGTGCCGTTTTGGATTTTCGTGGTTTGTGAAGGGTGACTTTGTTATGAAAGACAATAATACGATTCATTTGGGATGATTAGGAGATGAGTTTTCAATCGCATTGACTGTCTTTCACGGGCAGCAATAACACGCTGTTCAATAATAGCATCTGACAATTCTCCTTTTGCCAGGTCCATTTCATGCCATTCTATTTTATCCGAAAATCGGTTCACTATAAATTCTGTTACTATCTCTGTAAGCAAGTCAAGCTGCTCTGCCGTTTGGCATGACCTAATCCATCTTAAAAGTATTTCTTTCTGTTGGTGAATATTCATATAGAATTATTTTAGATAAATCTTTAGTGTTGTCTTATTTGTATATTTTCTGACTGGCCTCTCGTATAAACATCATACTGAACTGATACTGCGAATGCATTCCGATTATCATTTTTATCAGAAGTTCCGGGATGCATACCAAAAGAAAATTGCGAATGGGCAGTAGAGTTGAGTGATACAATCAAAGCGAGGGTAAAAATCTTTTTCATTTCTTAGAGTTTGAATTATTTAATAGAGATTCAAATGTCCCATAGAAACATTGGAATTCTTGAAGTTATTCCCAGGATTTTTGGAGTCGGCAGATAGGAGCTTGGAAAGAAACTGTGATTCACAGTTTGGCTATGATTAGTTAAGAAGCCGTAATGATAACGGGCAAAATTCTAAGAGGGTCAACAGTACGGATTCAACTAATCGTAGTTTTTCGAAGGGGATATATGGTTCTGAATCGAGTAACCAAACCTAATACGTATTGTTGATTTTCGCAAACTTTTTGAAAAGAATTTTCTGTCATTTTTTAAGTTGCTCATAGTCAGAAGCAACGTATTTTTCCTTTTTATAGCTTAATAACATAATCGTTGTAAAATTCTTATGCTCTCAATGAAACTACATTTTCAGCTAAATAAAAACCAGCCGCTTAGAATAGGAAAAAGCTGAATAGAATTAGTGTTGTGGAAATCTTTGTTACAGCTCATCTGTGAACCGTCAGCCCACGAATTTCAATAAACCTTATCCTATGAAAACTCCGGAACCCAAATAAACATAATTTTTTTCTCATAGTTTGGAAATTAAAAAAGGGCTGAGATAGAGATCCCGCCCTTGTGACAAAAAATTCAATATTTTAGATAGAACTACAATTACAAATTCTGTGCAACAAAAGTTTGAAGCAGCAGCCAGTGGCTCCGGACTTTTCAGCTTAGAAATTGGAAATCTAACACCTAATTTCAATGGTATTCAAGAATCGGGGGGTATTTTATTTGTTTTCCATGATTTTATACTATGGCAACAGCAAGCCATCCTGCGATAATATATTCGACCAACGAACTCAGGCATTTGCCCAAGACAAACATCCTCGAATAATTTACATAAATAGCTGTCCCTATCTCTAAAGGTATTGCAAATGTAAGCCAGCAGATGGCGCCGAATTCGATACCATCGATACTTTTCAATGATCCAAATTTACTGATCCATAAGGAAATGAGAAGTGTAAACATAAACGCGAAGAACAATGATAAGATGATACTTGCCAAATAGGAACGTTTACTTTCTTTGCGCCATGTCATCGGGGTAGTTGCCTGGTATTTGTGGAACAAAAAGCCAACAAAGAACCATTGAATTAAAGTAATGGCTACGGCAATTACTATAATTGAAAGAAAAAAATTTCCGGAAAGCATGATAAGTTATTTTTGTGTGATTAATGTTAAATTGTTTATCACCAGAACTAATATATAGAATAAATTAGTCAAACCGCAAAGGCAAGTAGTTCTTTGAATATTTTCGGTTTTGTTGATGCGATTCTGGTCATGAAAGAACAGAAAATTCATTGTTCTGCGTTATTTTTTTGAGATGTATGTCCTGTCCCTGACGGTGAATATTACTGGTATCTATTCTAACAGACTGCATACAAAACCGTATTCTTTTACAAGCATCATAACTTTCATGGTCATCAGATTTTCTCCTTCAATTCTCAGGATTTTGTCACAATCATCCAAATCAAAATTAATTTTATTACCGGGAAAAAACTCGAGAAGTATGACTTCAAGTTCTTTTGCCTGGCAGATATTCTGAACATTTGTTTTGAAAACCTCCACCATGTTACTATAGTTATGGTTAATAATGGTTCAACTTTCGCAAATAAAATAAAGAAGCACATTTCAAAGAAGCTTATTCAACTATCCCCATAATTTTTCAACGATTATTCTTAAAATGACAAATACCTGAAATGTTGAAAAAATAACCGCATGCGCTGAACCACGCAACCTTTTCTTTGGCTTGCGGCTTCCCGTCTGTGTAAACTCTTCTCAATAGCCTGGACAATCTCATTGATAACTTGTTTGTCGAAATGATAGCGGTTACCCTTATGTCTCGGAAACTCTTTTCTCTCAATATTTGATATTATACACTAGTTTTTAGTAAATCGCTAATACAAACGGGCAAACCTGACAGTTTAATATAATTTCTTTACTAACAACAACTCTTCACTTACTTTTTCGAATCCCAACTGGCTAAGGAACTGAGATCCGCCTTCAACGTGGCTCACATTTGTTCCAAGAAAAGAAACATTTCTTGAACGAAGTTCATTGATAGCCACAGCCATACAGGAACCGAGAACCCCTTCTTCTGCCGGTTGCAAGGCTATTGCAATCAATTCTGAATAACCGGTATCGGATCGAATAGTGAATCCTAAATAAGCAACAAGCCGGGATTGTGCCGATGCCTTCACGATAAAGTCAAAGTTTACGCTACTGAAATAAATCTTAAATGAATTGAACTTATCTGCTGTCATGCATGTGGTGGCAACCTCGCAGAACCCTTCCCACTTGAAATTATGTCCGATAGCAATATCGTATGAGGATGAAATGGATGGCGAACCGGTCGAACTTAGGTTCAAAGCAAATATGTCGTCATTCCGCTGTATACTAAATCCGTGTTCTTTAAAGAAACTGATTTGGGCTGTCCACTGTTGCCGCATCCTTTGTGCAAAAACCCTCCCGCCATATTCAGGGCTGGATGCAAAACCATACACAGCATCATACAGTTTTTCCTGCAATTCTTCGACATATCCCGGCAGTACCCAGGGATAACCCAAGGAAACGAATTCGCCTTCGCCGGTGAAGCTCATATAACCAACCATATGATTACCATTGAAAGCAAAGCATCGGCTACGAGGATCAAATTGATTGGATTTTGAATAGAAAAGAGGAGAAATTGTCGGCTTCCAACACCAGGGTAGCTCGTGGGTAACCGAAACCCAGAATTCGTGTTGAAGGACGAGATCTTCAGGACCTATGTAATTCCTTAAAATAATCTTCATAAAATAAATTTCCTAAATCCGATTGACGCAGTTGATTAATCAAGGTGTGTACTGTTGTCTTTCTGTTTTTTCTCAATAAGATGAAAAATACAAAGTTTTGTTATCTATCGACAAACAACGTGCACCACCATTGCCTCGTAATAGTGCCAATTAATTTGATAAAAAATAGCCAAGCGATTTTAACTGTTTTATGTGCCCTTTTATTAATAAGCTCTTAATAAATCAAAATAATTTTATTTCAAAACGAACCATTGGTCTGTTTGGCGATCATACTATTAACGCTAAGTATTAATTGCTTTATGATCATTTAATAAATTTAAATGAAGTCATTATTATCTAAAAAATTATATGATATCCGCCAGCATTTTCTACGTAACTCAGCAATATTGAACGAAAAGAAGTTTATTTATCAAGCACGTGTGCCATTAGAATACAATTCGCAGGACTCGAAGAAAGGTAGTTTTATTAAAGTTTATTCTTAATACACAAATAACGATTTCTTAAATTAACTCTTTAGCAGCCGTTGTTGAACCAAATTCATAATAACATCTTTATAATTACGGCTTATTGGTAATGACTTATTATTAATTGTTACCTGATTCCTTCGGCGCAATTAATTTTTTCTAGTGATTTTTAAGTTATTAATTAGAATCCGAATTTATTTTTTTAGCTCAGCAACGATCGGGCCGGGGTCGAAGTATTCCAACATAATGTCGATCTTGTCGTTTTTATTGAAATGAAAATCGGTATGAACCCAGAAAATCTGCCTTTTCTTGTTCTTATATTTTAAATTCACATGGTGCCAGTTGAGTAACCAAATGCCCTCCTTCAGGTCATCCCCGTTCCGTGGCCTGTTTACTTTTAGCGGCAACCAAATGTCGTTTTCGATTTTAATAGAACCAGTCTCCATTTTTCGCCTGTCTTTCCATAATTTGGCGATTGCAGCTTTCCCAAAAAGACTGTCCGCAGGCGACTGGCGAATAACAGCACTATCAGCATAATGGGTCAACCATCCATCTATATCTCCACTCTGGAATTGGGACATTGCAGCTTTGCCAATATCTGTGTATTTAGCATCGGCAAATTCGCATTGTGGCGGCTTCTTGAGCATAGTATCAGTTGAATTTGCGGTACTGCTACTGTTACTGTTACCACCTGATCCCTGTTTGTTGTTGCAGGAAAATATTAAAAAGCAGCCTGTAGCAAGAAAGAAAAGCTTTTTCATAATTTATTTTTTAGTGTGAATAAGTAAGATGGTGAAAGGTTTAGGGGTTGATCTGTTTAGTGGGGCTGGATTATAACAATAGGCAACTACTCACGCAAAGTATAAATCGTCTTATAATCATTTTGATAAATGTAAATGAAGTCATTATTAACTAAAAAATTATGTGATATCCGACTGCATGTTCTACGTAACTACGCAGTTTTGAGCGAAAAGAAGCTTGCCTTACCAGGCACAGCTTACCAATTATATAATACAATTCGCAGGAGTCGAGGAGGTAGTTTTTTTATAGCAGATATTAAGATGGAGGTCGGTTTGCACTGTCATTTTGAAATTAAGGTGAAGTATTAAATTCGGTTATTGAAGTAAAGGATTCAAAATTTAGTGTTAATCCTAAATTAAAAAAAACTCATTGCCTGTGTCTAACAATTTCCTGAATTAACGCTTCAATAACCGTTGTTCAATCAAATACATAATAACATCTTTATAATTACGGCTTATTGGCAATGACTCATTATTAATTTTTACGTGATTTCCTTCGATACATTTAATTTTGGAAAAACTAACTAAAAACGACTGATGTATTTTAATAAATTCATTTTTGGGCAACTGGCTCTCTATACTTTTTAGGGTAAGGTAAGCGATCAGTTTTCTATCTTCCAGATAAATATTAATGTAATTGCCAAGACTTTCTATATAAAGTATATCTTTTAGCTCCACCTTTTCAATGCGTTTTTCGCATCTCACAAATATGTAAGATGACAGAAGATTTGGTAACGCCACATCTTTTAATTCATTGTATTCCTTAGCTTTTTGAACGGCCTTTACGAAACGGTTGTAGGCAATGGGTTTCAGTAAATAATCAATGATGTCAAGTTCATAGCCCTCGAGGGCATACTCAGGAAAGGCAGTTGTTATAACAACCATTGGTTTAACGGGAGATAATTTTATAAATTCAAGTCCGGAAATCTTAGGCATTTCTATATCGACAAACATTAAATCAACCTGGTTTTGCCTAAGAAAAGTATCCACCTTATTGGCGTTTTCAAATTGGCCGTAAAGTGATAAAAAAGGGATTTTTTCAACAAACTCACATAATATCTTCCTGGCCACAGGCTCATCATCTACAATTAAACAGCGGAGGTTTTTCATAAATTAATTGTTAACCGTGTTTGATATATTCCATGTTCCTTTTTTATATCAAGTGTATAGCGATCCTTATATAAAAGTTCTAGCCGTCTTGTTACATTAATAAGACCTATTCCCGGCAAGTCATTAACTTGTTCCTCAAAAGAATTCCGGCACTCAAAAATTATTTTTTTCTCGGTTTGCCTCAGATTGATGTAAATGCTATTTATAATAAGATCTCGGGTACTATATTTAAAAGTATTTTCTACAAATGCCACGAAGATCAGCGGGGCAATCTTTAACGATTTGTCGGTGATTTGAATTTCAAGCTCTATTTTAAGGTTATTATCACTCCGGGCTTTTTGCATGGCCACATAATTTTCAATATGTATGGCTTCCTTCTCAAGCTCTACCAAATCGACATCAGCTTCATATAGGTTGTACCTCAACAGATCCGAAAATTGCACTACCATATCCCTGGCTTGTTGGTTATTGATATCTATTGTACCATAAATAGTATTTAATCCATTGAACAAAAAATGGGGATTGACTTGTGCTCGAAGATATTTTAGCTCTGTTTGAAGTTGATTGATCTGTATATTTTTAACTTGTTGCCTTTGTTCAGACCATTTTTGGGTGTAATAAAGTAATGATGAAACAAGAAGATACCACAAAGAATAGATAACATTCCACCTAAAATAAGAAGATATGTATGTAATCTCTTTTGGCCATGCCACGGCATCCCAGTATTGTTGTCTGAAACTTTCTGAAAGTGCATATACTAATGATAGTGTCGCTATTCCAAAAATATATAATGTCACTCTACGTTTTTCCAGAAAACGGGGAATCAATATTAAGATATGACCATATACTAATACTGCCATCAATATCAAGTTTAAGGAAAATGGCATCATGGAAAACAGCCAACCCTTTTTTTCAATGTAGCGCTGCATAAAGAGTAAAACAAACATTGCGTATATAACCCAAAATAGCAAGTAAAATCCGCTTCGTTTTCGAATAAGGAGATTTAGTATTGATCTATAAATTCCCACAATATGCCAAAACTACAAATAAATGAACCCCTATTTTATACCCTTCAAAGGAATAGGAGAATGCATTGGCCTGTTTTCACGATAAAAAGTGTATTTGTGTAGGTTTTCATGGAACCTATCATAAAACTATTTTTTTATTGCCTGTTTGGTTATCTTCAAAATTAAAAGTTGTTGTGATGAAGGTAATTCCATTATTTAAATGTCTGCATATGAAGGAATCCATCACTTTTCATGCGGATATTTTGGATTTAATTTGAACTATGCCGGTTCCTCGTAAGATGATATGATAGTCGATCTCATCAATAATAAAATAGAAATACAACTTACAACACTTGACAGTAATTACAAATGCAGATGGAAATACTTTGCGATTTTGTAAGTCCACTTATTGAACTCTTATAAAATATAATTACAGGAACCCATACCTGACATACATCGCGCCGTACAGTTTGATAACAATTATTTATTTTAGATTAATATCCCTTTCCATTATAATTCTCTTTTGTCAACGCAATGGATCTGAAATGTTTAAACCGGAAATGGATGGACAACAAGGAGCTTATGGAATACCTTCATGTCAGCCGACGAACAACTTTGTCGTTACGTCAAAAGGGGTTGTCTTGCAGCCAAGTTTTAGGTAAGCTTTTGCATCGTCGGGATCTTGTTGATGCATTTGTTTCAAACCACAGAATGAATCCTTAGAAGAAAGGAAAAGGGGCTGAAATTCTTACAGGGATTTGAACCCATTCATCAAATGATTTGACTGTTAAGGTCCTATTGGACATTGCTGAACATAGGTGAAACAATGGCGATACATAGGCTTTATGGAGCGCACCCCTCCCGAACCCCTTAAATAATGCGCATAACGCTATTCCCTTGAAACCCTTTCAGGGCAGGTATTCCAGCCACAGATAATACCTATTTTGAAATAGTCTTATGAGTTCCCGCCAGGGTTTTTCCAAAGCGTTCCATCTGATCAGAACTGAATAGCTCCACTCTCAGGGGTTCTTCGTGTAAATAACTGTGGTTAGAGTTATTTGTTTGCAAAAAATCCCTCGTATTGGATATGAGCTCATGTGCAGAAGGAATTAATTTCATGCTATGCTTTCTGTTTTTCTAAAGCAGCATTGACAATGTCCTGTGCCTGTTCAATAATTTGTTTCAGGTGTTCTTTACCTAAAAAACTTTCTGCATAGATTTTATAAATGTCTTCAGTTCCCGAAGGACGTGCAGCGAACCAACCGTTCTCTGTTGTCACTTTCACTCCTCCAATTGGAGCATCGTTTGCCGGTGCATGGGTCAAAATATTTTTAATTTTTTCTCCAGCCAGGTCTTTGTGTTTTATTTGCATAGCAGAAAGTTTTATTAATTTTTCTTTTTGTTCAGGGGTGGCTTTTGTTTCAATCCTGTCATAAACGGGTTCGCCAAATTCTTGTGTAAGTTCCGTATAAATAACACCCGGATCGAGTCCAAGTTTTGCTGTAATCTCCGCAGAGAGCAAAGCCGGAATAAATCCATCTTTATCTGTAGTCCAAACAGATCCGTCTAACCTGGAAAAAGATGCACCTGCACTTTCCTCTCCGCCAAAACAAAGCGATGTATCGAGCAATCCATCGACGAACCATTTAAAACCAACCGGTACTTCATAAAGCTGTCTCGCCAATTTTGCGGTAATGCGATCAATGAGTTGGGTAGTGACAACGGTCTTACCAACTGCTGATGTTTTGGCCCATTGCGGACGATGTTTCAGGAGATAGGAAATTGCAACAGATAAATAATGATTGGGATTCAACAGTCCTGCACTTTTCGTAACGATTCCATGCCTGTCGTGATCTGTGTCGCAGGCAAAAGAAATATCAAAACTATTTTTCATCCCGATCAATCGTTGCATTGCATAAGAGGAAGAGGGATCCATACGGATCTGTCCATCCCAATCTACTGTCATGAAACTGAAGGTGGGATCAACAACTTCATTTACGACCTTTAAGTCCAAATGATAATGTTCTGCAATTGGTTCCCAATAATGAACTCCCGCTCCACCAAGTGGATCAACACCCATACTGATCTTTGAATTGCGAACGACATCCATGTCAATGATATTCCCAAGATCTTTCACATATGTATTCAGATAATCATGCCGATGTGTAGTGGCTGCTTTAAGCGCTTTTTCAAAAGGAATTCTTTTTACATGTTGATGAATGTTCTGAAGCAATTTGTTTGCTTTCTTTTCAATCCGGTTGGTAACGTCAGTTCCGGCTGGTCCTCCACTGGGCGGATTGTATTTAAAACCGCCATCATATGGAGGATTGTGCGAAGGAGTAATGACAATACCATCTGCCAAACCTGTTTTGCGTCCAGAATTATATTTTAAAATAGCATGAGAAATAACAGGGGTGGGAGTATATTCATCCCGCTCTGCAATCATCACTTCCACAGCATTAGCTGCCAATACTTCCATCGTATTAGCAAAAGCAGGTGCTGAAAGCGCGTGCGTATCAAAACCAAGATAAAGGGGGCCATCAATTTTTTGTTCTTTGCGATAAAAACAAATGGCCTGTGTGATGGCAATGATATGATTTTCGTTAAAAGAATTTTTGAATGCTGAGCCGCGGTGGCCTGAAGTGCCGAATGCAACCCTTTGATCCGTTACAGAAGCATCGGGTATACCTGTGTAATAGGAAGTAATAAGTTTCGGAACGTTCACCAGCATTTTTTGTTCCGCAGGCTTTCCTGCTAAAGGACTAATTTCCATCTATGCCTATTTTACTCAATTAAAATTTTCCATTTCATTATTATATTCTCCACGTCTTGCAGCGGCATCGCATTTAGCACGCTTATATAATAGTTTCTGTGCTTGCTCCACATTAGCAGCCTGTCCTTTCCATAGATCCAGGGCAGGTTGCTGAATAGCTCTTGCAAAAGAAAATGTCAATATCCAGGGGAGCCGGTTTTGAAAGTTTTTATTCATTGCATTCAGATGTTTTGATGCATCTTCAGGAAATTGGCCCCCTGATAAAAATGCAACAGCAGGCACCGCTGCGGGAACAGATTCAAGCAAACAATTTACAGTGGCTTCGGCTACTTCATCAACGCTGTTTTGAACGGTGCAGCCTGTTCCTGCAATCACCATATTTGGCTTTAAAATCATTCCCACGAAATCGATCCTGTACTTGTATAATTGATAAAAAAGTGTTTTCAGCACCCCCTCCGTTATTTCAAAACAGGATTGAATAGTGTGGTTTCCATCCATCAACACTTCTGGTTCTACAATGGGTACTATATCTGCCTCCTGACATGAGGCAGCATAACGAGCTAAAGCATGTACATTAGCTTCAATACAACTATTGGTTGGAATATTATCGCCAATTGCAATAACAGCCCGCCATTTTGCAAAACGGGCTCCCATTGTTTTATATTCTGCTAAACGATCACGCAAACCATCCAGTCCATCTGTAACTTTTTCACCAGGAAAACCTGCCATTGGTTTTGCGCCCATATCAACTTTAATTCCTGGGATAATTCCGGCTTTCATCAACACATCAGCGATAGGAACACCGTTTTTGGTTTGCTGGCGAATGGTTTCATCATACAAAATAGCGCCGCCTATACTTTCATTCAACCCCGGCGTGGTAACAATCAGTTCCCTGTAGCTGCGCCTCATCTCTATTGTTTGCGGAATTCCAGCAGCAGCAAACCGTTTATTGCAGGTTAGATTGCTTTCATCCATCGCCAGCAAACCTTTATTACCGGCAAACAATTCGTTCACGGTATCTTTCAAAATTTTTTTATTCATCATTGTTGTATATCTTATATGAATTGACTGGGTTAAAACCCGAGTCAGCTTTTTGAAAAATATTCTCTTATAAAGGCATGCTTCTGGTTTTCGATCATTTTTTCAGCCAGCATAACTTCGATCCTAATATCTGAAAAGTGATTATCCGCTTTTAAAATATTTGGTAATTCAACTTTGGCATTTGTTGAGCCAAACATGATCCCATATCTTTCGATATGGACCCGAAAATCTTTTGGTTGATAACTATTTGCTCTTTTTTGTAATCAATTTTGGTAAACCGTGTTTCTTTAAAAAACCTGCAGCTTTTTCCGCCTTCTTTTTAAAAGCTGGTTCTTTGCCGTAATCACGTATTTTTTTCACGATGGCTGTATCACTTATCTTATCTTTCATTGCTACGTTTTCTTTTATGTTTATTCAAGTTGGCATTAATTGATATTATGTATGATCGCTTGACAAACGCGAAATTTTCCATATTGGCTTTTAGCTTTCAACCAGATGTTTCTTTGTATTCATCACACTGGCATTTCTGAGACGTGAATTGGCCGACACAATCAATTTATAGGGCCGGTTAAATGCTTCCTGAGAAATTTTGAAATGATCAGCCAATCTCCGGATGGTTTCCTTCGATAATCCTTTTTTGCAGTTGAGAATGTCAGATATGTAGCCCTTGCTGACATCTAATAATGCAACCAAATCTTTCGCCTTCATGTTATGATCATCCATAAGTGAGTGAAGCAAACGAATCGGATCAACTTCGGCAAAAGTATTATGCTCTTCATCCCATTTTTCAATTAGTAAAGTCAGCAAGGCAATTTCGTCTTTGATATCACGACCTTTTGAACCAGAAAAAATGAGATTTTCGAGAATATTACTGTACTCTTTGTATTGCCCTTTGCTTTTAATTACTTTATACTTTAGTGTTGCCATAAAAAAAATTAATAGTTGCTCACAGTATATTGCTGCTCATTATCACATAGCTCATTGTACTCTGCATGGGTTCCAAGCCAGGAAACAAACAAATGAACCTGCTTTCTCCAAAGGCTATTTACAAATCATCCTGTAACTATTGCCTGCAAAGGCTACTCTACTCGAACTTCTTCCCAATAAGTCAGCGCTCCGAAAAGTGGCCTGCATATCTGTGGGTTTCTCCCAATCTGCGTTTTTTACTTTCATTAACCATTCTTCCGGTGACGTTCTGCTTTGAGCATTGTGTCGGGCAAATTCTTTTATTGTTTCCTTTCTTATTGAATGAACTCTCATCTCAAAGATACAATTAAAATTGTAATAGTTCTCTTTTTGTGAACTTTTTTTATAATTGTTAACTGTCTTAAAAATTTCAAGATTTTCAACTTCAACAGTTCCTTCCGCGTTCCAGCCAGTAACAATGCTACAAATATCGAAGCAAAAAAAAATCCATTAAGCATGAAGCGACCATGAAGGAATTTAAGCGATCGATTTATCTATTGATGTCATTTCTTCTCCGTTTAAACGTATAAGTACTGAATTTATTAAAAGCACTCCGCATAATGACAATTATGCTTAAACTTGTTAAGCCCTGCTCTTTTAATGTCACTCAATCGCTGACGCAACATGAAAGTCGAAGATTTTTCTGCTTTAGATTATAAAAACAAGTTGCAGACTGTTAATCGGAAGGGCAAACTACGATTAACATTTAATGTAGATGAATATGAAATTTCATTGTACAAAGTGCAGGATTTTTATGTTGAATTGGTGCAATGAGTTATATAGATCTACCCCGCTCCTATCAATAAAAAAAATCTTGGTTTGATTGAAACTATGATAGATAAAATCTTACAAGGATTCGAACCTATTCTATAAAGTTCTTGATTTCCAAAATTCTATTAGATATATTTAAAAGTCGGCGAAAAATTAGAGAAACGCAAATGTTTTGGAGCAGCTCCACCTCTAATTCCTCTCTTTTTAATTCCTACAAAAAATCCACTAACTTCGTACAACATCCTAAAATGCCTTTTATCTTTCATCCTTCACTTCTAAAGTCAACTATATGAGAAAGAATTTTTTAAAACAAATTTCACGAATTTCAATTCTTGGAATTTTCTTATTGTTATTAGGATCTTTCATCAATAAAAATGGTGGTACTAAAACCGTGACTGGAGAAATTCTGGATATGAAATGTTATATGGTTTCGGGTGCTCATGGCGAAGATCATAAACAATGCGCTGCTACATGTATAAATGGTGGGGCTCCGATGGGCATCCTTTGTGATGATGGTAAAGTTTACCTGTTGATTAAAGACGATAAAAACCCAAGTGCCTATGATGATGCCAAAAAGTACGCAGGCGAAAATGTTATATTGACCGGCACTGAATCAGAAAAAGGTGGAGTACAGGCATTGACTGTAGCGGAAGTAAAAATGAAAAAATAAATGCCATCAGCTAAGCCACCTGTTAATTGGAAAGGATTGAGGTCCTCTCATGTTTCATTGAAGAAAAAGAACTGTTGAACAGAGTGATAGAGAAATTGGATTGAACAAGCAACGAATTCAAAATTTTGGAGACCAGTTAAAAAGGAAAATTACTCAGTTCGATTTTTCCGGAAAAACTCGAAATTCTGGAAAATAAATGTCGAACTCAAAAAATCAATAAGGCCCTCCTGCTGATGTTCGCCACAGACAAGGGTTTCACAAAAAATAAAACCGGGTTACTCTTCAAGAAT